>WNFG01000024.1_pt1 | contig 104438 bp, 154 predicted proteins | sample 5400431 | NCBI WGS metagenome assembly WNFG01 (sample SAMN13153346, study PRJNA577476) | soil metagenome | isolation source: 120 cm saprolite under Douglas fir tree site 2 hole 3 replicate 2 | place: USA:California | collected 2015-04-18
ATAAACCAGCGTGCCGCCCTCGCGTTTGCGGCCATAGATTACGTTCCACGGCGCAATCGGATTGCGTTCGGTGGTGGCAAACCCCTGGAGCGGCCCTTTCTGAAATATGGTGCCGAGTGCGCTGAGGACGAGGCCCGCCGCGGAACTGATGAGAAATTCCGAGAGCCCAATGATGGCCGCCCCAACACCTGGCGTGGGCGCATAAGCTCCGGCGATTTTTCCAAATATGCCCTTGGACAATCTATACCCGCCACGCCGTCACCGCAAAACTGAGCGGAATGCGCAGCAATTCCTTTTTGCCGGGGATGACGATCTGGGCGCCGTTCAAGGCCAATATCCCAATGGAATAATCTCTTGGTCTTTTTACGACGATCATGTCGCCGCGTCTGGCCAGCCCCGGCGCGGCCTGCTCCATCGAATGTTCCTGAGCTAGCTTTTCCGCAATCCTGGCGACGGATCGGTGTCCGCAGTATTCCCGAATTCGGCGAATCGCCGTGTTTGCCGAATCGTATCGCCCGCGGAATTTAGTCGCTACATCAACACCCGTCATCACCTGGATTGCGTCGGCCGCAAACAGACAGCAGTCCCAGCGCCCATACAGAAACGCGCGCTCGCGATTCGCCAAGAAGAAATTGTCCAATAGCGATTCCCAGTTTACAAATCGTGTCAGCATCTCAAATGTTGGTGCTCGAGGACGGAACGCGGCCCCATGGCACGGTGATTTCCTGAATGGAGATCACAAAGAAGAAGCCGCGATCTCCAGGAGAATCAATTTGCTGATCGTCCTGAGTGTAGCGGCGATCGACCGCCACGTTCATATCGAGCAATCTGTTTTCGCAGTTGATCGAAATCGTCGCAGTATCGGCTCCCACTTCAATCGTCGGCTGATCCATCCGCCCGCTCCAGGAAGTGAATGGCGTTGCAATAAGAGTTCCGGAGTTGTCGAACAATCCGAGATAGAGCAACACTGGTAGGCCCAGTTGTAGATTCTGAAGCGCCTCGGCCAGCATCGCGGGGTCAATGCCGCTGAGCGTTAAGGTGATGCCCTTTGCCTCCACGGTGTCGCCTTCCTCGATAATGGAGCAGCCGCCGTAGGTCCCGATACCGATCCAACTATGCGTATTCCACACCGTCGTGCCCACGCCGCTCCACACATAGACGATTCCATCCGCGAAATGAAGCTCGACAAATATGGCGGGCCTCATCTCGGTCGCCTGCACCGCAGCCAACATCCCACTAGTTAATGAGCGCGGCACTTACTTGGCCTCGCGGATTTCGAACTGAACCCCGAACACTCGCATCTCAGAGATCGACCATTTTCGCGTGTTGGTTTTCAATCGCCAATAGCGCGAGCCGATACTGGAAGCATATTGGGTGGCGAAAGCTGACCCGAATTGGAAGACGTTGGCCATACCGTTCAATGCCCGCAGGAAGGTGATCCAGGCTTCCGACTGTGTTTGCGTTAACGGCGGATAGGCTACGATCGCTTCCTCGGGAAGCGGGCCCCAATTCTGGGTTTGCTGCTGGCCGGTGAACAGACTGATGTTGATCGCTACCGCATCGTCAATAATGAATTCGATGGATGCTGGGGCCGGCGGATTCGTCGGTATCGTGATGACGTTCCAGCCGAGATAGGTTGGCATGGCTTAAAGGATAGTTTGACACAAGCTTCGGCGAGAGTTGCGTGATTGGTATTCTGTTGAAATGAACAGAAGGTTGTTTTTTAGTCGATTCCTGGCAGCCATCATCAGTCTGAAATCGCTCTACGGCGTGGGTAGTTTATCAAATCGCGAGAAGATCGCGGCATCGTTAAAAATGTGGGGGCATGTAAAGTTAAGCGATCTCGGGAAGGTAGAGTCGCGCACCTTTTCGAAACAAGAAATATTTATCCCTGCGCATTGGGGCGATCCGGCTTTGACGAAAAGGCGAGTCGTAATGGGTCTTCTGTCGGCGCATCGTTTCGATCAAGGAAGATTAGATTGGCGTTTCTTATAGTCAGAACCATCTTCTCCGACGCGGAGCCTGATTCATCACCGGGCGGGGCAACAGCAACTTGTAAATGAATTGCGCCTGCTCTGGCGTAAACGCGGCCTTTCTGGCCTCAACAAAGAACTGCTCTTTAGCGTTTTCTTCCGCAAATAACTTAGCAGCGCCTGGACCGATAAAATCGGGATGCTGGCGCGGCAACAATGCTCGCCACAAAACTTCCACGGACACATCTCGCTCGCGATGCAATTCTCGAAAGAACTCCAGCCAAGCTCGCGATTGCTCTTCAGTCAGCGGCGGGAAATAGACGGGCATGCCGAAAACGGTCATATGGTGATCACGGCTCTGAATCCATTGACTGTAGCGCCCAGCGAGGCATCTTCTGCTTCCTGGCCGACGAAATATTTATCGCTCATATAACAATCCAGTCCCCGAGAGGACGGCCTTCGCGTGGGCTGGGGCCATAGCGATCCTCGCCAAAAACAGTATTGATCCGTTCATTAGGAAACGCCGCGTGTGTCTTCGCGATAGCCTCCTCTGTTGTATTGGCTATAACAACACAGGAAGTAACGCGCGGCTTCCCCTTTTTCCTGATCAGCGGAATCTGGTCCCCGGTGGCGGCGTATTCGTATAGACTTTCAAAATACACCTTCCAGATACGCCCCCTGTACTTTACGGTTTTCGTTCGTTGCTTTTTCATGAGACTCCCTGTTTCTTGGCCATTTCCCGCACAGCCATTTCCATCACGGCGGTCTGCGTGACCCCGAGATTAGCAGCAAGCTTCACGAGCAGGCGTTTCCCTATCGCGCTGAATCGGATTGCTGTTTGTGTTTTAGCCACAGCCGGAAGTGTATAACGATTGGCTACGCGATGTCAAGCTAGCAAGATTGGGGCTTAATTTCCGGCAGAGGACAGCGTTCCATAGGGGACGCGTCGAAGGCGATCGGCATTCACGCGTACGGCGGTGCCAACGGCATCACGATGCGCCGCGAGTATACCCATCCTCGTTCGTTGCTCGGTGAGCACGGGATCCGTCCCGCGCGCATCGATTGCATAGTATGCATTCGGCCCGCCACCGCCGAATGCCCGGCGCGCGGACGCATTGCTCATGATCGTACCTGGGCTATTTGGGAAAAACGGCTCGGCACCGCGCTCTCCGACCAAATAGGCCGACCCAGGCGAGACTGGACCGCCGCTAGCATGCGGTATCAGCGAGCTCGCCAACAGACTGAAAATCCCACCTCCCTTGTCGCCCTCACCGAATAGTCCCCCAATGCTCTTGCCGAGTCCGTCTCTCGCGCCGCCGAGTCCGAGTGAATCGGCTAGCTTCATATAGCCCGGATTGGTTTTTGTGAAATCCGGCTTGCCGCCGCCGATGAGATCCGTTAGCCCGCTGAGCTTAGGAAATGCCTTGCCAAGCGCGCCAAGGCCTTTTTGGGCCATGCCCTTGATCTGGCCCTCGACTACATGGCCGCCAATGTCCTGGAAGACTTTGCTGAAAGACGTTTTCTGGAAGGTCGCCAACTTGGCCAGCTCGCCGGTGACGCGATCAAAGCCCATGTGAAACGCTTCGTAAATGCTTTCGGCGGCCGATTTACCATCCCGTTGCATGTCCAAGAAAAAGGCCCGGACGCCATCTCGCATGCCACGCATGGCGAGCGATTGTTCCGCGAGAATTCGGAGTTGATCGTTGCGGAGATTGCGTAGCGAAAGTTCGATTTCGAAATTCGTGTGCCCGCTGGCAATGATCAGCTCGAGTGTGGTGATCTGCTGATTCAGCGCTTCCAACTGATTTTTGTAGATTAGACCGGTGCGCATGGCCTCGGCGGTGATCTGCCGTTGATGTTCCAATCGGGCCTCGCCGGCCTCCGCCACAGCCTCTTGCGTCAATCCGCCGGCACCAGGAATCGGAGTGCCACCACTTCTCACGGATTCGATAGCTCTATTTTTTAATGCCGCGCGCCGTTCCGCCTCGGCGCCTTCCGTGATGGCCGCAGTGAGTCGCTTCGTGGCGGCGATTCTTTCGTTGATGCGTGTCATCGCAGCCGCGGATTGATTGATCCCTCTCGCCTTGAATAAATCAAGCTCGGCCTTAATCTGCTCCTTTGTGGCACCGTCCTCTTGCATCTTGGCGAGTTTGACTTGAAGGGTCGCCAAGCGCACCGCTTCCGCTCCCTGACTTTGGACTTGCGCCAAGCGGTTTTCCAGAGTGATTTCGTCCATCAATTTATCGGAAGCGTTCTTTGCCTGCTCGAGATGCTTCGCTTCATACTCTGCGGCGTATTTGGATCGCACTGCCGTCACCTCATTCAGGTGGGTGAGCATAAATATTTCATCGTTGTATTTCTCAGCGCCCACGGCCGCGGCCACGCGGGTTTCCACGTTCGCCTTTTTGATGGCCTCGTATCCTTTCCCGATCGCGGCGGTCAAGGTCTCCTGGGATCGAACGCTATTCCTGATCTGCGCCGTGGTCTGGGCCAGTTTCGTCTTCCACTTTTCCTCTTCGCCAGTGGTCACGATCTGAAGCTCAATAGCTTTGATGGAATCCTTCTGCGAGGTGCTCAGTTGCGTGTGCCGACGTTCTAAGGCCTTGTTCACCTCCTCGATAATTTTCAGCGACTCCCCATAAGCTGCGGCAACCGCTTTTTCTGCCTCGCTGAGTCCGGCAGCGTCCACCTTCGCCTTTGCCGCCGCTAGTTCCGCCGCCAATTTTTTCATGCGGTCCTGGAACGGGCGATCCAGTTTGGCGTTTTCGGCATCGCTCGTAAGTTTTTCCTTTTTTGCGGCCAGATCCTCTTCGGCGAACTTTTTAGGAACATACCGGGCTTGTTCGGCCACATAGCGACGGGCTTCCTTCAACTCCTCCAATTCCACGGTGTTTTCAGTGGTAGCAGCGTGCCCTACGAGGCTTGGCACTCCTTGTGGATTTACCAGCGTACGGGATTTTGGACTAGTCTCGTATCGTAAAGTGTTCTTTCTGGCTTCTTCCGCATCGGCGATGCGTTTATCCAGGATTGCCAACTTAGCATCGAAGAAGTCTTTCAACTCACTTTTTGTCTTTTCGCGCGCGGCCGCTATTGCTGCGGTTTGGAGTTTGGGATCTTTAATCGTTCCAGCAGCTTCTATTTTGGCCCGCCCTTGGTCGGTGATAACATCCATTTCGGCCTTCATGCCGCCACCGCCAGCTTTACCACCGATAAACTCGCGGATGTATTTCGTGCCGGTCTCGCCGAGCAATCGCCGCATGATGCCGACGTCTGATTCCTTGAGTAGTTTGTAAAGCGCGGAGAGGTCTCTGTCCAGAGCCATCGCTAGATTGTCGGCCGCAGCGCGGGCTTCATCCAACGCTAGTTTCAGCGTGTTCTGTCTTCGCCCTTCCAATTTGGCGATCTGGTTTTCGAGGCGATCATTCGTCACGTCGAGTTGATCGTTTGTCAATTTTAGCGGAGCATTCAACTCTCGAAACATCAGATTCACTTTTTCAGGGGCGTTCTGTATGGTTTTGAAAAATTCGTAAACTTTTTCTCCAATGCCGACGATCAAGCCTGAAAAGGCAACCGCGCCAACGATGGGAAAGGCAGCCTGCAACACCGGGCTCAGCCCCAGCGTTGTGGACATGAAGCGCTCTACCGCCCGCACGTTGTGGGTGAGATTGCCCTCCATCGTACGGATCGCGCCGCTCGCCGCCATCATACTCGATGCGGTGTGGCCGCCGAACTCCCGCATGGCCTGCGATCCGGAGGAGCCGAATTTCTTTACACGAACCTCGGCTTGATTGATATCGCTGGTGAAGCGGCTGGTGCCTGCGGCGAGATCGATGACCACGGTTCCAATTCTTTTTGGCACTAGATCGCCGCCTTTATTTTTTCAGAACAGGGCTTGCCACGCCAGGCATAATCGATCCGCGATTGGGTAAAATAGAAACGGGCCGCGACGAAGTTCATAGCTTCGTGCAGCCCTGACCGATGCGACCGATAGGGAGTCACATGGCTACCACCAATACTAAGGGACCAGAGCCGAATAGTGGCTGTTGGCTGTGGACTGGCATGCTCAAGGATAGCGGCTACGGAAAGATTCAAACCGGCACGTTCGCCAACCCCAACATGCAGCGGGCGCATCGCGTTGCCTACGAATTGTTCGTTGGCCCAATACCTCCCGGACTGCAACTTGACCATCTTTGCCGGGTTTCTAGTTGCGTCAATCCGAATCATCTGGAGCCGGTCACTAATGCAGAGAACACAAGACGCGGAATCGCAGGACAGTGGCAGAAAAACAAAACACATTGCCCACAGGGTCATGAATACACAATTGAAAATACCATGATGTATTTGGGAAAGTGGAGGCGCTGCCGAACATGCAGCAGAGAGCGTAATCATCTTGCCGCTTGACGAGCTCACGGAATCACCATGCTAGTTGAACCCTGCGGGAATTGCTCCCTTACGGTCTGTGCCAAAGAGTCGGCAAATGCGGCTATGGCCCGTTCCGCTGAACTATCAAACGCCACTCTCATAAAAGGGTGTGGAGCGATCATCCCCTCCGCTTTTTTTCCCGGCTTGTGGCCGATCATGCGATGCCCGTATTCCACCCACAGCGCGCGCTGGCCCATTTTGCCATAGCCGATTCTGGCCAAGCCGCCGCGGAGTTGATTGTCGAGAGTGATCTCCATCATCCGCGCTGCCTTGAGTTTCCCTTCGCGGACCGGTTCTCTGATGTTGAGCTCGCGATTGATTTCCTGCGCGCCGGCGTTCAGTGCTTTAAGGAAACCAGTGGCCACGATGATCTTGGGTGCCTCGCGTAGCATCTTGCAGACATCCTCGATGCCGATGATCCGCGAGACCTCGCCAGCCATGAGTTAATCTTAGCCGCTTGCGGCAGCTTCGACCGGCAATGCTTCCGGGTTGGGCGTTGGTGACGCGGGCGGCGGCACTTCCGCAGTCGCAGGCTCGGGCGTTGGCTGTGACGGGGAAGGATTAAGCAGTTCGTCCAGGCTTTTCGGCTCGTTGCCCATCGAGACATTGTAGGCGTTTGCCAGGGCGGCCATCGCGATCCCGAGCCGATCGACGCGCAGCAGCTTGCCGGTTTCCTTGAGCGAATCTTTCTTGCTCAATCCAGGGAAAGCCGCCTCAGGCCCAGCTTCCAGCGCGGCGAAGAAAAGCCCGCGCAATTCCGCAGCCGTGATGCCGCCGCCCTCGCCCGTGATGCGGAGCAGCGCACTGAAAAGATTGCAACCGCAGATTTCCTCTACGTCCACGATGGTGTTGAAATCGTAGGCGAGCGTCAGTTCCTCGGCATCGTCGTCGTCAAACTTGAATCGATAGTATTTCAGATCGTCTTTCGGTTGTGGCATGTGTTCACCCTTGTTTTCTAAACTGCGCAAAATGTCTCATCAGGTATTCGCCAGTGATCGGCTGCTCACGCTGCTTGGCCCAGGGATGCAGCATGAAGGCGTCGGCACGCAACGGCTCCTTCGGGGCCAATTGGCTGTAGTTCGCGTTGTTGGCGATGACCATCCCAAACATCAGTTCCCATTGTCGTAGATTTTCAATGTGCCGGCGCAGAAGTGCCTGAAGAAGTTTGGGCGTCAGATCAAGCCATTCGCGATCAGTGAGGCGAAGATTCTCGTGGGCCATCGCCCAAGCTTCTGGCCAACTCAACGATTTGGCCTGTTTCGCGGATTCGCCTTCATCGGCATTTTCCGAATCTTCTTCCTCGTTTCTCTCTGGCATCGAGGCCTGCCAGGCTCTGAAAAGGATGTTCCTGACATTCATCACGTTCCCGAGATGAAGGATTTCGCCGGCAGCCCGAATCGAACAATCAGCGCCAACGTGGGTAAGAATTTCGAAAAGCACGCTGCGGAGCGTTTTAGCCGCTGGGCGGACAAGGTTCAGATTTCCTGCCAAGACGTCCAGGCCGGTGCTGCTTTCAAGTTTCAACAGAAGCTCGTGCGTGAAGAGAATTCGCCAGCGTCGGCCGCCGAAAGGCAATTCGATCACCGGGCTGAGAATTTCGGCTATCGTCACATGGAGCGATTAGACGACTGTTTCGGTAATGGTCCCGCTGATTTGGACATCGGCCATATATTCGATGGCCTTGTTTTGTTCGAATGGGCCGTTCTCGTACTTGGCAATATAGCCGATGCCGGTGCATGTGTAAACCTTGCTGCCCTTATCCACCGGCGCGGTAATCTTCCACGAAAAAACTGTTTGGGCTTGGGCGAGCGCCAGGAGACTCAACTGCGAGGTGTCCCCGATGAAATTTCCAGCGATTGAATTCAGGCCAGGCTTGATTAGTCCGGGAATGAATTCCTCCGTTGCGTTCGGAGAAAGCAGATGCGTCGTATCTACCTGCGGAACACTCACCTGCGCAGGCTTGATACTTTTCACCTCAAGCATCGCATTGTAGCTGCCAGGACTGGCTACAGTGCCAATGTAAAATACCGCTGTGTTGCCAGTGTTGGCGCGAGATGCTGCCATGACATTCTCCTTGTCTTTGGGACTTCTAGCTACCCATCATATCCCTAAAAGCAAATCTGCGTGTAAATGTTTAATTCGCCTGATTGAACCAGATCTCGTATTCGATCATCCGGCGAAAGGTTCGGCTGGCATCGTCATAGGGGAAATCCATCGGTTCTTGTTCCATCAGGCAGCTTTGCACGAACGTGGAATCTGGGTCCGATAGCGTCCCCCTGAAATTGTTCAACACTACGTCAATGGCGCTGGCGAGAGTGATCGTGCCCGCCTGATCGTAAGCGTAGCAATCTATCTGTAGACGCCGATGCCTTGGTCCTCGTTCGCCAGCCAGCGTGTGATCGGGCGTTCCTCCAACATAGAGATAGGTCCAACTGGGCAGCACCATATCCTTTGGCAACTGGCCCAGGAAGCCTCCGCTGGCAGCGATCGCGGCCACGGCCGGCGTTCCCTGTACCAGCACGCTGATGCCTTGATCTATCAACCCACAAGGATATCATTGGATTTCTTCACCCACTGATGCGTGCGCACCAATTCCTCATATTGTTGATGCCAGTTCATTGCCCGTTCGGCAGGATCGTAGCGGGCTATCCGCTCCTGCAATACCTTTCGGGCGCCCTGAACACTACCGCGGATTGGGTAGTGTTTGAGAACGAAGCGCTCCGGATAGACATGCATTCCGGGGAATGTCGCGATATGCCCGCCGCTGGAAGTGAGATTGACTCGCTGAGTGTTTCGCCAAGCCTTAACGTGATGAAGCTTCGAATCCAGATGGTCAAGAGTGAAGCTTTGGAAGTGACGCTCGGGATCACCTGTATACAGATCATCGGTCGGGTAGAATTGCAAAACCTGATGATCCACTGCGTTATAGCCGGCCGCCTGGACCCGCACGAAGGCGTCCTTCAGTGATTCATCAGGCACGGGACTTTTCCGGATTTCATCGGCGTCGTGATGAATGCACCAGGATGCGGTTGATGCCGCCGCTAGTTCTTCCACGCGGGTCAACAGCGGCCGCCACGAGTAGTATTGCGAAGGCCCGTCGGCCGGAAACTTCTCGAAGCCGACCAGCGGAAACTCCCGCACGAGATCGGGGCTTCCATCGGTGGACCAATTGTCGATCACGTAGACGCCGATGCCCTGATTGATCAGATGTTGGATCGTGAAAACAATTATGTCGGCCTCGTTAAAACAAGTCATGAACGCTGCGACGGAAAACTTCATGATTTTGTGTCGCTGCCACTGGCGTTCTTTGCACACCACTCTCGCAGGCGCTGGGCCCAATGCTCCGCGTCTTCGCCCTTGAATGGAGATCGATACAATACGCAGTCCACCGCGTGATGCGCTCCGGGCTCCGGTTTCGGGCGGCCTGGCTGACAATGCAGGCATCTGGTCCTGATGTCGTGAATCTTGCTCGCGCCGTGAATTATCGCATAACAGGGCAGTGCGTGCCATGGCCGGATTTGATTCCAGGCGTAGACGATTCTAAAATGCCGGGCAACCATGCTCTCGAATTCAGCCGGCGTGAAATCGTGCCGGTGATGCGGATTGGTCGCCATCGTCGGGACAATCGGAGTCGAGACAATCAAATGCCGAGCTCGCCTGGCCATCATGGCCAGGAACTCTTCGGGATTTTCCAAATGTTCCAACACCTCAAACGCCATCGCCCCGTCAAACTCCTCGTCTTCCTCGAGCTGTTCGGGACGCAGGAAAGTTCCCAGCTTGCCAGGCCGCTGCCGGGCAAGGGTGAGCGCGGATTCAGATGTATCGACGGAAACGACATGGCAGCCCGCGCGGGTCAACATCTCCGAGCCATAACCGACCCCGCAACCAAAATCCAGAATGCGGCCGCCGGTGAAGCACTTCCGCGCGAATGCGTATCGTTCAATATGGGCGTTACGTTCCCACAGATCCGGGCAGCGATCCACGTCAAGGGCACCGCCATCCGGAAGTATCCAATCCAGCGTCGGCAGATCCTCTAAATGCCCCAGTCCGCCGAAGCGAGACCGGGGAACGCGCCCTCCACCCGGCGCGTGAATATCGACTACTAAATCTGATTGCCCCATATGTCCAGTCCCCACTTGGCCTTGAATAGCTCATGGTTGGCGCTGTAATCGCCGGGGCTTCGCGGATCCCCGCGAAACGTGCTCGGCAGACTAAGATGATCCACAAATACGCCATCCAGAATACCGAGCTTCAGTCCAGCCCGTCGAACCCGCAGGCAGTAGTCGTCGTCATCGCCGCCATAACCGACGAAGCGTTCATCTAACAGGCCAATTTTATTGATCGTGCGCCGCGGTATGAAAACACACACGAAGCAACAGACGCGCGGTTCCTCCCTCAGCCCGACGATTCCAGCAAGGGGATTTTGATTTGGATTGCCGACATTATTCGTGGTGGCCGAAACGAGACCGTATTCTGGATGCTCCTGCGTCGCGCGCTGCATCGCCGCGAACCCACCGGAGCTTTTCAGGAGTGCGTCATCGTTGAGCAATACCACATCATCGCTGCCCGCGGATTCAATCCCGATGTTTACATTGCGAGCAAAAACGAAATCTGATTCCACGTCTCTAACGTCGAATCCGTCCGGGGGGATCCAGTCATTTCCTTTCGAGCGGTCCCATATCACAATGATCCGGGATGTTTCACCGGCCGCGCGGATGGCCGCGACGCAGGCGCGGAGATTGTTCTCTGTTCTCGAAGGAATGATGATTGAGAAATTCAATGTGGACTGTCTTGCCCTTTGGGCTCGAATCTCGCGCCCGGGGCCCGCCGCCAGAAGGAAAGATACCACAGCAAAAAGCATGCGCCAGCGATCCACATCAATTTCGTGCTGATCGCGCTGGTCGTCACGGAGAAGTAGGCGGCCGAATTCATCCACAGATACACAGCCAGGATGATCGAATGCCTTCCTTCGATCTTCATGACATGATGCCGACGGACGGGCAGGAGACTCAACGCCGTGAGTCCGCACGCCAGAAAGCAATCGACGCCAGCCCGAAGTGCATAGACGATTTCGAGCCACGATTCCGGCCAGCGCGTTTCGGCGTGAAGCTCCAAGAATATCCAGGTGCTGGCGAAGGCCGACGCGCCGAATACCAATATCATCGATTGAAGATGAAAGGGCGTCCGCAAATGCATCCTTCTGGCGGCTTCATAGGAAACGACTCCGCGGAAGGCGATCTGAATCACCATCGCGGTAATGGCGAACCGAGCGTAGAATTTATTTCCAGCCCTGAATTCTGCTAGACCGAAGAGGATAACGCTGACGATGAGATCGAACAGTAGATAGAGATAGAATTTCCCGTACAGTGATCGCCAGGATCGTACTTTCATAGTCAGCGCGAATTCCGCGAAGAGCGACAAGCCCCAGGCGAGAGCCAGATTCGGATCCATCAAAGAGTTTACTCCTTACTGGATGGACTTCCGCTCGGCGGATTTCGTTTCGCTGGCTTTTTACCCTTGGGCTTTTTGGCCTTTGGCGCCGGCACCGGTTTCTTCACGGTGGCGTCCGGGCATGGTGGCTGATCTGGGCCGCAGGGAGGCGGGAAATCACCGCTCCCCATTTGCATCACTTGACTCGTCATCGCGTTGTCTCCTTTGCCTGATTTCATTTCTTACGAAATTAAGTGACTCGATGTAGGCTCCCATGAAATATCTTCCGTCTTTGGTTAGAAGCCAGTTCTTGGTACGCTTTTCCGCGCCGCCAGCCAACCAAATCGATAGCCAGCCGCTCACTACCGCGACCATCGTGATCACGCTTCCGATGGCCTGAATAGCGGCGCCGAACGATTGCCCCTGCATCACAATAATGACCGCCGAAATTAGATCTCATTAACGATACCATGAACGGAAAATATGATCGGACTTTTTATCAGGGCTCATCCTCTAGTTGACTGATAAAGTTCAACTGCGAGATATCTTCCGAGAACGGGTCGCAGTCGTTGTCGTCCGGCCATTCGTCGATGGAGCCGGGAGCGTTCAGAAAGTCCGGGGCATCGGATCGTTCCTTGGGCGAGCTATCAAGCTTCACCGGCTTTCTTCCGGGCTTTCGCTTGGGGTCTGGCATGATTGTCATTTCCCGCTTCGCGCTCTCTCAAGTATACGCGCCGCGATTTCGCGAGCCGAACGTTTTGGCTTGGGTCCCGGCTTATCGACCCTATTGATAAGCGCATCTTTAATCATGCGCCCATGATCGAGTCTTCGCTGTTCGGACCATTTCGGATTTCGGGCCTGGAACCGTGCGAGTTTGCGGGCATAGATTTCCGATCCCTTGGCCATCAGGCCTCGCTGTCCGATGTTTCCGGCGCGTCGATCTCCTGTTCATCCGGCTCATCGGGCACGAGCGCGAGCTGGTCGCCATCGTCGGGCGGTAGAATTTCGAGGCAGACCTCGATCCTTGGATGCTTGTGATCAACGTGAAGCCGTGTTCCGTCCCAGTGGCGAATGAGAACGTCATTCTGAATCAGACCTTTATAGACCTTGTTGTCCTTGGCCCCTGGCGGTCGCTTGTATCCGCCGGCCCTTCCTGTCGGGCAGTGACCGCCCTTGTGCGCTACCGCCGGGCATTCGCAATTAAGGCAATCCGGTTTAATCGAACTGTGCCATTCGAGGATATCCCCGAGGGCCTGCGTGAAACCGTTCCAGTCTCCGGAATTTTGCTTGCGATAGAATTGGGCCGAAATACAAACGGGATCAGCGATCGGCATCGGAACGCCGACTGCGGCGAAGTCTTTGCGGAGTTTAGTGATGTGCGGTTTACATTCTCGGAACATGGTGGTGAAAGCTTCGCTGGGCAGGATGCGGACCATCCCACCTCTAATAATCTGACTGGCAGGAACCACGGAACTATTTTTCTTGGTTCGGGGTATGCAAGGCAAAGTGAAGCGGATTTTCAATTGGTTCCCTGGCGCAAGAGCCTGCTCCAGCCCTCCATCTCTCGAAGTCGCTGGATCGTTTGCTGGGCGAACTCTCGCTCGTTCAAGCCTAGCTCTGAAGCATTTTTAGCGGCGGATTCCCACCATTCCAGAGCTGCAAAAGCATAGCGATCATAATCTGGCACGGCATCGTTATCATTCAGCGAAGCCGTGGTCATGTGCGCTTTCATCACGATCTGCGCCTCGGGACAATGCTGCAGGATGCGCTCGCGGGCGGTCATGTGAGTTTGATCTCCACGCCGCTGATGCTGTCATCATCGAGCAGTAGAGCGTCCTCAGCGGCCTCTTTCTTCTCCTTGGCCGCCGCAATACAGGACGTGCAGACCTGGCCGTATATTTCCTCGGAGACGAACTTGCCCTCGGTGTTGTGGCCCTTGATCAGCGTCAGGCAATCGTGGGACGGTACTTCATGGTCGCAAATGAGGCAGATCAATCTACAGGCTCCATGCGATAATATCGCGCACCTTCCACATGTGACGAATCGTGGGGATTCCCTGAAAGTTCGTTCATTCGTACTATCTGTCGTGCGAATTCAGCGTGTGTCGAAGGCCCGATGCAACGCAGCGCGGTTCTGGTATCCTCCTCGTAGTAATCGCAACGATGAATCGAGCCGCGTTGGCAGTAGGCATGCATAGTCATGACCAAGAACCCCTGCTCGTTGTAAACTTGCGATGCTATTTCGTCTCCGCTCACGGCCTCACCCATAGAATCGGCTTGGCATTATCCGGCACTCGCATTCGCCCACGTGCCATCGGGTGCAGCGGCTGGCCGGCGGAATTAACGCCGATGCAATAGAGTCGCTCATCAACATCGGCTCGATCATAGCCAGTTTCGTCCTCGTCCATGCCTGAATAACAATACTGCTTGCCGAGAATTTCTGTCGGTTGACTGAACGCTTCCAGGCATTGCTCCAGCCACGGCTCGTTGCGCTTCACGGCCTCGGCACCGAACGCCACGATGCGGATCGAAGCCATACGCGCGAAGCGCTCGATATCCTTCAGATTGGTCTGCATATCGTCGCGAGCGGGATAGTCATCGGTCACTTGCCAGTTAGCGCGAAGCCACATTTCGGGAGGATCGCTCGTGACAAACGGATAGAGATTCACCGCGATATAGCCGCCATATCCCCAAGCCTTGCTGAAATTTATTATCCGCCTGCTAGTCGGATCCTCTTTGCTTTCGGATGCGTCCGACGGATTCAGCATCAACCACACCGCCCAGCGGCGAAGACCAACGCCATTATGCGGGCTCAATGGACCGAGCGAACCGCCGTCCCACCAGCGCGAGAGATGCCGGCGGATCGTGCGGTCGCGCCCGAACATCGCGTCGCCATTGATTGTTGGTGCGCCCATTAGCCCTGCTCGGACATGAAATCCTCGGCGGACATGAAATCCTCGGCTTCGCTTGCGTTAATCATGGCGCAAGCTCTACATCCGCACTCGCCATCACACGTCTCATCGCATGATTCCGAACAGGTGCACTCCGGATCAACATCATCAACAGTAGGCGAACTGAGCGCAAAAGCCGGACCTGGCGCACGCTCGATAAGGATTAACGGGCGCGGCGACTTCCGTTCGAGAGCCTGACGCGCCGCTTCCTCATTGCAGGGATTGATGGCGTAGAGCGCTCCTGGCGATAATAGTCTGGTCCTCGCTGGACTGGCGGCGCGTTTTACTTTGGACCCAGCCGGGCACCATTGCCGCAGGTCGTCATCCACGCTGCCATTCGCATATTCCGGAGCGGTGAGCACAAATTCCCGCTCCGGAAGATCCGGCGTATCGACGCGAAACATGACCGCCTGACCATAGGCTTCCGTGGTGACGAAGCCGATTTCAATTTGACGGCCGAGAAGCTCAACTATAGCCCAACCCTCGAATTTATTTTGCAGATTCTCGTTCATCCTCTCCTCCTGGACTGGCCAGAACATATTCTTCTGGCGGTGCTGAAATTTACGCCGAACAAAGTCCCAAGAGCCACGTAGCTTAGTCCTTCTATTCGTTTCTCTTTTAGGCTCTGGATCTGGCGATGATCAAGCGTGGCGGCATGATGGTTTTCGCCGAAAGGCACATTCGGAATCCTAAGTCCAGTGCGATAGGCGTGCTTCAAATTATCTGATCGGGTCAGATACTCCAGATTCAACAATTTCGGATTGCCTTTATTGCCATCCTTGTGATTCACCTCGAGTCCTTCAGGTGCGGGGCCGAGGAAGGCGCTGGCGACCAGAACGTGGACTTGAAAGTTTGTCTCGTGATTGTCCTTGGATAATTGAACCGCTAAATATTCCGCGCACCATCCCGGTACCAGTTTACGCATGCGTCCAGTGCGAGCATTTCTGACACGGCCCATGTCGCTGACTTCATAAAGTCCTTCAAAGTCAACGACTGGTTTCCAGCGCTCTAATGCCTCTGCCAGTTTTAACGCGTTCCAGTCCTCAATGATCTTCCTGGCGCTGCATTCTAGCCCATTCACACAGTTCATGCAGATTACTGAATCGTGAAGGCGGGCGAGTTCCAGCATAGACTCGCCGGCCCAGTCTCGCGGCTCCATCGCTAAGCCTCGACTTCCGCCGTTTCGTTCTCGGCTTCGGTTTCCTCTGGGACGCTTTTCGATATCAGCCTCAATTGAGCTTCCGCTGCTTTCACGGCCGTCGCATTGCCTGGCTGTATATCGCAATCGAATGGATCTTTTCTCATGGCGTGCATCGCCTGGTGCATGGCAGCGTCCTCGTCGATCATTGCGAAGTGAAAAGAAATGAGACACTGCTCGTCGTTCTTGTGTTTTTTTACCACAAAGCTATCCACCTTCAACGAGCCGAATCTAAGTTCATTATCGATCTTGATTCGCCCATCCGTGGTCGCCTGTTTGGGGCGAATTATCAACGACGCCGCAACCATCTCCAAGTCAAGCCCCCAAGTTCGCACCTCGGCATCTTCTTCATTTCGGCGTTTGTAAACCTCCTTGAGGCCCATCTGATCGGCCACCAGTTGATCGAATCGAGCGCTTACGGTTACGGTTGTAAGGCAGCTCGATCCCAATTTTAGCGTCGCGCCGCGAAAGTTCGCGTCAAGTAGTCTGATACGTTTTCTTGCCATGATTCTCCTTGGATTCTAATCGAACAAATTCCGGTCTGCCCTAACCTCGCCGCGCGGAAGTACTTCAACCAATCCTCTAGCCTTGAGCCGCTGAATGTATGCATCACGGCTGGACCGGGCATAACCAGTCGGCTCATCCAGCGAATCGCGCTGAAGCGGTTCCCCGGCAGCCGCTATCAGCAACGCCAGAATCTTGGCCTCACCGTCGGGGAGCTTGTGCTCCCAATATTCCTGTAGCGCCGAGCCGGTGGGCAGCGGCTCGAAGTCACCTAGCGCAGCGATACCTTCCGGCGTGGCCGTGATGATAGGCCCATCCTCGACGTATCCCTTTTCTCGCAGGCGCTGAATGTAGGCGTCGCGCGAGGAGCGCCTGTAGCCGGTGAGTACGCGGAGTCGATTGCGTTCGCAGCCTTCTGGATAGGTGGCGCAGGCCGTCAGCACGGCTCGTTCTCCGGGCGGGAGTTTCACATTGCCGTTATTGGCGGATGGCGGGCGCTGGCTGACCGATCGGGCCGATCGCGGCGGGATCTTTGGCGCTTGTCGGTCAAGTAAAGCTCGCGGCAAGATTGGTGGTCGTTCGATTTCTTCCGGCTGCACCGGCAGCGCCTTGTCCACAGCCGCGATCGCCAGGTTGATCGCTTCGACCGCACCTGAGCCAAGATTCTTGATAGTGTGCGATCGATCCGCTCCACAGCGGATTTCGACATTGAGCGGCAGGGCGTCATCGATTTCGCGCTTCGCGAGCTTCAGCGTACCAACGATCTCGCCGCGGATGCGTTTGCGCTCAGCCTTGACGCCACGTTCGTAGGCGGCGATGAGTTTCTCTTGACTCACGGCTTTGGACGGAGATGGCACTGGCGCGGCGATGCTGGCCTTGCTCGCCAATTGCTTCCTGAGCGTGGATACTTCGGCGCGGAGTTCCTTCTCTGTCGCCAGCTTCTTTTCCGATTCTCCCGGCTCAGCCAATTGTGCAAGAATCCGCTGGATTTCGGCTGGCGCAGCCGTGGGCGCAGTCATTCTGGAACCGAGTCGAGGTGATTCTGTCACTGTAGGACCGACGAATACCTCCATAACCTCATCACTGAAAGCTGGACCGAATGTATAGAAGTGTCCCTTATGGAGCCCACGAATCAACTGCTCGTCCTTCCGTCCGATGCCGAGATATCGCATCGCGCGTGCGACATCAATGTCGAGCGTTGATTTGCCGATCATCATATTATGGGCTTCAGAAATGGCGTTCTTGTCCAGCTTCGAGAGCCGCTGCGTGGCAAGGATCGGACATAGCAGCCGCTTCCGCGCTTGGGCCATCAGTGTGATGACTGAATTTCGCGACGCGGCCTCTCCCTCGCCCTTCTCGGGCGCGAACGCATGAGCTTCGTCGAGCACAACCATGCACGGGTGCCGAAGGTTCTTTGGTGCGTTAAGAAGTGCATCGATAAAGTTCTTGACGAACAGCACTCGACCGTCGGGGTTCAGTTCGTACAGATCGATAATGCACGAGACGCGCAGTTCCAAAAGTCGCAACGCCAGACTATCAGCCTTATGCGGATCGGCAGGACAATCGCCATTCTGCCCGGCAAGCACATAGGGGAATTTCTCGCGCAAAGTGTAAAACTCGCCCTCGGGGTCGATTACGATCTGCTGCACCTGGCCGTGAGTCTGTTCAAGTATCCGGCGGATAGCGTGACTCTTTCCGCCGCCCGAAATGGCCGTTAGAACGAGCCTGGTTTCGATCAAGCGCTCGATGTCAATACGAACGTCGGCTCCTTCGACTTTGCTTATGCCATCCGTTGCTTTTCCTAGAACTGGCTTCATTTGCGTTCCTGCCCGCTGGCGGCTGGCAGCAGAAACCGTGCATCGATCTGCCGCTGCGACTCTGTCCGCGCCGGAATGTCGGCGGAGAATTCGTAATTCACGCTCTCGCGCGGCTTCGGCGCACATTTACTGCACCAGGGCAACAGATCGAGAATCGGCCCGCTCATCGGGATTATTTCACTGTGCGGGTTCGGGCGCTTGATCAGATAGGTGCAATTCGGATTCGCGTGGAGATGCCCGACGTTGACGTGGTGATTCTCCGCGTCGTACAGCCCGCCAGGACCGTGCGCCTGCACTACCGTCAGCCGGGCCCAGGCTCGGGCAAATGGCGCTGGCGTTCGACTGGCTGGAGTCACAGACCGGCTCACCTAATCCTCCGGATGCTTATCTTTTTAGTTCCGTCCGGCAACGTCTCGATTATCTCGGACATCGCGAACGTCTCGTCGGTCTTGAGGATGTTCAAGGCGCGGATCTGCTTGTCGGACGGAGAGTAATAATCCTCCAACAAGGCAGACGTGCAGTGCAGATCATCATCAAGACCGAAATCGGCGATAAGGGAAATCTTGTGCTTTTTGCAGATGGCTAGGATCTGGGCCATCAGTGGCTCGATTTGACTGTCATATATTTCTTCTTTGCTCATGAATGGCACCCAAGAATCTCTTTCGCCCTATCTACCGCTTGATCGGTCATGGAAACCAATTGCACGAGTGGGCTAGACGCGTCCACTCTCCGATCACGAAGATGTGAGCAGCAAGCGAAGTGGCGGCGGCGCTCAGATTTAAGATAGTATTGGCATTTTCGGCAAACTGATCGCGGGACGTAAAAGACGAGTCGTTGTCCTTCGCGTCGCGAGAACATCGGGTATTTTCCACGACACAGTTCTTGAGCTTCGCAGTTGGAAACCGATTCCTTCAGCGCGGCGCTGGCCTGCTTGCCATCGGCGTCGATGACCGGGTATAGCTTAATGCCGGATTTGGTAACCGCGCCCTGGTCGCAGAATGCATAGCCTGATCGCACGAAATGTATGCGCCCCAGTTTGAAGTCTCGCTGGTCACGCGCAATCGTGACCATTAGTTGTGATAGTGCGCCTTGCCTTCTAGCCATACCAAATTCAGTCTTTCTTCAGGCCAGCCTTCGCCTGCAACTCTTCCTCAAGCCAGCGCATGAAGGCAATCTTATCGCCGCGAAACTTACCAAGGAACTCCTCGAGCTGAGGGCGATTTTGCGCGTGGCCCAAAGATTTTAGTCCAGCCTGCACGCTCTTAAATTCCTCGCTATTGAAAGCGCCAATAGAGATCCCCGTGCTGGTTCCAGATTGTGTCTGCGACTCGCCGCCGTTTGTTTGTTTCTCGGTTGACTTGTCAGTGGCTGGCGTACTGGCCCCGGTCGGCTGGCTTCCCTTTGCGTCGCCGGCAGGAGCTCCGGTTGCTCTTTTTAATTTATCCTTCAAGGACTCACTGCCTGGTTCTTCGTCCGCCCCATCCTCGGCACGTTTTGCAGCCATAACGTCGCGCCACGTTGTGTGCCCTTCCCTGATAGCTGTGTACAGTTCACGCAAGGCGGCAAGCTCCGCAGGCGCGACCTGGCTCAATTCGGTTTCAAGATACTCCTTCAAATGGGATGGGAGAATGTTTAATTTCAGGAACGCGTCGGCGATCTCTTTGCGTTCCGAATCTGGATCATCCTTGATCTTGGCCGCGATGGTTGTATTGATTGCCAACAGGCATTCTGCTTTCAGATCTGGGGGAATGACGCGTTCAATGCCGGTGCGTGACGCTTTACTCACCAGCGAATTTTCCTTTGTCAACAATTCTTCGTCGGTCGCCCGGACAATGGCTATCGTGCCGCCATCTGCCTTTTGCCGAAAGCGCACCACCTCCCTGCCAGCATGATCTTTTCTCTCTATCGTCTTGAGGATTACTACGTCCTTGGTCCAGGTAACATTGCGCTCTAGATCCATGACCGTCACGCAAATCGTGCGTTGATATTCATCCTCAACGATACAGGGCGCACTCACATACATATTGCCGAGATGAGCCATAGCGGATTCGGCGAATCTGATCGTGAATCCCTCGCCGCGATTTGGAATTTTGTATCGTGCGGCCTTAGCAAACTCAGGGCGCTGACAATCCTTGAGTAGTCTTGCGCGAACGTCATCCATGTCCCGCCGATTAAGCATGGCCATCGAGTAGCGGGCTTCGACCTCAGCCTTAGCCTTCGCTGCCTGCGCGATGGCAGACCGTTCAGCCTGCATCATCATCTCGCGCTCGCCAAATCCCTCGCGCACCTTCAAGCTCACCTGGGGTGCGGTAATTTCGGTACTTGCCATGACAATTCTCCTTCTCTTGAACTATTTGAAATTCTTGTGAAGCCGCCTATGATCTGGGACCACGTATGATCGTGGGCCACCCCGCACCTTCTTGAATGTCACCGTGCCTCCGGACCAGATAAATCCTTCGCTTTCGGCGATGGCGAATTTAAGCCGCGCTTCTAGGTCTTTCTTGTTTTTTTCCGCGATATCGAATTCTTCATCAGCCAGACGGTAGCAATTCAACAAGTCTTCTTCTTCTAGCGTGGGTGTTCGCAAGGCCCCATCATTATCAGGGAAACGCTTCTTCAGCCATTCCAATGTTGAATCGGTAGCCGTTATTTCAGGAGCCTTGCCGTTCAGAACATGATCAACCCAAAATCTTTCGCCCGCCTCGACCAGCATCGCTTCGACTTCCTCGTCGCGAACCACGATATATACCTTCAAGTTGTGCCCGCCGAAAAGAGCGGCTACGTCCCATCGCTCGCGTTCCGGCAGCGCCGACAGGCTCCAATGGCACTGTAAGGCAATCCTGTCGGGAACTTCCGCGGTACCGGGTTCGCCGAACTTGCCAGCCTGATCCCAGGCCACATTTTTGCAATCTACGCCGATCGGTTCATGGACCACGAAGGCATCGGGGGTCAGAACTTGATACGGATGCCGGCCCAATATCGTTTTGTCGAACCATTCAATTTCGCGATTTGTCTCGATAGCGTAGCCCTGGGCAATCGCTTGCTCCAGTAATCGGCCCCAACGCACGCGCGGATTTGAAGCAAAGTCTTCTTGTTCGACCTGGCCGGTCTTAGCGAGCCAGAGATCAAACGCTGAACGCGTGGGATGCAGTCCCACCACGCAGGCGATCTCGCTGGCACCTATACCTTTCGAGCGAAGGGCGACATCAACAGGCATTAGCTTTTGGCCTGCTCGAATACATGAAAGACTAGAGAGCCCTCCATCAATTGATAGGTTCCGATGTACCGCAGATCGTCACGGATGAACTCGTGCCCGGTGCCGACAATGCGGAAAGATCTGTGCTCGTTTTGTTGTCCGGGATCAACGATGGCCCACACTTTGGGCTTATCGCGTTGCGTTTGAACCGCCAATATTTCTGCGCCGCGAGGCATGGCCACGGTTTGAACGTCGGTTGTTTCTAAATCAAACTTCCAGATTTTCATGGCTAGTCCTTCTTCCTTGTGGGATTCTTCTTACATCTCGGCTCGTGATACCGCAATTCCATCGCGCCTTTGAGTTGCCGGCACCATCGGCAAGGTTTGCCGTTCTTGATTTCTCCCTCGCGCCGATTCGGATTCTTGCCGCAGTTCGGCAGATGGACGTAGCGGAGCTCGAGCTTGCTCGGTCGCTTTGAATTGCAGTGCGGACACAGAGCAGTCTGGCCGACGAAGCCGACGCGCGTCTTCCGGAGCGCCGCTGACAGCGCCGACCCGGTGTTGATCCACTCATGATCGTCGATGACGCGATGGCAGCGCGGACAGCGGGAATCGTAGGTTGGCTTGCTCCGAAGATTCTGGCGCAGGGCTGCCGCGAGCCGGCCGCCAATCTGTATCCAAACCTTCGGCGGGATCTCGCGATAACAATGCGGGCACGCGGTTTTTGAAACGCGATCAATCTGGTTCACCCTTTGGGCCTCTGCGGCTCTCAACAATAATGCTCCCATTCGAATCGTTTGTCAAGGCTTGTGGCGGCAATCGTCATTCTGTGCCGCTTTACTGGCTTGTGTGGTTTCATTTTAAGTCCCCCTCAATTCCCAACTCCCTCAGCACTTGTTGGTAATCGTGGCAATGCACTCCCTTGCGCCACTGCTTGTTCTTGACGAACTTGGCAGATGACGGCCACCACTCCCACGCATCGACTCCGTTGCGAATGATCCAGTGCTGCCCTTCGTTCTTGATTGCCATCGCGAACCCGGCGCGCGCTAACGTCGCGGCGAACTGATCTCGGGCTTCGAGGTTCGCTCGTAATCGGCGCTCGTGACGATCTGCCGCGGGCTCGTCGCGGACGAAGGGAACGATAACGCTTTTCCCGGCTGATCGGGCGTCACGCATGGCGGCGCTTCACTGGGAATCGCTTCATTCTTTGCCGATCTTGGAGAGTATCACGCTAGGATGCTCTTCACGTTTACCGCGCACCCATGACGTAGCTCATCTGCGCCGACCACGACAGGTTTGCGGACGAACATCTGCATTTAGTTTCCCGTCCTCCAGAACGCCAGCAATGTCAGCCCAAGCGCGATAACCGCGATCCAGAAAAAGATCCACAGATATGGCTGGCAGCCGCTGGTATGCTTCGGCGGGCGAGGCTGCGGCACAGGCGGCTTCATGCGATCCGCTCCAGATTGGCTGCGCCGTAGCCTTGTGGTTTGCCTTTCGAATTGAAAAGCGGATTGTCCCACTTAACCAGAAGTCGCGAGGGCGCCACCTTCACGATGGTGCCAGGGCCGGGTCTGTAAAGCGGGTTCACGCTATTCCCACAATAGCGGACGCGGTCGTCCTTCTTTGGATCTTCGATCATACCGCTGGCTGCGCGTTAACAAGTTTTATCAACGCCTTTTGCGCACTGAGTTTGTCTGGTCTCACAAAATCCGGCGTGTGTGCTCCATCAAGATAGCCAGCCCAAGAACCGCCAGCTGACTCAATGCGTCCGCAAAGCGTGCCGTTGTGATCGCGCAATGATACAACATCGCTTGTGAAATCTTCTTCCCAGGTCCACATTTTTACTTCTCCTCTCTAACTTTCCGCCATAACTCCGCGACATCAATCGTGTGGACAGCGCCCTGCTGACAGGCCCACTCTATCGCCTTGCGCTGGTCGGTGTGGCATTTGATGGTCAAGCCGCTCAACAGCGCATAGAAATGAGGCTGTCTGTTTTCGAAGTTGTCGAAGCTGGACAGGAACTGCTCGAGGATTCGTTTCGAAACCTGCTTCGCCGCCGAGAGCCGCAAGCCTCTTCTGTGCAGCTCGGCGAAGATCATGATGTTCAGCGTATCGCGATTGCAGAATTCAAGAGGCCCGCGGCCGCAGCGAGCGCTATGGATGTACCGATGGTCGCGCCACCACCGAAGCTGGCGGCCGGTGATGCCGGCCAGCCGCATGACATCCACGCTACGAAGCATCGCTGCTCCTCTGTAGGTGCGTCCATGGCTCAGGGCAGACGTGCGCGAATCCCCAGCCGTGAACCTGCCAGCCTAATAGAAATACCATCATGAGCGTCACCGGCCCGGCGGCCGCCGAACCTAAGCCGCTTCGAAGATCGGAGGAGTAGTGCGAGCAGGCGAGAGCGGGAAACTCTCTCTGAAAATTGCGGACAGCGTAGCCAGCGCCTAAGAGTCCACAGCCTAGCCACGCAATCGCGATCAATACCCAAGTCATGGCGTGCGGACCCATCGCTGTTTCGGTGTGACCGGATCGGCTTTGCGATTCGGGCGCGAAGCCCAGCCGTAGCCGCTCTTGTGCGTGCTCATACCGAACGGTGCCCAGCCATCCGCTCGATAGATAGTCCCCTCGTGCCCTTGCTGCGGGTCGCTATAGGAGATGAGCAGTCGAATTCCGTTGAGCCAAGTGCGCACGTGTTTGCGCATCATCGCGAGCGCTTGAGATTCAACATAGGCGGTCGTATCGTCGATAAAGTAGAGCCGATTCAATTCAAGGACAAGATCCGCGTCCAGTCCCCGCGAGGATGGCCGACCGAGGATCATCGCCCCGATCAGTTCTCGACCTTCGACAAATTCCAGCACGTGAACGAACCCCGACGGCTTCGAACGCAGATAATGCAATTCGGCGATCCACTCTGCCGTGAGCCGCGATTCGGATGGCTGGCACCGGCGAATGTTCACGGCTTGGTCCGATCCAGCACCATTTGCGCAGACTCGTTCTGACTCGCCCGCAGATCCTCAACGCTACCAATCTCCCTGGTGCGCAACGGGCCCAGCGCCACTTCGGTCATTATGCACTGCATGCCGCTCTCCAACAGTCGCGCAACGAGCCGCTCCTGATGTTCCGGGTCAAGCGCCTGAATCCCATCGACGCAGATGAATCCGAGCTTGCCAGCCCGCTGCTCGGCGAGGCGCACGGATAGATCGATTCGCTCGGCTTCGTTTAGCCGCTGGAACGGCACGCCCTTAACGAATATCTCGCCGTCGATGACCTCGGTTTCCGGAAGTGGATTTTGCTTCAGAAGTTCAGAGCGTCGTGCGGCGATGGCTTCGAGGCGCGCGGAATACTGCGCGGAGATCGCCTCGGCAGTCTCGGCCTGTTGTTTGAACTTCTCCTGTGCTTGGCGGGATTGTTCGACTGCGCCCCAGTCGGCGAGGGAACGCTCGGCGGCCTCAAGCGATACCCTCGCTTCGTCGATTGGCTTTTGGAAATCTGTGGCGATTTGTCCTAGGGCTAATTCTTTTGCATGCCCGATGTTTTGCGACGCTTCGTTGAAAATGTTGCTGGCCGCCAACAACGCCTCTCGATAAACGCGCTCTGCTTCCGCGCAACTGGCGATCTTGACTTCTTCCGCTGATCGAAGCGCGGTTATTGCCTCTCGTCGCGCTTCATCCATTGCCTCGGTCGCCTTTTGGCGAATCTCTGTCAGGGTCTGACGCCGATTCTCCACTTCCGCCTGCGACACGCCCACAACCGTCAACTTCGGCGCCGTCTCAGCCAGCGTCTTCATGGTGGCGCGGTATTCTTTGGCCTTCACGTTCTGTTGCTTGCGGAATTCGGTAAGGAATCCATCAGCCTTGCGAAGCGCTTCCAGTGGATGCTGTTTCATGAGCGTCGCCACATCTGTCGGGGACAGCCCGGAGTCGGCGACCAGATCCTCGGCCGAAAGTTTCAGCGGCATCGATTCAAGGAGCCAACGCGCCCGCTCCTTGGGGTCCGTGACGGCCAGAAACTCCAGCGGGTTCGCCAGCCGCAGATCGAGAAGATCGTTCAGCCAAGCGGCGCTGGCCCCGATAACGCCGAATTTTGGGACGCGCACCTTGCGATTGATCTTGCCTGGCCGAATATCCGCATCAAGCTCGCCATGCGGCTCGTCAGGCGTCCGGTCATCACTGAAGACGATGAGTACATTGGCCTTCTCGGCGCTAGTCCGGATGAGGGTAGCGTCGGCCACCACTCCTGGGCCACCCAATGCGGACCTGATGGCGGTTGCCAGGGAACTTTTGCCCGAAGCGTTCCTGCCCTTGACCAAAGTGATTTTCTTGCCCGGCTCCAGGGAGTATTCCTCGAGGCCCAAGGCGTTGATTGTGGTTATCTTGCTGATGTATAACATGCTTTTCACTCTTTCGGTACCAGTCGTAAACTCTTCTCGACAATTTCCTCGAAGCGCCCTTCCTGATGCAGCATAGCCTTCGATAGAGAGATCATCTTCACCATCAGATCCTCGAAGCTGAAGTATTCGACGCGCAAAATGCCGCAATCGAACGTGATACCGGTAAGCTCGTCGAAGTTCGGCACGGGCGGCAGTTTGAAACTGGCGTGCCGCGCCGGGCTGATGCTGGCTTCCATTGTCACTACCTTTGCTATTCCAGCCCGACGTCGGCGCTCCTTCTTGAAATCGCCAACCCTGCTCTCTACATACTTTAGAAGCATCGACGCCGGAATCTTCATATTGCGACCTACCGAGGCGGCACCAGCGATTTTCATTACACGGATGGCTTCCGTTTTCCTCACGCTAAACAGATCCTCCACGTTTCTACGATTAAGAGATTGAGTTGGTTCCAAATTCGCCAGTCGCTCAATGATGGGTTCGGTATTCGCAAACCAATCTGGCTTTCGTGGCATTACTCAAGCCGCCCTGGTTTTGGCTCTGATCCTATCGAGAGTCTTTTCAAAAGCCTCAATTAGATCTAGAAGTGTGTTGTACAGATCAGGCGAGGAGAAAAGTTCCAGTTCCGCCTGGACCTGTTCGCGGAGTTTCACTGATCTCGATTCTTCGATCATTCGCGATCTCAAGGATTCGATCCGCAATCGGTCTTGATCGGATCGTTCCCATGCCCAATAAGCCCTGCCGTTTGGAGCGAAAATATGACAAGCGAGACAGAGTGTCCGGAGACATCCAGGACGATTATCTCGCCAACTATTCACATGATGCACCTGAAAGGAGTCCGGATGTAAATGCTTCAAATTCAGCGTTTGCGGACGAGCACATTTTCGGCATTGATAACCATCGCGTGCCAGAATCAATGGGCGAAGTTTACCGAATTCCGATTGATGTAAGGATGCTTTGTCGCGAGGCTGCTTCTTCTCGTTTATATATCTGGCGAGACTGGGCTTACAGGATCGATTTCTCTTAAGTTGTTGAAACAACTTAGTTAGGCATGATTTGCGGAAGCGCAAAAAGTGCTTAACGTTTACGGTCGAGCGTCGGCATTGTTTAGGGTCGATCAAGCCGTCGGCGATGCTCATGAGTCTTCCTCCGCTTGAATCAGCAGGTCAACATTGGCGATAAGGTTCTTCGCCGCCGAGCGCATCGCCTGTAAGTCACCATGCCTGTTTTTGGAAGCGATGATGCCTTTGAACAAATCCGCGATGATAAGCGAGTCCATCCACGCCTGATCGAGTGCGTTTAAGGCATTGGGCTTGGGGGCCAACTGTACTTGATTCGGTACAGACTGTTCATTATGCTGAACAGCCGCGCTGTTAGCATTGGACTTCTTGGCACGCGGTTTTTGCAGTAATTCATTATGCTGAATTGACTCGGGAGCGGTGGAGAAGCGAATAGAGCGTGAGCCGCCGGTCATGGTTTCGGATTCTCCGTCGGCGGCAAAACTACGAAAATAGTGCTCTCGTCTGGCATGGCCGCCCATGGCGTAGCTGGTGACAAAGGCACTCTCGCCAGCAATTCGACGTGCAGGCGACGCATGGTATCGACCGCGTTCTGCATCAGTGCGAGCGCATCGGTGCAGAGTTCCAGAATTTTTCGGTTGCGCCTTTCAATGGCGCGACTCGCTTCGTCGTGCTGGCCTTGCGAGTTCAATTGATGAACTTCCGCGACGTTGTCGGCGAACAGATGGATAAGGGTGATTGTCAGCGCACGTGCGTATTCATTCGAGACTGGCTTGGCTGGAAGATCGCTCACGTTCGATTCACCCGCCAATAACATTACCACACAAGGCTTCTGTCGGCAATAGCTATTTTTTTTACGGTTGACAATTTCCAGACATCAGTTTAGCTTCAAGAAGGAGCCAGGTTCCAGATCTGTTCACCCAAATCAGATTATCTGACTTGGTTCTACCGGGCCCATCTTCGGCTGGGCCTGGTTCCCCGTTCTTCTCCTCGTGCTGCATCGACCCCGATGATACTGTTTTCGGCCGCAGGCGCATTTTCGCCCGCCGAAAAGATCTTCGAGCAGGCGATAGGCGTTTCTCGCGGTGTTCCGCCCTGCGCTGGCAGCCCGCGCTGCGCTTCTGATCGCCTCTCCCGCCAAGTAGCAGCTCTTGAAAATTCTCCACTGGTTAGCCAGTCGCATTCGCCTTTTGTGAAGCTTTGAGCCGGAAGGCGCGATAGCCGACGTAGAAAAGCGTTTACAAGCGTAGCACTGAAATCTCTGTGCGCCATTTCTCGCATGGCCGTATTTGCGAATGCGATGTCCAGCGAGCACGCAGGCGACAGGCGCACCTCGCGGAGCATCGCCGAGGCCAGCCGCGATCAGACTGTCTAGCTCGAGGAAAGCTGCCGAACGAGACACTAACTCACCAGGTGCTTACGGCCACTCGCCGCCAGGTGCCAGTGTTGACGCATGAATAATAGAAGGAGCTATCCACCGCGTATGAGCCTGATACGCACGCCGAGGCGGAGCTTGTCGGCACAGCCACTCTGATCCCGATCAAGGTCAGATCGGCCCCGAGAGTGGTGATGCCGCCGACGTCCGTCGTCGTCATGCCGGTGCCGGGTTGAATGGCCTTCGTTCCGATAAACGCGCGGAGATCGGTGCCTCCGTTTATATCCCATGCGCCGTTCGTCGCCGTCCACTGAAAGAGCGGAACGGAATCGGGAGGGAACGAGTTTACGCCGAGAACGGAAGTGCAGCCCGCGCAGGCGATGGTCAAGTTATGCCCGACCGTCAGGTTTCCTTGCGGGGTTATGTAGAATAGTGCTGCGCCACTGCCGGCCGAGATCGTCGCTGTCGCGCTGGCGACCAGCGAGTAGACCAAGCTGCCGAAACGCACATTGCAGGGTGTGGGGATGGAACAGCGCGCGCCGATCGTGAGAATGTGCGGATCTTTGCCGACATCGAAATCCCCAAGCTGGCTCGCCATCGAAGCGCCGGCGCCGGAAATTGTCACGCTGGCTGGCGCGTTCTTGAGATCCTTAGCGCTGAATTGCGTCGGGCTCTGTGCGAAGGCCCCGGCGATCGCCAGTAGCAGAATCGAAAGCTTTAAGGATTGGTCTTGTAGTCGAAACATATCCGGCCATCACCAGGTTGGAACCGTGCGGGGTTGATGATCGTCACTGTCGTGCCCGTGAGTCCATAATCCTGCCCCGCTTCCCATTGCTGGCCATTCTCATGGACGTAGAGACTTCCGGAAACAAGAGAAGTTCCGGCCGCTAGTGCTAACGGATAAGAGCCACTGGCATTCGCCGCGTAGCACTCGCCGCGGACGGTCGATGGTGTAGCGGTCGGCGAGCTAGCCGGAAGCGCCTGCGGCTCCCAGCGGCCTGTGGTGGCGTTCCAAATGAGCGCCTGCCCTTCCTGTGGCGCATTCGGCGAAACAGGCTTGCCCTGAATCGCGAGCACGGCATTGACACCCAGTGTGCCCTGCACGTCGCCGGTTAAGGCGAGCGCCTGCCAGAGCGCATTAACGCCATCGGTCAAGAGAGACTGCCCGACGTGTCCGGCCATCGGCGGCAGACCGGATCCTCCGGTCGGTGTCACGGTAAAGATTCCAGGTGTGCCGCCAAGCGCAGGCGCGGGCCCGGTCGGCGGCGTGAGCTTTGCGCCGACGAGAATCGCGCAGCCGCACTGATAGGCCATTCCGTTATTGACTGGCCAACAGGTAAACACCACAGGCTGTGGCGCGAGCGGCACGCAGGAGCCAGGCACGATGTCTTTGATGTTGATTTGCGTGGGGGACTGAGCCTGGAGAGTCAAACAGAGCCATATCGAAATGAATGCTGATCTCATGGAGCGCAGTCTAGCACGATCCGGCAATAACCTTAGTGTATCGCTCCTCCAGCCAACACGCTCTTGCTGGATAACTGTCCACCGCCCATCGGGCCGAACACCACCACGGTATTGGAAAACGTGCTCAGATAGACCTTGCCGTTCGCAACAGTGGGCGAGACATACTTGGCACAATTACCAACGGCGTCTCCAGCCTTGGCGGTTGAATCGTATAGTAGGGACAGTGTCGTGCCATCGAAGGCCCGCAGCGCTCCGACCTGTGTAACGTCCAGATTGTATACTTGGCAGGAATTCACCCAAAGTATTCCATTGGAGGCTCCGTTTGAGCTGTAGGCCACTCCCGACATATAAGTCGGATACACATAGCTAGTAGCAGATGGAGTGGTCGTGAATGTCGTTCCGTTGTATGTGTTGCGTTGGATTCCCGCTGGCAGAGCCGGATTGACATGCGAGTTATCAATAGTGTAGAGACCGTTGTTGGCAAAGGCTGAAGCGTCAAAAAGTTCTATCTGCCCTGCCCAATCCTGCACCTGAGAACTTGGTGAGGCAGCAACCTGAGTATGTCCCATGTTGCTCTGGTCGGTTATCCACCAAACGCCGTTCTTGCCGCCGGACATCACGCGCGTGCCGACCAGGATTGGGCGTCCAGAACCTTGATCGGTATCGTTGGTATTGAGCGTGGCCCACCCGGAGTTGACGAGATAATCTTGGACAACCAGGGAAGAGTTTAGTTTGAGGATGCATTCACCGAAATTGTTGGTGCCGTCGAATGATCCGTTTCCAACTGTACAGTAGACATTTCCAGAACCATCGGCAGCCATGCCTCCGCCCGCCTGCCAGATTCCGCCTCTTCCCCCGCTCGTGTTGACTGTGACAAACACGGCAGTTTGAGCAAGCGTCGTTGAATTGTAAGCAAATGCCCAGCCCTGCCATGTACCGCCGTCGTTGTAGCTGGCAAATCCGAAGTCCACCTTTCCACCGGATAACAGCAGGGCAGTCCTCGCCTGATGGCTGGTGGAATCAAAGGTTAACCCTTGGGCGGTACCGGAAATAGTGACGGCGGCGTGGAATGTGGACCCATCGGAGATATTGAGCGCAAAAAGTTTCCACACATCGGTTGAGTTCACGCAGACTAGATAGATCACGCCAGCCGACGAATCGATGACTGGTGTGCTGGTGCAACCAACCTTGGCTGCCGAGAAGTTCGTATCCGTGGTGGTTTTCGGAGTGTCGAGATGTTGGCTCCAGATAGCTGATCCGCAGCCATCCGCATTAAAGGCGTAGACGGTATCGTTGTCGGTGGCCACAAAGATCCGATTCGGGCTCCCACTCATATATAGGACTTGTCCGTAAACCAAACCATCCACCGAGTACGAACATAGTTTGCCAAATGCCCCACTCACTTTGGCGGTAGTTAGTATGGTCTCGGTTGTGGTCGCGTTTGTACGCGAATTGTCGTACTGACCGGTGAGTACATCGGCACACGCATGGCAGCCAAACAATAGAAAACTTACAAGCAAGGTCCTCATGGATGTATCCATGCGATTCCTAAATTGTCGGCGTTGTTAGCAAATGCTCCAAGCGTGGCTGGTAGAGTCGTCCCGCTGATGGAATTTGCCACTTTTCCAGCAACCCCAAAACTAGTATCTAACAGCAACTCGATGTTCCCCGTGGCATTCACCGCTCCGATAAGGCCTACGCCACTATCCGTGCAACCTATCGCAGAGTAGTAAAAGCCTGGGTTCAGAACAACCGTGGTGATCGTGGTGGTTTTGACCCCCGTGGCCGCACTGGAAATAGCCCCCGAGGTCAGAAGGAGGGTGTTGCCCGTATTGTCATATACACCGACCAAGCAATTACTTGCCGCAATGGCGGTCGTAACGAGGATGTCTATTTTGGTGACCGACAGGGTGAATGGAAGATTAAATAGAGCGGCTTGAACGCTATTAGAGCCAGGGTTGTTCCAAGGCGTGCCGTTGATAGTGGCAATCGCTGGATTGCCGAACGGTAACAAAATACCGCAATTGCCGCTTGAGCAACTGAACCCGCCCGCCGCCGTAGTCTGCGGATTTTGCAATTCCCATTGCGTGCCAGTTGTGTTGTAGATCGCACAGGCTTGGGCAGTGGTGATAATGTCGTTAGCCACGAGAGCGCCGCCTGCCTTGACGATGGGGTGGGCTGTTAGGCCGTTGGGCGAGAAGCTCGGCGCGGCTGCGGTGTTGGCCGCTGTTGGCTTCCAGCAGACATGCAATCCGTCGTAGAGTCCGGTAATCGCTGGGGAGTAGGTGGCCGTCTGCGCCTGGGCTGTGCCGCCGCCAGCTATCCAGTTATGAGCACCGTCCACCGTGCGGGATCCTTCCCTAGTCTGAGCAAGCGTTACTACCGAAACAACGAGGATGATTGCAACTTTTTTCATAACGCTCAGTGAACCACAAAGACGCTTGGAGTGCTCACATAGCTCAGGGCCGACGTGTCCATTTCAACAGCGACAACGCCGAAAGCGCTCGCCGATGTTCCGCCCCAAGTAATTGTTGTGCCTGTGAACCCGCTATCACGAGTCTCATAGTCCGCTCCGGTGGAAGGCGTGTTGTATCCAGTGTCGGACTGCCGCGTCCAACTTGACGTGACTGTAACGCCTCCTGTGTTGGTACCGTTGCCGACGCAACTGAGCGTTGGGTTTCCGGTGAGAGCCGAACCTGTAAAGGTAGTAGCGGGCGTGCCGGATGCAGCCTGGTTACTAGACACTTTGGATTGTTTAACGGCGCTGGAACCTTTTCGCGTCATGCCGCTTATGCGAGCCACCATTACGATCGCGCCGGTGGCGTTGCCGCCAGAAGTGTTGAACGTCACGGTCATTGAGGAATTCGCGGCGAGCGCGTTGGCCACAAAGACGTAGATCGTATCCGCGCTGCTGTTTTTTAATGCAGTTGTGATCTGGGTGAAGCCTAGGGACTGGGAGTCGGTGAGACTGCCCGCAGTATTGCCGCTGGATATAACGCAGGCGTACAGGAGATCATTCGCGGCCGGCGTGAAGGAACCGCTCGCGTAGGTCGAAACGTTGGAAGTGCTGGCCGTAGAAACCCCAGCCGTCACCGCCGCTGCCGAGAGAGAAAGCGAGAGCGCGAGCAGTATCAACAAGCCGCGCCGCATCACCTCATCACCATCCAGTTTAGGGTGATCGCTCCTGGAGTGACGGAAGACCCGGTGTTATTGCACGTCTTAAAATTCACATTTCCAGAAGTAGGATACGCGATGATAGTCAACATCCCGCTTGTGGATGGGACGTAGCCGGTAACCGCTGTCGGATCGCCGTTAAAGCTGGCTACCAGTACATCGGTCGATGCCACGCCGGTTGCGGTGGACGTGACTACAGTGGCGCACGCTCCGGAGGAAATCGCTCCAGTTCCCATCGCCGCCGTGCCGCTGGCAATAGTCTGACTGAGGATATTTGATCCGGCGGCCGTGGGGACCGTGCTGCCATTGATCGAGGTCAGGCTGGCTAGTGTCGAAACACCTGTAGCATCCCCGTTCCCGACTCCCTGATGACTGGCGAGCCGAATCAACGGCAAGGTGGTAGAAAGCGTAGGGAATGCTGTTCCATCAGGGAATGTGGGCCAAGTTCCGCTGGTTGCGATCACCACACCAACCGTAATGCCCGTGCCGCATGGAGTAGTACCGCCGCTATCGGTCACCTTTCCGGCGGTCGTTCCCGCGCACACGGTATGACCTATCGTGACGGCCGCCGAAGCATTCACCGGTATTTCAGACGGGGCTGCAGCCACTGTGACTTGAATAGTGCTCGACTTTGAAAGCGCTATCCCGGCGATGACCTTGGGGGAGGCGCTGCAATCCGTCGCTGTCTTTGCAGTAGAGGTATAGCATTCAAGATTCCACTGAGTAACGGTGCCGCTCTGAGCGTAGGACTCCGCGACCAGGAGTAATCCTTGAAGGCCCGTACTGGTAGCACCGGTGCTAGATCCTGCCAGTAACTCAGCCGACCCACCCGCACTCGCTGTATTCGTAGCGGCATTCGATCCGCCGGCATGGAGCGCACCGCCGCCCTGTGAAGACGCTCCACCTGCGCCGGTTTCGTTCGCTCCGCGTAGCGTCACAGATCCAAGGGCCGAGTTTGCCGATGCGTCCTGGCCGCCGATATAAGTGAGCGCCTGTGTAGAGGTCGGCGATTGCAATTTGTTCGTTCCATCCTGAAAACTGGCTAACTCAACGTATCCTTGTGACTCGATTCTAAGATGGGTATCGTAAGTCCCGCCTCCTCCGTTGGTAGTAAGAACCCGTCCCAGTATTTGTCCGATGAGAGGAACCGTCGCGCCCGCATCGTGACAGTCGCCAGCGGTGGTGGTCGATATCTGTACATAATCGCCAGCGGTGGTAGCCCCGTCGTATATACACTGAGTCATTCCGGCTATGCTGATTTCGGCGGTGCTAGTAGTGCCACAGCCGGAAACGCAAATGCCTATAACGCCGTTCGTATCGGTAGTGAGTGGCGTAACTGCTGTACTTGGAGCTCCAGTCAATTTAGCCAACTTGTTCAGTGTCGTCCCCGTCGAACTGGCGTTCGTGTGCGTCATCGTGATCGCCATGTTGCCCACGCTGAGATTGGTATTCAGCGACGGAAAAACTAAGTTGGATAGAGCCGTGTTCGCGCCGCCAGTACCGCTTCCACTCTTAAGAAGCAAAACGTACCCCGCCGTGGCGGTATCCCAGTTGATTGTCACATCATACTGCGTCCCGCCCGCCGCCATCTCGCAATGCGCGTCCTTCGGCTGAAGCCACTGACGAGTTGTCCCTGATGTGACCAAGGTGGTAAAGGACAAATCGCAAGTGCCCAAACCGTGAACCGAGTTGGGGATGCTCCAAGTTGTAGCCGAAGCTTCGGCGGCGGCGTAAGATCCAGATCCGCCAGAGAAAGGCATCACGCCACCAGAGCGCTGGGTAAACGTATTAGCCGTGACGGCATTGGTGGAAAACGCCACCGTGAAGTCCACGAACAGAGCGGCGGTTAAATCGATGTTTGAGGATACGGCGGTATTTGTATCTACAAATACTGAGTCTGCTGTAGTCGTCAACGCGCCTAAATCGACAGCCAATGGACCATGGATCTCAAGGTTCCCCGAGGCCCCGGTGGTAGCAGTATAGCCGAGCACGGCAAGATTCCAGTTGTTATTCGTGACCGCTGCAATGGTGGCGGTGCTGACAATCGAAACGAGTGTCACCACTGTTCCCGATCCGCAGCCGCTTACGGTGCAAAGTTTGGTCTTGAGAGTAATCGTTGGAGTCTGGGCAGTTTGGGTTGAGTACGTTCCAGCCCCATCGAACAGAAACGGTTGACGGAGGTTATTCAAATACCCGGTCGGCAAGGCTAGTTCCATTAACGTCTGATCAGATGTCGTATTGGTATTCACCGTCACAGCGCTGAGATTAACAACTGCACCACCAGGCGGAGTGATCGGGATATAACCGGACACACTGCTACCTGAAGTTTGCCACGTTACATTAACATTACCCCCCGGCGCGGCGGGCGTGGCTGCGTTGAAGTTTGGACTAGAAACCGATCCGCCATTTACTGATACGCTGGTGCCGCCTCCTCCTCCACTGATCACTTCGGCAAAGTAGTTAGTGCCATCTGACCAGACGCGCCAGCCAGTAGGAGCCGTTGCCGAGCCCGCCGTGCCGGTAAGATTCGCAGCCGCACCGTTGATGTTCTGTCCGCTACGCGCAAGTATCACAACGCCAGTTCCATAGTTCAAGATCGTGATGTAATTTCCATTCACAGGTTGAGAACCGGAAGCCACGAGCGTAATGGTAAAAGTGCCAGAGGCCACGAGAATAGTTTTGTAGTTGGTGAAGTCGGCGGCTAGGACTTGGTAGGCAGCGGTTTGAGCGTTGGAGGCGAATGGAGCGCCGAGAACGACCTGGCGGCTTGAGTTCGTGGCTAGTAGAGCGGCAGACAAAGGAAGAATAAGACCATTGGTTCCCGTGATCTGATCGGAGATGTTGATGTCCACGCCGGATGCTACTACCTGCACTGCCCCGCCATTGTTGTTGTTCATCTTCCAACGATGCGCGGCGCTATCGGCATAGAATAGATCCGAGTTCGCCACGCCAGCAGGCGCGGAGCCTTCCGGTTCCGACACTCCATGCCAACTACTTCCAGGGACTCCCGTCACCACACCCGTCATGTTCGTACCGTCATATGAGAAAATTTGTTCAGTGCAATTCGTGGTCCCAGCTGCAGGATCAGGCTGGCTACCGCTAAGGATGTTTGAAGAGAACGTGTATGTCCGACTACCGACTGAATCCTGGCACGAGCGTAGGAGATATAGCCCCGGTCCTTCCGTCGTGGCGCTGAAAGCCAGTGTGGTGTTACCCGCCCCGAAGTCCACCTCGCAGACATTCGTATTTAGGAAATTACACGTTGTCGTCCCACCCGAATTGAACGTCGGCTTATTGACATTGCCGTTTGAGAACAATGATGGAACGCCGTTCAAGGTTAAAGTTTGAGCCGCCATCGGCACGCACGAGATGGTGAGTAGTATTAGGGCTTGGCGCATTCAAGCACGTTCTCTTTGGCAAACTTGGCTTCATCCAGTTGGCAGATTGCTCGAACTACTATCAGATAAGCATCGAATTCTCTTTCCGCCGCGATCCGCGCCGCCTGGGCATTTATTTCGTCGAGCCGCTTCTCCATCATTTTTGCCCGCTTGCTCCAATAGATGATCTGCATGGGAGCTAGGATGACAGGCGAATCTTTCTTGCTCTCCGGCGTGGCGACTGTTTCTTTCGTGGCGTCGGCCACCGGCTTTTCGTCCTGTTGCTTCGTTTGGCCAGCAAAGGATAGACTCGCACACAATACGAAAAATAGTAACCGTGTCATTCTCGGTTCCTACATGTTGATGACGGAGATGCCGGTAGCGTAAGAATTGGTTCCGTCGTCGAGAAACGATACAACTGTACACTTCGACGCCGTAAGACCGATGTCTGGATGACCCAACATCGTGGCTGGCCAAACGAAGGTAAAGTTCCCAGTTCCATTTTGGCAGACTTTGATTATTGGCTCAAGGCCGTTCGAATGATTCGATACCGTCGCTCCGGTGACGTTGCCGGTCAGTGTGATGGTGAAAATGTCCGACAAACTTAGATCAAAATTAGGCGTGGCGGAAAATGACACCGTCGTGCTCTTGTGTGCCATGTTGCCTGGCAGAATGATGGCAGTAGCCAACGAGATCACCGGAGTTGTACCTCCAGTGCTCGCGATTTGATTGCTCGTACCGTTGACTGCTGTCACGGAACCACCAGCGCTACCACAAGCCCCTGACTGAGGATTGAATAGTTGGAATTGAGTTCCATCATAAATGACTTCGGCCACGGCCGCCGTGATCAGATCATTCGCCACAAGAGCCGTAGTTCCGCACTTCGTGATGGCCGTGGCGGTAAGACCATTGACCGCTAGCGTCGGAGCCGCTCCGGTATTGGCCGCATTCGGCTTGAAATAAAGCGTGAGACCGGTCGTCAACGCCGTAGCGGCAGGAGCTAGCGTTGCGGTCTGAGCTTGCGCCGTGCCACCACCCGCGATGTAGTCGGTTGCGTTGAGATCAGAGAAACTCTTGCCAGCTGGATCGGCTCCCGTCACGCCACTCAAGATAGCTAGGTTCGCAAGCGCTACGCCGCCGATCGCATTGCCAGAAGCTGCGTTAACCGATACGCTATGATTCGCCGCCCCGCTATTGACGTTGCAGGTAGAACCTAAGGTACAGGTCTGGCCATTGACGGTAGTGGAAGCATTACTCAGCGAGCCGTTGGTAACACTAGCCAGCGTTTGATTTGGGACGCCATTGATGGTGCCGGTACCTTGTGCGAAAGCCGCTATTGCGATTAGCTGCAACGAGAAGGCGAGACGAAGAGAACGCATTTTGTTTTGTATCCTTCTTGTGTCATTGATTGATGAGACCCTTAGCGTAGATTTGATCACCATCCGAAGTGAAATCCTGTGTTGAACATTTGCTTGCTATCAATCCTACCCCAAAACCGCCGTGCACGCGCGCGGCCCAAGCGAAGGTGTGATTTCCGGCCGGGTCCTGGCAGATCGTTATGGTGATCGTCTGTCCAGCCAGAACGTTGGGGAAAGTCTGATTCGTCACGTTGCCGGTCAATGTTATTTTGAAGGCGGTCGCCACGCTGAGATCGAATACCGGTGTGGCAGAATAAGGCACAGTTAAAAAAGTTGGCGGGCTCTGCGGTCCCCATTGCACGACGCCGCCTATCACCTCGAGCGCATAACCATTCGATCCAATCGGCGTCAGTTGATTTATGTTCAGCGCGAACGGCGTGGCGGGTAAGGCGTTGACCTGAACTCCGGAAAGATCCAGCGTCGTCCCCGTATCCGGCACGCTCCAGAAATCGCGGTACACGATCCCGTTCGTGTGGTACTCCGCAACGTATCCGAGCGGCGCCGTGGTGGTGCCCGTGGCCGTACTTCCGATCGTTGGTTGCAGATTGACATCGAGGTATCCGGTGTTCGCTCCGGATGTGGGGATATCGTATCGGAAAACTGTGGTGGTGACCGCTACGCCACCGGCCGTCCGGAAGGGACGATTTGCCTGGATCAACACGTAGCCTGTCGCCGGTGCGCTGCCCGGGCCCGCGACATTGAGCAATTGGCGAATGTGCGTGATCGCGCCCAATGGCATGGAGACGCTCAGAAGAGCAAGTACTGCCAGCCTGTGACGCATCGGACGCGCGACCTCCAGTCGGGATTCTTAATTACTCAGTCTACGCTAAGATCGGAACTGGAGGAACATCCCATGTGGCTCTCGGTGCTCGTGTTCGTGCTCGGCCTCGCTCTTTTCGTGACGGTCGATCAGGCGAAATATCCAAACTTGAAGGAAATCGGAAGGATAATGTTATTTTCCGGCCTGTTCGTGGCGCTGCTGAAATTCGCTTGGCCGCTGAGTGAGGCAGTGCGGAGATTTTAGTCGGCAAGATCCGCTTCGCCGTGACTCGCGTTCCAGTGCGGAATCTCGCCACAGGCCGCGCAGTGCACGAACTTGCCCACGGTACCGCCGGGCGCATCGTGGCCGCATTCCAGTGCCACTCTTCGCGGCGTCATCGACGGGCACTCGCATTTCGTGGATCGCCGGTGGCAGGCAATGCAGAACGCGACTACTTCGCGTAGGAGTTTGAAGGCGCCGGATTTGAAGCCCATTTGCTATTCCTCTGAATCTGCCTGTGTTTGATGATTAGTTCCGCCATCACCTCGGGATTTCTGTAGACGATCCTGCTTTTGCATCGCTGGCGCATCGCATCGTCGATCTCTTGAACTCCTCGAATCAAATTGCAGTAACGATGGGCCAGTTTAAGATTCTCGCTGACCGTCTGCCCTTTCTTAAAGCGCGGCACAACGTGATCGAGGGAAGCGCGAACATCGTGGCTCAACGGAAGATGAGAAAGAAACCTACCACGAAATAGCATCGGCAGTTCGCAGATCCAGCACAGCTCGCCGTGTTCGTGGCGCATCCGCACGAGATTCGAGCGCAGACTTTTCAGCCGATCATCCTCAACTGTTCCGGCCAGTGCTCCGCGCAAATGAATGAGCGGTCATCGCCAAGGTCGCGGATGTGTCGGAAGCAGCCTGGCTGTCCGCATTGGACGCGCTGTAGGGTCAGGACGACGTCGCTCTTTTTCCAGTAATATTCGTCGACGCGGCGGTCGCCACCAGACTTGTTCCGCTTCCTCCGGACGATAACGCGCATCGTGTGATCCATGACAACTCCCTGCTGATTGAGGTCCGCGATTTGCAGAATGTGGCCCTGGCGAGTTCGCTTCATATTTGAGCATTCGTCGCCAACCTGGAGAAGATCCACGCGCTTGGGCAGGAACAATTCAACCGGCCAGATACAGCGGCCATCGGCGGCGGCCGCGCACTGGTAGCAGAGCTGATGTTTGCATGTGCAATCGGTGAAAGTGCCCGTCATCGAAACCGTCATCGCGGTGCAAAACTGGAAAATCTGGCCATGCTCGCGCGGGCAGCGATGGCAGAATGGACGGTCGCTTCGACAGATCGCGCAGAAGGCGGAAGTCATTTGCCTTCCAGGATGCCTCTGATCTTGTGAATCCGACATGTGTGATCGAAACTGCACGGATCGCCATCTTCGCAGCGATCTAAATTGACGTGATCTCCAATTCTTGAGGCCAGATCGGTAGGCGGTAAGGCAGGAACGCCACTGCCGCCGCGCGGTGGGACTGGCACCGTCGCCATTTCTACCGCCGCATCAATCGGGCCATCGTGCTCGCGCCCAGCGAGCCTGTCGATCACCCACGGATCGCGCGCGGCCGGCCACACCTTCGCGGACCGCATCAGCCCGCCGCCGTCCGAGTGCGTCGTCCAACCGAAGACTCGCTCGGCGCCGGTTTGCGCATCGAAGAAGCGGACCTCGTAGCGCTGGCCGCGGTCACCGCTTATGACGGCAAGAAAACTACACTCGTTTTCAGTCTTCGACATCGCGCTCTCCAGGGCCGAAAGGATCGAATTGCGTCAGGATGTCAACCGCGAACCGTTTGGCGGAATCGACGTCTATGAACATAAAACCGTCGCACTGGTTGAGAATTTTTGAGGGTACGCCGCAGCGGAATTCTACTTGGTAATCATATTCATCCTCGGTAGGTTCCTTTATGTCCGCGAGGATTCTGCCGCTGGCATGCACCAGGATGTGATTTGAGAATTTATCACCATCACGATCACGTCCGGATTTGAACTGCCAGTCAAGCTCGGCTGCATCGAGGCGGCGGGATTCACTCCCTATTTTTTCTTCCATTTCAAGCCTCCTGTCAGCCCATGTGTCAGGGCCCGCGCACCGCGTTGCTTTCGCGCATCCGAAGCGGCGCTCGAGTCTCGCGCTCTATCGATTCCCGATCTACGCATCCAGGCCATGCCGCGAGAGTGCGTCTGGCAGCGCCCGGTGATTGGATCGGCTGGGAACACACAGCCCTTTACCGCCGTGCAGCGCGGGCCGGGATCGACCGGGGAGTCCGCACGCATCGCTGGGGCCATGTTGGGCATTAGGCAGTTCTCCATGCTGCGTGGATGATCGCCGGCCTAGCCCAGCGCCGCTGAAATCGGCGCCACTCCAGACCAGGCCTATACCTCTCCGCGCTGGCAGTCTCCGGATCCCATAGCATCGCGTGTGGAGTGAAACCGATTTCCAGCATTTCGCGCAATCGTTTTTCGGCCGCCGGAAAAGTGTCTTTGGGGTAGCCGATTAGAACGTAAACGCGTAAACGATGCGAACGCGCGGTGAAGCCGGCCGCGAGTAGCCGATCAGCCGCACTCTTCAACGTCTCGAATGGATCGCCAGGATCATAGGCGAAGAAACAATTCGGGCGTGGCTTCAGATCGGCCAGTAGCCCGACCTGATAGTCCTCTAACGCCAAGGCCTCGAGCCCACCCGTGAATTCTACCCGTCGACGTTGGCGTGTAAGCATAGCGAACACCGCGCGCACGTGTGGCTCTGGACACGCTAGCAGATTATCATCGAGGATGTTCCAGCCGTCCTGAATCGGTAGCAGACGTGGAATTGGATCTCTTTTCCACACTGAACAGAACCAGCAACGTCGCGGGCAGCCACGCGACGTGAAGGTATAGCCGGTCTTGATGTACCGCCCTGGAATGAATTCGGCGCCGGGATCTTCGTACGCCACGCCGCCAAGCTTGATCGTCGCCACATGCCGCCATTCTTCGGCGAGCCGCTCAGCTCGCGCCTTGTCGGCGGTGAAGGTCACGTCGATGTGCACCTCGTCGGCCTCAACGAACAGGTTTGGCGGGCCGAAAAAGGCCATCGCATCATCGGGGCTCGCCTTCGTTCGACGCGGGAACACGCGGGCCATAAGCTTCGGCTCAGGCGGCTGGCCCAGGATGGGAAAAGTTGGAATAATCATGGCTTTTTGGCTCTTCGTATACGAGCCGTACAGAAGCCGGCCGTCTCCCGCCCGAACTCATTTTGGCAGTGTAGCCCAGGATCAGCTTTGCAATGTGGACATGGGAACGCTAATGGATCTACCTGATCCATGCATGCGGGATCGCTACAACGTGCGGCATATTGACCATTCGAGCACGTTGTGTGACCGCATTCCAATCGGACACGCGGCCGATCAAAGATGCTGTTGGATACCGTCAGGACCTCAACTATTTTACGAAGCGGCCCGCGGCGCTGAGCGGAATTTCCGCCAGTCCTTCCCTTCAGGTGTCCCTGACGGCTCATGCGGATGCCGCCTCTCGCAGTTCTCGCGCCTCGCGCTTCGTGGTGACCCAGCGGGCAAGTTCCTCAAGCACGGCCTTTACCCATCCCCATGAACGGGGCCGTAAATCAGCTTTTTCAATGCAAAGCTTATAGCGATTGTATAGCCTGGAGACCGCGACCTCTGTCGGTATTTCGCAACGAGTGATGATCCTAATCGCGGCGCGCATGATTTTAGTATCGGCCTCAAGCTGCACTTTTATCCAGGGTTGGAACTGTAGCAGCCCACGCCGTAGAAGATCGATATCTTCTGATTCCAGAAGTTGCCCGTATGCCGGCGGTTTCCGCGGGGGTTGGGTTTTGGTTTGGGGTTGAGTTGGATTTATGAGTTCGGCTGAATCAAAGGTTTTCAGATTAGAGAAACCCACTAATGATACGGGCATGAGTGGATCGGACAAAGTGTCCGATGGACCAGTTGAGATATTCTCTTTATCCACAGGCTTTTCAACAGGCTTGGCGGTGGATCGCAGGAAGTACAACGAAGCAGACCGATAGCGCCTTTTGATCCAAATCAGACCCTTCTCCACAAGTTCTTGTGTCCAGCGAGTTACTGACCGGCTCGAACTTTCCAGTTTAGCGGCAAGCCACCGCTGGCGAGGATTGCAGGTCTCGAGGCCGCGCGATACTCGGACAAGCAGCGCCATAAGCTCCCGTGCGCCACGGCTGAGTCCGCGGCCGGCCCAGGCGTCATGCAAGACAGTGCCCGGGCCTTTGGGGTAGCCTTTCTGTGTCGGCCATGGCGGGCGCTGTACGGGCGCTGCGCTGGGGACTGCCGCTATACATTCCACCATGCCTATGTATGGTGGAGACTGCTCAAGTTGTTGATTCTTGGTTTCCGAAACCATACATCTGCATTCCGTGCTGATATTATCAGACGGTTCTGCAGTCTCACGGAGCTCGAGAACCTGCTGGCTACCATCAGGGAGGATGTGGGAGGATGTGGGAGGATGTGGGAGCGGTTGGGAAGATTCAGTAGTATCTAACAGTTGAGAGGAGTCGACTTCCACTTTTTCTCCTTCATTTGAGGCCGTCGATTGGGGTGTCGCGTCGACACCCTGGCTCACTTGACCGCACGCGCCGGGGTCCAGCGCCTCATCGCCAGCATCGCAGCCGCCGATTCGGGCCGCGATCCGTTCGATGGTCGACGCTGCGCTCATCATCCCTCCGCCGCGACTTCCGGTAAAACGCGGTAAATCGGTGGCGCAGAGTGGAACGGTTTCCGACATAGATCGTTGATTCGATTCATTCGAATGCTGGGCACAAGGTGGTAGTGACTGGCGGTAAAACGCGGTAGAAACAGCGGCTGGCGGTGGCGTCGTGCCTGAAGGTGTACAATCGTGGTAAAGCTGACTTTTTGAGCTAGGCGTTGATTGCGGGTAGTTCTGGCGGGCTCGCCACCGCGCCTGCTGTTCCTGGTAGATCTGGTCTGCCTCGGCCCTGGTGACGCGCTCGCCAGTGGGCAGGACTACAAAGGTATGGCTTTTTGGATTAGAACCAGTTATAATTGGCACGTCAAGCCCTCCTTGGGCCGACTCCGCGATTCGTCGTCGCGGGTGATCTGTGGTCTTGGATTCGGGCCGGCCTTCGGGTCGGCCTTTTGCTTCTAAGGCGAAAATAAACTGTACACCCACTCCAGCCGATTTGCAAATTTATCTATTAGTGGGCTGGCTCAAGTCAGGACACGCCGCTAATTGTGGCGCTGCCGATTTACCACTTATTTTAATGGAATTTTTTGTTACTCACTAGAGAGGCCATCAGCCCGATCCTGAGACCAGCCTCAAAGGACGCGGCGGCCTGCTGATGGATGAACATTCCGGCCGTCTTGCGCTGCTCAATAGTGAGAGTCCGAAATTGCTCTGACAACGCACTTCTCTGTTTTTCGACACACTCGCCCCAATCATCGCCCCACAGCCGCTTCTTGGCGTAGTACAACACCCCGTAGGCTGCGAACTCACCGAATCCCTCGCAATGCAGTGCGGCCGCAATAGGCGCAAGTGATTTCGTATGGCGCTCCCGCTCGGATCTAGCGGCGGCTTCCTCGCGTTCTTTTGGATCAGTCGATTTACGGGACGGGCGCTTCTTTCCTTTCGCGCCCAACAATGCCGCATTCGGGCCGATCAATTCCTCAATCAGCGCAGAAGCTGCGGATCCCGGAACTCCAACTCCTGACCGCTGAAGCGCGTCCTTCATCGCGTCATTGCGCCTGATTTGTGCTTTGTTCATAATTTGGCTTTCAGCGCCCGCGCCATCAACACAAGAATCATCTGACTGCGATTGCGCGATTCGAGCTTAGCCGCCTGATCGAGCAGGCGAAGCAATTCGCGAGGAATACGAAGTGATACCGGCATACTGGGCGACGTCATACAGTACATCGTAAGACAACGCATGGCAAAAAGGCAAGGGGCGGTGGTGCTGAATGAACGAATGAACTATGTGTTAACGTAGTTCGAAGGGGTTCGAACACCCCCCCCACTCGAACTACATTTCACGCAGTATCAAGGCGACTTTCACGGCAGGCTCTCCCAGAACGCTTCGAAGCGCTCTGCAGTCAGCCCGCCGGTCGCCGGGTAGAGTAGAACGCGGTCCTTCGAATGAAACACGCACTGACCAGCCGAATTGAAGATCTGCACCTCGCGGCCTCGCCTGATGTCGTCGCGCACGAAGGCCCGCTCAAGTCCCGAGATTATCTCGACCGCGCGGTCGGTTGGCGTGCGCCGCGTGTAGCTCGTGCCGACAGGCCTGTCCGAGTTCTCGTGAAAGGTCAAGACAGTGAGGCGGCCGGCGCGTGAGTCGCTATAGGTCACTGCTTACGCCGACTTGCCCATCTAGCCGAACACATTCCTTTATGTTGAGCCGGGGCGCCACACGAACATGGAGGGCGGGGAATATACTTTCCGAGCAATTTGTAAACATGACAAATTCTTCGACGCGATAAACCAGAGAGGCGCGCCGCTTCATAAAAGCCAACGCCGGCCCGATAGAGAGGCAGAACATCGATAGCGCATGCAAACAGATTCCGTCTGACGTACCGGGCATTCTGGATGTACGTTTTTCCACAATACGCGCATCGATATCTTTGCCTATGGCCGTATTTTCTGGTCTTGTGAAATCCAATCTTCCAGAAATGATGAGTGCAGTTGGACCCGAAGCGAGCGGACTCAAGGCGATGCAGCAATTGCTGCTTGTGCTGCTGATCTAACTCCAATTAAATTTCCAATCCGTCTGGTGATCCCGATACGGCGCCTCCTTATCGCAGTTGGTCTGTCTCGGCCTGGTGGTCACCGGACTATTTTAGACGCTTGATCCAGCAAGTAGTCCAGCCCGACAATGGTGCGCGGAATTCTACGGCCTCGGAAAAGTTTACGGGCTCGTAAAAATTTAACCGTCATTGTCGGTGGCGACTCCCAGCGACTTCAGCACGGCCCTGCAGGCGTCCTGAAACTGGCTCGTCGCTGCCTGATCGGGCAGGTACATCAGTCCATCAACAGGAGCGACTGGCAGCCCTTCCGCCTTCGCTTGGTCCACGAGCTTGGAGAAAGCGCATTCGGTTGCGAAATTGACCTTGCTCGCATCGCTCTTTTTTGGTTTTGCCACATTGATTGTTCCCATGTATAATCTCCGTTAGGTCAAATTTTTCACTGAGCGTCTATAAAATCCAACTTTCCTAGAGCATTGCGACGCAGCGATCCGAGCATCTCATTTTGATGTTTCCAGATAGGATCCGGTATTCGCCTGGGCCATACGTTAGCGAAATTAAGACCAAGCTCATCGGCTACTTTCCGTCCCTGTTCGATGCTGCGAATTGTCTTCTGCCCCGGCTCTCCATTTCCGCAACGTCCACTCCATTCCATCCACATATAAAGTCAATCCCAGTCCGGAATCTCCACCGTCTGCCCGGCGAGTTTATGCCAGCAGTCCGATAGAAATTGGATCCGCCCGTCAGTCACGAACGAGTGGCAGCGCCGCGCCGGATCATCGCCGTCGCATAGCAGTGACGGGTTGAATGTCGGCTTGTCGAAGGAGCCGTTCCAGGTCCATCGCGGTACATGAAAGCCGTGGCCGCGCTCGCAGCCTGGGCAATGAAAGACATACAGCGTCTGCACGCCTTGATTACCGGTGTCGCCAGTGCCCGCCTCGTGAATCTTCGCCATATCACTCCACCCGCACGAGATCCCGCAACGCCTCTACCAACGAATCGCGCAGTGCCGCGTGGTCCGCTGGCGAAAGCCGGTCATCGGCTGAAAGGGCAATCGGCTCGAAGCGGCCCTCAAGATTTACGCGGCCCGTGATATTTGCTTCGTGAATGCGCGAAGGAAGGATACGACGGCCGGAATTGTCGCAATGCGGTTCGTCGATTGTCGAATCGTGGCTCATTTGCTTTTTAGGCCAAACAAAAAACGCACTCCGATGATAACGCAGATCGCGCACACGAGGCGTCCGGATATCAGCCAGGCTTCGTATTCGGTGGTGGGCACGATAGTTTTTTGCAGATCGGCAAGCGAGCCAATAGCAACACTGACTTGATTGTAGGTGAGCTGTTGACGTATCAGCTCTATTTTCGATTTGATCAGATTGCCAGAAGGACGATACTGCATCGCGATGATCGCGGTGATTCGCTCGATCATCATTCCAGAAAGCACCCAACAGAAACCGGCGGCAAGATCGCCGCGATCTTTAACCCGGAAGATCCTCCAGACGCCGGCGGCGCAGAACACAATCTCGCTGGCCAATATTAGCAAAAGCAAAACTACAATCGGCCCTCTCATATGTGCCCGCCATTGGTCGCAATTCGCAAGAGAAGGCCAAGGATAGACACGGCGGCCGCCCACAACAAATAAGTCTTCAATTCAATTCCAGCGATAGTCACTTTCTGCTGCGTCTCCTCTTTTGCCGTGATTCTCTGCGTCTCCGCGTCAACCATCAATTGCGCGATCTGGCGATCCTTGGCATCCAGCTTCGTCTCGAACCCTTGGGCCGCGATCTTCCCTGTTATTTCGGCGTTCTGGCGGGAAACTGCCGCCTCGACATTCATTACCTTCTCCTTGATGTCGGAAGAAACCTTAGCCTGCTCTTCGAATTTTAAGCGGATAGCCTTCGCATCTTCTTCCCGCTTTTTCGCATCCTCCTCTTGCCTTTGCGCGATGGTATCCAGCCGTTTGTCTAAGCCGGCCAGCGTGCCGTGCAGTTGGTCGAGGGACGATTTATCGAGATCACGGCCTGCCAGATAGACTCCTCGTCCAACGTCGAACGGCTTGGACTACTTCCTATTTTCGCATGGGCTTCCAGCCAGCCCGCGCCAGTTCAAGTAGCCCCTGGTTCAAGTAGCCGCTGTCTTCGCCGCTATCGCCTCATCGAGCTTCGCTGCAGTGATGGGCTCCTTTGAAGGCAACGATGGTGGTCTGTGTCCACGGCGAGGGCTGGAAGTCAGCGCAAGTTCGATAGTCCACCCACGGGAAAGTCTCCTCCTCACAGTAGATTGATTGAGCGACGTCTTCTCAATCATGCTAACAAAAACATCGGTCTCGCCGCGAAAGCTAACGTACACATTTGTACAAGCGTTGCGCATTTGCTGGGACTGGGTCGCCCAACGGACGTTTCCGGGCTCGTAGTTCCCATCGTTGTTCGGGAATCGGTCAAGCGAATGCTGTTTGCTCGGTCGTTTGCCAACATCGGCCAGAAAGTTCGGGAAAGAATGTAGCCATCTTTCGCATACGTTAATTCCGCGCCCACCGTAGCGGTCATAGTGTTTATTTTTCGGGTTCAGGCATCTCTGCTTGATTCCCTTCCAGATCGTGTATTCTGTGGTTTCGATGCCGCCGTGCTTAGTTTTGTGCACACACCCGCACGAAACCGAAGATCCGTTTTCGATGTTGCCCGCTTGAACATCGCGAATCAAACCACAGATGCAGCGACATTTCCAATATAGCGGCGATCCGGGCGGTCTCGGTCTATCCGCCGGCCCCTCAATGAACCAATGGTTAACCCATTGTCCCGTTCTGTTTGGTAATCTGTGGTAGGCCATTTGATGAACCCTCCTACGGTTCTTCATGGTTGGTCTCGCGTTCTGTGTGAAGCAGTTCGCGAGACCGCTTCGTTTAGCTTATCAATTTTGAAGCGTTTTTGTCCGGAAAGATGGCGTTCGGGGCGGGAGCCTGATTCGCCTCGGCCAGCGCTTGCGGCGTTGACGGCACGCCGACATTTCCACCAGTCACGTTATGATCCTTCGCGAAAAACCCCAAAAGCGCAACCAGGATTGCCATCTGCACCTTGCCGTCATGCAGGATCGTGCCGACGTTGCCATCACCGCTAGCCTGAACGATGCCGAGTATTAGCGAGATCGCACCGAACGCAGTGGTCTTCCAATTCTTGATGATGGGGACAGGAATGTTGATCGTCATTCGACTATTGCTCCTTTTGGATCGGCTTGGACTCAGTCTACCGCGAATTGTTTGTGCTATGCTGCCTTCAACTGGCCGCGAGGCCAAATTCAAACGTTAGGGAGAACCAATCACTCAATGAAGAACGCAACGAAGAAAAGTTCGAAGGCGGCGCCCGCAAGAAAGAAGAAGTAACGAGGCGCCCTGAGGGCTTGCAGTTGAATTAGGGTTCATGCAATCGGGCTGGAGAGATCTGGCCCATTTTTATGCCACTATACATGCGCGGCGTGCCGCCTGAGGCACTCTGGATCAACATGGGCAAACCGAGCAAGCCCGCGGGCACAGTGATCTTTCCAGGACCTCTGCCTAAAGGCACATGCAGGCACATGCAAGATTGCGCCGAGAGGCATTCTGTTCCGGAATTACAGGCCCGATTACGACGGGCCACTGGTCGATTGCTGGTTACGACACTGCGGCATATTCCAATCTGGCAGAAACGCTCGTGCTTCTTAGCTAAAAACAGCAACGGCCCCGATCGCTCGGAGCCGCGCTGCATCAGATTGAAAATCACTGTTAGCTCAGGCTTGTTTTCCGCGATAGAACTCCTTTCGTTCAAGGATGGTAACACTGCGTGGTAGGCTTACAGGAAAGGAGTCGCCATGAAACTATTTACCGCCCCGTCTACGTGCGGGCCCAAGCGGAGTGCTCAGGCTTTTTTCGATAGTCCAACCCAAACGCAATCTACGATGCAACGCCCCGAGATTAATTCCGGAATGCCTCCCCCACTCGGGAAGGGTCTTGCTAATCCCGTCGATAGTAAAAACGTGCGCCAGCATACGCCTTGGGGCCGTCAGCGCCTTTTCCTGCGTCCATCCATGTCTCAGCCGCCTGATCAAAAACTTTCGATTGACTCCAGTGGTTTTTGCCCACTCACTCGTACGCCTAGTCTCTCCGTTAAGCGTCACGAGAAGATCTGGAATCGCTCTGACGGGCTTCGGAGAAGTAGTGAGTGTCCGCTCTTCACTCCAGCCGCGAACAAGACGCCGCCGCAATGTAGCATCCTTTATTCCCGTCACTTCACACCATTCGGTCAGCGTTCTAGTAACTTCGCCAAGAGTCAAGAAAACAGTGGTGCGTTTGTTTCTTCCTTGCTCAAGCTTCGTTCCCCATTTGCAATTGTCGGGACTGTATGGGCCATTGTTGTTGACTCTCTCAATGCTGTGCTCAGGCGTTGGACGGGGACCCATATCGGCGAAAAAAGCGGCGAAATCGTGCCATCGTTCGCAGAGCGTGATGCCTCTCGCTCCATAGTTCTTAAAAGCTTTATTGCTCGGAGTTTCGCATCGGGATTTCATTTGATGCCACGCGCCATACTCTGGCCTATCGTGAAGTCCGTGGCGATGGTACGATATCTTGGGCATCGGGGAAATTCATCCTTTTCTCGGTGCAATAGGGCCGCGCTGCTTACAACAGTAGCGACTCTGTGCATTTTAACAGGATTGTGCCCTACGACAACGGCCCAAACGGTCACGGTACCAGTAAGAATTGTCTCAACCTTCGAATCGATCGGCACGCTTCGCGCTGTGACTAACGCGAAGAATATCGGCAAGCACAATCTCAGCTTTTGTAACGATGGGCAATTTCCGGTCGATCTGCCGCCCGAGCGGATTCTCCAGGCCTTGCCGGATCTACCAATGCTCGACGTTGCGGAAGCGATTACCCTTATGCGCCTGGCCTACAGTCGCAATTGGAAATTCAGCATCGCCCGATATGCGGAATACGCTCTGATCATCGTGGGAGCCGTGGCTTCAGGTGGCGCGACCGCAGTTTTCGTAATCTCAGCCAAGGGGCTTTCTAAGATAATTGCCGCGATAGGAATCATGCACGTGGTCGGCGACAAGTTGAAAGGGGAAGTGCCTCCACTTGAGGACTTCGTTAAAAACGCGCTAATCGATACGATCCACCTTGGCCCGGCCGGCAGCATCAATCAATGCGCGCGTCGCGTCGCATTCACTGGAATTATACATGGGGTCCACGGCTACAATGTCGTGGTGCAGGTTCCAGTGGCGCCGGCGGCCGCGATTCGAGTTGCCGAAGTTGCACCAGCACCGGCACAGAAGCCGATCCAAGCCGAAGAGGTTCGCCAGCTCGTGGCTTCCGCGATGAGCCTGGCGCTGTTCAATAATTAAAAACCTGGGGCTCCGATTCTAACGGAACGCTGGACCGCTTCGCGTGTATACCCGCTAATCGTCACTGACGTCGGTTCGTAGCCGACCGCTCTCGCACTGAGCTACCCAGGCAGTATTATTCTACACCGTCGGGGCTGGCGCGGCCGGCGTGTTTGCGGCAACGGCGGCGGAAAGCTCGTTGTCGTTGGCGACTAAGCTAGCCCGAAGTTGTGCGAGTTTAACTGGATCTGTACCCGCAGCGGCTAGTTTAGCTGCTAACCCCTGAATCAGTGCCAATGCGGATTTTTCGACGCTAGTATTGCGTGTAACTTCCGCTGTTAGATCATCAAGTTCCTGTGACATTAGTTTCTCCTGTGCCTTAAAAGTTTCTATCAGTGTGGCCAACGATGTTTCTATTGCGTCCAGTCTCGAAAGCACCTGTCGCCGCCACCACACGCCATCAAGGTTAGCATTGTAGTCAGCCCATGACCAGGGACGGCTCGTGCTCGACCTTCTTCGAAGCTACCGCAGAGCAAAGGACAATGAGCCGCGCATCGCAATCACTCTGGATGTATGTTTGGATCAAGCAAATGCGCGCGCCCGGTTATCGGCTGCCAACAAATCATGCAGTCGCCGAATACAAATTCTGTGCGCACGCAGCGATCTGTGGCCTTGACGGGCATAGCATCTGCCACCAGTATACGGTGAATTAGGACGATTTCGAGCTAGGGAAAATACTCAGATTACCCGGAAGCACAGAACCCATACCCAGCAGTTCTTCTCCCAGGGCATCGTCTTGCCGTTGATCTTATCCCAGATGTGCCGATAGCCCGCGCGATAGTTCGGCGGACCAGTCTCATCATGGCGCGAAAACAGACTCGCACCCTCAGCCTTCGCGTCTTCCTCCGTGATGTCGTGCAGTCGCTCGCCGCGGACTTCGGTAAGCTCCAGCCGCGTCCTGCAGGCCCAGCGTGGCATGAATATCGAGGGGCAGTAATCCTGTTTTCTTGTGGTGCGCCCAAGCATGGCCGTCTCGTCTTCTTTGGCGACCATCACGGGCTGATTGTCGGCGGCATAGAGCCACGGATCGCCGTCCGGCCGGATCAGCTTCTCACGCACCCACAAGCGGTCGCCGGTCCAGCCGTGCGGGCAGAAGAAGGGATTGCTCGAATAGCAGACCCCGTTGGTCTGCCAGTAATAAGCCTGGCTGGCTGCCGGAACATCCGTAGTGTAGGCGGCCACTTGGGACACCGGACGGCCCTTCGCGTTAGTCTGATCCGGCTGCGGCTTGATGATCCGGCGAGTCTCGGTCTTCAGCCCCTGGAGAATCAAGAGCGAGTTCTCTGGCGTGAATAATATGGGCGTTTCTTTCATTGGGCGCTTCGCTGATTGCTCAAAACGCAGATGACGATTAACGCTCTGATAATCAGGCTCATATGTCTGCACATCCCTAGTCATGTGATCACCGCGATCTCTTGCGGAATAGGTTCAAGCGCTTCCACTTCCAATAAATCGAATAGCGTCGGCGTGGCGCGTTTTTGTTCCTCAGCCTCGCAGTACATGCAATTGTCAAAATAGTAGCTTGTGGAAAGCTCGACACCGATGCCGTTACGCCCGAGCTTGACGGCGCGAGAGGGGACGCTCCCAATTCCGGCGAACGGATCAAAAACGGTTTCTCCGGGCATCGACATTTGCGCGATGACCCGATCAACCAAATCGATTTGCATCGCGCAAAGATGCTGCTCCTTGCCCTTCTGAACCTGCGAACTGTTGAGCGTTCGCATTCTGGTGATGTCCGTCCAAACATCCGGGTGCCAGGACTGCGGCTGCAAGAGCATGAACGTGACCGGCAGAATTCCCTTGGCTTCCAGTTCCTCGCCTAGCCGCACGTGTTGTTCAAAGTCGTAGACTTTTTCGAGAGAGTACTTACGAAAGACCTTGAAGATTTGAGCATGAGTCAGGCCGTTGAGATCCTCGGGCTGCAAGAGCCGATTGCCATTCGAGCGCATGTAGCCATGCGCGTCAATTTGCCAGCGCGATCGCGAATAGCCGGAACCAGATTGAATCGGAAGATCACGGTTGAAGGGGACAATCTGCCCGCTATCGTCAATACACAACGGTTTGTTTTTCTCCACCGGCACGTCCGCGTAGCTGTTGATACTGTCAGTCGGAGGCTTGCGGAAGAACAGGAGATACTCTGGCAGCCCATAGCCCATTTTGCTCGCGTCCTTACACTGCTCGCTCCAACCCAGCCGATAGGTCTGATTGTTCTCTCGGACCACATCTGTGACCACCGTCTTGATGCCGATCAGCCCGAAACCGTGTTTGGTGAAGTGCGTGATGGTATCGAGATGAAAGGGATAGATGGTTTGAAAACCTAAGCCCGAAACACCGCCCGGTATCACCCGATCCTTAACGTGCATACAGGCGATCCGGCCTGGTCGAAGGACGCGGAACAATTGCGGGATTAGAAAGTCCATCTGCTGCCAGAAGTGTTCGTTGGAGTCGCTGTGTCCCATATCGAAATAGGACGGGCTGTACTCGTATTGATGGGAAAATGGCGGCGAGCTAAGAATCAGATCGACGGAGTTTTCCTCCATCTCGAACGCTTCCAAAACGCAGTCGTTGTTGACTATCCGGTGATTGGCGCCACTCGATTCTAGCCGCACGATGTCGATTGATCGTGTCAGCGCTGCTTTCAAGGCCTCACGCGCCAAACCGTATTCTCGAATGATCGCGCTCATTTTGACGCACTGCTGTTTGTAGCGCTCCCATTTATCCATGAGCGTGTCGAGCACGGCCTTTTCGCTTTCGGCGTAGATCAGATAGATCACAACGTCCCGCCCTTGCAAGAATCGATAGATCCTGTGAATCGCCTGAATCAACTGCCGGAACGAATAGCCGATGCCGCAGAATATTGCCCGCGCGCAGTGTCTCTGGAAATTACAGCCGGCGGAAAACATCTTTGGCTTCGCGGCGAGATACTGGATGCGCCCCTCTGCGAAATCGCTTAATGCACGTTCCAGTTGCTCGGTTCCGGTCCTGGACGCGCGTTGCATTCCGAATACGTCCACCGCGGCCGGGATCAGCTTCTTGATTGCCCGCCGTTCATCTTCCAGATCATGCCACAGAATAAAATGCTCATTAGGCTCAGCGTCCACGATCCGCTTCATCTCTGCCAGCCGAATATCCAGAGTGTCCCGCTTCTCCGTCGCGGCCTCGCTCAGCCCATGCGCGGCATTGCGATACATTCGGCCCTGACCATCGCGTTCTGGCCTGGCACCAGCATGATCTACCTTCAGCTCGTGGAATCTGATGTCCAGCGGCGGCTGCGTGTAGCCTTCATCCGAAAATCCTTCGCCAAGATCCGATGGAGTTTGCAAAAATAGAGCCCAGGTTGAGAGCCACATAAACCATTCGCGCTCCTTATGCGGATGAATCGTAAGATGATCCGCCTTCGTACTGTCACGCTTAAAGAAGCGCGTCTTGCCGGCAGAAACATCGAGGATGCCGAGGAACGCAGCGAAGGCCAGAAGCTCAATATATTCGTTCGGGTCAGGCGTTGCGGTCGCCACAAAACGATACTTCACGCATTCGAACTCACGCATGAATTCCCGGAAGGTCTTAACGCCGCCAAATCCGGCAAGGATGTCGCACTCATCAAGCGATGCCGTAGCGAAATGCTTCGTAGAAAGCTTGCCGTCCCGCACGCTCTCGTAATTGGTCAAGTAGATGCCGTCGCCACCAACTTCGGCATCTGTCCTGATAAATTTAACCGTGATGCCGAGCTCAAGCGCTTCGCTTTCGAATTCCTGCCTGACTCCGAGAGGCATCACTTGTAATGCGCGGCCGCCTGTGCGCGTGAGGATCAATCGGAGGACTTCGAGTTGCTGTCTCGTTTTGCCCGCACCGAAAAATTCAAAGAGCGCACGGCGCCCGCCTCTCACCATCCAGCGCACACCGACCCGTTGATGCGGTTTCAATGATGGATGGATCTCTGAATCGTCAACCTCAAACCCAAAATCATCCGAGAGAAGCACCTTGTCGTGAATGAATTTGCGATAGGCTTCCAGGCTGTAATCGGTATTGCCTTCGTCTGGCGCGTGAGCACGGGAACACTTCGCTCGATGCCCACGATGCAATTTGCATTCCGGGCAGATAGCCCCGGTGAGCATGTGTTTGGTAGCTGGCTGGCGTTTAGATAGTTCTGGTACGGAATTCATCTTCGGTTCACCCTCACTGATTATAGTGGCCCTAGAGATCCGCCACAAGCTTGATCTCGCACCTGGTCTTGCTGCCCGGTTTCGGCACGTCCTTCGCTTCGACATCGGTGAACCAGGTAACCTCGATACCGCGCACCCACACGCCCTGCTTCTGGAGCTGCTCGAGAACGTCGATGATGGTGGCCTTGCCTTCGGTGACGGTCAAAATCGGTCCTGTAGATCGTCAACAATTTCCTTCACCATCGCGGCGGCGTCCGTTCTCATGGTTTCGAATAACAGATAAGCGGCGCGGCAAACCGCGAGCGGTAGCCGTGATGCGATGGCTGGCGTCGCGGATGATCTGGTGATGGCGGTCACCCGGCGAAGGATGGCGGTGTGTTCAGCGCGAAGTGTATGCGCCTCTATCGCCGTTTCGATAGCGGCGATCCTTTCCGTAGTGCTGACACGTTTCTCGCCGAAGTGATCTGGATATCCGCAGGCGTCACACATTTCGCCTACCTGCCGCCATATGTTTCAGTTCCTCGCGGAGTCCCGCCAGCCCCTCGGTAACTCTCTGCAAGGCAATCGAGCAGGACGAAGTCGTTATGGTGGCTAGCGAGATGGCTTTGGCGAATCGCCTCAACTTCTGCTTTTCGGTTTCCTTGTAACTTTCCTTTCGATAGCGCAGACGCTTTCCATTCGGCATTTGGTTCACTTCCCTTCAAGAACGGCTTTCTCTATCAATGGCCACTCTTCGAGATGATGCGCTAGATACTCGCCACCGTCATATCCTCGGATGGATGCTGTGTTTCCATCGAACAATTTTCTATAAAACGGCAGTCTTTGTTCTGGGGTTAGAGCTTTCCAGCAACTATCGCACAGCGGGAAGCACCCGCTACTCTCGGTGTAGTTTGTGGCGTGGCCCTTGACCCATTTCCAGGATCGATTGCAACGGCCGCATCGACCGAATACCTGATCCGGAATACCTGGATGAAGATCGCGAACATCTTCCCCTTTTGGCGGCTTGCCCAGCGGAACGCCCAAGGCCTGATAGTACAAGCGATCCTCAACCCACACGCCAGCTATGAGACTAAAGGAGCCATTGGAAACGTTTTCCGGAATGTGCCGACCAGTATCGGGTAGCTGTGGATGTCGGCGATCGCGGTCGATCAAATCGCGTATCTCGATAAGCTGCTTTTGTTCCGGAGAACTGTTGCATCCGAAGACGCCAAGAATGGATGCCCACGATAAAAACATTTTCGGTTTAGACATTTTTCGGTTCACCCTTTAGGGACGCGGCCCGGTCTGCAATTCCGAGCCGCGCATGACCCCAACACTCATTCGCCGCGATGACGGCCCACCCAGCAACCAGGATGGCTGCCTATCCCGGCCCTTGTAAGCCGGAAATATCGTTACGCCGCCGGCGGAGCCGCTATCGCTAGGGCCAGAATCTGATCGACAACTCGAACCACGTGTTGCAGGTTGTGATCTTGCGCCGCCGTCATGCCGCCGCCCGCGCTAATGCCGGCCGCTGGCGAACTCGGTGCCGCCATATCCGTGCGGTGCACCACGAAGCCCTGGCCGCTCATGAACGCGTTTGAATCCGTCAGGAATTCCTCGCCCGCCTTCAGACGCCGCTGCGGTATCGGCAATTGCGGATGGACAGGCCCTGTCTCGCCGGTGTCCGGCCAGTCGAACGCAATCACCGGCTCCTGGTTGGTATCCGCCTGTAAAACCCAATGATAAGGCACGCCGATACCACGGGAGTTTATCTGATTTATTTTGCGCCCGGCGACCAATTGGAGCATTGGCGAGTAGTTGATTTCCCACACCTTTCGCAATTCGTCAGGGGGATACAGATACTGGAATGGTTGGTTCGCGGTGTTCTCTTGAACGTCGTCTTTGGTGCGTCCCAGCTCAATCGCCAGCGCTACGGCTTGTTCCTTGGTGCTTAGATCCAGCGGATCTACCGGCCAGCCTCCGAGCGTTGCATGCGTAGGCGCGGGCGCGTAGGGCGGATAGTGATGGGCCCCAGTCAGATTCACCTTCGCCGCTTGACCGGCCGTCATGTTCATGGCGACTTCGTGAACCTTGCCGTCCGTTCCCAGCTTGTAATAGATGTATTGCGCTGGCGAGCTCGTATCGGCGCCGGCGAAACTATCGTCCTTCCATTTCTTGATTGGCAACGTCTTGTCGAAGTCCGGCGCCTGTTCGCCGAAACGAGCTTCATAGGCGGCGCGATCCAGTGATTCGGTGAATAGATCGAGCAGGCCAGCGCCGTAAACGGGCTGATTTGGTTGCGGCTGCTCGGTCGGTAGAGATTGATTCATATTTTATTTATCCTCTCGGGTTGATTGCTGTTACGGTTGAGACCGGAACGCCGGTCAAATTATTTCCCTGCTTGACTTTGCGCCGGACAGGCCTCATCGACCGATCTGGTCGATTGCACCTGAACCGCCAGAAGATGACCGCGGCCCATATTTACAAAATGGTGCCCGAGCCCGGTCTGCCTTTCGAGCGGCGTTAGCGAGTAGGTCACCGCGAATGGTCTTTCATCGCCTTCACTGTTTCTGCCGCCGTCCATAAGGTGAGCCGTGACGGTGATGCTTTCGATACACAATGGATGGCCCATCACTTCTGGCGTGCTGAGTGCAAATATGTTCTGCGGCGGATTGAATTGCCGGTCCCAGTGAACATCGCCGAATTTTAAGTGATCCAGTTTGTTGGGCACGGACACATAGGGGGCGGTTGGGACCGTGGCGGTCTGCTTTCGATGCGGGCCGCAGTCGTTAAGGAAAAGGGAGCATATGATGATAAACAGCACGCTCAAAAATCCGAAGACGCATGTGACCACAAAGCTATCCTTCATGCCTTGAACTGTTTCTTTTGTCATCTTAAATTTCCTTTCAAATCACGGATGCGCCGGGGCGGAAGCCGCTTGCGGTCCTAGTATAAAGTTACCCACGCTCACGGCGTCCACCTTGGTCTTCAACGCCTGCTCCAGCGACTTTTGCTTGGCGACCGCGGCGCGGACCTGCGCTTGCGAACTGCTCAGTCCAGCCAGCGCTTCCGCAGCCTTCGCGCGAAGCTCGGTCAATTGCTTGGCATGAGCTGCGTTCAGGGAGCGCTGGGCGTCAACTGTTTTCCACAGGTCCGAGATCGCCGTCTCGTGGCTGGCGCCGGCCGCCTTGATATTCCGTAGTTCGCCGACTAGGGCCCAACACAAACCGGTGAGTAGCAGAACCCACAGGGCGATTACGCCGATCGCCAGATGACTGCCGGCGAAGTTGACCTTGAATCCTTTAACGAGTAGCACTGGCGATCTCCTCTACTGGAGCATCCGGAAGATAAACACCGACGTATCCTTGCGCCTTCAATTGCTCCACGGTATAGGAAGCGGTCGCCTGAGGCTCACCGATGACCTTGCCCTTGAGCCACTGTCTTTGGCGCTGAATGGCGTGATCGGACGTCTCGTTAAGACCGACCGCAATGTATCTCTCGTCAGGATGATGATTTGTCAGCCACTTCATTATTTCCCTCCAACCATTTCCTCTATCAATACCGGCATCTCGAAACCTGGGCAATCGCATCCCGGCACAGAACACTTCCCGCCGCAGAACGCATGGCCATTCAATTCATGATGGCATCCTGAGCGAACGCAGAGGAGTTCCTGTTCGGCGTAAAACTCGCGGGGCGAGGCGCTGGTCTTTGGTCATCGACCCACTCTCCGTCGCCGCGCCCGCTTGCTCATGGGCGGGATTGGGCAATTCTTCAATTCGTGCGGCCCATAACACCGTACGCATTTGTTCTCCTCGTCCGCAGTCCCAAGAATATGCGCCACGCGCTCATCGAATGCGTTGGCCAACTTCGCGGCACGCTCGTCTTGGCGGCGTTGGGACTCAGTATAGGGACAGTGATGGCGGGGTCGGTTCATGCGCCTCTTTGCGTTAACGCGATACGGCGATGGTCGTCTAGTGTCTGCTTTAGGCGATCAAGCCATTGATTCATAAATTCCTGCTGGGAACGGCAGCAGTCCGCATAGGAAGTCGCCGCCTGTTCCATTTGATCCGCCGCGTTTTTGATGTTCCTGCCGGCGTTTCCAACTTCTTCACTACCAATCAAAATTATGTTGTTCATCGCCATATCCTATGAGTGCCTTGCGGCGTTTGAATGTGGCACCATCTCGATCCCAGCGCCGGACAATCCCGCCGGATTTCCTCTGTGTACACATTCCCGCCTTCAGCCCAACGCACTACCTTAACTTCCTGCTCAATGATCCCGCCAATGTGGGACCGCATGAATTCTCTGATGTCGCGCAAACGAGAACCGACATGCCGTGTCGCCCACGCGTGGCCGAATTTGTAGCCAAGATGCCGCGAACCTCCGTGACTGTTAAAATGCCAAGCGCCTGACAATAGGCTTAGAAGCATTTTATGGTGCCAGAAATCGTAGATCCGAAAATCATCGGAATCGAATGCCCGAAGCCAAAACACCGTCCAAGCGGACGGCGCAACCATCGGAATATGCATATCGCTATAGCTGCCGCTAATGCAGCCGTTGAAAGCCAGCGAGAAGCCCTCTTTGATCAGCGCTAAATCGTCAGCGTCGAATCGCTCCAGATCCTGCCGCCTGCGTCTAATGCGCTTCGTGAAGTTCTTGCCGCGAAGACCGTTGACGTAAATGCCGGGGTTGGCCGGCCTCCAGTAATAATCGTTTCCGCGCACCCCGCGCCTATCAACCTCGATAACCTGAGCGCGACCATATTTTGTGTGGTCGGTATCAAGCACCAAGGCGCATGGCGCGGGATAGCGCGTGCTCTTGGAGCGAAGCTCAAACACTCGACCTGCTGCCAATTGGGAACGCCAGGAAGAGCGGCTCATCGGAACAGTCCCAACCAAGAGGCCCGCGAGCCAATCATCTTCTCCAGTTGCGGGCTCGGATATCCCAAGAACGGTTAGAGCCTTTGAGATCTCCTGGTGGTAAGGCTCCCACGCTCGTGCTGAGTCGTATTTACCGTTGTCGCTCAGATCGGTGAAAGTACAAGCCGGAAACATTTCATTGGGCACTAGAAGCCGACAGACGATAGGACGTTCGCCATGCGACAGCGTGCAGCCAGAGGCCCCAAGGAAAATGCAGCGACCGCCATAACTATAGTCAATGACGGTCTTGCTCTTTGTGGTGGCTGGCCGAATAAATTGGCCACCACCTTCACCTTCCCAGCCATCCCAACGATCAACACTCCACTTCCCGGACCCGAGCAACTGGACAATACCGGACAGTAGTTTATCTCTGTCCGGTGCGCCGAATTGCTCTGGCCACGCTGCGCCAGGAAGATCCTGACAGCATCGACCAGCGCATCGCCCGCAGAGTGCATTGTTGGTGTAGTTCTTTGCAGCTAGAATATTAAAGGCTTCCATGCAAGACTCCTACGCCGCCTCTTCCGCCTTCGGCTTGTTCTTGCTACCAGGCGGACGGCCCGGGCCCCGATGCTTGCTCATCCAATTCGGCGGACGGCCCCGGCGCTTAGTGGATCCGGCAGCATAGAGCCGCCCCGCCTCGATAAACAGGTCGAGCCTGCGTCTTTGTTCCTCTGCCTCAGCGAGGATCTTATTGATGTTCATTATGGTTCACCCTTTCTGATTTTACTGACTTACGCTCATATCGGAACGGGGAACTCGCGCCATTCCCGGCCATCGAGTAATGCTCCGGCATCGTGCTTATTGCCCACCTTCACCAATTCGGAAGTATGCTCTCCCCACTGGTGCCCTTTCCGCTTAAGCCAATTACAATTTCTGCAAAGAACTTGTAGAGTGACCAGCGCCTCTTCTGGATTGGCGACATAATAATCCAGCATCGAGCGAGCTCCACTAAACTCCCTACGATCAGCGGCACCGTCATCGTGAATGTGGTCGAACTCCAAGACGCGAATATCGGCATGGCCGCAACCAACGCACTCCTTGCCGAGTATTTCGTAAAGGGCTTGGCGCTTCGCGTAGTAAGTGTCCTTTAGCCACTTGGCCTGCTTCGCTAATCTTGCTGGGCCGTGCACCGATAAACCCTTGGCTCTCTGGCGTGCGCGCCATCGTTGCACTGCTGGCGTGGAATTAATTTCCATAGTTAACCTTTGGGAATTCTAGCCATTCTCTGCCGTCCAGCATCCTGCCAGCGTTCTTCTTCCCGATCTTTACAAGATTTTCGTTGTGCTCGCCGAATTGCTTGAAGTGGAAGGCGATTCCGCGCGATATGGCAGCATCGCGAATCCGCCGTGCCCAATCGGCCTGCATTGGCCGCGCATGTGGTCCTGATTCTCCGCCCACGATCACCCAGTCGATTCCGTCAAGATGTTCGCCGATGGTTGGAATGTCGGCAAGCAACGGCTCGATACTCAACGCACACACGACAGCACGGGTCGCCCTTACTGAATCGGCACGCCATAAATACTCTGGACTTTCGACGGTCGTGATGCACCAAACATTTTTCGGGAACCCAAACTGCCCATGCCAATATTCGGGCGTAAAGCGACGGAAGTTCTGCGGCCTTTTAGTGGTGAGCAGCCAATCGATCCAAGGCGTGTATTTGATTTCTTCAAAGAGACGGCTGCGGGGATAATCCAGGTCCGCCCGATCCTCCATCACGTCGCACCAGCTGCCGCAGAATACGCGCTTCCGAAGACCTTCCTTTTCTGCCACCGCATTCCACTTTCGCGGCTGCTTCCAGTACGAATCGGAAGTAACTCGGCGTACGGCGTCCTTACCCCATTCGCAGTAGCCGTACCGCTTAGTGTCGGTTTCGGCATAGCAAAAATCGCACGCTGGGGAAACTTTTGTGCATCCCGCCCACGGGTTAAAAGTTGCGTGGCACCAAGAAATGGCGGTGTGTTCGCCCACGTTATTTCACTTCCTCCGGTATCGCCATGGCCTGAATTTCCCCGAGCCTCATCTTCTGCTGTGCCGCCCGTTTCTCCGCGAGCTTCTGCCCTCTGGACTGGCCCAGGCGGACCAAGCGCGTCCCGATGAGCGCTAGAAGCCCATACAGCCCAAAGCGAATTAGGACGGTCGCCAACGCGATTACAGCAATCGCTAGCGCAAGCCAACCAGCGAACAGCAAGGGGCCTACATGCTCCAGCCAAAACTCTAACAGCGTGAAGAGTATTCCGCCGAACACCAACACGCCCGCGAGGATCGTGAAGTTGCGGTCGGTAGATGTTGGAAAGTCCAGTTTTTTCACGGTTCACCCTTTCTGTTATTTGCTCTTTGGCGTGTAGTGTCCGCGGGCGATTCGACACCGCAGGCACATGCAGCGATAGCCCTTGCCGGTGATTGTTTTTCTGGATCCGATCGGCAATCCCTTGACGTGTTTGACGCGCGGTTTGGAACCGCCCCCGCCGCGAGTCTTCCGCAAGGACGATGCCCATCGCAGTACGTCGGATATAGCCTTTGAGGACGGTTTATCATTCGCCATGGCTCCGAGTATCAGCCACCAGCCATGTCATTGTCAAGCTCTCGTGCTAGCGCGTCGCCGCTGCGATGTCGCCGTAAAACGCACGAAACCACGCTGCCACATACTTTAGAGCCAATAAATATGCCTATTCCATTGATTTCAAAGGTGGTAAAGTTGCCTTTTTATTGTCACTGACTACTAGCAAAGTGTCATTATATATATGTAGCGCGATTGAGAGACGCGAGACATAGCTTTTTGACAATCTGACAAACGAGTTCCGCAGTTCGAACCCGCGCGTCGCGAATAGCAAATCTGGAAAGTCTGAGCCGCAGGGCGTAAGACGGCAAGCAGCCTTCGAGAGATCACCCACAGTAGAAAGCGATAGTCGAGACGACAACCGCGAAAGAATCGAACCGCGTGTACGCAGATCGATTACCCGAACGTGATTAGCAGAGGCACGACGTTGCGAAGCGGCAGAGCGATGACGAATCCAGACAAGCACCGCAAATGATTAGGTCGCGTGCAGCCCGACCGGGCGAGACGTGACCCACCCTATCCACCGAAATCCCAAAAACTAAAAAAGGAAATCTATGACCCCAACCACTCAATTGAATGACTCTCTGAAACCTAGCGAACTTGGCAGCGCGCTGCGCACCTTGTTTGCAGCTAAACGCGCCCCGATGATTCACGGCGACCCCGGAATCGGAAAGTCGCAAATCACCCAACAGGTTGCCGATGAGATGTTCGCCACAAAATACGGATACTCAATCGACGCACATGGCGACCTACTCGATCCCGATGGGAAAGAGACAACGAACCGCCCGTGGTTCCGCGACGTGCGCGCCGCTCTACTAGATGCGGTCGATCTCAGAGGATTGCCTGTCGTCAACGGCGGTGGCCGCGCGCATTGGGCACAACCTGAATTCCTGCCACGCGACGAACGTGGCGGGATATTCTTTCTGGATGAAATCAATCGTGGCACAGAGATGGTTCGCAACGGTTGCTTTTCGCTCGTGCTAACCGGCGAGCTTGGCGAGTACAAAATGCCGGCCAACTGGATCCCAGCTTCGGCCGTCAACGATAATGACATCGGTGCCGCGAAAATGTCTAGCGCATTGCTGGCGCGTTTCGTTCACTTGGACGCTGGCACCGATCTAAACGACGTCTGCAAATTCGCAGTGCAGACCGATTGGGAGCCAGTTACAATCGCCTTCCTGCGCTTTCGTCCCGAGCTCCTTCATGAATATGATCGCAAACAGCGAGTGTCGCCAAACCCGCGCGCCTGGCAGTTTGTTTCCCAGATCACCGCGCAAGCGCCGCCGCCAGCAATCGAGCATGCGCTATTTTCTGGCGCGGTTGGTTCGACGGCCGCCGTTGAATATTCAGCGTTTCTCAGATTGTTCCGCAGTCTGCCATCCATCGACGCCGTGTTGCTCGATCCAAAGAAGGCCGCAGTGCCCACGGAAGCCAACGTATTGTATGCGATCTCGGCAGCCCTGGCGAGACGTGCAAGCGATCAGAATTTCGCCCGCGTCGTTACTTATCTTGAACGCCTGCCGGTCGAATACAACGTCTATGCTGTGCGCGACGCCGTAACCCGAGACTCTTCGCTGCAATCGACGCCCGAATTCACCAAGTGGGGCGTTCAACATTCCGACGTGACGTTCTAAACGCCGCGCCAAATCTGAAACGAATCCAAAACCAAAGGAAACTATATGAATCATCGAATCAATGAATCAGCAATGCTCGTGTCGCTCAACATCAGCCAGTGGCGCGCGTACAAGTCCGATAAGAAGATTTCCAACGAGGTCGCCAAGACGCATTCGTCCGACCCCGACATGGGCAAGTATCGAAAGTCGCTGCTCGCCCGAGAAGCGCTGGCTTCCCTTCAGAAGATCGCCGGCGCCGCTCGGGACGATCACTACTACTTGACACTGCCTTGGACCGATGTTGGGTTTCGAATCCTTTCATCGGCTGGCTACTTCAAATATAACCAAACGATGAAGGCGCACGAGACAGCCTTCTGGAATGAGTTTCGCACCGTGTTTCAACCCAACTACAATCAATACCGCGAGGACGCCCGCGTGAAACTAAACGGGCTGTTTAACGCCGACGAATATCCCAGCGCTGCTGAAATCGAGAAAAAATTTGCCTTCGTCCTGACTGTCGACGGCATAAAAGAGGCCGCCGACTTCCGCGTCGATCTTGGCGATGCGGAAACAGCGCGCATCAAAGCTGAAATCGAGACTCGCGTTCAATCTCAAATCGCCCTCGCGGTAAAGGATATCTGGACTCGCCTGTCCAGCGTTGTAGCCAAAATGAGTGAACGCCTAAACGCCTACACCGAAACTGAGAATGGTGTCGTCGGAACCTTCCGCGATACGCTCGTGACCAACATCGTCGAACTGCTTGACGTTGTGCCGCTGCTAAACATTACCAGTGACCCGGCCATCGATCAGTTCTGCAAACGGATCCGCCGTGAACTGACCGCCCATTCACCCGAAGAGCTGCGCGATAGCGAGATCGTACGGAAGGACACCGCCCGACGCGCTGACGACATCCTCAGCCAGATGTCTGGATACCTAGCATGACCACCAAACTCTCACCCGATGAACTCATGATGACCCGCGCACGCACGCGGCTGCTATTGGAGCAGCCGTTTTTCGGGTCATTGGCGATGCGCCTGAAACTCATCGCCGATCCCAGCATCGAAACCATGCAGACCAACGGAACGGTGTTGAAATTCAATCCAGTCCTTGCGCGATCACTGCCCGAGCGGCAATTGCTTGGCGTGATCGCGCATGAGGTTTGGCATTGTGCTTTGCTTCATCCCTTCCGCCGTGGCGCTCGTGACCCACACGAATGGAACGTGGCGTGCGACCACGCCATAAATCCAGTGCTGATCGAATTCGGTTTCGAATTGCCCGCTGGCGTTTTGAATGATCCCCAATATAAGGGCATGTACGCCGAACAGATTCACGCCAAGCGCAAAGCCGAAGAGCCGATGCAGAAGCCGCGGCCTGAGCCCGAATCAGAATCCGAGCCTGAATCTGAATCCGATGATGACGACGGCGACGAAACTTCGGCTGAGGACGGCGATCAAATCGGCGATTCAAAAAGCGATGAAGCGAACGGCGATGCTGATACCCCGAGCGACAACGCTGACAGCACGTCAGGCGGATCAATGCCCGGCTGCCCGACCGGCGAATTCGTAGACGGCGATTCGAGCGTGCCTGAAACCGCCGACGAACCACAGCCCATGACCCAAGAGGATTGGGCAATCGCCGCCGAACAAGCGGCCTGTGTAGCGCGCGCGGCCGGATCTTTGCCGGGCGGCGCAGAGCGGGAACTGAAACGTTCTCGGGATGCCGTCGTCGATTGGCGATCAGCGTTGCGCGAGTTCATCGTTCAATCCGCGCCCAGCGATTATTCCTGGACGGCGCCCAATCGCCGTTTCATTTCGTCCGGCATCTACCTTCCGGGCACCATAAACGACACCATCGGTGAAATCGTCGCCGGTGTCGATACCTCGTGCTCCATCTCACAAGAGATGTTGGACGAATTCGCCAGCGAACTCACCGCGGTTATCGACGAAGTCAAGCCCGAGCGCCTGCACGCGGTTTATTGCGATGCACGCGTCCAGGGCAACGCCGAATTCGAGCCCGGTGACGACGTGGTGCTAAAACTTGCCGGCGGCGGCGGCACCGCGTTCCAGTCTGTCTTCGATTGGGTAGAGGAACGCGACATTCACCCGCGCGTTGCCGTCTATTTCACCGATCTTGAAGGCCCCGCGCCAATAGAACCAGACTACCCCGTATTGTGGGTAACGCCCGCCTGGGTAACGCTTGACCCACCCTTCGGGCAAGTGATTCGCCTCATCTGATTTGCGCCGGGGCTGCAAAAAGCCCTTTGAGCGTTCCCTCAAATTTTCAATCTGAAAGGAAATCTATGAAGCAAAATATCTTCGTTATCAATTGGCAACCGCTCGGCAATAGCCGTTACAGAATTAACATCCCGCACGCATACGCGGATGTTCGACTCACATGGAACGGCGAGTGTTGGAGGGCTTATGTCCTCGATACCAATTCCAATCACAGTCACGAGGACATTGAAAACGCAGCGCTGGCTGCGATAATCGGACCAACCGCGGTGGGACGGACGAGCTCGTGAGAGTCCTCACCGTCCGCCAACCTTACGCTTGGCTGATCGTGAATGGCTATAAAAATATCGAGAATCGCGTGTGGCGAACGCATCACCGCGGGTCGCTGCTGATCCAAGCCAGCGCGCGCCTCGCGAGAAACATACCGGCCATACGCGCCATCTGCGAATCACGTGGAATCTCGCTGCCACGTGATTTCGAACGTCGCGGCATCGTTGGTCGCGCCAACGTGACCGATTGCGTCACGGACCATTCAAGCCCGTGGTTCGAAGGCCCCTATGGTTTCGTCCTGCAGGACGCCACGCCCTTGCCGTTCGTTCCCTTAGTCGGGCGTCTCGGCATGTTCGACTTCGATTGCCAGCCGATGCCAGAGCGCCGCCTGCTCCAATCGACGTTCTTGCTCAATCCAGTGCGCCGGACGCGCTACGGCCGTCCCCTGCGCGTGCAATTCACCCCTTAATCGACAAAGGAGATTCAATCATGATGACCGAAACACTTTACTTCACAGATGAACGCAGCGATAAGGTTTATACCGCGACGATCACCAAGGAGAATGCCGTGCAATTCGCCTGGGGCCGTCGTGGAGGCACCATGCAGACGAAAACCGTTGGGCCGTTCAGTCCCAGCGAAGCCGCCGAATTGTACGAGCAAAAACTGGGAGAGAAACGAGCCAAGGGTTACGTTTCCGGCGACCCCGCTACGCCGCTTGAAACTTATGGCACTCCGTCCGATCCCGTGATGTCAGACGGACTGCGATGGTCAGTTCCGCGCCCGCGCCCGATGTTGCTGAATGAAATCTCGGCCGCCGAACTGCTCGAACTCGCGCCCGATCCAGACATCTACTTTCAAGAGAAGCACGACGGCGACCGAATCATCCTCGTGAAACGCGATGGCCGGCTCACGAGCTATTCGCGAAGCGGCCGCGAGACTAGCGCGTTGCCGCGGCCCATCGTCCAAGCGGCGATGGAATCTCCTTGGCAAGACTTCACCATTGACGGCGAGATCGTCGGCGACACCATCTGGGCCTTTGACGTTTTGCGCGTTACGGCCGATATGACGGCATGCCCTTACGCCGGGCGACTGGAATTGCTGCACAAGATATTTGGGGAATCATCGAGCGGCATCCGCGTCGTCGAAACCGCCATGACTCCGGACGCCAAACTGTTCATGTTCGCCTGCGTGCGCGAGGCCGGCGGGGAAGGTGTGGTACTCAAACGAGCCAGTGCGCCATATACGCCCGGGCGTCCGAACTCGGGCGGGCCAGCATTGAAATATAAATTCGTTGCCACGGCCACCGTGATCGTCGCTTCGCACAATCCGCAACGCAGTGTGAACATGAAACTCGCAGATGGCACGGAACTCGGCAGCGTTACTATTCCGCCCAACAAAGAAGTGCCGCCACTAGGCGCGATTATCGAGGTGCGATATTTATACGCTCACCGCGGAGGATCACTGAGTCAGCCTGTCTTCCTGTCATTGCGGAAGGATATCGAGCCCGCAGAATGCACCATCAACCAACTCAGATTCAAAGGAGAACAACCCAATGCCTAATCGCACGTTGAAACTATTGGTATCTACGACCGAGACGCAAGGGAAACGCACAAGCGATTTCTGCTTCGTGCCTCAAAATGAAATCGTTATTTTCGGCGTAGAGTGCAGCACCGACGGCAATAATCCAGATGGTGGCTGCGGTTGCCAGCGCTCGATGGTTGGAATTCTGTGCGGCAAAGCGACGACCACCGTGAAGGTCGCAAAGGTCGATATTACAAGAGTCAAATTGAAGGCGCTTCTGCGCGGCCACTATCCCAGTTTGCACATTGAACGGGCAACGCTGAAACGGGAAGTCGCCAATCTGATTGCAACGGCCAGCGAATATTCAATAGGCGCGATCCTTGAGAAGCGCTGCACCGTGTTGGCGATTCGGAGTCAACCGTGAGCCGCGCCGAATTGCAGCGACGTCTTCAGATCGGAGTCAAACTCCGACTCGTACGCCACTACGCCGGCCGCGTGAACCTGGCGCGCGAGGTGATCGCCGTGCAAACCAACGGGTTCTACACGCGCGGTCCGGACTGCGCAAAAGGCTGGGTTGGTTTCAAAAAGGGCCAGACCATCATCGCCACTCAGAATGGCTTTGAGATTCACTGGCCCGCTTACGAAGGAAACACTGACCACAACATCCTCGCATATGAATGGGTCGCAGAGCAATCAGCGCCGCTACAACTCCAATTGCACGGGGCCGCTCAATGACCACCGCCGTAACGCTGTACGTCGGCAGCAAACTAGCCGACAACGCACAGTGGACGAATCGATTCGAAATCGTGAGCGAATCATCCGACCGCGTTTACGTGATCTCCCAAAACAAAGCCAAACGCCACTGGGCATGTTCCTGTCCAGCGTGGAGAACACGCCGCTATTGCAAACACCTCGACACGTTGGGACTGCCCGGCTATTGCCGACCGCACGAAGCCAAAATCGAGGCTGCCACCAAGACTTTCATGGGCTGTTACAAACGTCGCGCTGGCGTTCGCGGATCTCCTGGCGACTGGCAGGCCGCGTTTCATCATCGCATGGGGGTTGACGTCGCCCGAGCTCTACTTGGAGACGAATCCCCACAAGTGGTTTTGAAGGTGTCGCTCGATGCGCAATGGCCGGAAATCCGATCCGCCTATCGTGCGCAGTCACGCGAAACCCATCCGGACCTGGGCGGCAATCCAGACGCCTTCCGCCGGGTGCAAGCCGCTTTCGAGATTCTGGAGCACATGCGTAATTTCGTCTGACCCTCCCAGCCCAGCCTGCACGTCGCGCACACGAGCGCGACTGCATGTTGGGCTTTTTTTTGATCTGCGCGCGCCGCGATTCAGGCGCTATCAGCGCGGTCTCGCCATCGTTCATCAACCTCTCGCGTCAGACACCGCCCGGACGCGGCAAATCGCGGCTTATAACCGGCAAATCATACAAGGCTACTCCATTGAAAACAAACTACTACCACGCTGCATTCAAGAGCGTGTTTTTGACGTTATTTCGCTCACGGCTAAGTCCTTGAAACCGCTACGGAACCATCTAACGGACTTGCTGTCATGCAACGTTGTCACTCACTGCCGAGTCCTCTACACTCGATAGCATGAACAAAGCCAAAGCCCTACGGGTCGCGAAACGCAAAGCGAAAGCCCTGCTCGCCTCGATCCGAAAATCGCGGCGGATCAAATGATCTCGCTAGCGCTCGTAACCTATCTGATTGTCGTAGCGGCTATTTTTTCAGCCGCATTCGCCACAACCCCGGCAGTAATTCCAACTTGCGACGAAACGGTCGACGAGGAAGATTGCGAAGAGGCCCGTCGATGAGCAGCGATTATATGGCTCGAGATGTCAATTGCGATCCGCCGACGCCAGAGGAAACGGACGAAACTATCCGTGCCGACTGTGGCCACTTCGAAGCCGAGAGTCGGTGTGAGCGTATTGACGACCGCCTGCTCTGCCCGGAGTGCGCAGTGGCCTGTATGGTAGCCAAGACCATGATTACCTCGTTGCTCGCAGCCTGTAATCGGCTGCTGGATACCGAGCGCGAGATCCTGGCGATGCCAGCCGAGCAACGCGACTGGTTCATGGGAAAACCTGGACACCGCGACTGCTTTACCGTGGCGGCAGCGTTGAAGGAAATCCTGGTTGACGGAAAAAGAAGCGGGCCCAAACTGAAACTATGATCGCGATCCCAAAGACATCTGTGGAAATGGCCGCGAAACAATCCCAGTCTCTTCGGTACATGGTTGACATTCCAGATCCGAACTGGGTTGACGACAATTCGCCATACATCAACGTCGGCTCGTTTGACAGCTCTGAAAAGGCGCAAGAGTTCCTGCTGGCCCGTTACGGTATGCCAGCCGACGTAGCCGCTTTCTTCATCTCGGAAATATGAAACGGAGAAGCATGCCCAACAAGCAGCAATTCGCAGTAACTTTCCGCGAAGTGAGCATTCTCACGTATCGCATTCAGGCCACGAGCGCGGCACAGGCCGAAAAGCTCGCCAACGCCATGCGCGACGTTCGCGCCTGGGATCGCTACCCGCACGATGAGGACACCGAGGGAACCAATGGTGTCGAATCGATCACCGGCCCGGACGGCACGAGATATCAGGGCGCTGATGGCGCGTATCGAGCGCTCGCACGCGAAAACTATCAACGCGACGGCGAGATTGAGATCGACGATAACGCTGTAGTCTCCCGTGGTGACGACAACGGCGCGTACGTGGCCGCCTGGTTATGGGTCGAGGGCTGCGAGCTATGCAAGGAAGCGTTGCCGGAATCGGGCGATAATTGGGAGGGGCTGTGCCCTGGCTGCGCTGATCGCGTGTCGAATCTGATGGACAAGCGCAAGATCGAGCGCGACGCTGCGATTGCAATATGCGCCGTCGATGGCGACCGGCCAAAACGCGGTCCCAAGCCAAAGCCGACTGTATGGGTAGTGTGGCGACGCGAACAAAAGGACGCCGCGGAGCTCGTGCGCCATTTGCGATCACGCGCATATCGGGCGTGCCTGCTAGCAGATCTGCATGATGGCAAACCAGCGTATTTCGTTCACGTGCGTCCTAAGGACGAAGCGGCAACGCTTGAAATTATCAATCGCATCAGCGCGGCGGTGGCGCAATGATCGGCCCCGAGTTCTTCCCAACGCCGGCCAGAATCATCCATCAGATGTTGGCGAAAATATCGAACGATGCCGAGCACTTTCTGGAGCCCAGCGCGGGCAGGGGCGACATCGCACAGGCGATCAAAGAACGCGGCTATGATCGCCGCTCTCGCAATGTCGATTGCATCGAAAGCTCGCCGGATCTAATTTCGGTGCTGCTCGGCAAAGATTTCCCGGTCGTTGGTTTCGATTGGCTGACATACACCGGCGTCTGCTACTACGATGCAATCGTGATGAATCCGCCCTTCAGCAACGGGGAAGATCATCTACTCCGCGCCTGGGACTTCATGCATAACGGCGAGATTGTCTGCCTGCTGAACGAAGAAACCATCAAGAATCCGCACACAGCCGCGCGTCAAAGACTGGCGACGATCATCGCCAACCACGGCGAGATTGAATATCTTGGCGATTGTTTCGCTACCGGCGCGGCCCGCAGAACAGGTGCTCGCGTTGCGATGATCTATCTCAAAAAGGCGGGCGAGGATGATCGTATCGATCTATGGGCGACGGCGAGCGAGGAACGCAAGCCCGATGAGGGCATCGGGGCGGATCCGAACATGTTGGCGATACGAGATAACCTCGGCAACATGCAGCACTACTATGACGCCGCGAACGAGCATATGCTCAAAGCATTCCAGCATATTCGAAAGGCCGCGCTTTACATGGGCGCTAACGATCTCAGTCCATCAACCAGCGACTATGCCCATATCTTGCCGCTGGCTCTGTCAAACATCAACAGCGCCCGAGCTGAGTTCATTCGGAAGCACCGGCATGATGCCTGGGTGCACGTGTTCGACAAAATGCAGTTCCACAAATGGCTCGACAAAAAGCAGCGCGATGAATTCCTGCGCGACATTGAACTGAGCGGGAACATTCCTTTCACCGCCGACAACATCAAGGGCACACTGGAGAACGTGTTTACTCAGCGCAAGAGGCTGTTTGAAAAATCCGTCACCAACGTGTTCGATGAACTGACGCGCTACTTCAAGGGGAACACCAATCACGTTGAAGGTTGGAAGTCTAACGATATCCACAAGGTTAATAAAAAGCTAGTATTCCCGTGGGGCTGCGAGTTCGACCGCAAGTTCGGCGACGTGTTCAACCTTCGCTGGCGCGGTGATATAGATATTTATGCCGATCTGGATCGCGTGCTTTGCGTGCTTGACGGAGAGGACTTCGAGAGTGTTCTTGGCATAGGCGGGGCCCTCCAGCATGCATTCGAAACACTGAAGCGTATCAAATATGGCCAAATTCCCTGCGCGCGGACTGAACCAGAGCGTGATGCCGTCAAACAGAAATGCAGTAGCCGGTATTTCGATATCAGGTTTTTTAAGAAGGGGACAGTCCACCTAGTGTGGAAGCGCCTTGATCTGTGGGAGAAATTCAATACGACTGCGGCAGCCGGCCGCCGCTGGATTGGATGCGATACGAAAGGAAATGTCGCATGATGGCAATCGCGATAGCGATTCTGATCTCAGCCGCCCTGCTTTGCGCGACCGCGCTTGTCTGCTTTTCGCTGGGCGCATTTGCGCAGCGGCAAGGGCGCACCTTGATCCTGCGAGCGAATGTCACCGATGCCGAAACCGGCGAGCTGTTCACTTGCAGCCTCTATCGCGTCGATGGCTGCTACCGCTGGCACAATTACCGCGGCGAGTCGTTTGGGATCGACTATCATTCCATGAGCCAGGCCCGCGAGTGCTTCGAGCTTGAGTGTTGGAGCGCTCAGGAAACGTTCCGTACGGAATTCAAAGAAGTCTAGTTTTAGGAAAGGGTGAACCACATGAAAACCAAAGGATGGAAGCAGAGCGATCTGCGAAGACTCGAAAGGCAAGGAGCCATCGCTCTATCGCTGTACGCACAAGGGCCGTCAAATCCGGAATATGCCAGCCGCATCGACGCCGAGCGCGTTACGCTCGAGTTCGCGCAAAAGAGCGCGCGCCCGCTGGATGCCGGCAAAGAGCCAATTGGCGATAGCCCGCTTTTTGGCGGACAGCGACAGGAGGATCTATTCTGATGACTCACCGAATAGCTTTCAACTGCGATCTGTTCATGGATGTCGAGGCCCCGGCAGAGGCGACTAGCGAGGATCTTGAGCGCCACGTAATAGCGCGATGGCGCGATAGTTCGCCTGGGGCGATTCAGACTACCGAGGACATCGGCTTTACGGTACCGGCGCTCGGGGATGATGTTAGAATTCATCCGCGAGTGGAAGGGCCGCGGAATGTCAGTCTCGAAAACTTCACCGTAGAAAATGTGTCGCAATGACGCCGCTCGTGGAGAAATACCGTCCTCGCACGCTCGATGCATTCGCCGGACTCGCCGGCCCACGCGCCATATTGGGTGCTCTCGCGGCGAATCCGTATCCGTCCGCGTGGCTTTTCCTCGGTCCTAGCGGCCTGGGTAAAACAACAATGGCGCTGGCACTCGCTGAGGCGATCGGCGGTACCGTCTATCACATTGCCTCCAGGCAATGTGATCTGGCAACGGTGGATGACGTTTGCCACAAATGCTGGTATGTGCCGATGACCGGCAGGTGGAATTTCGTGATTTGTGATGAGAGCGATCAGATGACGCGCGCGGCACAGCTAGCGTTCCTGTCCAAGCTCGATACTACGGCGGCGCCACCGAACACGATCTTCATGTTCACCGCAAACGAAACCACGTTGCTCGAAAAGCGATTTCTGAGTCGGTGCAGGACGGTTAAATTCTCAAACGACGCGGCGCTGCTCGATCCAGCGATAGCGCTGCTCGCCAGAATCTGGGCGGCCGAAGCGCCTGGGCGCGCGGAGCCGGACTTTCAGGCGATGATGTGTGCCAGCGAATTCAACATCCGATCAGCCATTATGACGCTTGAAATGGAATTGCTTGCAGGCGGGTCTTTTGTGCCTTTCAATCCGCCGATTGCAGTCGAGAAAGCCGCTAAGCCGCTCGCGGCGCGGTCGGAAAGACGATCTATCGTGCATGTCTCTCATGGCTGCGGCGGTGACGTGGTGAACGCCTATGAGCTTGCAGCGTTGCTCAAAATCAACGTGGCGACAATCTACAATCGAGTTAAGCGCGGGATGTTGCCCAAGCCGAATCGCGCCGGGCGTTCGATGACTTGGCGACGCGCGGAAATCGAGGCGTAATCGTGAAAGTGTTGAGTGTCCGTCAGCCCTGGACTTGGCTCATCGTAAACGGGTTCAAGAATATCGAAAACCGCGTGTGGTATACCAACTATCGCGGCGAGTTATTGATTCATGCAGCGTTGAAACTGGATCCGAACATCAAACAGATTCGCCAGCTTTGCGAATCGCGCGGCATAGTTTTACCGGAGAGTTTCGAGCGTGGCGGCATCGTCGGCAGAGCCATGTTGGTAGATTGTGTCATGTCGCATCCGAGTGTCTGGTTCAACGGGCCTTATGGCCTTGTGCTAAGCGCCGGGTGCCCTTTAGAATTTCAGAAACTACGGGGATGTCTTGGACTGTTTAATTTTGAATCGGCGATTGAAGCGGATCGCCTCGAAACGGATCGGCGCGTCAACCGTTCGCAATCAATCGCTCAGCGGCCGCTTTTTCCATAGCAGGTCCACAATATTCAAACACGCCGCACGGTCGTCCGCCCCATTTATCACTGCAACTGCTCTCGCTTAGACTGGATGCGGGCGAGAAGTTCCCCGCCTGTTTTTCCATTCTCCAATTCGGCGATTTGGCGCTGGATCGAACGAACGCCGGATGCGCCGGGTAGTTTCGCATCCGCCGGCCGATGACTTTGTACGCCGCGCCCAAATGATCGAGCAGCACAAACGCCAGTCCCAAGCCCTGCCAGTCCGGTAGCGTCACGATGCGCGATACACCGGCGATCCATTCGCCCTTGCGTTTACCGTTGCTGATCGGTTTGGGCAGCATTCCGCAAAACGTCGCGAGGCGGTCACCAATCCAGAGTCCGTAGCAACGCGCTCCACGATGCAATTCGCCTGTCAAATAGTGAAACGGAGCGAACATTTGCCAAGCGGCGTAAGGGACGCGACTGATCGTGACATCGAGTGTTGGGCGTCGCTGAAGCGACCTCCGCGCGAAATGCATCGTGGCGGGCTCGAACACCCAATCCGGTTGCAACCACTCGATGATGTCGAAATGGCAACTGACGGCCACGAATTTCCGCTTGTTTCGTCGAACCCATTTCTGTACGGCATGCGCCCCGATTTGCGCTACTTGCCGATCCACCACGCTGGTGAATTCATCGACAACTATTGGATCCGGCAATTCGAGGATTCGCCGCGCCAGGTCGACGCGAAACTTTTCCCCGTTCGAAAGCGCGTCGTGCGGACGCAGCCAGGCCGGTATGGTATTGAAGCCCACCGCTTGACATGCCGCAGAAATTTCTTTCATTGAAACAGCGGTAGAAAAATCGTCGATCACGCTCTTACCGTTCCATTGCAATTCCGGCTGAAAATGATCGCCGAACGCTTGTCGCGCGATAGTCGTTTTGCCGGATCCACTTGGCCCCACAATCAAAGCGACGTTCCAATCAAACTCTTCAATGGGGAGATCGCCGTGCCAGTCCAGTCTGCATTTGTCGCTGGCTGGAATGTCAAACATCGCTTCAAGCTGGCGGCAACGCGACGAACGCGACAATTCGCTTTCGATTGTGATATCGATTTTCAAGTCAAGTTCAATTGATGAGAGGCTTACATTTCAGCCCCTCTGTTTCGAAGCGTTCCAATAATTCGGTTTGCTTCTCTTCCGATTCGCACTCAACGATGATTCTGAATTCGAGCCCCGCGTCATCGCCGCCGGAATTGCGTGATGGCTCAACATCCGGATCGTCCAGCATTTTGGCAAGCTGCAGATCGTCGAAGGCAGTGAGCGTGAGGTCAAGATCCAAATTGTCCAGTTGGATTTCGCTCATCTCTTTTTTCAACAGGTCGTTGTCCCAGCTCGTTTCCTCATGGGTACGATTGTCGGCAATCCGAAGCAGTCTCACCTTCTCTGGCGAAAGCCCCTTCGCTACGTGCACGGGCACTTCCTGGAGTTTGAGGCGGCGAGCGCCCCGCCGGCGGACATGGCCGATGATGATGACGCCATTTTCATCGACCACGATCGGTGCGCGGAAGCCAAATTCCCGGATCGATTTGGCGACTTTGGTGACCGCCTCGAAGGTGATCTTGCGCGCGTTATTCGGATAATCTTTCGGCTTCTCGGTTGGCCACATCTCGACCGAAAAGGAACTGCCACCCGTTGCGGGCGTCGCCAAAGTCGAATCAAGCGTTTTAGGATCTATTCGTCCGGCAGACTCTACGGCCGTCTTTTCTGTCACTGGCGTATCGACCGTCGATGATGATTTACCCATGTGTCTAATCCTAACCTAGAGCGGCATCCATTCGGGAGTCGGATCCTTTTTGCAGGTGTTGGTGGCGTGGCAGTTGGCAATCATCAGGTCTCTTGGCCCACGACCAGGCTGCAGATCGCCGGCTCCGTCCATTGTCACGAGCTGGTCATTGGCGTGAGCCTGAATGGAGAAAGCGTTATCCTCGCCGATCTGCACCGCCTGAAAAGGATGAGTGCGCCACCACTCGCGTCGATAGACCAGCGAGGTTCCTAGTCCGATATGAGGCACACCCATGTATTTCCACCAGCGACTGCCGTCCGTGAATTTCATGGAATGGAATCCGACCACCGCCACGGAAGCGCTGTCTAACTTTTCCATTTGGATCGCGAGACGGTTAGGAGCAGAGTAGTCGTCATCGTCCCAATGCGCGATAAATTCGCCACTCGCCAGGCTACAACCGATGTTGCGGAGCTCGCCGATCGTCAGTGGCGGCACGCGGTGATACTGCAAACGATCCCGCAACGAATCGGGAAACTCCACGCCCCATTGTTGAATCGAATCCTTACCGTTGTCCACGATCAGCAGATAGGAATCGCGATAGGTCTGCGTCTCGAAATTATTGATGGCCGCGCGCGCCCAGTCTGGGCGATCTGCGGTGAGCATTAGGCAGGCAACCCTCATGCGGCCTGCGGACCCAGCGCCAAACAATTAACCTCGAGAACCACGTTTCGTTCAAGCACATTCTCGATACTCTCTATCGAATATGTGGTGCCCGTGGTTTGATTGTAGATCTGCATCCTCTCTTGAAGTCCCGGCATGAACCACATCGCGAGCGATAGAAAAAGCTGGCTCGTGGTTTGGCCGCCCTTAATCACATCTTTCCCGCTGATGGGCGAGATGGCCGCCCAAACTTGAGCGAATTCCGTCCATTTCTGAATTGGTCCAGCGGCATCAAAACTAGGAGGACTGGTGGGGCCGTATTGATTGATCGTAACCCTGTGAATCATCCGGCCGATTTCGATAGACGGCCATCCATCGGTGATCGTGACAAAGGAGGACGTGGGCATTTTTCAATTCAATTATTTGATGTCGGTTCGACTCGACAGGAGTTCGCTGAGCGGCGCCACGGTTGGACATGGCTTCATTTGCGCCACCGACTTTCCAGTAAATAAGCCTCTTCGTATTTTGCCTATAGCGGCCGTCACCGACTGCGAAATGCTGCTGGGATGCACCCCAAACCTTTTGCCGATCTGTACCTGCGTGGCTCCTCTCAGGAATTGTAATCGCATGCAGGCGTTCTCGCGCTTGGTTAAGGCGACTGCTGTCAAAATAGTCCCCACATCGACACAAGCACAAACTAGGTCTTCAAAGTGCGGTGGTGGCGTTGTTTCGATAGTCGGCTCCGAAAGCGACCTGAGATATTCTAAGAGTTCCCCGCGAATACGATATTGAGCGAAAGTGCTCAATCGCACTCCTCTGCCGGGATCGTATCGATCCACCGCTTCAACGGCCCCAATCCACGCCGGACCAATCAAGTCCTCGTAGTAGACACCGGGAGACGCCCGGCGCAGCACGCTGCGGATCTGAAACTTTACCTCATGTTCCAGAGAGAGAATCTGTTGCTGTCGCAACTCGTCGGCGCTATTACGATTCAAAATCAATGCGTCACATTTATTCATCGTCGGGAAAGCCCTCTCGTACTTGCCATCTTTTAGCCTCTGGTCGGCGCCCAGTCCACCACGGCATTATTCATGAAGATTTGTGCAATGGCGTCCGGAACTTTCCCGGCTGATCCCCGATTGTTATACCAATATGCCACCAGGTTCAGAATGCCGAGAATGTGCATGTGCGGAATCGCGGTAACGATGGTGGAGTCCGGCTGTTGACTTCCAGGCGGGCTCGTGACGTGAGTGTCGGTCGCCGCGGCGGGATTCGGATCGTAGCCGGCGGTGAACACGATCTCTACTGCATTCGCCACGTACAAATTAGCCGGCCAATACTGCCCGGGGCGAGGAAAGATTCGTGCTGGCTCCGCAATCCGGTCCAGCACGAAATCAACGTCCTGGTGGAGCGTCACCGGGTTGCCGTCAGTTCCGATATAACGCATCGATTCCACGCTGATGACCGGCGAGTATCCGAGTTTGATCATCTGCGAATAGTTCCAGAGCGTGGTAGAGTACCGCGGCAGACTGTAGTAGCTCGGCGGATAGGCAAGCTGCGAGCCCACAGTATCGGTGTAGTAGGGATGACTGTCCAGAACCTGAACGAATTGACGCTTCGCCAAGGACCGGCAGCTATAAATCTCGCCTTGCTCCCTGGCCGCCTGAATGAAACCAGAAATGAAATCGTCCTCGGTGATCAGATAGTCCGGCAGTTTCAGCCAACGCTTGACGGTATCGGGAGTCACCGGTTCCGCGATCGGGAGCGCGATTTGTCGGCAATAACCCACCTGGTCAACCCTTCCGGCGCCGGCGTGGCGGCGTCTCCGAGATTGGGGGCCTCACCGTCGGCTTCGGGCGCACCGCGCGCTCCAGGGCCCCAACGCGCATCGCCGTTTCCTGCGGGATGTCTTGCCGGATCCGCTCGAGCGGCACATTCATCGGAGTTGGTTTCGTTCTCACGTTCTCATTTCCGCAATTCAGACAGATCGCCGGCTGGCCTTGCTCGTAACCGAACTGCCGAAAACAATAATCGCACGTGGTCTCGATCATGAGTCGCTGGCGGCCACGCGGGCAGCCGCCAATACGATGGTATCGCGCGCGATTAGCTCAGCGTGCAGCCAATGGCGCTCTGCATGTACCATGAGCCGTTGTAAGCTACCAGTTCCACCGCGCTCCCAATATTGGCCGCGAAGGTAGCAATGTGCAGGGCTCCATTCAGACCGCTGGCAGGCGTCGTGATGGTGTGGGCGGCGGCGGTCGTAGATATGATTCGGAGAACCGAGCCGTCATCTGTGCCAACTGTCGGCAAAGGCAACGTCAGGGCGGCCGCCGTGCTCTTGGTGATGACGGCGGTTGCCTTCTTGATCCCAATTGCGCCATCCGCGGATTCGATTTCGATACCGCAGATTTGTACAGGCGTTGAATAATCTGGTGAAGTTTTCGCGTTCACAACTGTCTCCTTTTTGTTAACATAATTGACGGGATAGGAGCGGACTAATTACCCACTCCGAAAAGCTGAGGTTCCCTGCCTTAGCACTCCCCGATTTGTCGCCTAGGGACTGCATTTGAGGGAGATGCGGATGCCATCGAAAGATAAGACGCGCGCGCGCGAACGCCAGAAGAGTTATCGCGAACGCCATCCAGAGCGTGTTACCGCGGCCGTTAAAGCATCGAGAGCCAAACATCCCGAGACGATGAGGGCATGGGAAAGACGCTACAACGCTGATCACCCAGAAGAGATTCTTGAGAGATCTCGCCGCTACGAAAAAAGGCACGTCGAAAAGCGCCGAAAGCAATCTCGCGAACGTCAGAAACAATGGCGCAAGGACCATCCATAGGAAGCCCGCGAGCGTGATCGTCTTAGATGGAAAACCAGCGAAAGCCGCCGTAAACGGACCACCGAAAGGGCGCGATTGTGGCGCCAAAATAATCCCGAGGAAGCGCGTCGAAGAGAGCAGCAAACTCGTAGTAGACATCCAGAAACTGCAAGGGCTGGCAGTGTAAATCGGAAGGCCCGATTCAAGAACGCTCCCGGTCGTCACAGCGGCAAGGACATCAGGCGGATATACGAAGAACAGGAACATCGATGCGCCGCGCCACACTGTCGTGCCGATATCAGCAATCGTCGCTATCACGTCGATCATATCCTCCCATTGAAACTACACGGTTCGAATTGGCCGGAAAACATTCAACTCCTATGCCCGAAATGCAATCTTAGAAAGCAGGCCAAGCATCCAGAAGATTGGCTGAGAGAAAATCGGCTCATCTGAAATAATCCGCAGACGAGCCGATTTCACGCGATGGCTAGTACACCGTCTGTTGGAAACGGATTGGGTGGGTTCCGGCGTCCAACATCTGACCGTCGATTCTCATGAATGCGACGAAGGCCACAATTCCCTGATCCGCAAATCGCTCATCCAGGCGAATGACCGACATGTCTTTAACGCGCCTCACCATATATTTCGAGAGTTGACCGAACAGCATCGTCTTGTTGGTGACTGGCGGGCTGGTTGCCGCGCTCTGTTGATTTACCATGTCGTTGTTCACTTCGTAAAAATACGAATTGATGGTGTCCGGTGTCTGGACGGCCAGTCCTGGTAGCCACAATGGACGTCCAAATTTGTCCTTTAATGTCTTGAGTTGACGGAGAACGAGATCGTTCATCATGTAACGAGCGCCAGGCCGATACAGGATATCGACCGAGTGCTCCAGATTGATAAGATCGTCCGAGCCGGTTGTGTTGGCGCCAGCGCTTGTGCCATCGTTCGAAGATGAGCCGACCGCTGTTGAACCCAGCGTAGAGCCTGTTACAATTCCAGTCGGCTCCGTGGTTCCAACCCCGATGGTCAAGCGCTGATTGGCGATTCTTCCCAGCCGGTTTCCGAATTGTTCGATCAGAAATATGGGTAGATCAAAGGCCGAATCCTGCAGCAGTTCGAGGGGAACCTTCACCAGCTTCGAAGAGTATTTCCAGGCACCGAACATGATCATACCGAGCGTTGGGTCTTGTGTCGTGACCTGCTGGCCTTCGCCGACCTGTTCGCCCATGACCGCCGTGTCGTTCGAAGTTGGATAGGGCAGCGGCTGGCCCGTGGCCGTGTCAAATATTGTGGGCAATCCCACGCCGCCCTTCAGCATCGGCCCATAATATTTGAGGGCCTGTTCGATGTCATAAATGAAACCGACAGGAACGAACGTGGCCCCGAGTCCCTGTGTTACGCCGGGATAAGCGCCGAGCCCACCGGCGCCGAGGTCACGCAATTCTGCGACGCCCTCGGAACGCAATTGCTGATTGACCATTTTCAACACTTCCGGGTCCATGGCGCGGCGACAGTTGGAAAGCAATGCCTGATCATCGCCGGAAATTCCAGGCATGTGATGACCTGATCCTGTATTGCGAGGGGACCACCCGAACTTCATATACCTGACCCAGGCGTCATACTTCCGTTTTTCGACCTTCACTGGGTCATCGCTTCCGCCGTGATCGATTTGATCGTTTGGCGGCCGGCCGCCGTTGCCGCGATGTTCGGTATCGATGGTGTCCGCGCGCTCCAGAAGATTGATCTGCGCCAGAAGATCGTCAACCTCATCGTACATTTTGTTGGCTGCCGTCCGATCCTCTTTGGTGTTGTTCGGCTTGTTTGCCAATTCGAAGGCCTGCACGCTCAATCTCTTGCGTTCCTCGCGAAGCTGCCGAGCCTTGATAAGTTCTGCCATAATCTGTTTCTCCCTTTGGCTGAAAATTTGTTGGTGAGTAGGAAGACTCACGAGCTTTGGCAGCCATCTCTCGCCGGGCGGCGAGGGCCTTACCTTCTGATAATCGCGCCCTGTCGTTCAGGACCAGCGGCAACCCGCGGCGCGCTATCAGCAGAAATTAAGCATAAGCCTATTTGGAGACTTATGTCAATAACCAGCGGCACACATTGCGATATAGCAGTTCAGTGTGGTAGTAGAAGAAATGCCTTATGATCTGGATTACTACAAACGATGGCGAAAGGTTAATCGCCCACGCAAGCACAAGTGGTGTTCGAGTTGTTCCGTTGAACTGGCCGGGAAGGGCGGCTCCAAGCGATGTCTTGAATGCCGAACGAAGAGGGCGGTTGAAACACTGGAGGCTAGATTTTTCAGATACGTCGAAAAAACTGAGACTTGCTGGCTTTGGAAACTCGGTCTTGATGGGGGCGGGTATGGAAGAATGCGCGTGGACGGAGTATTGCATTACGCGCATCACGTATCGTATTTCATTACTAATGGATGTTGGCCACCGAAGGGCAAACATCTGCACCATAAAGTTAAAGAGGGGTGCGTCGGGCCGCGCTGCGTTAATCACGATCATCTCACACTACTCTACCCAAAGGAACACGTTCACGCAGATGGGACGTGTCCAGCGGCTCTCAATGCCATTAAGACTCACTGTAAGCATGGGCATCCGCTTTCTGGAGACAATATACGCAAGGTCAAGGCGGGAAGAAGTTGCTGGGTTTGCGTTAGGGCCTATCGGCTCAAGCGTCGTAAAGTAAAACAGGCATACAACAAAATATACTACGAGAGAAACAAGGAATCCATATTGGAGCGCAATCGAATGCTGTACGCAAAAAAAATGGAGAATTACAAACCAGCAATCACTCTTATTGCACCATCGAAGCCGCTCTAGCGCGGAGTTGCAAGCGCTCCCGCTCAACATCGATCTCCGCGACATTGGACGGCGCCGCCCTCAGCAATTCCGGCACATTCCGGTAGACCTGCAGCACATGGGACCGCCGCGCCAAATCCAATAGTGTCGCGCTGCGGGCAGAGTCTTCCTCGCCCGGCGTGGTGATCTCGGTGGCGAATCCCTTATCCATGCAGTCCTGTGCGCTCATCCAAGTTTCGCCGTCGAGCATGGCCTGGATTTCCTCGGCCGAATTGCCAGTGCGCGCCACGTAGGTCTGGGCGATTGACTGCGATATCTTCTCCAGGACATCGGCGACCTTCCGTAGATCCGAGGCATAACCCCAAGCCATTGTTGAGGCATTGTGGATCATCAGCATGGCATTGGGCGCCATGCTGATCACGTCGCCGCACATGGCCACGACGGAAGCTGCGGAGGCGGCCAGGCCGTCAATGCAAGTCTCCACCGGTTTGCCAAGCGACCGGACGAAGTTACCGATACAGACTCCCTCGAAGGCATCACCGCCGAAGGAATTTATTCTGAGTTTCAACTTCGAATAGGTGCCAGCCTGATCCACCTGGGCCTTGATCCATTTCGCCGTGATGCCATCGCCATACCAGGATTCGCCGATGTCGCCGTAGAGAAGCAATTCCAGCGTGTCAGCGTCTTTTTCACTGGCTGCCCGGAACGCGGGCACCACTCCCGAATTGGCGAGCATTGCGCGATCGGCTTGAATCGCTTCATGCAAATTCCCGGTCCTGCTTTTCACGATCCGAAGACCGGCTATCGCGCGATTGCGGCGGGCGACGTTATGCGCCTTATCGTCCCAATTGGCATCGCAATTAACATCCTCGCACTCGGTGTTGGTGCAGTTGTCGCAGTTGCCTGCGACGCAAGATTCGCAGGTGCATTCGCAGAGCTCGTTACGCTTTTCTACTGGCCGGGCAAGCGCGGCAGCCGCGCACGTTTCGAGGTGGCTCGAGATTTCCTCCGGAATACCGTCCGGGAACAATGTACGCAGTGAAACAGCGGCCGATGTTTGACTGTAGGTGGGATAGGTCACGATGCTGACGTCGCCAATGTCCAAGTCGAGGAGCTCGCGAAGCTCCATTGCCTTGTTTTGCGGATCCTGGCTCCAGCGCTGCCCGTCCTTGCCGTGAACCGTAAAGGCGAAGCTGCAGCCGCTGATGTCGCCGCGTTCCAACGATTGCTCGAGATCGCGTTCGTAAGTTCGGCTGCCCATCAACGTTTTGAAACCGAGACCGATTTCGTCCTCAAATAATTCGGTCGTGCCCTGGGTGCCCGTTCGGCCTAAAAGAAGGCTGGGGTCATGGTTTATCAGGTGCCGCACATCCTGCCGTTCGGAGATCGCTCGGCTGAACGCGCCCGGCCGGATGATCTCCTGGAAGCGGCCATGTTTGTCGGCGAGAATCTCGCTTCTGGAATTGAACGGCGCGGCGTGACCGGTAAAATACTTCTTGCCGTCCTCGCCGGACTCGATGCGGAACTCCATAGCCTGGAAGCTACGCACTTCCTTTGGGATCACGGTGATCTCGGAAATGCGAAGCGGCGGTTTCAGCGGCGTGGGCCGCGAAGCAGGATCAGCGAGTTTCAGTGCCATGATTCAAACTCCTATCGATGAGATTTCTTAGAGCTTCTCCGCGATGTAATCCTTTTCGGTCAGCGTCGCTATCAGCCGAAGTTGTTTCTCGAACCATTGCTGATGATCGCGATGCCATTTGATGAGATGCTCCCACAAATTACGAGATAGATCGTCCTTGGCGGCGCTGGCGGTGACTACGTTAGTTTCGTAGAGATCGCAGATCTGAACCACCATGGCTAGCGAATCGGTGATGATCGCGGTCACTGAGCCCGGTTGGCCTACGGGAGCCGGCTGGTAGGGCGAGCCGGTTCCGTCGCCGCTCAAAAATAAGAGTTGATTGGTGACGGCCTTCAGCCACGAGTGTGCATCGTCGGCGAAACCCGTGAATTTGTTGCCCAGTTTTTTGAGTCCGTCAAAACGCAATAGCCTGGCGTTCATTCGGTATTGCAAATTCAAATGCGCTTCGAGCGGCAGCGCGTCCTGGAAATTCTTGATAACGGTTGGATTACCCCTCATCGGTTGCTCCTTCAATCATCTCATCGAACATCTTAGCCTTGTGCGTTGCCGCCTCGCGGAACACGGCAATCCGGATTGCCTGAATTGCCCGGCCCAATTCCCGATCCACGATTTCGTCTAACTCACTAGCATCCCACTTTCCGGAGCGCTTTGTCATGCCGCCGATGTATTCGCCGATGAAGCGGTCGACAACGGCGCCGTAATCGCCCGTCACGTCAAATTCCCGAATAGCCTGCATATCGGCGACGCTACGGATCGCTTCCAGAATAGGCCCTAAACATCGTGTCAATGCGCCGGCATCTTTGCGCCTGCTCGCTAGAAAGCGCTGGCAACCGTCGCGAAATAGACCGGAATAGAGAGTTTTGATGGCATCCGGCGCCGGGGTTGTTTTCTTCTTGGATCCGCCAGCGCCACCCTCCGGAACGGTCCCGTGCCCGGCGCCGTCCTGGAACGTAGGATCGATCGGTGTCGACGTGAGCGTCATGTTTACCGGCATCCAATATTCTTCTGCGGTTGGATCGTCGATCGGATTCAATTTCTCCATGCCGTGAATGTCGTTCGAATTCAAATAGCCCCATTGCTTGCCGCTGGCATACAGCTTCTCCCGCGAGGCCGCGTCAGGCCGCAACATTTCGGAAAGGTCGAAGTCAAGATAGAAGGGACTCCGCGGCGTCCGGCCGAGCCCGCGGTGAGGGAAAAGTTTCCGTTTGGCTTCGTTGACGATAGCGGAAAGCCACGGCCCGAAACAGAATTCCTTCAACTCCTGGGCGAGCTGCTCGGTCATCGCGCGACCTTTGTCAGTTTCCCCGACCATGTGCGGCGGCACATGGAAGAGTGCGCAGATTTCATTGCGACTGAACTTGCGGGTCTCGATGGTCTGCGCCTCCTGTGGGTTGTTTGACATCGGCGTGAATTTGAACCCCGGTGGCATCACCGCGACTCGATGAGCGTTTTCGCCGCCTTGCGCTTCCATCCAGGATCGCTTCGATTGTTCCTTGTCGGCGGCCAACATGTTCATGGGCATTTCGAGGATGCCGCCCGGCTTGGCAAAGTTGGCGAAATACTTGGCGCCGAATTTTTCAGTCGCCAGCGCCAGCCCGATTGTTTGCCGCGCCAGCCAAACCACGCTCTGCCCGATGCGGCCATCAAAACTGAGGCCAGGCACGTGCAGCATGTCCTCCATGGCAATGAATCTGACTGAATGGGATTTCGCATCCAGTTCCGATTGGTCCATGTTGTCGATGCCATCGGTGGTCTGATAAACCATCGTGCCCGCCGGCAGGTTCAGTGGGAACGGGCGCCATGGTACCGCCTCGAGCCTCACTGCGGTCGTTAGCCGTCTCGGTCGGGTCTTGCCGGGATTGCGCGGCCACAACGCCACGATGCCGTTGCCCTCGTCCCGCTGCAGCTCGATGTAGCCATTGCTCCATGCGAGACAATGACACATGAACGCCTTCCACATCGTGTTGCCCGACATCTCATCGTTTGGCTCGAGCGCCACCAGGTCATAGTAGTCATGCTCGTAAGCGATTCGATGCCGCTCGCGGCCGGCGTCGGATTGTGAACGCTCGAACACGTGGCGCGGCAGCGAGGAGATCTTGCCGGCGATGATGTCCACACAGGCGAGGAAGGTCGTGGTTTGAAACGCAACGAGTTCGGATACACGCGTCCCGCTATCTGTGCGTCCACCCTGAAAGCAAATTGTTGCGCGCCGCCCGCATCCGGCGACGCTCTGCATATTCCTATGCAGATCAGACTATATCTTCAATCTTTCGATTGCCGCGCGCTTCGGGGCCGCTGGCCCCTACTCCCTTTCGGGATAGTCGTTACACCTTCCTCATCACTGAGGCTCGGCTCGGGATTGTCCGTTCTGGAGTTTCCCCGAGTTCACGCGGTTACGACACATTCAAAGTTTATGTCGAGTAGCCACTCAGCCGGAATATGAAGTATCGAGTGGCCGCTGCTGTCCCTTCCGGCCTTCAGGACAGGGGCGTCTGTGGATTTTCCAAACTGCTTCGATCTTCTCTAATCGGAGCAGTCCAGTCGCGCCCAATTACTGCTAGGCTCATCACGTCCTCCCTTCTGCCGCTTCGTTAACGACATCTTGCCGAGTAGCGGATTTGCCCGGATCGACTACCGGTAATTTACCGCGCTTTGCCTGCGCATAATGTTTGCCACAAACACCCTTGGCTATCGCCGGCGATTCGCACATCGAACAATTCTGACGAGTGACGATCTGCGCAAAATTTGGATCGCCGTATTTTTCCCAGCGCTGATAATGTTTATCGCAGAATCCCCGCGCTTTGTGCCTGGCTCCGCAAATTGTGCAGAAGTTTTTGGGCTTGGAGTTGGCCGCGCGCCGAGCCAATTCACTACGTCCTTCCGGACCGAGAGCTTCCAATCTACGGCGAGCGCCTTCGATCATTTTCTGTTTTTGTACTTCGCCCAATGGCTTGCCGAAATGGGGATTGTTAGCGCCTGACATTGCAGCACGGACAGCGGCGCGTTTTAATTCCGCATCGGGCCCACCCCAACGCGCGCGACTGGCGGCCGCGTGTATAGCCATAAGTTGTTCGCGAGGAGCCGACTCGCGCCATTCTCGCGAGGCCTTTTGCAGTTTATCCTGATGTCCGACTGGCATCGGCACTCCGTACATGTGATTACCAGTTCCAGACATGCGTGCACTTTGATTTGACCGTTCTTCCGGCGTACGTTTCCGAATTTTAGCGGATGCACTCATCTTCTGTTTTGTGGGCTCAGAGAACACGCGCCCGCGCAGCGTGTCACCTTTCTTGCGTCGCGCCTCCGGACTGTTCAAATGGGCCGTGCCTATACGTTTACGAGCCTCGCTTAGCTTTCTGCGATGTTCGATGGTTTTGGGACGACACAATTTCTCGTATGCCTCGCCGACCATCGTGCCGCCCGTGCCGCCAGTTGTGAGATTATAGCCGATGCCTGAAACGTTGGAACGATAATCAAGTATCCATTGTTTCTCAAGGCTAGACAGTTCTTCCTTGCTAAAGGCTTGACACAATTCTTGAACTTCGAACGATGCTGCTCCATACTTTCTAAATGCTCGATAGAGTAATGGTTTTTTGTTCGAGCCAGTCGCGGCCGTTAGCAGATTGGTTTTTATGTATTGGGGCAATGGCTTGACGGTCTGGCCGACATATATCTTCCCGTTCACGACGTTGCGAATCAGATACACGACGCCATAGGGCGCTTTGCTACTCTGTTGTTCAGCCATGGTGACCCCTCCCAGGATCGTTATGCTGAGAATCAGTGGCAGCGTCGCAAGCGCTGCCCTGGTTCGAAAAACTTTCATTTCGGGGACTTTCGAATAAACGGGTATGTGGGATTCGGAAGCAATTCACGCCCACCATCCGTCCGTAGCAACACCAAGAAACTAACGTCATCTCCTTCGTTGGCTCGGATGACCTGCTTGGCGTTGATGGCTCCAAGCGTGGTCGGATATTTGTGCTCCGGGGCCATAGTGGCTATGCTTTCGAGGTTCAGATTGCAGAAGTCCTCTCCGGTCATCACCTGCGTGACCTTAAACGGAATCAGAACTGTGTCGCCAGCAGCTAGCGGCCGGCCTTTAGCGTCGTGCGGCATAACATTCTCCTTTCATGATCAGAAATCATCCCAGCGTTTCATTTTCATCCCCGGCTCGAGCACCAGGAAGTCCAGGCCGTACTTCTCGCGGAGCGGCTGCAAGGCCTGATCTATCTTTGAAGCCAGTTCCGCCGTCACGGGGAAATCAACTTCGATAACGTAGAGATTCGAGGTCCGAGCCCGCGGTCGCTTCGGCGGATTGGCGATTGACAAAAGCTGCTGCCGGCCGCGCCGCTGCGCACGAAACGAATCCAGGCGAGTCGCTAGCCAGTTTACGGCTGCGCTCATTTCGGCCCGCCGCACGATTTGCAGGCCCCAGCTCCCGAACTGGTGGATCCGCGCCAGCGGCATCGCGGCAGCGGAGGAGGCGCGAAAGGAATCAAGGGTGGCGGCACATACCCCATAAGCAAGATCATCCGCTGATTCCATTTCTCAGGTGCCGTGCTTTTATCTGAACCGCGAACCATTCGGCCATATTGGTGGTTTCCTGCCCAGATAGCTCGCGCTGATTAAGGATCATCACACGGCTAGGTGCGAGCGGTCCACCAAAGTGCAAAATTTCGATCAGAACATCGTCGCCATCCGCGATCATCGCACGTTGCTCTTGCGTCAATTCAACGCGATAAATTGCGCTGTTGCCGTTTTCGCCAGAAAGCGTTCGAAGCGGGACGTATTCCGGTTGTTCCAACGCGTAAATCTTCTCGTGATCTTCCAGGCCATTCACAACCGGACCAATCGCTGGAGTCAAATAGTCAAATCGATTCATCGGCGTCCTACAGGCGAGTCGTCCATCGATTGTAGAGTCACGCCGCCATCAGCCGTGGATTGATTCCGAATCAGTTTTACGCCAGGAGACAGAGCAACCAGCTTTACTCCAAGGGAGCGTGCAATTTCGGACCAGCGACTCTGTTGATCGGCAGACAGATACCCCAACCCCTCAATCGCGTAGCTTGCGCCGCGCTCTAATCTGATGGCTCTGTTTGCCTGCTCTCCAATTTCCGTGAACTCGCTTTCGAAATGCGTCATGTCGCTGCCGCATCGCGACCAATCCTCGCCGGACCAGTGAGCTATTTCGAACTCGATATCGTCTTCGTGTTTCACCCAATAGTAACCGGGGGCTCTCACAGGATCTTCACTCCATCCTTGTTCCAGATTTCAATGCGCCCGCTGAGTTCCTTGTAGAGAATGCCGCGGTCATCGACGAACACGTTTGCTGGAGGGCCATCTGGAAACAGTTCGTAAATCTGAGCGCCGTAATTGAATGCGTTTTCCTGTCGAGGGTAGGTGCAGGGCTGATAACTCGCCTCGCGGGGCCCCACATAACGAACGCGACCGTCGCCGAGCACATCGTAAGTTCTTGCCGTTTGCGCGGTCAGGTTGGCGTAGAAAATCTCTTTGTCGGCTATTCCGTTTACGCAAATGCGAGCGCTTCCTAGAAGCGCCGCCAACCTGGGGCCATTGGGCCCTCGCGCGTCAAGGATGAGTTCTGTCGGAAGGCCTGGGCGACTTAAAATCCCGCCTGGCCTCGGCGTGCTCCCAAAATATTTGTGCCCAGCGGTTTCTTTTCCGAATCCGAACGCCGTAGCCACAGACGCTAGGGCGCTGAACAGTGCTCGCCGTGAAATCATCACGGTCTCTCCATTAGAGCGCAACCGGTGATGGCCTTGCGAATGGTTACGGCTAGATTCGGCGATAGGTCAATTGGCTGGTCCACGAGGTACTGCGCTCTTCGGATCGCCTCACGTTTGCTTATAGCCGGTATCTGGACGTGCATGGTTAAGCCTTCATCAACGGGAGACGGATTCAGGACTACGATATCCACAGTGTAGATTTTAGGCTGTTGCGTGGATGACTTCACCAAACCTCCACCAGCCCAGGCTTGGGCGTGATCGCCAGGATCGCGCGGCTCAACGCCGTCACGGTCGCCTGCATACCGTCAATCCGCTTAATGCTTTTCAGCCGTTCCGGCTTCGTAGGTTGCACGTTATCCTTTTGATCGTACTGCAATTGGAGGCAGGACGCCATCCAGTTGAGCACCGGGTTGTTGCCGTGGCGGAAGCCGCCCTCCAGATAATGGGTGATTAAAAACTTCGTGGCCTCGCTGAGTCCAAGGAAGGTTTGTGCTATTTCGGGCGCCACGAACCCTTCATCGGCGAGGTTCAGCGCCTCGCTTCTGAAGTTGCAGCGATCATACGGTATCTCGATCAGATAGAAGACGCGGCGGCCCCAACGCAGCCTTTCCATGACGGCGCGTTGATCGATCACGCTGCCGGGTGTCGCCTCAATGAAGCCGCGCTCGACCCAATCCTTTATCGGCACCCGACACTTGTCGGTGAGCTCCTGAATCTTCTTTGCGGGGATCCAGAAGAAAGGGAGTAAGGTCCATTGATCGCAGCTACTACCCACGCCGCCTTCTTCCTGAAACGGTGGGAACACGAATGTAACCGCGGTGAAATCGATGGACCAGGAAGCGTCGACGCCAGCCCAGCACCGTTTTTCCACGAGATTCCATTTCTTGAAAACCAATTCGGCATCGTAGATCGGCCAGGTGCGTAAATCGATTTCCTTGCCACCGCAGGCAATCCATTTCGGCATCTCGATGATCGGCTCTTCCTCCTGGGTTACCGGCGCGTTTAGATTCAATCGAAGATATGTTGACTTTTGGCTTGAGTCCGCCAGCGCCTTATTCATCTCAGAAACGATCTTCTCATCTTTGAGAAAGCCCCCTCGTTCTTCGTGACTCGGATTTCCAGCGACGCGCGCCTCACGCGATTTCCAATACTCTGGATCTTCCGCGAGCTTTTTCAGATCCGGTTCGTAGATATCAACGTAAAATTTCGGATCCACAATTCCGCCGGATAATACTCGCTTCGCACGAGAGTACTCGGTGAACCATAAAATGGATTCGTATTCGGCACCGGCGGTAGTGATCGCGATATCCATGGGCTCCTTGATGGTGATCTGACCCTTGGTGGTGACATCGTAAAGCGTTTGAGCCCGGGCGCCCTTCCATCTGTGAATTTCGTCGCGCAGTAGCAAGCCTGGCTCGATACCATCCTGGACGTCGCCATCGCAGGAAAGCACCGCGTAGAATCCGTGCCCATCGCGTCGCAGAATTTTCTTGGTTCCTTCCAATACCCTGAGACGTGTTCGAAGATCCGGGTTTACTTTGATGAAGCGGCCCGCAGCCTCGAAAATCAGACCGGCTTGGTCCTTGGCGGCGCCGCAGCCGTATGCTTTCAACTGTTTGCCGTAGTCGTCATTCTCCATGATCAGGTAATAAATCGGCAGTCCGGCTATAAAAAGAGTCTTCCCATTTTTTTTCCCGGTAGATATGAATCCATGTTCGTATTGGCGTTGACCGGTTTCAATATCGATAGTGCCGTAGAGATTTCGTAGTGCCTTGCGCTGCCAGTCGAGGAGTCTGTAATTCAGCGGCGGGAGAAGGATTTCGGTGAAAAACCGCTCTATCTCGCAGGCGCGGCATTGCGGCCGGCCGTTCGAGCGAATCTTGCACCAGGTCGCACTCTCGCACCAGAAGCAAATTTCTGGCTTGTATTCAGCCACTGCTTAGCCACACAATTTCCGCTCGATGGAATCCAGCGCTATGGGACCGATGCCAGCATCGCCGGCTTTGATGCGAGTGCGCGCGGAAGGGGTGAGCCCGAATTCGCGGCGCTCGACCAGTAGCCTGGCGGCGAGATCGTTAAGCCCGGTCATCGCCCGCCGGCCGTTCATGGTGCCGATAAACGTCAGGAATGGTCCGCCATGCAAGACCTTGCCCTCTGTCTTCGCTTGCTTTTCCAGGGCCGCCATGATCGACCAGATGCCCACGTACGCTTCGTTCAGCAACGCCTGATCCTCGGCCAGCATCGCCAGGGCGTGCTGATCGCTGATGCAGAACACGCCCGACGCGGCGATCTGCTCTACCAACTCATCCCAAATTGCGGATCCGCGCGGGCTCAGATTTTCGGGCTTGTCTGGAATACCGGGGACGTAGGGCGCCTCTTCAGGAATCGGCCGGCGCGACAGATTTCCTTCGAGTCTTCGAATGCCCGCAGGCTTTGGCTGAGCGCCGCGTAACCCCATGGATCTATTATGGCTTTATTTTGATCAAGGTCAAATCGAGGGGCGCTTGAATTTGAATACAGCGACGCATCGATGAAACGCTGTCGCGAGAAAGTCAAAAATGAATGACTGGCGCGGTGGGTGCGATTTAACCAATCAGTCTGGCTGCTGTTCTGGAAACGACTTCAGGCCGATCAATGTGCGGGCATCCTTGGTAAGCCAAATTTCATAAGAAATCAGGCCCAGCATCGTAACACTTTCGGACTGCTTCAATCGCGACCGCTTCGTCCACCCCTAAACGCTCTCGCTCCCGTACCGAGAGAACATAAGGGTGTGATGGCAACGTTCTGGTGGCAGCCAGTTAGGATTTTTTAAGCCGTAAAAAATTTCTCGAAAATGTGCGACTTTTTGCAAAAGCTCGCAACACGGTCACAGGCGGCTAGGGCTGAGTTTTCGACTCCCCCTATCCCCTCTAGTTCAAAGAGATGCGCGATGCTGACGCAGCCGTGCGATGTGACAGGTCGCCTTTGAGAGATTGGGTTTAATGAATCGCCGCTGCGGATTGCGTCGCGAATGGCGCGGCTTAACGTTTCGTGAGCACCATCGCGAGCATCGATGTGATAACTGACCGGTGGTTTGTGGAACCCAGGAGCCGCCGGGCTGCGTGCGTCAACACGAGCGATCAGTTCTGGTGAACGCGAGTGCTCGGGGGAATCGCGGGGCGTCCGTAGTGCTGACAATTCAGATTCGTGCAAACGATATACTCACCAGTCGTGCTGAGGCGACCGCGCACAACGAACATGTAACCACACTCGCAGAATGGTATGGGCTGACGGGCAGCAAACCCGGATGTCGGCGGATGATCGGGCGGCGTGGAAGGCGTGCTGATTGTGGCAGCAACGGCAGCGACAACCGGAGCGCCTAGGAGGGAGCGGAAGAACAGGCGGCGTGTATTCATGCCCCTAAGTGTATCTGATCCAGCGCCCATGCTCACGAACGTAATCGATTGGCAGCCAGCAGCGTCCCTTGCTTGACGCTCGCCCTTTCTCGGTCAATCGTGCGAACGTCACCTCGGACTCCTTCACATCAGTGATAATCATCGTATTTGGGTGAGCCTTGAATCGCACAACGGCACCGACACGGCATTGACCTGTTCGCATCGGCACCATCGAAGTGTACCACGAAACAATTTGTGTTGACAACAGCAACCGCGCCTGTTACTCTTTGATCGTGCCAGACAAACAACCGTTTCTCCACGTACGCATGAGCGCTAAGGAACAGGCCGGGTTCAATATGGCCGCTGAGATTGCCGGGCTGTCATTGTCCTCCTGGGTGAGAATCGGGCTCCGCGACAAGGCCGTGAAGGAATTGAGCGCGGCTGGGCGGCGTGCGCCGTTCGTCATCGGCAAGAGCGTGGCAGCGAAAGGCTGAAACGATGAGATTCCTAAACATGAATCGATGCTATTGGGGAATGAATTTAGAAATCTGTAAAAGTTTTGCAGTTCATCCGTCGGAAATCGCCCTCGCCTCAGTCGCCAAACTATCGCCGGTTTCCGTTTCCGATCAATTCGGAAAGCTACAAATCAAAGTCTCTGGCGATGGATTCGTGCAGGCGCACCCGGATCACATTGATTGCGACACCAGCAATGGCGACGTGATGATTGAGCTATCGCCGAATGCGAGCGTAACCGTTCGCAAGACCACCGCCGACGATCACAAGGTCTTCATCCGGACGACAGGCACCGTGCTGACTGGGCAGAGCAAATGAAATGGCTCTCTCGATTTTTATTGCGCTGGTGGAGCAAGTCTGGAACTATGCGGCAAGTCACGCGAGAGCAATATGAGATTTTCCTTAAAGACTACAAGCGAACATTGACTCCTCACACTATCGGTTTTTGCACGCCGCCGATTCGGGAGCACCACGATTTAGCAATTGGTACGCCATATGGCCGACGATCCAGCTTGGTCGCCTATCGAAATATGATGGCGGGCTCGCAGGGTGCCGGTCCAGCCGACGAGGATGAATATTTCATCTTGATTTCACGCGATTAAAGACTATGCAAGAGAAGTCCATGCAAGAGATCAAAGCAGTCGCTTGCAACTATTCAGTTCCGGTAAAGGCCGCGTCTCGCAGATCGATAGCTTACGTCCTGAATGTCAATCGTGGCGGCGGGGCTGAGCGCATTGAAATATTGTCTCGCTCGCGAGACGGTCGATGGATTAACCGATGGGAGCGAATTGATCGATTGACAAACTTTAGATTCAAAACGGTAGTTCCGGAGAATCCGATCTATAACGAAATCAAATTCGCCCCGCAGGCAGCCGTTGATCCCGGCATCATCGAACAGTTGAAATCGGCAGAACTACGCGAGCGTATTCGCCGTTTGAATGGCATGCGGCCTTCAGTCTTCGGTCATGGATTTGAGGATCGCCGCACCGCGCCATGACAGGCCAGGCAAGTGCTCTTGAGATTGTTCCAGTCCAATCTCAGATCCGGCCGATCCTCGATAGTCTCCACGTGGTGAACCTCGATCGCCACGGCACCGCGGCATATTTTTTGCAACTCACAGACCGGATTGGCGGCGAGCTTGGCCCTGCGCAATTTCCGCCAGTCCGAACCATAGCCGCGCTCGGTCGTCGTGCGCGGATCCCGCCGGCGATGTGCTGGGCAGCGGCTTTCCTCGGAGAGCTCGCCACAGAGTCCGCACGGGTGAAGCACGTGGCGGTCGGGCGCTGGCGGCTCAGGCAGCCGCGATGGTTGTGATGGTCCCAGAACTACCTCGGTACTTCAGGGCTCCGCTCTCAACGTAAAGCTGTCCCATGCCAGCAGGAGAACTAGCCGGAGCCGTTCCGTTGCCGATCGCGATCACGCCGACCGCTGATGTTCCGAACGACGCGGCATTCACGCCTATATTGCCGAGATTGTCAATCCGCATTCGCTCGGCTGCTGAAGCTGCGGCATTGGCGGTGCCGAAAGTTAGAATCCCTTTACAGGCCCCTGCGGCATGATCCGCGAAAATGACATTGAGGTAAGCGGCGGCATTGCTGTTGCCGCTGATGAACTCGATGTTGGCTTGGTTATTGTTGGTGATAGTCTGTTGCTGAATGTAGACGCCTGTGTTGTTGTACTCGGCCCCGCCAACACTAGAGGCTGGTCCCCGAAAATAGGCGATCGGCGGCCCCATCGCTGTGACATCCAGCGCCATCGTAAAAGCGTTGATAGCGGCGGAACTGCTAATAAGAATTCCAACGCCAGGATGCTGCGTTCCAGCAACTTCAGACACCAAATGCAAGCCGACATTATTCGCGCCCGCTTTGTCCCCCCGAAAGATTCCCCAGAAGCAACGGCCGGCCGGCGTCGTGCTGTTCGTGGTGTTGTTGATGACGCCAGTAAACGCGCCACAATCGATGCCGCCGCCCCCAATGGTCTTGTCGAGTTTTATTCCGGACCAGATACCTACCGGGGACACAGGCGAGGAAACTGTGTTGTCAATTCTAGTCTGAACTAATAAAGTAGCGCCATCCGGGTTGCCAGTCGTCCAGAGCCGATTGATCGAGTAAGGCGTGACAATATTCAAGGTGGGTGGATCGCCAGCACCGAGGAAGGTGTAGTAGTTAGCTGTGGTGATGGGGTTTGTGACTGTGGCGGAAAACGCCCCAAGCGAATCCATGCGAAATAATTCGGTAGGTCCTCCGCTGTCGAGAGAAGAGAAGAGCGAGAGGTATCCGGCCCCGGCGTTGCTCGTGGTGAAAGGTTGGAGAAAGAAATCCAACGTGTGGTTGCTGGTGTCGTAAGAGTTGGCGCGAAGACGGAATTTGCTCCCGGTTTGAACGCCGGGCGCAATGAGGACTGGGGGAGTGATCGCCAGTCCGTCCGTGTTCACGGCTGGGGTGATGTTGACCTGGAGCCACCCGGACGAAACGTGGCCGTTGCCATTGTAGTCTCCCTGAGCGGTGCTCAGAGCGTCCACAATGGAATTCCACTCAGCCGATGAGGGCTTGAAGGTGCTCAGTTGATGAGGGGGCCACGGCATTTAGTGTACAACCATCACCGGGTCGGGGTTAGCGCCTGTCCGATATAAATCTCCGGCCGCCAAGCCGCCGGTGATCGCGGCGGCATTGGTGGCATACACTGGAAGACCAATGACGGCCAGCGCGGAGTGGGGAGTCGCGGTACCGATGCCAACGAAGCCTGAGGGGAGTATGCGGAGAACCTCGGTCCATGCTGCCGAAGCATTCCTAACGCCTATTGCAAGAGCGGCACCCGCTGCTGAAAGCGCCTGGATCTTTACGCCATATCCGTCCGCTACTGGGAGTTCGATGCCGCCGATTGCAGCCAAGGTGGTCTGGGTGGCTCCGGTCACCATCAGGCTGCCCGTGAAAGTGGAAGGGGTGGCTTCCACCGCCATCGTGCCAACCCTGAGAGCGGCAGTGGCGGTATCGAAGCGGGCAAGTTCTACAGGCGTGGCGCTGTCGTAGGAATAGAGGACGGAGAGGTAGCTGACTCCTGCGTTCGTGCGGCTCGTTGGACGGAAGAGGAAGTCGGTCTGATGGTTGGAGGTGTCGTAGGCGTTGACCCGCAACTTGAGCCGCCCGCCGACTTGGACCCCGGCTGACACTAGCGCCAAGGGACTCATCACCAGCCCATCGGTGTCTACCCCTGGTGTGATGTTGATTTGCAGGAAGCCAGAGAAGACTTGGCCGTTGGCGTTGTAAGACCCTTGGGCGGTTGAGAGGGCGTCAACGATGGCGTTCCACTCGGCGGAAGTTGGTTTGAAAGTGGAGACTTGGTGGGGCGGCCAAGGCATTGAGGGTTATCCTTTCAGATCGGGGGCGGCGACGGGCTGTGGTGATTGCTTGCGAATCACTTTGCGGGCGTCATCCGATAACTCCCAATCGGCCCCAGGGTTTATTTTTCTCTGGATCAACACCATGACGAGAGCGCCGTTGGCTTGCTGGGTCACCGTTTGGGCTTGCTGATTGAGAGCTTCCAAGGTTCTGCGGATCGAGACAAAGTGCTGGTGCTCCTCTTCAGTTAGCACGACCTCGCTAGGAGCGGGCACGGTTGGGTTCTGAGGGGATGGGAGCGCTGCCTTCGGTGGATTGGCCAACGTGGGGTCGATTGGCAATGGCACTTTGTTGGACGGGATGGTAACGCTGCCAAGCGATGGCGGCGGGATGCCGTTCGACTTTGCGCGTCGGCTTTCGGATCTGGTCATTATGATTCTCCGTTTCTTCTCCCCGCATTTGGGGGTATTTACAAATTCAAGTATAACGACTACAGTCTATTCAGGCGCGAGTCCTGAGCGCACACCATAAGTCTTAGCGGTCGCTCCGCTTTGGGTGGCAAAGGGCGACGGAGCTTGTGCCTATAAAAAGGAAACCAAATGAAACGCTTACTGCTCGCCCTGATGTTCGCCGCGCTGATATGCTCGGGGTGTTTTGCCGACCCCTGCAATTCCAAAACCATCGGCAACGTGACCTTGACTACCTGCCATGCGAACGGACCCGAACTGCATCTCTTCATTTCCACCGCCGATCCGCAGACCACCGCATTCTACATCGCGCTGCGAACTTCGACAGGTGGAATGTACATCACGGCGGATAACGAAATTCAGCAGACCTCGCATGTCACGGTTAAGATGACCGGCAAATTGGCGGGAAAGCTAGAGCACGTCACAATTAGCGAGTTACAGGTGACATCTACCTCGTCTTTTTCTGAAGTAAACAATACGCTTCCCTAAGTTCCAATCATGCCATGCTGCTGAAATAAATCGGTTATAAGCGCGGCAAGTCTTTGAGCCACATCGGCGAGAGTAGCAGTAGACTGATCGAATGTTGCCCTACTAAGCGTTCCGCTTGGTAGATGCCACCCGAGCGCTCGTGGACCAATAACATTTTGTCCGAAGCTTTGAAGATATCCTGTTGAAGCGTCCAGGCTCATTATGGTTCCCCCGCCAGCGGCGTTGAGCGTTAATTTTCCATAACCACCTGTCGCATCAAGCGTTGCTACTGTGATGCCACTGTTGTTTGTCGCCCCGAATGTGTTGAAAGTTACGAAAGCGCCTTTGGCTGGGGTAGAAGTGCTATTTATGTTAAGGCCAGAAGAGAGCAATTGCGTCTGTACATGTCCAGTACTTGGATCTTTAAGTAATATATAGTTTGTTCCATCAATGTTGATCGTCACAGAGCCGCTGGTGATGACAATGGTAGGAGCGGTCAGCGTTACCGCCACCGAAATGGTGCCTGCGTTAATTTGCGATGTGTTTATTTGACCTGCATAGACCACGCCTCCGACAAAAGTTCCCGCCGTAATATTTGAAGCCGCCAGAACCCCGACCTGGAGCAATCCGACCGTGATTGTGTTCGCCACGATCCGATCTCCAGTGATCGTCCCGGCCTGAATGTCCACGCCGCCGTTGATGGCCTTCTCCCACGCCGTGCCAGCAGCATTCACGCGCTTCATAATGAGCGTGGTCGTGTTGAACTCATACGTGCCCGTGGGGTAACGCGAATCGGGGAGCGCCGGGTCCGACGTGACGACCAGGACTGGGCGGATGCCAGCCACGAATTTTTGAATCGCGATAGAGGTATCTGGAATTCCCAATTTGCTGGAGAAGATGGCCAAGGTCGCATCGAGAGTCGCCGGATCTAAGCGATGGGCTTTCAAACTGCCGGTGGTCTGGGTGGTCGGGTTGAGCCCGAATATCTCCGGCGTCTCAGTAAGGAAGAAGGTGTTCTGTCTATTGTTGGTGTCGTACGAAAGCGCGTATAGATCCCATGTCGGCTGCGGTCCTTGAATCGGCCACAGATCAGTGTGCCAAGTAACATCAATAGCCGACAGCCCCCCAGTGATCGGATAGTCGTGGGAGTGATCGGTTCCATCGGCTTGATTGTGGATGTAGACTTGGTAGCCACCAAAAGAAGAATCGGCGGCAGGCATCGTGGCGGTGCCAAAGAACCCATAAGTCTCCACGCCATCCGCGCTCAGACCGTAGACCACTGAGGCGGTGAAGGACGGCAGAACAGATGTCCTCTCCTGCCCGACATTGCCTATAGCCGGAGGGCCGATAGTGATTGTGACTGACGGAGTGAAGCCATTGACAAAGGAGTTAACTCCGGTTCCATCTGAGGAAAGGATGGTGATTTGATCGTTCTCGGACACGGTGGGGAAAGAGGACAGTTCGGTAGTCCACTCTCCATTGATCTGCGTGCCGGGGATGAACCCGCTGAGAATGTCTTGGGACTGACTCAGAAGAACGCCTGTTCGCGTTCCCGATAGTCGCGGGTCTAGATTCGCTGGCCGGTGGATGCGGATGTAGACCCCGGCGAACTGCGGATCGGCAGGAGGAGTCCAGAATACCTTGATGAAAAGAACTTCTTGGCCTGATCCGTTCTGGCCATAGAAGGCTGACGCGCCGATGGTGGCCACAATCTTGGCGTATTCTTCGCCGAGCGCGAACACTGGAGGGGGCGTGATCGTCACAACCGCGCTGGGACTTGGGCCCGTGGCCGTCGCGCGAACCAATTTGGGATCGACATTGTTGGCGTAGGCGACCAAATAGATTCGAAGATTGATGGTTTCGCTTGGTGCCGAAATACCGGTGAGCACAATAGCTCCGGTCCCGTCATCCGCGAATTGTCCAAGGTCTTGAACTTTCCATTCGCCGCCGATCTGTGACGTTCCGTCGAGCGCCGTGGTGCCATTCAGACTGAAGCCCGTAGCGGCGCTCTGATCGGGATATTCCAAATAGGCGTGAACGCCTTTCCCAGTCCACCCGCCTGGCTTGGTGTAGGGCACGGTCAATTCCAACACCTGCAAGCGGCTGCCGGAATATTGACTATTCGGATTCAAGACGTATTGATAGGTGATGGTTCCAATCGTCACGGCGGCCGGCGCATTCAATGACGGAACCGAACCGGCTCCAGCCCCGCCTACGACAGCATAGTTTGTGTTCGGCATAAATCTATTCTCATCCGTTGCTTACTATTTGCGCTACGTCCCAAACGTTGGTCAACACCACGCTCGCTGCGCCGTTGATCGTTTCCGTTCCAAACGGAAGAATCGTAACGATATTGGCATCCACGGAAATCTTCTGCACGAACAGAATCTGTCCTTTGGTTTGCGCCGATGGCAACAGATGCACGATTATGTTGCCAGCCGTGGTGTCACAACCGATGGACCGGTCGCCCTGCAGCACGGTGGTATCGGCCGTCACGACCCTGGTATTCAGACCCAGCCCGTAAACATAAAGCAGCCTGAGCGGCTCATCGCCGTCAAGCGATTCGGTTCCCTGGAGATCATCCGTGAACGCACCAATCAAAAGCTGTTTGCGGACGTAGTTGATGGTCGGAATCGTGATCGTGCTGACCGATTGCGGATCCGGATTATCACCAATCGGGGTGGATGAGAACGGGAACCAACTCGGGCCAACGATAATCGGAACTGAAGTCGCATCCATCAACAAGGGTTGATCGAAGGTATAGCCGGTGTGACCATTGGCCACCACTTTCGCGGTTGCCCCGCGATTGAAACCAGCCCAAATAAGCCCGAACAAACCGACCTCGAAATTTATGTTGAGTCCAGCGTGTGGATTCGGGATACCGGTGATCTGGTCGATGTTCTGCGAATTCGACATGCCGGCATCGGTGAAGACCGTGTTCGAGCCGCTGTTGTCATAGCCCTTGAACGAAACCGCGAACACGTCGCCGATCAGGATGTCGCTGGGTGTGCGATCCAGAGTGAAGGTGCCGGTCGCCGGATCGAACGCCGTGATGCTGTAAGCGCTGAATGGCGCTGCGGCGTTATTCCGCCCCATCAAGATCCAGAAACGCCCCGCCCAATTATCCGTGAGGCTGACATCCACGCAATCCGGAGAAATTATCGTATTACCGACGATGCTGCCAACCGTGGCACCCTCGACGCCGGCATGACCGATTGGCTTGTATTTCAGGATCACGTCATTGACCTGATCGTCCGGAAGCGCCCAGGTGGACCGTGCCAGAGGCCCAGTCAGCGTAACGGAACCAGGCGTATAGTTGTCGGGCGGCGAAGATGCCGTCAATGCACCGGTCGCCTGCTCGCAGATCAGATCATTGAAGTAGGAAGCGAAAATAGTGTAGGTCGTTAGCCCGCCAGCGCTGGGCCAGATAATATCCGCGCCGCCATAAAACACCCCCATGTTGCCCCAAATCGCAATGCCCGAGGCGGTCAACGAGTTCCCCGCCAAGCCCGCAGTGATAGCCGTGCATTGAATGCTCACATTGTCCGCGGCCAACGCCGCCGTCGCGCTCCCATTGGCAGTTGTGGCGGCTGCATAGGCGCTACCGGAGCCAGCGCCAAGATTTACGGCCGCCGCGAAATTGCTAATGCTGGTAGGAAGGTCGACGCCGATCGCCACATTGCCGTCGACATTGGTCAGCGTGGTCTGAAAAGTGTATAGTTTGCCCGCGATCTGGACCTGATTGCCATCGCCCGGCTGTGCCGCGAACAGGCCAGCAATCGATGCTTGCGCAGGACCGATCACTATTTTGTTAGTGTTAGTCCCAGCCGGAATGCTTACGGCAACTATTTTTGATGGTGGAATTTGATTGCGATTGGCGTCCTGAGCGCCGAGCGCGAGCCAGACAGTTGTGCCGCCCTTTAGAAATCCGCCGGTCGGCAGCACGCTGATGTTGGACAGCATGAGCGACATCGCGACGGTACCTGGAATGAAAGTGGTGCACGGGAATTTGCCGGTCGCGTTAGCGAACGCCTGGGCGCTTCCATCGGCCAACATCGTGTAGGTTTGCGAGAGATCGAAAGTCCATTCGCTCGGGAAAAGCGCATCGCTCGCCGAGGCCTGCACCTGGAACGGCGCCCATTGCCCGATCGGAACGATAGCAACGGGACCGCCTTGCGCGATAACCCAAGCGGAAGGAATGCCGGCGGCGTTCACCGAGCGAATCCGGACGGTGAATTGCTGGCCGGCTGTCAACCCGGGAATTGGGATGCTGGTTATTTTTGGATCTATCTTGCCGAGCGAGATCCAGATACCGGGCGGCGTCGCCAAAAGCTGATATTGGGGCTCGAGGTGGCCCCCATTGATGACATAGGAATCCGCCGGCGCCGTCCAGGAAAGGATCACATTGCGTTCATGGTCTCCCGTGACGCGTACGTTAGTCGGTGGCGCCGGATTTCTTGTATCGGGAGAGATCGCCTGCTGGAAACCGTCTGGGGAAAGCTCCTCTCCGATTACCCAGGCATAGATTGAACTATCCGTTTCCTGAACGTCTATTTCGGTTCCGAGCAGCGTGACATCCTGACCCGAATGCCCCGATTGCCGGTCCATCTTGAAGCGAAACGCCTGAATTTCCAGCGTCTTGGCGGACCATCCAAAATACGGAAAATCCATTGAGATCACGTCTAGCGGCGCGAGCTGGTAACCGGTCATGTTCAACATGAAACTGCCGGTCCCCATATTCAATCTGCGCAGCAATTCTATCTTGGCGATTCTTTGAGCGGTCGCGGCGGAATTTGTAAACGGAAGTTGAATATCGAGCCAGCGACGGTCGCCGCCATCGTAATCTAAATTTGCATCGAATGTCGGGCCCGCTCCCCAGGTGTATCCGTGATACGTGTCCTGGGCATACCTGGGAAAGTCAGCAGCCATCCAGCCGTTCGAAGGACTGATGTAGGTTCCCTTGACGCCGTTGTACCGATTGGATATTGAGACCGTCGGCCGCCAGCGGGGGCCGCCTGTTGAAAGCGAAAGAATCTCCGTTGCTAGCGAGGGCGTGCCGCCAACGCCAATAATGGTAGAGACGCCGGCCCAATGCGCCGGCCAAATCACGAATTGTCCGCCCACGTAAGTTATGCGGCCGGCGCAAGAGGTCAGCATGTTGTGGAGAATCTCGCCGCGCTTCATGGTCAATTGAAAACCGCCGTTGCAGGTATAGCGTGGTTCGGTTCCGCCAGTCGCTAGCGGCACAGCCTCATCGCAAATATTGGCGGCGGCGATCAACGGCGCACTCGGGATGTCGGTGCCATAGTTCGCTTTGAATCCCCATTTCTTGTTCGCCAAATGATCTGCCGTGCATAACGCGGCGTTTTCGCTGTAACCGGAGGTCGAGGTCCTGGGGTCGAAAATGTCGTTTTTGCCGCGGACCAAAAAGCTAATCTGCGGGAGTCCGTTAGCGAATACTTCGTCGTTGTAGTGAAGGCGCAAAAATACCGCTGTCATCCCAACCAAAGAACAGTTTGCGGTCCATGGGTTCGTGTTGTTGTGAACGAGATTGCCGGCGTCGCCGTCATATGGCGTGCCGTTGATCATGCCATTGAAGGTCTGGCCGAGAGTCTGCGAGCCCAGCATGACCTCCATATAAATTTTGCCGCGATAGTCAACCCAGGCCGTGTGCGTGTCGCCGGTTTCGGAACCAGGGAACGAGGGAATGCTGATCGCCACGCCGCCGGAAACGTAGGTGAATGTAACCGTGTTTCCTGGTCCGTGCGTGACCGTTTGCACCATGACCTTGCCGTTGAGTCCGGCGCTGACCGGATGCACGTTCTGGACGATAACGGAATCGCCAACGGATAACAGCGGAATGTCCTTGCTCACGTGAACCGTAACGATGTTCCCAACCCTGGCGATGCTGCTATTCGAAGGATCTTGCTGCACCGGACTGAAACTCGTGTTGTTGCGGCCAATTTGAACCTTCTGCTGATCGAAGAGTAGCCAATCGACTGCCTGACACGGATGGCAGGCGAGGACAATTACAAGATCGCGGTACTTATCGTTGTCGCCGAAAGAATTGTCATAAACCAGCGTGCCGCCCTCGCGTTTGCGGCCATAGATTACGTTCCACGGCGCAATCGGATTGCGTTCGGTGGTGGCAAACCCCTGGAGCGGCCCTTTCTGAAATATGGTGCCGAGTGCGCTGAGGACGAGGCCCGCC
>WNFG01000028.1_pt1 | contig 102082 bp, 86 predicted proteins | sample 5400431 | NCBI WGS metagenome assembly WNFG01 (sample SAMN13153346, study PRJNA577476) | soil metagenome | isolation source: 120 cm saprolite under Douglas fir tree site 2 hole 3 replicate 2 | place: USA:California | collected 2015-04-18
CTTAGAAGGGGCCGCGGCTACAAAAATCTCGCCTACCTACTGCTTAAGGCACAGCGCATGGCGGTCACAAAAACAGAATTCATCGTTCTTCAGAAAGCAGCCTGAAATGCGGGTCTCTACAAATTCTTGTGCAGAGCCGCTTTTCCATAGCCGCGTCTATCCAGTTGGAATTGTTCGAAGGGTGCCTGCGGCTCAAGAACTTGTTGAGGAGGCGTCAGCCGGATTGTCAGGTTCCACGAGTGGCCTTCAAGCAGAACTTATGAGCCTTCTTGAGAAGGATTGGCCAATTGAAGAGATTGCTAGAGACCTTCATCTTTCCGAACACGAAATCGAAGGGCATCTTCGACGGGTAAGATTGAAAGTGTATGCAAAACAATATGCAAAACAACGACGACTAAGCCCCCAATCAGGAAAGGGACAATATAGACTCGCTCTGCATTTGGGAGAGACGGCTTCCCTTGAACGGGAAGACGCTGCGCTCGAAGAGGAAGTAAAACTCCACTCCAAGCAATTCGAGGACTTTGAGAAGAGGTTAAGGAGATTAGAAATCGAGTCGGTACAGAAATTACAGGAAGCCACCGAAGAGAAACTCCAACCTCCGCAGGTAGTTCATTAGGAACTCCTATGGCAACCTTCGATCAGTCAATCGTAAGCGTGTCTGGTCGTCTTACCCACGAATGGGATTTCACGTTTTATAAGAACAGCGGTGAGATCGCTAATCGTATACGGACGGAACTCGGTTCGGCCCTGAAGGAGATACGCATCGATAAGGACGGCGACATAGACATTGAATTAATAGAAGAGGGCAATTTTATCGTCACTCCTGGCGCGGTCATTGCAGCGGGTTGGTTGACAAATCCTAAAACGTTGTCAGAGCAGCAAGAGATCAGAAAGTTTGCAGGCATGATTGAACTACTGGTCAAGTCCAAGAGTTCCTTTACGACTGAAATGTTTAACGTCAGACTGTTTTTCAGGTTCCGCCCGGAAAACAGTTTGAACTTGCTGCGTGACCGTGGCTATGAAAGCACTTTGCGATTAATCTTCGGTGAGAAAGCACCATCCGATGTCCAATCCTTTAAGTTTTCCGCGACACGTAGCATTGATGAATTCCTCGATTTTATAGAACTAGAAGCTTCTCCGAAAGATGTCCAACTTCGCTATTCTCGAAGCGGAAGTGGAACACATTTTGATTCGTATCCTGAATTTGTTGATGCTGCCAACCTCACAGGACTGCTTGAGGAATTGAAACCATTTGCCGAGACTCTTATCGCGGCTGAACCGCGAGTAACCCTTGGGCGAGGCTTCTTAGACAAACTATCTTCGATGAAACAATAAGTTCGTGCGCTCCCTGTCCGTCAATCCCCATACATCGCTTTGAATCTCGCCGCACTTCGCGAATGAAAACTGTTGATTCGACTCGTGCGGTGGCTAGGCGACCGCAAGGGAATCGAAAAGCAAACGACAACTTGGGATAAGGCCATCGTTTGACCGACGCGAAGACCTCGCAAATTGGGTTGAACTCTTCCGCAAGTTCGTGGCACGAAACCTCAAGGTATTCGCCTACGCGAACAACCATTACGCCGAACATGGCCCCGCGACAGTGAAATTGTTTTGGGAGACTTGGAACAAGAAGAGATAAACTCTTCTTCCCTAATCTAAGGGTCCGAATTGCTGCTGATAGGCCGCTACCAGCACTCATCTGTTTCGCGAGGCGCAGTAGCTCTAGGCGGGGCATGTGGAAACCAACGTTGGGAGATTTTGCGCGGCTACAATCTGCTCGCCTTTTGCATCGCGTATTTTGACTTTGACGATTGCGGTCGGACTACTAAAAGCAAATGTGACCTGGAATTCGGTCATCATTTGGAGGTCCGGTTCGTCAGTCCTGTCGTGATACAAAGCAAAAGTCGGCACTTCGGCTGGAGCAGCCTCCCGTTCTAGGTAGGCGAGGTACCCCGTGGTACGGTGCGAACCGTTTGCGCTGACCAGCACCGAGTACGCTATTCCATGGTCATTTTTTGGAAAACATTGCACGTTGTAATTGCCTTTGCAGAGTCCTTTGGTCATCTCGAACCTCAACTAACCTCTTTGACAGGCACCTTGACGCCATCAGGAAGAATCGACACTTCATCATAGTGGGCTTCGGTCTTCTCTTTGTAATCAACGCTGACCGTGCTTATGACATCGTTTGTAGGTCCGGTCGGGCCGTGGACTATTTTTTGCAGCAAATAAATCTTGGAGTTGATGCCCTGAGATTTCGCAGGTTTCAATTCAACAGAGTAACCGGTAGTCGGAAACGTGCATTTGCCAATTACGTGGAGCGTTGCTGGTCCAACCGGCTGCCTGTCATGCCACGCTTTCCAGTCCGTACAATCGCCCTTCGCAGTATTCATTGATATTTCCTTTCGAACTGCTATACCGCACATCGGCCCTCAGGGCCGATGCGATGCTCCGCCCGCTTGATTTACCACCATCAAGTGCCTTGCACAGTCATCGCTGTTGTCCGGGAACTCAATCCGAAGCACAGGGTGCAGCTCAATCGCGTTCTTGGCAACGCCAGTTTGATTGTGCTTGAAATCAAAAAAGCCGACGCCGGTCACATGCACTAGAAACGGCTTCGTCAACTTCTTTAATCCCGATGTCGGGACGCCGCAATGATGAACGAAGTCAGTTCCGGCCTGCCGGATTAGGTTTGCGGCCTTTGAAGAACACACACCGTCGCATCGAAAGTTGGGTATTTCGGCAATCATCGTTTCCCTGAAATTCTGGTCCCCAAGCACTATATGGATGTCCTGGTCAGTCTCACGCTTGAAGCCCAACAACCGAGCCTGTACTACAAAAGTGGTCGTTTCTATGGGCGAAATTCGGTTGTCTGCTGGTCGCGTGGGAGGTGGAGCCTGGGAAACAAGCCAGTGAACTGTTTGGTTTGCTCGCTGAGCGGAAACCTTGTCTGCATCCTGGTCGCTGAGCGTCTTCACCGACCACCTTTCAGTGCCACAATGAGGTCCGCATTGATGTTGGCTAGCAAGAAACAGTGCCAGCAGTAAAAGATTGTGTTTCATTGCGGTGAGCCTCTTAGCAATTACTTCGGCACTTCAACACTTCCCGAAAACTTGACTGCTTTCGATTCCTCATCCTTTTTTGCCGATTCGGTGCCCACGGCTGTTCTAGCAAAATTTACTTCACCCGACCCGGATGTGAGTGCCTGACCTGGTGGCGCACAGGGTAAGGGCGGATTAATGGCACCCGTCGTGTAGAGCGTGTATTGGTAAGTCTGGGGTTCAATCGTCAGTTTCAAGGCTACGACCTGTCCATCGACGGCGAGTATGCCTAGCCCGGCCTTCGCTCCCGCTGTCACGACATCCTTGACCGGAACCAAATCAAGAAAGGTCTGCAGAGTTTTGTCTTCGATGGTTGCAGTTCCCTTAGATAATGTCCCATCGGTGTTAAGTTCCGCCGAGGCGGTTACCGAACCAGCCAGAGGCTTTTTCACGTTGTAGTAATAAAGTTCGCCATAATTCACGTAGCTCGTCAGCTCATTTGTATTAGATGCCAACAATCGGTTTTCTTTTGAGGGCAGCACGTCGTAAGGAGACGCATAGTTCTTGAACTTTCCAAAGGCTTTCAGGATGTCTGCTTCCGAGACCATTGCGGTGTTCTTCTTCTCGAACAAGAGAACGAAGTCTCTGAATGAATCTGACTTGTAGTCTTCAAATGAAAGGGTTCTCATCCCGATTAGTTCCGTCACATCCTTCCCGTCGACTTTGTACGTCTGAGACATTGAGATTTTGTACGTGGGTTCGAGCCACACCGTTTGGTGTTTACAAGCACCCACTTTTGTATAAAAGGGAATGCCGTCAAGGTGTGCGGGCTGAGCTGCATTTGCTGGCGCATGTGTCACGCGGATGGCCTGTCCACATCCAGCGATAAGAAACAGACTACAGTTCAAGAAAAGGACCTGGGCAGTTCGGTTCATATCAGAGTTTCCTTTTTTGTCTTCTGTTTGACCGGTATCTGGCAAGATATGGTGCCGAATTATGAACTATGCCTTTCAGTTGTCAAGCAATAAAAGTGGCGATAACCTAACGGCTTGCTTGGCGGCGGCAAAGCGAACGAAGCTAGAGGCAAGCGACCACAGACGTGGCGCTGAGGCCGCTGTCATCGCAACGGTCTGAACTAGGGTCTATCATTAATAGGAAGCCTTAAAGCCAGAACAGCCTACTCGCCGCTGGTTTCATTTGCTTTGAAAAACTCTGCGGTTGTTTTCAAGAATGTAGGCTTCAACGAACTGCTAAGTCCGAGTTTTCTGATACCGGCCAGCTTTTCACAGAGGACGCTGAACGGCAAAAATCCGCAGATTTTTGCTAACGGTTTCTCACGGAGACTGAAAGTTGGCCTCAAAAGTTCCTGCTCAACCTTGTCTCTGCGCTCAATCCGGGGCCACTAAATAAAGGTTTATGTTTAGATTCGGTTGCAGCAAGCATCGTCAGTGGCTTGACAGAAAACCGCACTGGAAAATCCTCTTCTTTCCGTAGACTTGATGACCTCCTTGACTCCCTTGGTCAGTCTTTTGCAGCTCTTCTCTGGGCTCTTCGTAGGGTCGATCACTTAGGAGCATACCTGTGTACCTGTGTTCGGACACGGAGGTTTGGGCTGCGGTGGAGAAGGCGGTTTTGGAGTGGAAGAAAACAAAGATTTGAGCCCTCCCCAAAGACTCGGCGATTGTTGCTGTTGGCCCTGCCCTCCGGGCCCAGGTTGCGTAGCTTTGATGACCTCTTTGACTCCCTTGGTCGCTACTTTCAAGCCAGCACCGATAGCCTTCTCGGCGTTAATCGGACTGGGACCAGTGCTGGTCGATGTTCCACCTGTCACGGCGCTCATCGCGACTGAACCTACCGTGCTGACAGCCGCGTTCGCATCTGACGCGCTCTGCTGCGCAAGTGCGAGAGTTTTGGTTTCATCGTTGACTATGCCTCGAACTGTTTTGTCGATGTCTATATTTGCCGCTCCAGGTCTCATTGGATCTGCCATCAGCAAGTCGAACTGCGCATTGGCCGACTGTTTTGTCGCCTCCATTTGTTTTTCGTGGTAGTAGGCCTGAACAACTTTGTACGCGGCGTAGGAGAGAGCTGCTGCACCTATAGCAATTTCCACAATGCACCCATCGTAGATGCAGTGACCGTCGAGGTCGGCGAAGGATTCGGGGTCGTCGGCGACCATGGAATAGAGGTTGAGAGTCTGGGGGTTGGCGAGGTTGGCGTAGGGGGCGGGAACGGGAACGGCGGACCAGTCAGCGCTGAGCCAACGGCCGAAGCGGTTGGAGTAGTAGCGTGCACCGAAGTCGTCGTTGCCGCTTTCGGTGTCGCGCTCTTTGCCTTCGAACTTGTAATTGTTTTGGGGGCAGGTGTTGGCGTAGGAGCGCTCGCCGCCGTAGGGGTAGAAATCGGCGTCGTAGCAGACGACTCCGGTGTTGGTGGTCGTAACGCGGGAAGTGCCGAGGAGGTCTTCGACGTAATAGATGGGCGTGCTGCCAGCGGGGAGCATGGCGATTCTCTTCCCGCCGAAGAAAATGTATTCGGCGGTGGTGTTGCCTGAGGCGTCGGTTTCGGCTAGGATGTCGCCGCCGGAGCCGTACCAATAGACCTTGCTGCTGACTTTTGAGACGCGGCGACCGTCGCCGTCATAGGTGTAGGTGACACCGGCGGCGGTATTCAACTGGCTTTCGGCATTCCAGGCGTACGAGTTGACTCCGTCATTTTGGGTATTGCCGGAGAGATCGTAGGAGAAGCCGGAAAGATGATTGTTGCCGTCAACAGTTTTGGTGAAGCCGCTCTCCTGGGTGCACCCGATGTATGCCGAGTTCGTGGTTGCCGCAATTTGCGTCAGGTTGCCCCAAGCACCGTTCGTGACGCCATCGTACTGGTAAGTTTCACCCCAGCAGCGAGCCGGGCTGGTGGCATATGTGGAAGTCGTCAGCGCTGAGGTAATTCGGTTCACTTGGTCGTAAGCAAAAGTTTGGGAGCGAGTTGTATCTAGATTATTGGTAATGGAAAAGACATGGCTGGCGTTCTTGCTCGTCGTGGGATCGACAAAACTGTAGGTGATGTCGATGGCGTTGCCGCCGGACGAAGAGGCCTTGAATTCCTGTGGCTGGAGGCGGTTGTTGTAAATGTGTGTGAGGTTGAGGCCATTGGTTAGGGATGTGGATTGGCCGATGGAAAGAGCGTAGAACGTGCCCTGGGGAGTGTAACAGGTCACGTTATTGAGACAGGTTCCTCCGGGCGAGGTCGTGAAGCCGGTGGCGTAGGTGATGCCGTTGGAGCCATCGATGGCGGTGCTGGGGCGATTGGCGGCGTCGTACGTGTAATTGACTGTGCGGCCTGTGGGATAGACGAGCGAGGTGACGTTGCCAGCGTAGTCGAGATTGTAAGTGGCGCTTTTGGTGATGGAATTAGTGGTGCGCTGGTCTTTGTGAATGCGGTCCACAACGTCATAGCTCCAGGATTCGGAGCCAGCGGCGTCGGTCATGTTGGTGCGGTGGCCGATGTTTTGGCAGGTGGAGAGGCCAAGGCAGTTTGCCTGGTCGTAGGGCGACGCGCCGAAGAGCAACGTCGCGCCGGTGACGGTGTTCGAAACCGGCACGAACATCTGGCGGCGCTTGCAAGCATGGCCTGCCGGCTGCGCCGGCGGCTGCAGCGTGAAAGCGACCCCGCTCTATCTCAACGCCGGATTAAAGTTGAGCTTCGCCGCGCCCGCCGCGGGTGGCGCGCCATTCGAAGAATACATTTCCGATCCCGCCAAGCCCGTGCCTTTCAGCGGACGGCCAAGCCATCCCGTCGGTTTCGCAGAAAACGTTCCATGGAAGCAGTGGCTGGTCGACGATCAGCGCGGAGTCTCCGGCCGCCCCGATGTCGTCTCCTTCATCTTGGACACGCTGACCGCGCCGATGAAAATCAGCGGCCAGCCGATCGCCAACCTGATTGCTTCCACCAGTGGCACGGACTCGGACTGGGTCGTCAAGCTCATCGACCTCTATCCCGACGAAGTAGGCGTGCAGCAAGAAATGGGCGGCTATCAACTTATGGTCGCCGCCGATATTTTCCGTGGCCGCTACCGCGAAAGTTTCGAAACACCCAAGGCTATCGCGTCCGACAAGCCACTGGTCTATCGCTTCGCGCTACCCACTGTAAATCACGTGTTTCTGCCCGGCCACCGCATCATGGTCCAAATCCAATCCACTTGGTTCCCGCTCTACGACCGCAATCCGCAAACTTTTGTGCCCAACATCTTCTGGGCCAAGCCCGCCGACTTTCGCAAAGCCACGCAGCGCATCTACCACGCCCCCGGGCAGGCCACGTTCATCGAGTTACCATTGGTCACTACTCCGTGAGCATGGCAGCGGGTAGCGAGGCTCAAAAGGCATGCGCAAGCGGAGGAAAGGCCGCGCAGCCGGAAACTTGAGTCTCCATTTTTCTGCCACTGTGTTTATCGGGGATTTGTTTACGGGCGGAGCTCGAAATCCACTTCAATCGGCTCGATGAGTGGCATCAACCAGCTCACCAATTCCTGATGCACCGGATGAAGGCCGTAGCTTTCGAGGGAAGCCTTGTCGGCGAATTTCATCACGCCTCCAAACTCGTACCCTTGTCCACGCGGAGAAATATTCACGCCGACGGCTGTTTCCACTAAGCCGGGGATCTTTCCTTGTAGCCCGCGAATTTCAGCCGCTACGCGCACTTTCTGCTTTTCCGTCACGCCCGGCTTCCAGCGAAAGGCAAACATGTGGACGTACATAGCTCGTGAAAACCCCGCCCCGCGAAGGATTTGCCCTTAAGTAATGATAGAGGGCGAAGGCGACATCTTCTCATAGGCGATGTTGTCCAGCGAATGAATTTCCCCTGATATGCTGGTTCACCTCAGAGCCACAATGCGAAGGGTTTAGAAACGCATCATTATGGCTTGGCAGTGGACTCGGTGCCAGTGAAAGCGATCTGAATGAAATTTAGATCCTTTTTCATTGAATTCCAGATTGTTTCTCCTGATCCCGCCAAGACCCAAATAATATCGCCCTCCACGACCTTTTCCGTCGAGGCATTCCGTGAATTGGCCTGGACCTGAGTTTCTCCAAGAAAAACAATCAGTAGTCCCGATGGCGGCCTGATACTCACAGCATCTAAAGATGGGTCAAACGCGACAAGATCCACAAATGTATTTCCGGTCTCCAGCAGCGGCTCCTTGTGCAATCCTCCAGGCGTCGCGCGTGACTTCGGACAGTCGCCCTTAGGGGCACCAAGCTGGACTTGTGCACAAATGTTTGTCGGCTCACCTTGGGGCTTCAGAAGTTCGATCGTGACGTTATTAAAGACGAGGCCGGCATCGGTGCGGGCGATGTGGGCGAAGCCGCCGCGGGAGTAGCCGACTTGGCCGTCGGCCATGACGAGGTGAACTTCGGGTTTGTCTTGGACGGCGTTGATGACGTCGGCGGGACCGAGCGCGACGTAAAGATAGGGTACATCGTGCTGATGGAGAAAGGTGGCGTCGTGCGCCGGGACGCTTACGCGGAAAACGCGGACGTAGTCATTTTCAAGGACGAGATGATGATGCGGCTCCTTGGGGATGGGGACGGCGACCGGCGCCTGGGCGTTCAAGGAAAATGTCAGAAGCAGCAGCGCCGAGCAGAGGAGCGGTTTCATTGAGAGCCTTCCGAGGATCGACACCTAAAGCGAAAAGCAAGATGGCGAGATAGACTCGCCACTACAAAAGCAAAGCGCACCGGTCTAAAGACCGGCCACTACGAGAGCAGGCCGGGCTGAGGCCCGGCGGCTGCCTGAATGTATACCCTGCCCGTCGCGTGGCATGCACAGGCTAAAAGCATGTGCTACTGGCGCTCGAAGATGCCGGCGGCGCCCATGCCGCCGCCGATGCACATGGTGACCATGCCGTAGCGGGCGTTGCGGCGCTGGAGTTCGCGGATGAGGGTGGCGGTGAGTTTTGCGCCGGTGCAGCCGAGGGGGTGGCCGAGGGCGATGGCGCCGCCGTTGGGATTGACGCGCGTAGCGTCCAGACCGGCTTGCTGGATGACGGCGAGGGATTGCGCGGCGAAGGCTTCGTTGAGCTCGATGACGGCCATGTCGTTGAGAGAGAGGCCCGTGAGCTTCAATGCTTTAGGGATGGCCCGGACGGGGCCGATGCCGAATTCTTCGGGGAGAACGCCGGCGGTAGCGTAGGCGACAAAGCGCGCGAGCGGTTTTAGTCCGAGCGATTTGGCGCGAGCGTCACTCATGATGACGGCGGCGGCGGCGCCATCGCTCATCGGCGAACTGTTTCCTGCCGTGACGGATCCCTTTGCATGAAATGCGGGTTTGAGTTTGGCGAGGACCTCGAGATTGGTGTCGGCACGAGGAAGTTCGTCGGTGGCGAAAGTAAACGTCTGCGTCGTCGGCTTAATTGGTGATTTTGATTTCGAGGAGGCGCCGTTGTCGTTGGGGAGGGCGGTGATTTTTACTTCTACGGGGATCGTTTCGTCCTTGAAATTTCCTGCGGCGATAGCGGCGAGCGCTTTTTTGTGCGATTCGGCGGAGAACTGATCAGCTTGCTCGCGGGTGATGCCGAATTTCCGCGCGATGTTTTCCGTGCCGAGGCCCATATTGATGTAGGCGTCGGGATAGTGGTCGATGAGCCAGGGATTCGGGGAAATCTTGTTTCCGCCCATGGGGACCATGGACATGGATTCCGTGCCGCCCGCGACGATGACTTCGGCGGAGCCGGAGCGAATACGCTCCGCGGCGAGGGCGATGGCCTGCAAGCCGGAGGAGCAAAAGCGGTTGATGGTCATCGCGCTGGTTTCGACGGGGAGGCCAGCGCGAAGAGCGGCGATGCGCGCGACGTTCATGCCCTGTTCACCTTCGGGCATGGCGCAGCCAAGGATCACGTCGTCAATTTCTTTGGCGTCCAGGCCGGAAACGCGAGCAAGAGCCTCCTTGATGGTCAGGGCGGCAAGATCGTCGGGGCGCGTGGCGCGCAGGGAACCTTTGTAGGCGCGGCCGACGGGAGTACGGATGGCGGAGACGATGACAGCTTCGGGCATGGTGACCTCGTGAATCGAGATTCAGTCTTCATTGTTGGGCGGGAGTGGGGAAAAAGCAACTCGTGGTGACTGGTGATTCATGACACCCGGGAGCCCGGAGCAGGATGAGCAGATTCCGTCCCCGGGAATCTGGTTAACCATAATAGACTTTTGCAAGTGGATTCTAGAGGACTTAGATCTCGACGCGGAGCCACAAAAAAAAGCGGCAACCAGGCTGCCGCACTCCAAAAACAAATTTAAGGTTCAAAACGGCTAACGAGGACGGCGACAGTCTGAACGAAGCCCCGGACGATATCATCGAGTCGGTTTCGTATCTCGCGGGGAGTGTGATGGATTGGCTTGTAGCACGCGTGCCATTTGCCTCGGGACGTTTATTCCGCGCGCAGGGCCTCGACGGGGTCGACGGCGGAAGCGCGGCGCGAGGGGAGGTAGCTGGCCAGGAAAGCCGTGAATACGAGGCCGAGGGAGACGGTGGTGTAGGTCAGGGGATCGACTGGGCTGACTTTGAAGAGCAGGGAGGACGTGAGGCGCATCACGACGATGGCCAGAGCCAGTCCGCAGACGACACCGATTCCTGTTAACCACAGTCCGTGGCGAACGAACATGTTGGTGAGAGCCTGCTGCTGCGCGCCGAGTGCCATGCGAATGCCGATCTCGCGCCTGCGTTGCGAAACGGAATAGGCGACCACGCCGTAGATGCCCACGACGCCGAGCAGCAGCGCCATGCTACCGGCGACGCCGAGCATGACCAAGGTGAAGGAAGTCCGTGCCATGGACTGTTTATAGAAATAGTCCACGGTGTGCACGGCGGCGAGTGGAAGATTCGGATTAACTGACCACACCGCCTCACGCACTTCCTTCAGAAAACTTTCCGACCCGGTGCGGGAGCTGCGAAGAACGAAGGCCACATCGCGGAAAACGAAGGAATTATCTTCGAAGTGATCCATCATGAGAGGCCAATAGACGGACGTGGTGGGCGGTTTGCTGACTCCTTGATCGTAAATATCAGCGACGACACCGATGATCTCCCGCCAGTCATCCTTGGAGCCCACGCGGATGCGCTTGCCGAGCGCGGCCGAGGGCTCGTGCCAATACTCGCGAGCCAGATTTTCAGAGACCATGGCGACGGGGATTTTCTTGTACGTGTCGCTCCAGGTGATCGCACGGCCGGCCACCACCGGCGTGCCGAGAGTGCCCAGGTATTCCGGCGAAATGAATCTAAAACTGCGGAGCGCGGGAAGTTCGCCTTCCGCATAGGTGTGGTTCTCAATGAAGATGGGATCGGACCAGCCTCCGCTGGTCATCGGGATTTTGGAGGCGATGCCAGCGGACGATACTCCCGGAATCGCCGCGAGCCTGCGCAGGATCTCTTCTTGCGTGCGGAGGACCTGCTCGTCCTCTTTCACCAGGGCACTAGGAATCGAGATGCGGAAAGTCTGTAACGCGGAGGGCCCGGCGAATCCGGGATTGACGTTGCTGAGGGCGCGGAAGGTGCGAATCATCAGGCCGGAGCAGACCAGCAGGACGAGCGCGAGAGCGACTTGCACGACGACGAGGACGCTGCGCGCGCGATGCTGTTCGCGGCTCTGGCTTAGGGCGCGGCCCCCTTCGCGGATGCCGGTGCTCAGGCGCGCGCCCGCATATTTGAAGATGGGAATGGAGCCGAAGAGGACGCTGGCCAGAAGAGAAATCAAAAGGGTGAAGAGGAGGACGGGCGCATCCATGCCGATTTCGCGGATGCGCGGAAGACCGGCGGGAGCGATGGAGGCAAGGAGGCGCAGCGCAGCATAAGCAAGGGCCAAGCCGACGGTGCTGCCGAACAATCCGAGCATAACACTTTCGAGTAAGAGGTCGGCGGCGATGCGTCCGCGGCTGGCGCCCAGCGCAGCGCGCACGGCCAACTCCTGGCGGCGTGCTTCGACGCGGACGAGAAGCAAGTTGGCGACATTGGCGCAAGCGATCAAGAGGACCACGCCGATCGAACCCATCAGGACCCACAGAACGCTACCAACGTCGCCGACGACATCGCGCTTGAGGGGACGGACGCTTGGACCGATGTGGGCATCTTCGAAGAGCTTGATGCTGAAGCCGGGCGGCACGGGAAAGGAAGTCATAACAATCGGAAGCATGCGGGCAACGTCGGTATTGACCTGATCGATAGTGACGCCTGGCTTGAGTCGCGCGAGACCGTCGTAGCTGAAGTTGCCAAGATGTGTCTTGTTCCGGTCAAACTGGAATGGGGTGATTACGGCGGGATCTTCCCAGTCCAGGAAATGAAATCGCTGAGGCAGGATGCCGATGATTTGGCGGCTCTTGCCATCCACGATGACGTTACGGCCGACGGCAGAGGGGTCGCCGCCAAATTTGCGGCGCCAATAGCCGTAAGTGAGCATGGCGGTTTCAGGAGCGCCAGGGGAATCGTCCTGTTTGGTAAATGTGCGACCGAGTATGGGAGGAATGCCCAGGAGCGGGAGAGTACCATCGGTGACGCGCATGCCGGGGACTTGTTCCGGTTCTGCAAGGCCTGTCACGCTCACGGAGTCACCCGTATAAAGACCGATGTCCTGGAGGGTGCGATTTTGTTCGCGGTAGATGAAGTAGTCGGAGGGGGACAATTCGGCTTCTTTAAGCTGGATGCCGGGTGCGGTAAGCCAGACGCCTACCAGTTCATCGGGCTTCGGATAAGGCAAAGGCTTGAACAGGACACCTTCAAGGACACTGAAAACAACGGTGTTGGCTCCTACGCCAGCGGCCAGAGTGATGAGGGTGATGGCTGTGAACATGGGCGTGCGTGCGAGCCTGCGCAGGACTTGTTTGAGCTGGTTCGTGAAGGATTGCATTGGGCCGCCCCCCATCCTGCGTGTGCCTGTGGAACAGGCACACGCATTGGACGATCTAAGAGAGTGATACGACAGGGAAAGGGAGAAGTTCCCGGGAAAGTTCGCGGGGAGCAGCAAAGGTGGTGGCAGGCGAGGCCAGGAATGCAGAAATGGGAGTGCAAAACCGCAAATGGAGAGTAGAGAGCAAATTTCAGAAAAAGTTATGTGCGAACGCTATTTTCCCTTGATGGGAGAGCCCTTGCGGGGGATGAAGATGGTTGCTGGAGGCGTGACGTCGAATTTTCTCGAGTAGTTGCCTTGGTTGTTGGCGATGCCGACGCGGCCACGGGAATCGATGTAGAGCAAAGAATCACCGACGGGGACGTCCATGAAGGTCTTGACGTACGGGAGCGTGACGAGTTTTTTGTTGATCTCGACACGGATTTTGTCGCCGACGTTGTAGCCGAGCTTCTTGAATTCATCGCCCGGAATGTCGGTGATGAGCGAGCCGTAAGGATCGTCGAGACCGATGATGTCGCCTTCGATGCCTTTTTCTGTAGTGATGGAAACTTTCGGAGTCAAGCGGACGAGTTGGGAAACTTCCGGTCCGACGAGATTGAAATCCCAGCCGGAGGCGAGATGTGCGGCAGCGGGAGAGAAAATGTCGCGGCCGTGAAACGTGGAAGAAATGGGAGCTTCGATCATCCAAGCCTGGTTGGTGATTTCGCGAGCGGTGGCTAGGCCGTCGCGGTCGAGCACGGGCGTGACCAAGCCGTTATCGGGAAGAACAAAAAACTGGCCCTTCCTGGATTTGACGATGACGGCTTTGCGGGAAGTGCCGACGCCGGGGTCGACGACGACGAGGAAAACCGTACCGGAGGGATAGTAAGGAGTCACATCAGCCAGGAAGCGAGCGCCATCTTCGATTTGGAAGGGACTGACCTGGTGCGTGATGTCCATAATGCGCGCATCGGGTGCGATGCCGATGATCACCGCTTTGCAGATGGCGACGGCGTCGTTGGCGGTGCCGAAGTCGGTCATGAAGACGATGGTGGGGCGCCTGCCGGATGGAGAAGCGGAAGACCCCGCCGAGCCATTCTGTGCCCTGTTCTTCGAGCAGGCGGCGAGAGTCAGTACGAGCAGCGGCAGCAGGAAGAAACGAACGCGAGAAGTCATCGACTCTCCGTGGCCATAGAATGGTGCCGGCCAGTGTAAGCCGCAAGGTTGACATTCGGCAAGGCACGGTCTACAAGAGACGCACAGCCCTTCCATCCTTACGAAATTTCAGAAACAAAGGAGGCAGCATGCTTTACTGGATTGTAGTCGGGCTCATCGCGGGCTGGCTTGCCGGGCAGGTGATGAAGGGCGGCGGATATGGAGTGTTGATAGACATCATCCTCGGCATTCTTGGAGCCATTATTGGCGGCTGGGTATTCCGGATGCTCGGGATTTGGCCGGGTGGAGGAATCATCGGGTCCATCATCGTTGCGTTTGTCGGCGCCGTGATTCTTGTTTGGATCAGCCGTCTGGTGAAAAAGACTTAGCGAAGCACGCAAGAATGCAAACAGTTGCCGTGACGGCTTCCCCCGCTGCGGCAGCGCGCGGTAGGACACAAGAAGCCCAACGAGTACTTGCGGCGGAACACAACAAGTGAACATACTGCGATTAGCCTGCGTGAACGCAGGAGCGGGAGAATATGGTTGTAAGAGCGTTCAGAAACTCGCTGCAGGTGGCGGCGATTCTGTGTTTGGCCGTTATGGCTGCGATAGCGGCGGTCCCGGCAAGCAAGAACATGGCGGTGGTAGTGGCGATAGGCAGCAAACTGTCTGACGTGGCGCTGGCGGACCTGGCGAAACTCTGCAAAGGCGCGCAGAAATCGTGGCCGGATGGAAAGAACTTCATCCTGGTGATGAAGAGTCCGGAGAGTCCGGAGATGCGCTTAACGGTGCTGAAGCTGTTTGGAGACGCATCCGGTGACATCAAAGCCGCAATTGCGAAAGTGAATGAAATGCGCGCCAGCGTGAAGATTGTGGGGAGCGAGGAAGATTTGTTGCGCACGGTGGAAGCCACGCCGGGGACTATCGGCATTGTTGATGTGTATGCCATTAACAGCTCGGTAAAAGTCTTGCGCGTGGATGGCAAGCTGCCGTTCGATGTTGGTTACGCGTTCCGAGGCAACTAGGTCCACAAAGCGGAGAGCTGTTCCTCATACTTTTTTCAGGTGAACCGACTCCCAAGCCAAGGTCAAAACTTATCCCCGAGGAGCGTCTTCGCGAAGCGCAGGAGTTCTTCCTATTGCGCGGCGGAATCCGGTGTTCGCATAGCGCGAAGAGCGGCGTATCCGAGAAGCACAATCGCAAGGCCGAGGGCAATCCAAAGCAGATGGGGGTGGCGTTCGGTGAAGGGACGAGGATCAGCGTAATTTGTCGTTGGTTCCTCGGGGCCGAGCCTCAGACCCAGAATCACCTCATTCGGCTGAATGCGCAGAGTTCTCTCGAAGTCATATTGCGGCGCGGCGGCACGGGCGTTGCCGTAGATCAAACGATAGGAGCGGCTCTCCCTAGGTCGAAAAAGCGCGATACGGCGACTCATCGCGAATGACATGCGCAACGACGAGAGCGGGACATCGTTGCCATTCAGGATTTCGACTCGCCAAAAGCGGGAGCCTACCAATTCGTAAGAGCTCACGCGCAGGGACTCTTCCGTTCTTCCTGCAACTGAATACCGATAAATTTCTCCGCCTCCGACAGGCTGCCATTGATTCGAATCAGCGCTCGTGAGAATGCGTACGGCTCGATAAAACTCACGCTGGTCAGTCTCAAAATTCAATTCGGCCACAGGAATCGCGGCGCTCTGGAGATCGACCGTCCATTGCGTTTGTGAGGGCGTGCCGGCCGGGTCGGGAGGTAGCAGGGCGATGAGCGGGGCTGGGCTGGGTTCTTCCTTTTCAACGCCCTGCGAAGCAAAGACTTCAACGCCCGTTACAGAAAATTGCTCAGACGGTTCCTGAATACGCAGGCGCAAGTAGCGCGCATTATTTTCCGAATAGCGAATGGTCTGGCTGCCTTCGAGGTTCTCCCTGCAAAAGCGGGAGATGGGCGCGCGCAGTTTAACAACGCGCCAAAGATGAGCGTCGTCGCTGGCCGCCACCTCCACCCAATTGATGAAGTCGGACTCGGACGTTTGCACTCGCAGGCTGTTGTGAAAACTTGCGCGCGGGCCGAGATCGACCACGACGTGAGTGAATTGACCGGGCACAAAGCTGTTCTCTCGGAGGGCGGCGGGGATGCTGACGGGCTGAGGCGGAGGAGCAAGGCGGCTCCTTAGCACATACGGCTGCTCGTTGCCGAGGTCATCAATGATGCGAAGGTCCGCAAGACGATTTCCGGAATGCGCGAAGGCCTCGCGATCGATGATGACGTAATTGAGAATGTCTGGGTGCGGCGATGCGAGAGAGCGCGAATAGCGCCAGGAGAGCCATGCGGGAGGAAGATCGGCGAAAGCAGCAGCTGCGAGGGCTGCAATTCCAAGTGTGACCGAAAGGAAGCGGGGCTTCATGGAGTGGAGCGCTCGCGAGCGACTTTGCGCTGGTACAGAAACGAAACAACGAGCAGGACAAGGCCGAGGATGAAGAACGAAACGATGCGGTAGAAGCGTTCCAGATACGAGCTGTCATAGAAAAAGACCTTGACGACCACTAAACCGAACAGCACGAGAGCTTGCCAGCGCAGCAGAGCGGATTCGCGTCTGACTCCAAGAGCGATCAACCCGGAAGCGTAGGCGGTCCAGAGGAGGGAAAGCGCGAGATGCTGAGCGAGGCCGGAGTCGATGCCTAACCCGGCATGCGAGCCGAAATGGTCCCAGAGTTCGAGCGAAAGGGCGATCAACGCGAACACGTTAATGGCTACGGCGAAAACGCCGAGGGCCTTGAGTTCGTCGCGGCCAACTGCGGATTCGTGTTCGCGCGCGGCGTAAACTACGATGCCGAAGCAGAAGATCAGGACGGCGTAGGCGGCGAAGCGCTCATTGAACAGGAATTGCGGCGCGGGCAACCGGAAAATGAGAAGCCGAACGGCGGCAAGCGCGAGAAGGAAATAGCCTCCCGCGCGCAGAAATCCGGTCGTCGAACGGAAGCCGGTCCAAACCAGGATGGCGCCTTCGACAGCAAATGCCAGCGTGATCCATTTGCCTTCGAGACGGATGGGAATCGCCAGCGTGGCGAAGGTCAACGCCAAGCCGGCGAAGAGCAATCGCACCAGCGGCGATTCGCCGGCTTTGGGCGGGGGAAGAAGACGCGCGACAAAAAGATGTGCTGCAGAGAGCGCAAGGACAAGAAGCGTCAGCGGCCAGCGGTCCTGCGGCCAGAGCATGAGGTAGAGCGCGCCGAGGTACGCAAGAGAGTTCGCCAGGACCACCACGATATCGAGCTCGTGCAATTGGGAATACCGGACGGCTCGAAGCACCGGAAGAGCGGCGTAGAGAAGAAAGAAGAGCGTTGCAAAAATGATGGTGCGCTCGAGCTTGGCTGGGCGATAAAACTCCGAATACCAGCCCCAGAAATAGAGCTGGGTCAAAAGGAAGGAAATGGGCGTGAGCGAGCGCCAGTCGCGGCGCATTTCGATCGCAAGCAGACCTGCGCCGAGAATCAAGAGATAAGTAAAGAGAACGACTTGGGCGTCTTTGCCCTGGCTGACGAGCACCGGCGTGAGAAATCCGCCGAAGAGAGACAAAAGAGCGATGCGCTGAGAATTGCGGCCCAGTGCGACTGCGGCCATGCCCGCGGTAATCACGATCATGGCGACGAAACCCACATCGAGGCTGAAGAGCTTGTAATACTGGCAGCCCGCCCAAATCGAAAGATACAGCACCGCAGCACCAAGGCCGGCAATGCCTTCAGAAAAATAGGAATAACCCCGCTGCAGCAGCCAGTGGCTCCAGGGGAGCATCACTGCCCCGAGCAGAATCCCGATGGCCACGCGGCCGCTCGGGCCAATCCAATTGTTGTCAAACGCGTATTTCAAGAAATAAGTGACCGCGAGGATCAATGCAGTGATGCCTATGCGGTTCAGCCAGCGCCCGGCGATGAGCGTTTCCAGATCCAGAGCGGAAGAGGATTTTGTTTGAGAACTATGAAGTGGCGGCGCCGCGAAAACATTGAATTCCCGTGGCGGTAAGGAAACTTCACGCGGCTTGGGAATCTCTCTCGGTGGAATGGGCGGGGGAGGAGCCGTCTGCAGCGGTGCAGAGACCGGAGGTGCCACTTTGGGCGGCTCCTCATGCGCTGGCCTCTCTGCCGGAGCAGTAGCAGTTCCGCGAGAGGCGAGTAACTTTTCGAGTGCGGCGAGATGCTGTTCCAGGGCGGAAAGGCGTGCGGCAAGATTCTGCAGGGGGAACGTCCGCAACTGCTGCGCCAGGTGCTGGACCCGGACGAAGGCGGAGATGGCAAGGATTGGGGTGAGGATGAGGACGATAGCCGCGAGAACACCGAGAAGTTCCATGAAAGGAGTGCGAGGGCTTCGCGAAGCACGAATTAGAGCACACTTAGTTAGCCCGAACAACCCGAAGCACGAGCTTGCACCGTCACCTAGAGCCGTTCCCGACCGCACTTGCCAGGAAGTGCGGACGAGCGGAAGACGGACAAGTAGTGATACGGTGGAGGGCGGGGGATCACTACCCTGTAGTCAGAAAGACCTGTACGGAGGTACAGGTTTTCCACAGGCAGTACAGGGAAAACGAGGCGAAAACTGTGGCGAAAGTAAAAGTCTTGCAAATATATTTGTATTCTATAACTTGCAGTGTTTCAAGCTGAAATGATGGGTACTAGTAGTTTGGTTCAGACCCCAAAATGTATCTTGTGTACCATCGCCTTTTGGGACTAGATGCTGTCAAATGGCACAGGTGCGGCGGAATGGACCCTCCGGCCAGGGTCGAGCATCTAAGATGGTGAATCAATGGCTGAATAGCAGAAACGCAAATGAGCGACAAGGGTTGGATGAATGGGGAACGAGAATAGAGGAAAGATGAAGACCAAGGACAAGAGCCGAAAGTGGATGTGGGGGTTTCTAGGACTGGTAGTCGCGCTACAGATGTATTTCGTCTGGGAGCTGCTGGCCGTGTTTGCCCTGTTTGCAGTGGGATTCGCCGCGATCGCCGCGGTGGTGGGCAGCCTGTATATGCTTGTCAGGACCTGGGCCGTGGCAGTGGAGCGCCTTGCCGACAGCAGGCATCCGGTGCTGGTAGCCGTGAGACAGGGACTCGATACCGCGGAAGATATGGCGCGCCGTCCGTTTCGGCGTCCGGGTTCCGTGACCGCACGTTAACCAGTTTGAGGACTTTCTGGCTTCGGCCAGAGCACACGCAGAGTTCGTCATCCTGCCTCCTTCAGGAATGAACCGGGTTCTGCGACAAGAATGAAGAGTGAAATGCCAACCGCCTGAGAAAACGGTTGGCATTTTTCTTTGAGGCATGATGAAGACGCGGTTTGACAAGGAAGACTATCCGGATATTCTTTCCGATTTCTAGTGGGTGAAAGGATCGATGTCGGTATCAGGAATAATTTGCTCGTCCTCTGCTGTGCGAGACTCTCCGTTCCCCTCGCGAAGCGTTTTTCCGTTGTCCTTGAGGAGTCCGTCGAGGGTCGATTTTGAGTGTTCGTCGACGGCGCTAACTGCGGCTACAAGACACGAGTACAAAAAGGCTTTCATGCTCTTGCGGAACTGGTCGGTGGAGCGTTCCGCGGCGCGGGCCACGTCGGTCTCGATCGCCTGCCGCCGCGCGTCACAAGCGGCGCGGCTCTCCGCGTCAAGCGAGGAGAGCGTGGCCACGGCGCGTTCCCTCGTTTCGGCGAGCGCCATGCTGACTTGCATCTCGGACTGCCGCTGGAAAGCGCCCAGGGCGCCGTTGACCGCGCTCTGCACCAGGGCCTGCACTTCCGCGGACCGCGCATCCAGCTTCAACAGTGCTTCTTGGGTGACCGCATGGGTACTTGCAAGCATCTGTTCATAGCGCCGCTCCACGGCGCGCGCCGTGGCGCCCTCGAATTCAGTGGCGGCCTGAGTAACCGCTTCGTTCATCTTCGCCTGGATTTGCGGCTCGATCTCGCGCGACATTTTGTCCACAAATTCCTGGGACTTTGCCAGTTCGCGGCGCAAGTCCGCCGCCTGTTTTTCGAGACGCTGCGCCAGCTCTTCGGCCTGTCCCCGGTACATCTCCATCTGCTCTTTCCAATGCGAGGCGATTTCGGCGGCCAGATCGTCCCTCGAAGGGAGTTTCAGCGACTGAATCCTCGCAGGAAATAGTTCCTCGATCTCGCGGATGCTCGAGAGCCGCACGTCATGGATTTTACCAAGAGCCTGCCTGACGGCTTCATCCACCTGTTTTGCGACCGCTGCCTGTGCAGCTTCCTGTGCCGCCTGCCGCAGCTTCCCTTGCAGCGCCGCTAGGAGACCATCCGGCGTGATGACCACGCGGCGCGGCTTCGGCGTTTCCGTTTCTGCACCAACAGGCGATTCAGAAGCCGGGGGAGACGGAGAAGGAAACGTGGCGACGTCGGCCATTCTTGGTTCCGTCCGCGCCGGCGGTTCATCGGGGCTAATAGCCATCTCTGAAGGCATCAGCGCGGGAACAACTGCAGTTCCGAATTGCGGCATCGCGGCGCTCATTTTTCCGGCCGAAAGCCAATCCTGCGGCGGTACCGCGATGCCCCAGACATTCCCCGGGGTTTCCAGTTCCACGCCCACTTGCTGCAATTCGCGCGCACTGTGAGAGACGTGGATGGACTTCACTTTCGCGCGCATGGACGGAGGCCTTGGTTCGACGTTCAAGCCCACCACCTGCATTGTGACCCACGTTCCCACTCCATAGTCGTGTCGGGAGGGATAGCGGCATCCGTGGAGGTTGAGGCTGGTGGAGACAGTTCTCTCGACGAACGGTTCGCCCATGCGATTCTGGCCAAAAATGATCAGCGGGATGGAACGTTCAATGCGTGTGCTGCGGCGGGCGTCTTCGCCATTCATGTTGCGTGGAGCGCTGGCGAGATTGGACTGGCTCACATCTCCTCCGGGAAAATTAAGTTCCGAATCTTATTCCGATTGGGACATAGCTGAACTGATGCAAGAACTCGTTCGCAAAGATGCATTACCGCCTTGCCGCGTGGCAATCTTCAACACGGCTGTCAGGGATTGAACGATCCTTGCCACCCCACGCGGTGATGTTAGCCGAAGCTCGCGCGCTTGTCGATGTCTGGATTGGTTTTTGGTTGGGCGCCGCAACGTTTCTCGGAGCAGGACCAAGGACGGGACGAATTCCTTCGTCTCTGGTACCCTTTGCCTCCTTGAGAGGAGTTTCCGATGCGCCGAATCCTAGCCGCAATCCTATTCTGCCTGGCCATAGCCCTGCTTGCCGCCGCCCAAACGGCGCATCGCGTGGCCATCCGCGCGGGGAAGTTGATCGATGGAAAGAGCGACAAGCCGATTGAGAATGCGCTCGTCCTGATCGAGGGTGACAAGATCGTCTCCGTCACGCCGGGCGGAAATGCTCCGTCTGGCACGGAGCTCATCGATCTTTCCAAGTCCACGGTTCTCCCCGGATTCATTGATACGCACACGCACATTCTCCTGCAAGGGGACATCACGGCTGAGGAATATGACGAGCAGCTGCTGAAGCAATCCATTCCCTATCGCGCGATCCTTGCGGCGCGCAACGCGCACATCGCGCTGTCCCACGGATTTACGGCCATCCGCGATCTGGAAACCGAGGGGGCCATGTACGCCGACGTGGACGTGAAGACTGCAATCGCGAACGGCGAAGTGCCCGGCCCGCGCATGCAGGTGGCTACGCGCGCGATGACGCCGACCGGGATGTACCCGTTGCTCGGCTATTCGTGGGAATTGAAAGTGCCAATCGGCGTGCAGTACGTTGACGGCGCTGACGGCGCGCGGAAGGCGGTGCGCGAACAAGTAATGTATGGAGCCGACTGGATCAAATATTACTCGGACCGGCGATACCACTTCGAATCCGACGGCGTTCTCCATTCGATGGTGAACTTCACGGACGAGGAAGCCAAGGCGATCGTGGACGAAACGCATCGGCTCGGAAAGAAAGTTGCCGCACACGCCATCGGCAGCGATGGCATTGCCGCGGCGTTGCGCGCCGGCGCGGACACCATCGAGCATGGCGATGGGCTCACGGAAGCACTGATGGATGAAATGGCGAAGCGAGGTATTTACTGGGTGCCTACGATCACCGTCGGGGTTTACGTTGCGCCCGGCCGCGGCAGCAACTGGGAAAAGATGGCGGCATTGGAGCGCGACAATTTCTTGAAAGCCTTAAAGAAGGGTGTGAAGATCGCGCTTGGGACCGACGCCGGGGGGTTCGACTGGAAAAAGCTAAATCAAGCGAAGGAATTCGAATACTACGTCCAATATGGGATGACGCCGATGCAAGCGATTCATGCTGGCACCTCCGTTCCCGCCGGGCTGCTTGGCTGGGACGACAAAGTCGGAACTATCGAAGCAGGGAAGTGGGCGGACATCGTTGCCGTACGCGGGGACCCGTTGAAAGACATCACGGAATTGCAACGAGTCGTATTTGTGATGAAAGGCGGCGCGGTTTATAGGAATGACGTGAAATGAAAGGACGAGCCCGCGCACTCTTCTGCCAAGATCCCGCAGGCTGGAAAATATGATGAGATCGACGCGCTAGTTTTCATCGCAGCCGCCCGCGCCGAACCTGAGACCGCTTGAACGGTCATTGAATCAATTACTTCGAGTACCGCTATAAAACACATTCGAGTGTATAATCCTGCGCACTCGGACGTATTTAGTCCGCAATGTTACTTCGGACAGGAGGAAACCTGTTCGTGCAAGCGGCCACCGAGACCGAAAACCTGCATCGTAATCCAGCCTCAGAGGATGCGTCCGATTCAGGCCGCTACACTCCCGCCGGCGGCGGCAAACTCATCGTTCTGACTGCACCGTTGACCGAATCGATTGACCACGCCGGTTACTTCATCCAGATGGCGCTGGCCTCGCTGCCCCAATGGCTGGAATTTGTTCTAGACAAGAAGTATCCCAAGTGGCGCCAGGTGGAGCACAACGAGGATGGCTCCGCACGATATATGCCTGCCGGCGTGCGGGTGCTCGAGAAGTCCCTGCTGCGCGAATATACGGCGGACGAGGTGGTGGCCTGCTTCCCCGACGATCTGGACAAATTCATCGGGCCGAACACCCGCGTTGTCGCCGTTTCCACGCACAACCCTCTGGGTGTCACGTTTGCCGCAGGCGTTTACACCTCTATTTTCGGCTCGTCGAAGGAGCCGCTGAACTCGATCTACTCCCGCGCGATGTTTGACAAGATCAAGTCCAGCCCGCACCGCAAGAATTTTCGAGTGGTGGTCGGTGGCTCCGGCGGCTGGCAGATCACGCAAACGAACACTTTCGAGGAGTTGGGCATTGATTGTGTCGCGGAGGGCCGCAGCGAATCCGCCGATACCCTGGCGCTGTTCCGGAAGGCCATTGCGGGAGAAGCGCTGCCGCGAGAAATCAACTTGGCTCACCCCAACTCTCGCGACGGCATCCTCTTCCCCGACAAGCGCACCACTTTCGGCGTGGTGGAGATGACTACCGGGTGCGGTCGCAGGTGCCAGTTTTGCCTGCCGGACTTGAACCCGCAGATTGATATGCCCAAGGCGCGGATCATGGACGCAGTGCGCGCCAACGTGCGACAGGGCAACAAGGTGATCTCCCTGGCCACCGAGGACATGTTCATCTGGGGCCAAGTGCATACCGACACTCCGTTCTTCTTTCCCAACCGCGAAGCGCTAGTGGACCTTTATACGGAAATCGTCAACACGCCGGGGGTGGAGCATCATCTACTAAGCCACTGCACGATCGCGCCTTTTGTGGTGGATCCGGGTTTGATCCGGCAGCTCTCGGAAGTGCTGCTCCCGAAGAGTCCTATTCATTTGCCGCTTCTCAGCACCCACCCGCAGAAGAAAGCCCTAGTCCCCTTGATTGGGCTTGAGACTGGCTCCGTGCGCATGGCCCGGCAGATCATGCCCAGCAAGGGCGTTCCATTTTCCATTGACGACTGGCCCAGCCTCGTTCTCGAAGGGCTGCGCGTTGCCAACCAAAACAGCTGGTTCCCCATGATGACGCTGATGGTTGGCAATCCGGACGAAACGGATCAGGACGTTCGAGAAACGCTCGAGCTGGTGTATGAGATGGAACGTCGCGGGCTATTCGCGTTTCTGGTGCCTTCTATTTTCACTCCGCTGCATGACACGCGCATGGAGCATCAAAAAGGCGTCACTCACACCAGGCAACTAAGCCCCCTGCAATGGCAGCTCATGATGAAGTGTTGGAAGCACAACTTGCGCCCCGGCCAGTATAGCTGGTGGGGCCCGCTGGCCTGGCGCGCTGGATCATTGTTCATGTGGCTCTACCGTTTGCGCAAACTGAACGGACCCAATTTTACTTGGCCGCTAATGATGTTCGCGGGGGTGGCGCCGGAAAGGATCCTTCAGGGCCTGGGCAAAATTCACGTTGGTAAGCCGCTCGTGTCCAAGAGCCGCCGGGAACTGATTGCTTCCCTGCGGCCGAACTATCTGAAGCACCTGCGCGCCGATAATGGCGACTTGCCAGAGAACTCTGGCTATTGTGCAGATAGCCTTCCCGGTCAGAGACAGAAGCATTTCGTGGTGGGCGCAGGAAGTCTAAAAGTCCTCCCGTAGGACAATCAGCTTCCCGTCCGACGCGATCGTCGTCCTCCGCTTCGAATAGGTTGTGCGTTCCGCGCCGACCGGCGTCGTCATCAGTAAAACGCGACGCCGCCATCAACGTTAATCGACTGTCCCGTGAGCGCGCTCGATTGATCCGAGCAGAGAAACAGCGCGGCCCGCGCAATCTCTTCCGCCGTTTGTGCACGGCCTTGTAGCAAGCCATTCAGAAATCCAGCCAGCTGTTCTTCCGCGCTCACGCCCATTTTCTTCGCAAGCACCGCGCCCAACTCCTTGGACATCTGTGTCTCCGTTACGGGCCCTGGGCAGATAGCATTGACGCGCACCCCTTTGCGCGCTCCTTCCGCCGCCGTAACGCGCGTCAACCCCAGCATCCCCGCTTTTGCCGCCGCGTAAGCCGAGCCCCATGAGTATGCAGCCTTAGCCGAGAGACTCGACATGTTAAGGATCACGCCAGATTTCCGCGTGTACATCTCTGGAAGCACCAATTTGGACAGCAGAAATGCCGCTCGTAGATGGATCGAAACTACTTTGTCGAATTCCGCCAGCGGATACTCTTCCACCGGAACCACCGGGCCGTAATGCCCGGCATTGTTCACGAGGATATCGATTCCGCCGAATTTTTCCCGGCACGCCTCCACGACGTGCGCGCACTCGGCGTCCTGCGTCAAGTCGGCCGCCGCAAAACCTGCGCGCCCGCCGCTACAGGAGACTTCATCCGCCGTCGCGCTGAGTTCTTCGTGCGTGCGCGCCGTTAAGAAAACCGCCGCGCCTTCCTTCGCGAAAAGATGTGCGATGGCGCGGCCAATCCCGCGTCCCGAGCCGGTAATCAGCGCAACGCGATCCTTGAGTTCCATAGGGGAAACGAGGATAGAAGGAAGAGGGAAAGGAGGCAAGCCGCAGGCCCAAAATTCAGGTTCGCGTTCGTGTTGAAGTGCTGACCGACAACTGTACTCCCGGTCAGGTGCAATCCCTTCGCCACGCGACTAATCTAGACTTATTGGTCGAAGGGCCGATGCTTCGTGTGCTCCAGGAACCGCGATCGTCCCCTTCGCGACAGTCCGGCTTCTTCCGCGTCCAGCCGCTGAAACCGACTGAGGGGTGAAGCTGTGCGCCGAATTCTTCTCGCATCCAAACTTGTCGCAATTCTCAGCGCAATCGCTTTTGCAGGGTGCGGCGGCATTGGTTCGGGCAGCGGAAACACTCCCAAGGCGCCGTCCGTCACCACGCAGCCTGCGAATCAGGCGGTTACTGCCGGGCAGACCGCCACCTTTAGCGTGGTCGCCACGGGCACTGCGCCTCTCTCCTATCAATGGCGTAAGAATTCGACAAACATCAGCGGGGCAACGGCGGCGAGCTACACCACGCCTGCCACAACGACATCTGACAACAACGCCAAGTTTGATGTCGTGGTCGCGAACAGCGTCAACAGCGTGACGAGTGCCCAGGCCACTCTCACGGTGACCTCCGCAGCTGTTGCTCCTTCAATCAACACGCAGCCGGCGAATCAAACGGTTACAGCAGGGCAAACCGCCACCTTTAGCGTCGTTGCCACCGGCACTGCGCCTCTTGCCTATCAGTGGCAGAAAAATGGATCGGACATCACGAGCGCAGCTTCGGCGAGCTACACGACTCCCGTCACGACCATTGCGGGCAACGGCGAACTCTTCCGCGTCATCGTCAGCAACACTGCCGGAAGCGTGACCAGCACTTCCGCCACGCTTACCGTCAATCCCGGCACATCCAACTCCAGCGTCGACGTCATCACCTACCACTATGACAACGGCCGCTCCGGCCAGAACCTGAATGAAACGACGCTGACTCCCGCGAACGTGAAATCCGCAACCTTTGGGAAAAAGGGCGAATTCACGGTGGATGGAAAGGTAGACGGGCAACCGCTCTATCTCTCGCAAGTCACTGTTGGCGGGCAGAAGATGAACGTGCTGTATGTTGTGACCGAGCACGGTTCTGTCTACGCCTTTGACGCGGACTCGGTCAACGGCACGACCTCTACGTTGCTCTGGAAGACGTCCACGCTCGGCGCCGGCGAAACTACCAGCGACAACCGCGGCTGCGGTCAGGTCACCCCGGAAATCGGCATCACCGCCACTCCGGTCATCGATCGCGCGCGCAACGCCATCTACGTCGTGGCCATGTCGAAAAATTCCAGCGGCGCTTATTTTCAACGTTTGCACGCGCTGAACCTCTCCTCCGGCGCGGAACTTTTCGGCGGCCCACAAAACATCACGGCAGCATTTCCCGGTACGGGCGACAACAGCAGCGGCGGAAACGTCGTCTTCGACCCCAAACAATATAAGGAGCGGCCCGGCCTACTGCAGATCAACGGAACGATTTACACCACCTGGTCTTCGCACTGCGACTTCCGCCCTTACACTTCATGGGTTATAGCCTTCAGCGCAGCCACCCTCGCGCAGACCAGCGTGCTCAATCTCGTGCCCAACGGCAGCGGGGGCGGCATCTGGATGGCAGGCACTGCGCCCGCGGCCGATTCATCCGGAAATCTGTTCTTCATTCTCGGTAACGGGGATTTCGACACGACCCCCAATGCCAGCGGCTTTCCCGCGAACGACAATTGCGGGAATTGCTTCGTCAAGCTATCCACTTCCAGCGGCCTCAGGCTGGCGGATTACTTCACGCCTCACAATACCGTGGCCGAATCCAACGCCGACCAGGATTTTGGCTCCGGCGGCGGAATCTTGCTTGCGGATGCAACGGATTCGACCGGCGCGACGCGCCATCTTTCCGTCGGCGCCGGGAAAGACTCCCTCATCTATGTGGTGGACCGCGATTCGATGGGCAAATTCAATCCCACCACGGACCAGATCTACCAGGAGATTTCCGGCCAATTGGGCGGCCCCGTTTTCTCCATGCCCGCTTATTTCAATGGCACGGTCTACTACGGCGCCGTGGGTGACGCTCTCAAAGCATTCCCGGTCGTCGCCGCGAAGCTCGCGGGCACCCCTTCGTCACAATCGACTCATCACTTTGGGTATCCCGGCACAACGCCGAGTGTCTCTGCGAGTGGCACAGCCAACGGAATCGTCTGGGCCATCGAGAATGGTGGCGCCGTGCTCTATGCCTACGACGCCACGAATCTCACGAACGAGCTCTACAACTCCAACCAGGCCGCGAACAGCCGCGATCATTTCAGCGGCAACAAATTCATCACACCCGTGGTCGTCAACGGAAGAGTCTACGTAGGCACGGCCGCCAGCGTCGCGGTTTTCGGCCTGTTGCCGTAACGGAGTACCACTTGTTTTGGACTTGTCATGGAATAATGAGGATAGAGAGGAAGTGAGCGAACGTAAATAGGCGGAGCGGCAAGGAGACCGAGCGATACGGCTCCCTTAATCCGCCGCTTCTATTCGGAAAAGGAGAGAATATGCCGGGCGGTTACCCGTCGACCTTCAGTTTGCCCAGCATGTGATGGACGAACTCGGTAATCTCGTCTTGACGGAAGGTGTGGCGGCTGACCGGCTTCTGGCCGACCGCACGGTACGCCAGCCGCCTCGACGACTGCTTCACGAGGTCAAACACAATGGTCCCTTCACGGTACCGGATATTTTCGTAGCCAACGACCGGCGGACCCCAGCCCCATGATTCCCAGCATCCATACGGTCCGCAAACGACTCCCGGATAGGAACTCGGGTAGACGCGCTGCAGCGTAACATCATGCTTGCGCACCGCCAGGTGGTATTCCACAAGGAAATCCGCATCCCGCGGGTCACTCACTTGCCGCAACCCCTTGGACGATAGCGTCTGCTCGATGGCGATGCGAACGCGCTCGCGCACCACATCATTGCTGCCGTAAGGATCACGCGCGATGGTTTCTCTCCGCGAAATCACATCACGCGAAATAACGGGACGCCGGTCCTCGTCCCTGGGCGCCGCCATCGGCCGCCACGCCCACGTGCTCCCTTTTTGCACGGGAATCCCCGGATCGCGGGTCACATCGATGTGCTCGTCGCATCCCCCGAGCAGCAGCCCGCAAATCAAAACCGTAGCCGCCAGAAGCGGCGATTTTCCCATGCCATTCGTAAAATTCTTCATCAGACCGCCTTTCCAAACGGACACAGTCTCCTAGGCATTAAACACAGCGTGGCTGGAAGAGTTGCGGTGGAATGAGTCGTCCTGGAAATTGGTTCTATCGCGGAGGACTACAATTCCTGCTGAAGCCAGCGATTCTCTGCCAGTCAAACGGGCGGAGCCTTCCAGTCCGAGGGTGGAAAAACGACCGGCCAGAACTTGGGGTTGGGCGCGTCGAATTCGAACGCCACGGAAAAATACTCCGATGCCGTGTCGTCCACGCGAACAACCCGGCACTTTTGCTCTGCTTGGTTCTGCTGGTTCACCAGAAGCATGGGCTGGCCGAGTTGCACGTCCATTTTCATCTTCAGCAAGCCGCCGTGCGCGTTGACCACCTGCGTCAGCGCCTCTTCCCGGCGCGCATGGCGCTGGGTGTCCTCGGCGATCACGGTGACTTTCATCTGCAGCAGCACGCGCTCGCTTCGCCGGCGATCGCTCGGATTAGAAGGTCTATCCAACCTGGCTCCTAATTAAAGTGAATTGTACCTGTGCCACTCCCCGGTAAGGGGGTCTCGATTGGTGTTGGTTGCTTAAAATGCCGCCAGTCTGAATCGGGATGCCGGACTAGGCTTGACGAGAATTCAGCAGGGACTCGAGCCGGGCTTTCACCGCCGGCCATTCGGAGTCGACGATGCTGAAGTAAACCGTGTGACGGATGCGCCCGCTCGCCGTAATCATGTGGTTTCGAAAGATTCCTTCTTCCCGGGCCCCGATGCGCAGAATCGCCGCACGGGACTTCTCGTTCAGCGAATCCGTCTTAAGTTCCACTCGGATGCAGCCCAGCGTTTCGAAGGCCTGTCTTAGCAGGAGATATTTCGCTTCGGTGTTGACCGCCGTGCGCCGCCACTCGCGCGCCACCCACGTCCAGCCAATCTCCACGCGATGGTGCGTGCGGTCGATGTTGCCGTAGCGCGTGCTCCCGATGGCGCGCCCCGTGGCTTTCTCAATCAGGGCAAATGGCAGCGACACTCCTCGTTCCTGTTCCTGGAGCGCGGTCTCGATGTATGCCGCCATCTCCTCCACGGTTCGAACGGGCTCGGGAATCCACCGCCACAATTCCTCTTCCAGGCCAACCCGAGCCAGCCCTGCAAGATGCGCCTTCGCCAACGGCTCCAGCCGGACATGCTGCCCTTCGAGTGCCACCGGCTCGGCCATCATTTCTCCCGCCATAGTGGCTTCATTCTAGGTACAGCTCTTCTCGTTCAGCGAGCACCAATTTGGTCAAATGCCGCCTGGTGGCGTCTCTTCTATGGAAACGGGATGCAGGCAAGCCGCGGCATAAGGTATGATAGAGTCTTCAAGAATTATCTATTTAGGATAACAATGCCGACTGCAACGGATGGAAAGGTCTTGCTGAGGGTCAGGCCCCGGGGGTTCTGTGCCGGTGTCGTGCGCGCAGTGGACATCGTCGAACTGGCGCTGGAAGCCTACGGCGCGCCCGTCTACGTGCACCACGAAATCGTTCACAACACTTACGTCGTGGAGCAGTTACGCCGCCGCGGTGCGATCTTCGTGGAAACCATCGAAGAGGTGCCCCATGGCGCCGTGCTGGTTTTCAGCGCCCACGGTGTGCCCCCCACGGTTCGCGACGAAGCCAAGTCGCGCGCCCTGAAAGTCATCGACGCCACATGCCCGCTGGTGACCAAAGTCCACTTGGAAGCGTTGAAATTCGCCCGCGAAAAGCGCACCATCATTCTTATCGGCCATAAGGATCATCAGGAGATTGTCGGCACCTCCGGCGAAGCGCCCGATCGCACCATCGTTGTGGACTCTGTCGCCGCCGTGGACGCGCTGGAAGTCCACGATCCGCTGAAACTCTCTTTCCTCACGCAAACGACTCTGAGCCTCTACGACACCCAGGAAATCGTGGCGCGGCTGCGCCACAAATTTCCCGCCATCCAGGGCCCGGCCAGTGACGACATTTGCTACGCCACGCAGAACCGTCAGGAAGCCGTCGAGCAAGTCGCCAAGGACGTTGACCTAATCCTCGTGGTTGGCTCGCCCAACAGTTCCAATTCCAACCGCTTGGTGGAAGTCGCTCAGCGCAGCGGGGTCAAAGCGCAATTGATCGACTCGGCCAAAGACATCGACGTGAAATGGCTCGAAGGCATTGCACGTGTCGGCTTGACCGCGGGCGCATCCGCTCCCGAAGTTCTCGTCGAACAAGTGAGCCAGCGACTGGCAGAGTTCGGATTTACAGACCAGCGCGATCTCGACCTAATCGACGAAGATGTGCGCTTCACGCTGCCGCCGGAATTGGCGACCATCGCCCCGGCGCCGCGCCGCTAGCAATTTTGCAGTTGGCAGTAGCGCGCATTTGCTAGTGTTTTGTATCCGGAGTTGACTGAGAGGCGTTCGTTGCATCGCCCGCTCGTCTGTGGCCTTACGCGGTACACGGGGAATACAACACAAGGAGCTAGACCTTGGCGGTCAAAATCGTCCGTCAGCCGAAGAAAATTGCCCTGATTGGCGCGCCTTCGAGCGCCGCCGCCTTCTCTGCGGGCAGCGAGAAGGCTCCCGCTGCTCTGCGTGCCGCAGGAATCGCCGAAAAGCTCCAGGCCGCCGGTTACGAAGTGACGGATTACGGTGATTGTGCGCCCCGGCTCTTTGCGGACGACGAGGAACACAAGCGCGCACGCAACCTAACGGAAATCGTGGCCGGTCTTAACGATTTGAAGACGCGTGCGGAAATCGCCGTGAAAAGCGGCGCTCTCGTACTCGTACTCGGTGGCGATTGCGCGCAGGTGATTGGACTCCTGACCGGTGTTCGCCGCTACTACAAACATGTGAATCTTCTTTGGTTCGATCGCGATGCGGATTTGAACACGCCCGCTTCCACCCCCTCGGGCCGCATTGACGGAATGGTTGTCGCTCACATCATCGGTAAGGGCGCGCCGGAGTTGGTACGCTTCTGGAGCGACGCGCCGCTCGTGCGCGAGCCGGACGTCACTCTCTTCGGACTCGAGCGCCTCGATCCCCCCGAGCAGCAGTTCCTCGCCAGATCGCCGATGCGGCACATCGACGCTGCGGATATTCTGCTGAGGGGCGCTGCAAAAGCGGCCCACAATGCGCTGGTTCAAGTCCATGCCGACGCTCACGAATTTGTCCTGCACCTCGATATCGACGTCATCGCCCAGGAAGATTTTCTGGCCGTGAACGTTCCCGGCAGCGGTGGCCTGGGACTGGATGATGTTCGAACCGCCTTCATCGAGTTCGCCAAGCACAAGCATCTCCTCGGCCTGGACGTGGCGCAATACAATCCGGACAAAGATCCGGACGGCAGCGGCGCAGGCAAGCTCGTTGATCTCATGGTCGAAGCGCTCTCCGTTCGCCTCGAAGCATTGACCGCGCCCCCCGAAGCGGAGACTCGAGAGGCGGACGCTGCGACCGCCAGCAGCGGCGATCCGGCCTGAGCGGCTGCCAGCAACGACATCCCATCCGCATCGCCAGCCTCTGCGCGAACCTGTACCGCGGAGGCTGCTACTTGACCCGTTGCCCTGTTTTTCGGTTCGCCGCGAGGAAGTATCGCAACGGCCTCCCGTGCCTGCTGCGCGATCACACGGATGCGCTCCTTTTGCTTGTTCGTTAACGCGCCATGGCTTAGTTCCCGCACGCGGCGAGGATGGCTGACCGCAAAGGAGACCGCCTCCTGTAAGAAAAGTGCAAGCATAAACGATAGGAAGAAATTCATCGGTCCCTCCTTGATCTAGCAGGACGCCGTGTTGCAAGCGCCATCATGGGACCACCTGGGCCTGCCTGCGCAGATAACGCGCCAGCCCCAGAAAAGAGAGATTGAGCCCTGCACTGAAGACATAGTGTTCCACTTCCTTCGCGGGAAGATGGTCCGCGATTTCCGCCCGTGTGGCGGCCATGAAGGAAGCCAGCGCCACGGATTCGTCGGAAGCGGATCGCATGCTATTCCTGGCCATCTCGGCCCATTTGTGCAGCCGTTCGCGAAACAGCAGTACATGCTCCCCCGGATTTCCGGAGAATCCAAAGTGCGTGAGAAAGAGCCGCGCGGGTTTGCGTTCCAGGATCGCAGCGAACGAATTCTCCCAGATCTCCAGATCAATGTCCGGTGGTGGAGTAGCGGGCATCACATAGGAATGGCCCTCGATGCGCACACCGGTGGTGTCGCCCACAAAGGCGACACCCTGGTCGTGATCGAAGTAGCTGACGTGATGCGAAGCGTGGCCCGGCGTATAGACGACTTCCAGTTTGCCCGAGCCGAGCGGGAGCGTTTCGCCTCCTTCAAGGATGCGAAGATTCTCCGTCGGCACAGGAAGCGTCTCTCCAAAAAGCTGCTGCAACTCATTCGGCCAGAGCCGCAGCGCGCTGGCCAGCAGCTTTGAAGGATCGGCCATGTGCGGCGCGCCATTCTTGTGCACGTAAACCGCGAGCCGCGGATTTTCCCGCACCAGCGCGCCGCTCGCCCCGGCGTGATCGAGATGAATGTGGGTCAGCAGAAGGGCGTCAAGATTTCTTACGGAAAGGCCGCGGGCTTGCAATTGCTTGCGCAGCGTTTCGAGCGTCGAGCCCGGCCCGGGATCCACAATCGCGCGGAGCCCCTCCGATTCGAGCAGCGCCGCGGCGATCGAGCGCGCGTGGCCCATCCACTGGTTGTCGAGCGTGGTGATGGCCAGCATAAGTAGAGCAGTGTAGCGCAAGTGCAACAACTCGTGCCGTTCCAACAGTGTTTCCTGGGCGCGGCCAGCAAGCCAATTCAAATGCGAGCGGGAAAGGAAAAGGAAGGAAATAGTTGCGGCGAAAGGGAATTGTGGAATAACCTTACCCCACCGTGCTCTGTTGCATATTGTAGTTTCTCCGGGCCCAAGAATTAGCGCAGGGTGGGATGCCTGCTGAACCTGCGGGCGAAGAGTTCGAGAACTGCGCAGTGGCGTCGAACATGTCCTCGGAAGATAAGCGGCAGATCCGCACGGGGCGGTGTCCGCCAAGCTGGATTGGTGTGGGATTGATACTATTTCTCTGAGGGAGGAATCTGATGGGCAAGTCGTGCCTGGTAGTGGTGATGAGTGCCTTTCTGGCATTGTCCTTGGTCGCGCAACAAAAAAGCAGCGGGACGAATGATGGGACCACCGGGACCGCCGCGGAGAAGAGCGCCGCGGCTAGTTCCACGGCAAAAAATTCCGGCATTGTGCATGTGAATGGCACGTTTGCATTGCCGGCTGCTCCTCGTCCCACGCCATTCCCGGGGCCTGCCTCTGCCACTGAAGATACACGTGCGCCCGGGAGGTTGGTGCCCAGGTATGAAATTGCTGGGATGTACGACTACATTAATTTTTCGCCGGGCGACCCCTTCGCGAATTTTAGTAACCACGGCGCATCAGGCTCGCTAACCTACAATGCCTCGAAATGGCTGGGTCTCACTGCAGAACTCGCAGGATATCAGTTCCAGCGAGACCTCAGCCCGCTAACCGGAAGCAGCGCCTCCGTTAACGGTGGTTTCATGACGTATCTGTTTGGTCCCCGGCTGAACCTGCGGAAGTTTGACCACTTTGTGCCCTTTGCCGAATTCCTCGCAGGCGGCGCGCACGGTGGCACCGATCTGGGCGGTCAGGACCAGAACGCATTTGCGATCGCCACGGGTGGCGGCGTGGACATGGTTCTGACGAAAAACTTCTCGTGGCGTTTCGCGCAGTTTGACTATCTCATGACGACCTTTTCCGGGGGCGCCGTGGGCGCATCCGGGCGCCAGAATAGTTTCCGTGCCGCGACTGGAGTCGTGGTGCGCTTCGGGATTCCGAATCCGCCGCCGCCCCCGAATCATTCGCCGGTAGCGGCCTGCTCCGTAGACCCGGCGTCGGTCTATGCCGGTTCGGGCGGCACTGTGACGGTGCACGTAAACGCCAGCGACCCAGACAACGATTCGCTGTCCTACAACTATACGGCGACCGGCGGTTCGGTGGAGGGCATCGGCCCAGAGGCGCGCTGGAGTTCGACTGGCGCGGCCGTTGGCTCCTACACCGTGAACGTCAAGGTGGACGACGGCAAGGGCGGCACGGCGTCCTGCTCCGCTGACATTAAGGTAGAAGAGAAGCCCAATCATCCCCCGACGGCCTCCTTGTCCGTGGAGCGCAGCCCGATTCTGCCGGGTGAACGGACGGGCGTCACCTGCAACGGTAGCGATCCGGACAATGACCCGTTGACCTACTCCTACAACACCACCGGCGGACAGATTGTTGGCAGCGGTTCGAACGTGCAGTTCGATTCGACCGGCCTCCAGCCGGGCACCTACACAGTGAATTGCTCCGTGAACGACGGCCGCGGCGCATCTGCGGACGCTTCGGGCAAAGTCGAAGTGAAGGAGCCCCCGCAGATTAAGCAGTTGGAAGCCAAGCTGGCGCTGCACAGCATCTACTTCCCAACGGCGCAGCCCACGGTTGCGAAACCTAGCGGCGGTTTGGCGCCCAGTCAGGCGGCCACTCTGGATACGCTGGCAAGCGACTTCTTGCAGTATCTCAAGTACCGGCCGGACGCTCACTTGATTCTCGAAGGCCACGCGGACGTTCGCGGCGCCAAAGACTACAACGTGAAGCTCTCCGAACGCCGCGTCGAACGCACCAAGAGCTACCTGGTGGAAAAGGGCGCTCCCGCGGATCACATCGAAACCAAGGCGTTTGGCTTCGAAAAGAACATGACCTCCGAGGAGGTCAAGCGACTGATCGAAGCGGATCCCGATTTGAGCCCTGCGGAAAAGCAGAAGATTCTGAAAAACCTGCTCACCGTGCGGCTTGCCAACAACCGCCGCGTGGACGTAACCCTCAGCACCACGGGCGAGCAGTCCGTTCGCCGCTTCCCCTTCAATGCGAAAGATGCTCTGACTTTGCTTAGCAGAGCCGGAGGAGAAACCGGGAAGACTGGAAAAGCCGGAACGACTGGAAAGGCCAAGACGCCAGCTCCCGCGCCAAAGAAGAAGACCAATCCATAGACGGTAGCCGTCTCGCGCCGGGGGAACCTCGTGCCTCCGGACGAGTGGTCAGACACGAGTATTCGCAATTCAGAAACGGGCTCTTCGAGCAACTCTCGAAGGGCCCGTTTTCTTAGTTCTGGGAAGAGGCCCAGGATAGGGAAGGGTGGCATTCCGGATCAGCGCCAGCGGAATTTTTACCGCTGTTTTCCCAAAAGGGAACTCACCCGTTCTATTTTTGCAAACCCCCGAGAACAAGCCATCTACTGATTATCGTGCCGGGGAGCCAGGCGCAGATATTCACAGCCCTTCCTAAACTGCCCCCAAAGCACGACACGCAAAGAACGGCCCACGCTGCCCCAGGCCGGCGGAAAAGGCAGCCGCGTCCTGGTGTCGAGGACGAGCCCACGGTCGCGCGGCTCATCGCCGACGTGTTGGAGGACGAGGGATTCGACGTGGACGTCCTGCTGGACGGACGCGAAGCGCTGAACCGCGCCGTGCGCGAATCGTACAACTAAGTGATCTGCGACATGAAGACGAAGCACAGTCGTGATGGTCTTCGAACTCCAAGAGACTTCGGCCGCAGCGGACTACGGCAACAGCCGGAAATTCACACTGATCGTGGTGTCGATTTCGATGGGCTCCCCGTTTAGCAGCGTTGGAGTGTAGCGCCACTGGCTGACGGCTTCGATGGCAGCGCGCGCCAGCTGCGGGTCTACTTGACTGTTCATCACCTGCAGGGACAGCGGCTTGCCGTCCATGCCAATGACCGCATGCAGTACCACGGTGCCCTCCACGCTTGACGTCCTGGCCGCGTCAGGATAGACGGGTTGCACCTTCTTCAGAATTCTTGCCGCCTGTACGTTGCCACCGATAGGTAGCCGAGTGGGCTTTGATTTTTCCGCGGACTCCGCTGAAGCGGGGGTCTGAGCGGCCCCTTCCGCTGGGACGTCCACAACTTCAGTGATGGCCTCGATGTCCAACCGGATGTTCAGCGAAAGATCGCGGTTGGGCTCCAGAACGATTTGCGGCGCCCTGTACGGATCGAAGCCCGGCTTCAGCACTTTCATCTCGTATTCTCCGGCCGGCAAAGCCTTGAAACTGAAATTGCCCTCGGCGCCCGAGGCCGTCATGTCGATGGTCTTCGCTCTGTGGCTGGTCATCACGATAGTCGCATTCGGCACAGCGGCGCCGCTCACGTCAAAGATGGTGCCCGTGAATTTGCCGGAGAGGTTCTGTGCCGGCAGGCGAACGCCCGCAAGCGGAAGCAGCACGACCAAGGCAACGGGTTTGGCGAAGCGCCCCGCTCGCGGCGACACTCCGCGGCGGTTGGTGCAGGGATTCAACATGGCGAGAAATCTCCTTTCAAGATGGGAAGGACGTGCAATGGCTAGGGCAACCGACCAGCTTCGTTCAGAGCTTTTGAGAGTGCGGGCGAGTTCGAGCAATTGGTTTGCGTAGTCGCAAGCATCGAGTCCGGAATTTAAGACGGTGTCATCGCAGGCGCGTTCGCTTTCCTGTCGCAGCCGCGCGGCGGCGATCCAAGCAAGAGGATGGAACCAATAGAAGGCGCGGAAGAGTTCGGCACAGATTTGTGCCGGCCAGTCCTGACGAGCAATGTGCGCGAGTTCGTGGGTGAGCACGATCCGCCGGCGGTCCGAAGACCATTCGGTGGCACCAGCAGGAAGAATGATGCGCGGCCGGAAGACTCCCCAGGTGACTGGCATGGCTGCGGGATTGCTGCACAGCAGGACGGGCACGCGGCGCGCGATTTCTAGTGACTTGGAAATATCGGCTAGGCTGCCCGCCCAATCGTCCGCGGTGACCGTCACCGAATGCGCGGATACCCACGTCGTCCGTGCGAGACCGCCGAGAAGCCGCAGCACAATGAGCAAAGCACCCGCGGCCCAACTCAGTACGAGCCAGCCGCGCAATTGGCTTAACAGCGGAGACGCGGAAGCGGCGTCTACGACCATGGAAGGCAGACTTTGCGAATACGGATGCGCCGCGACTGGATGCGCCAGGCTCAAGAATCCGGCGGCGTCGCTGAGCGCGGCTGAATGCCACGCGGGAAGCAGAAACGTGAGCACGGGTAAAGCGAGCGAGGCGAGAATTCCCACGGCCCACGCTTGATGCCGTAATGCGGCCGAGCGACGGCGCAGGAGGCTTACCGTCAAGATCGTCAAAACGAGCAAAACAGTGGCCTTAACACTGCAAGCGAACAGGAATCCAAGTGCCGGTGGGACGCGGTCGAGCAGAGTCATGGTTGGCCCTCCTTCCTACTCTTCGCGATGAGGCGGGAAAGACGATCCAGTTCTTCCGAGGAGATTCGCGAAATTCCCTCTCCCAGAAGGGTGGCAACCGTCTTTTCCGTAGACCCCTCGAAAAACGTCTCCACCAGGTGACGAAGAGCGGAACGGCGCGCAACGTCGCGCGCTACCGCGGGAATGTACACATAGCGCAGTCCTTGTTCTTCGTGGCGGACGTGACCTTTTTCCTCGAGCACGCGCAGTTGCGCGCGTACCGTCGAATAGCTCGGTTTGTCGGCCAGCTTGGCCAGCACCTGGCCAACCGTAGCGCGCTCGAGTTTATAAAGAACGTCCATGATCTGGCGTTCGCGTCGTGTAAGGGAATGCGGTTTCGCTTTGCTCATTGCGGTGTGTGCTAGTTTTGTAGCACGTATGCTAGAAAACTAGCACGTGGGGCCTGGCGTGTCAACTGGTTCATGCCCAAGCTTCAATTCTTGACTGGAGTATCCTTTGCGTTCTTGGTTGCAACTTCGCCGAAGAAGGCGAGGACGCGGCGGCGAAATTCCAGGGGCTGAAAGCCGAGGGCCGCGGTGTGGAACGCGTCCGGGACGACCCAGAGTTGCTTGGGGCCACGGGCGGCGGCGTAAATTCTTTCCGTGTGGCGGCAGGGAAGGGCGACATCTTTTTCATCGCAGATGAGAAGGACGGGGAAGGCGCGCGCGGCCACGGATTTTTCCGGCGAGACTTCAGCGGCATGGAATCCCGCGAGGGATTCGCCGCGATAGATGAGTGTCCAACTGAAGGGCGCAAACAATGTCTTTCCGATGAGCGGCGACCAGCGCAATCCGGCGTAATCGTAGGAGGCCTCGCGAAGGTTTGCGAAGGACGCTTCGGCGACGACCGCTTCGATGCGGGGATCGGCCGCGGCGGATTGCAGCGCGATAGCGGCGCCCATGGATTCGCCCAAAGCAAAGAGATGAAAGGCGGAGGTTGAGGAAGTGGAGGGAGTAGAGGAGGTAAATGAAGTAGAGGAGATGACGGAGGAAGATGGTGCGGGAGTGACGGGCTTTGCGCGATACACCGACGGATCAGAGACCAGGGCATCGATGATGGCGTGGGTGTCGTTACGCTCGAGCCAGCCGTAGGTGGCCATGGAGCCTTCGCTGGCGCCGTGGGCGCGGGCGTCCATCATGACGACGCCGTATCCTGCGCGCAGAAGGAATTCGGACTGGCCGATGACGCCGACGCGGTTATCGGCGACGCCGTGAAAAAGAAGCACCCAGCTCCCATTGGGCTGGGGCGCGGAAGCTTTCCAACCGCGCAGCACGACGCCGTCGGCGGCACGAACGTTGGAGGTAGGCGGGGCCTACCAGCCAGCCGGCCAGTGCCGCCAGGAACGGCGGGCAAAGGAGGAGGATGAGAGCAATGCGGATCAGGCGGCGCATGTGTTGTCTCTACAGGAGGATACGAAAATCCAGGGAATGGAGTTCAAGTAAGACTTGCCGATTTTGCGTGGCGCAAATAGAGTACGCAAGAGTAGCAAAACACGCGGGTTATAGACCTTTTTGTTTCAGTCCATTGCAACAGGGGCTGCAATCTATTGAAACAGAAAGATTCAGAGAAAGCCATGGGTTGCGCAAGAGCAAAGGAGTGCCGAAGCGATTGAAAACAAAGATCGTTGGTGAGGGGGCTCCGGAAAAAAAGAAAGCGGCGGCTCGGCTGCACTTTTCCAACGCATGTTTAACTAAGCAATAAATTAGATAAAAGTAATACAGCCGTCAAGGAAAAGTATGTTCGGTTTGCGATGAGCCGATTGCCGGCCGTTCTTACTTGGGGGTGATGACGAGTTTTCGGGCGGGGGAGGCGGCGCGCTGCTCGGCTCTACTTTCTTGCTCGATGTGCGGGGTACACACGGCGATTTCGTCATCGATGTCTTTGATTTCGCGGGCGAGGTGAAAATTTTCGGGATCTTTCGAGTAGGCCGCGAAGAGCGAGTCTCTCCGAGCTTTCAAGTCGTCGCGTTTTTTCTTCCAGTGACTGGTAACTGCCACCATGGGTTAAACCTCACAACCAGTGTGCGCTCTTTTGTCGTTTGCCGATAGGGGCATAAAGCGGTGTGTTTAGGTCTGAAGACCGGCCACTACAACGGAGCCGGCTAGGGATGCCGGTGCAAAAGCGAACCGAGCTGCCGCACCCCAAATCAAGAGCGGAAGAGGACGGATTCGCGCTGGAACATTTTGATGGCGATGAACAGGGCGGCGGCGGCGTAGACGCAAGTGGAAAGGAAAATGATGGTGATGAAATTCCAGTGATAGGTGCCGGTAACGAGTTCTTTGCAGAGAAGACTCACGTTAAGGATGGGGATGAGCGAAAGTTTAGGGGTGAGCTCGACGCCGGGAAGCATGGCCGCTACGGCCGGTATGATGACGATGAAAGTCATCGGCGTGAGGTAGCTCTGGGCCTCTTTGTAGGTCTTGGCGAACAGAGCGATGGTCATCAAGGTGGCGGAGAAGAGAACGGCAACGGGAAGAGCCATGAAGAAGACAGAGAATACGGCCTTGGGCCCGAGCTTGAGAAGAAAAGTGGCGGCCGCAGCGCGCCCACCGCCCGTCTGTCCAGCGTAGTGACTTAAGACTGAGAAAGAAACGCCCATGGACAAGACGGAGAGAGCGGCGGTGCCCAGCGCGGCCGTGAGAATTAAGAAAAACTTGCCGAGGACGAGGTGCATGCGGGAGATGGGGCTGGACAGGATGGTTTCCATGGTGCCGCGCTCTTTTTCGCCGGCAGTCAAGTCCATGGCGGGATACATTGCGCCGGTCATGCAGAGAAGGATGACCATATAGCCGATGAGGCCGCCGAACGCGGCGCCGCTGACTTTTTCCGGAGGGGCAACGTTTTCTTGCTTCACCTCAAAGGGCTTGAGCACGGCTTCCGGGAGATTCTTGGCAGCGAGACGTTCCTTGACCACCGTGTCGCGGTAGTCCTTCATGTACTTTTCGACCTTTTCGGTGGCAAATTCGGATTTCATTTCTCCTTCGTAGTTGAAAATCTTGACGGTGTCTGACTTTTGCGCAGCGACATCGGCCTGGAAACCTGTGGGGATTTCCACGGCGGCGCGGATTTCCTTGTTGATGATCTGGTCTTTCCAGTTGGGCGCATCAGGAATAATCTCAATTTTATCGAGCTTCCTGAGCCCTTCGACAACGGCAGGAGAATCTGCGCCGCCGCGAAGCATGACCTTGGGAACCTCATCTTTGGCTTTGCCAACCAGTGCGACCGCCATAGCGGCGAAACCCACGCTAAGAACCGGAAAGAGCAAGAGCGGCACGAGTATAGTGGAGACAACTGTGCGGCGGTCGCGGACGGCTTCCGTGAGCTCTTTGCGATAGACGATGCCGATGTTGCGCATGGACATGTCAGTTGGCCTCCTCGGCGACGTAGTGGGGTGTGACGACTTTGACGAAGATCTCCTCTAGTTCGTGCTCGCCGTATTTGTCACGGAGCTGTCCGAGGGAGCCTTCCACCAGGAGTTTGCCGGATTGGATAATGCCGATGGTGTCGCAGAGTTTTTCGACTTCGCTCATGATGTGCGTGGAGAAAATGACGGTCTTGCCGTTGTCGCGGCATTCGCGGATGAAAGCGGTGATGGTGCGAGCGGTCATGATATCGAGGCCGTTGGTGGGCTCGTCGAAAATCATGACAGGTGGATCATGAACAAGGGTGCGGGCGATGGAGGTTTTCTGCATCATTCCAGTGGAGAGCTTGTCGCAACGGCGGTCGCGGAAACTGTTCATGTCCAGGCGGCTGAAAATGCCGTCGACGCGTTTTTTCAAGGTGATTTCGTCGAGGCCATTGAGGCGGCCGAAGTATTCAACAAATTCCTGGGCGGTGAGCCTACGATAGAGAGCCGTAGCGGTGGAGAGGAAGCCGACGTTGGCGCGGACCTTTTCGGGCTGCTCGACCACGTCGTAGCCACAGACGATAGCGGTGCCGTCGGTGGGCTCGAGGATGGTGGCGAGCATACGGAGCGTAGTGGTTTTGCCGGCCCCGTTGGCGCCGAGGAGGCCGTAAATCTTGCCCGGCTGGCAGGTGAAGTTGACGTTATCGACGGCGCGGATTTCGCCGCGCTTCTTGTCCTGGAAGCGCTTGGACAGGCCACGAGCCTCGATCATGGGTAAGACCCTCGCTGGGTGTTACTTAGACAGGGTAGAAAAGCGTTTACAGTTTACTACGCGAGGGGCGGGAAAATGTTACGGCAAGAGAGGACATCATCCCTTGTGGCAGTTGGGGCATTGCTTGGCATCAAACCTATCTGGCGGGACGCGGAACATGTTGTTGCACTGGATACAGACGCGGTGGATGACCGAGCTCACGACGGCGCCAGGCTGGAGCGGCTTGCTGGCCCCGGCAGGAGGGGAGGCAGTAGCTTTTTCGGGCGTGGTTTCAGCAGGCATGACTGAATTCTAGCACGCGGAGGGCTCTGCACAAGAGGAACTCGACGGCATCCCGGCGGAAGGCAAACGGCATCTTTATAGTGTGAGTAATCGCGAACATAACCTGCGGCCCGTATAGAGAAAGGCGCGCGGCTCTTGCTAGAATAAAGTGTTTTGGCGTTTACCCACAGGGGACCAGCAAGCCAGGGACAAGTAAAAGAACGTTTCATGAGAAGAGTGGGTCCTTTTGCGCCTCCGAGCGCGGTGCGGAAGTCGGCATAGAATAGGAACGAATGGATCGGCGACTGCGAAATCGAATCTTGCTCTACCTGCTGGTGGCGGGAGTGCTGGCGTTTGGGTTGATCGAACTGAGCGGGCGGAAGCCGGCGGCGAAGATATCCGCGGTGATGCCAACGCGGGAAAACCTGGCTTCCTCCATCACCAGCAACGGAAAAGTAGAGCCTATCGAGCCGTACGTGATGCGGGCGCAACTGGATACGTTTGTGGAGAAGGTACACGCGAAAGAAGGACAACAAGTTAAGAAGGGGCAGGTGCTGCTGGAATTGAACGTGAAGGATGCGTCGGCGCAGCTTTCCGAGGCGCAGTCGAAGCTCCTGCGTGCGCAGGAGGATCTGCGAGCAGCAAAGGGGGGAGGCAGAACGGATTCCGCGGCGCAGGTGGCGGGCGACCTGGCGAAAATGCAAGCGGAGCGGGACCGTCTGCAGAAGAATCATGACGCGCTGGTGCGCTTGATTGCGCAACAGGCGGCGACCCAAGACGAACTTGCTGCGAATGACCTGGCGCTCGGGAAAGCGCAAGCGGAAGTGACGCGGCTGGCGGCGGCGAAGCAGGAGTTTGACCGCGGGGTGCGACTGGACGCGGAACGGGCGGCGCTACAGGTGCAACAAGCGCAGCACGAAGTGGCGGCGCTGCAAGACAAGGTTCGGAATGGCTGGATCACAGCGCCGGTGGATGGGACGCTGTATTCGCAGCCGGCAAAGGCCGGGGATTTCGTGAAGCTGGGGGACTTGCTGGCGGAGATGGCGGACCTGCGCAAAGTTCGCGTGCGGGTGTTTATCGATGAGCCGGAACTGGGCGCGCTGGAACCAAATCAGCCGGTGAAAATTACGTGGGATGCGCTGCCCAACCAGAACTGGGCGGGGAAGACGGAAATTATTCCGAAGCAGGTCGTGGCGCGCGGATCGCGAAGCGTGGGCGAACTGCTCTGCTCGGTGAACAACGACAAGCTGGAGCTGCTGCCGAACACGAATGTGAACGTGCGAATCAATTCGAAGGAACGTCTGGGCGTGCTGGCGGTGCCGCGCGGCGCGGTGGAGGCCCAAGGCGGGCGGCGATACGTGTTCGTGGTGAAGAAAAACCAGTTAGGCGTGGGCAAATCGATACTGGAGAAGCGGGAGATTCACGTGGGCATCGCGGACGCGACGAGTTATGAAGTGGTGAGCGGGTTGCAGGAAGGGGAGATGGTGGCACTGCCGGGAGACGTGGACTTGCGCGACGGAATGTACGTGATCGTGGTGAATACGGAGGTTGCGAATTTCCGAGGGAATTCGAATGGTTAGAGCGGGAAAAGGCTTTTTGGCAATCTTGCTGATAGCGAGCGTGGCGATGGCGGCGACGAGCGTCAAGCAAGATGCGGATCTTGAGGCCGCGCGGCGCGCGTATGAAGCCAGCGACTATGCGAAGGCCGTTCAGGCCCTGCAAACGGCGGCGGTCAAAGATCCGCAAAACGGAGATGTGCAGCTGCTGCTGGCGAAAAGTTACCTGGAGATGGAGCAGTGGGACGCGGCAGTGAAGAGCGCGGAGCGGGCAGTGGCTATCGATCCGCAAAATTCGAAATTTCACGAGTGGCTGGGGAGGGCATACGGCGAAAAGGCCGATCATTCAGGGCCGTTTTCCGCGATTGGGCTGGCCCGGAAGGCCGGCAGGAGATTTGAGGCGGCGGTACAACTCGATGAAGAGAATTTCTCGGCGAGGCAGGCACTGATTGAGTTCGATTGCAGCGCTCCTGGATTCGTCGGAGGTGGTGAGGAAAAAGCGTCGCTACACATCCAGAGACTGGCGGAGCTGGATGCCGCCGAGGGGCACTATGCAAAGGGTAATTGCCGGCGTCAGAGAAAGGATTTTGCCACGGCGGACCAGGAATTTAGGAAAGCACTGGAAAGCGGTCCCAAGTCTGCGGAGCTCGTTTACGATATCGGCGATTATGCCGTAAAGAGAAGCCAGGCGGACAGGCTGTTGGCGGTGGCTGATGCCGGAGAGCGGGTTGCGCCGGACGACCCCAGGGCACGCTTCTACCGTGGGGTGGCGCTGGTCTTGAAGAAAGAAAATCCAGCCGAAGCAGAGCGCTTGCTGCGGAAGTACGCGAAAAAAGCGCCGACGCGGTCGGGATATCCGCGGCAAACAGCCGCTCATGTTTGGCTAGGACAGCTGCTCGAGAATGAAAATAAGCCGGAAGATGCGGCAAAAGAATATGAAACTGCCTTGAAGCTCGATCCCAAGAACAAGATGGCGCAGGAAGCGTTGAAACGGATCAGGAAACGCTAAAAATCAGCCATGGCTGTGACCCCTCGAATTCCCGCAAAAAACAGCGGTGCGACGCGATGATGGACTGGCGAGAAACGGTGTCGGTGGCGATCGACGCGCTGCGTGCGAACAAAGTGCGCGCGATGCTGACGTCGCTCGGCGTGATCATCGGAAGCGCTTCGATCGTGCTGGTGGTCACCGTGGCGCTGACCAGCAAGAAATTTGTGCTCTCGCAGATTGAAAGCATCGGGTCGAACCTCGTTTGGGTGGAGCTAGTGCGCAGGCCGGATACGCCACAGCCGCTAAGCTATGAAATGACACTGGAAGATTTGGAGGCAGTCAAATCCATCCCCAAGGTGATTGAAGTGGCGGGAACGCGCGAACTGCCGATGGCGGTCATCGTGGGGGGGGTGGAGCGTCCCGTAAATTTGGTAGGCGTAACAGATGGGTACCAGTCGATTCGACGGCTACTGGTCCTGCGGGGGAGGTACTTCGATCCCGGCGACATGGAAATGCGCAGTAAGGTTTGCCTAATCACGACGCAGCTGATGGAGAAGATTTTCGGGCAGGAGAATCCCGTCGGGAAATCGATGCGGGTGGGAGAGCTTACGTTTTCAGTGATCGGGGTGTTTCGCGAGCGAGTGGAGACGTTTGGACTTTCCGATATTCAAGAGAATTCCGTGCTCATTCCATTCACACTGATGAAGTATTACACGGGCGATGAAGTGGTGCGGCTGCTGGACGCGCAGGCGGCGAAACCGGAAGATGTGGCGTCGGTACAGCGGCAGGTTGGGCAACTGTTGAAAAGCCGGCATCCCGCCGAGGCGGAGTACAAGGTGCAAACGCTGACGGCCATTCTGGGCGCGGCTAAAAACATTTCACTGGCGCTGACGATTCTGCTGATCCTGATTGCGTTCATCGCGTTGCTGATCAGCGGGATCGGGATCATGAACATTATGCTGGTGACGGTGCAGGAACGCACGCGGGAAATCGGCATTCGCAAGGCGATTGGCGCTGCACGACGCGAAATCATGTACCAATTTCTGGTGGAATCCCTGGTGATCAGCGGGGGCGGAGCGGTGATCGGAATTTTGCTCGGAATTGCCATCCCCGTGACGGCACAGTTTTTTCTGCCGGGGAGCCTGCGAGTTCCGGTGTCGGGTCTCAGCGTAATTGTGGCGTTCCTAGTGTCGTGCTCGACGGGACTTTTCTTCGGGTATCTGCCGGCGAATCAGGCGGCGAGCCTGGAGCCGGTGGAGTCCTTGCGATACGAGTGAAATCGATTTCGGAAACAGGAAATTGGAAGCAGGGAATTCTTGGAGCGGCGGGAGGCTTGCGATGGTGAAGAGCATGCGAATCGCAGCACTGGGTGGTGCAATACTGGCGCTGTTTTCCGCTCGTGCGAGCGCACAGGAGGGAACAACTCGAGCTGCGAACACCGGGGCGCCGGCCGTGTTGACGCTCAAGCACGCTATTGAGCTGGCCTTGCAGAACAGCAAAGATATTCAAGTGGCAAGGGTTCAAGCGCGAGTGGCGGACCACGCCGCTCAGATTACGAAAGCGCAGTTCATGCCGAACCTCTATGCAGGCTCCGGCGCCGGATACAGCAATGGTATTCCGGAAACTCCGGGAGGGCGCGCGCCATCCGTGTTCAACGTGACGTACACCGAGCAAGTGTTCAATGAGCCGCTGCGGGGCCAGGCGAAGGAGATGCAGGAGCAATCCAGCGCGCAGAAGCTCGTGCTTCTGGAAGCACGAAACAACGTCATTACGCGAACGGCGATGAGCTACCTCGAGCTCGGAAAAGTGCAGCATTCGCTGGAAGTCTTGCGCAAAGAGCGCGAGAGCGCGGAGAAAATTCTCCAAGTAACGCAGGAACGGCAGGGAGAAGGATTCGAACTCCCGGTGGAGGTTACCAAGGCGCAACTGACCAAGGCGCAAGTGGCGCAGCGGATCCTGCGGCTCGAAGGACGCGAGGACGAGCTGGAAGTTTTTCTGCGATATCAGCTCGGGCTGGCGGATTCGCAGGAGATCCAAGTGACGCCCGAAGAGCTGCCTGGAGAAGCCGAGCAGGCGGGAGACAATCTCGAGGCGCTGGCGTTGACGAACAATACTGGCTTGCAACTGGCGCAATCCGACGTTCGCGCGAAGGAGTTCCGTCTGAAAGGGGAGAAGCGCGGATATCTTCCGACGGTGGAGTTGGTCAGCGTATACAGCCTTCTGGCGAGATATAACAACTACGACAAGTTCTTTAACACCTTCAAGCGCAATAACTTTAATGCGGGTGTGGATGTGCGCATGCCGATTTTCAGCGCGCGCCTAAAGACGGACATCGGCCTGGCGCAGGTGAATCTGGACGCTGCCAAGGCAAGCCTGACGAACAAGAGATCCGAAGTAAGCGCGGAAGTGAGGCAGAAGACACGACGAGTGCGGGAAATGAATGCGGCGAAAGAAGTGGCTCGGCTTGAATTGCAGCTCGCGCAGCAGAATGTTGCCGTGTCGCAAGCCCAGTTCGCGGAGGGAAAACTAAACCTCCGCGAGGTCGAGAAGCTGCGGCTGGAGGAAAACGAAAGGTGGATGGCGTATCTGGACGCGAATTTCCAGAAGCAGCAGGCACAGCTCGAATTGCTGAAGACTGCCGGGCAATTGGACAAGGTTTGGCACTGAGGAAGCGATTGGTGATTGGTGATGCTCGATCAAGACGGATTGCCGGGGTTTTTGGAAGCGCTAAAGAAGCTGGACACCGGGTTTTCCGAATTGCCAGCGCAGGAGAGTAGGGCGGCGGGGATCGAGCGGGTCGCGGGAGTGCTGGACGCGACGGCGGAACGTCTGCTGGACAATTATCCTTACTTTCATCCCTTGTATGCGGGGCAGATGTTGAAACCGCCTCATGCAGTGGCGCGGCTGGCTTACGCGCTGGCCATGTGGATCAACCCCAATAATCACGCGCTGGATGGCGGCCGGGCGACTTCCGCGATGGAGAAGGAAGCGGTCGCGGAGATCGCCGCTATGTTTGGGTGGAAGAATTTTCTGGGGCATCTATGCGGTGGCGGGACGATGGCGAATCTCGAAGCCTTGTGGGTGGCCGGGCAACTGCAACTGGGCAAGAAGATTCTGGCGAGCGAGCAGGCGCACTACACGCACAAGCGCATCACCGGAGTGCTGCGACTTGGGTTTGAAACCGTGGCGTGCGATGCGCGGGGGCGCATGAACATCAATGCGTTGACGAAACGCGTGGCACGAGGCGACGTCGGAACCGTGGTGACCACGATGGGAACCACGGCGACGGGTTCGGTGGACCCGCTCCCCGAAATTCTAACGCTTCGTGAAAAACATGGATTCCGGATTCACGCGGACGCAGCGTACGGCGGCTATTTCATGCTGGCGGGAAATCTTCAGCAGGAAGCAACGCGAGCCTTTTCGCGAATCACAGAGGCGGACTCCATCGTGATCGATCCCCACAAACACGGTCTGCAACCTTACGGGTGCGGGTGCGTCTTGTTCCGCGATTCCGGAGTGGGCCGGTTGTACAAGCATGATTCGCCTTACACTTATTTCAGCTCTGCCGAATTGCATTTGGGTGAGATCAGCCTGGAATGTTCACGGCCCGGCGCGGCGGCCGCCGCGCTGTGGGCGACGCAAAAGCTTTTGCCGCTTGAGAAGGGCGGAGAATTCGCCAAGGGGCTCGAACAGGGCAGAAACGCGGCCCTGAAACTTTTCGAGAGAGTGCGCGCAGATTCGCGATTTGTCGCGGCCTTCGCGCCGGAACTGGACATCGTGGTATTCGCGCCCCGGGCCGGGAGCGTCACCGAGTCTTCTGTGTTGACGCGCAAAATTTTTGATGCCGCGGCCGGGCGCAATTTGTATCTAGCCGTGGCGGAACTGCCGATTCTATTCTGGGAAGGAAACCTGGGAGCGATGAAGCGCGACCGCGACACGATTGCGTGCCTGAGGTCTGTGCTGATGAAGCCGGAACACTACGATTGGGTGGAACGCATCTGGGAGCTGCTCTCGGCGTCCACGCAGGAAGTTCTCGATCGCCCACACTGATCCGATCTCTTCTGAAAGCTGCAAGTCCCATTGCCTGCGGTATTTAGCCATTCGATGCACAATTGCAGCCATTGGCAGAAAGGTTTTGGGGGGATTCCTGGAAGTCAGGTAGACTAGTATCTGGGTTTTGTGGGCTTGGGCCGTGTACGCCGATGGGACTTGTGTTTGGCAGTGCCATGGAATCCCCCAGGGTCTTGCATCTCCAAGTTTGTAACTTGAAGGCTGAGGGTGAAGAATGCCGGATGTAATGAAGACGTTGCTTTTGAATCCGCCGAGTTTTGAGAATTTTGATGGCGGGGCAAGCTCGCGGTGGCCCGCGACGCGTGAGATTGAATCTTACTGGTATCCGGTGTGGCTAACGTATCCGGCCGGGATGATTCCCGGCAGCCGGCTGCTCGATGCTTCTCCTCACAAAGTCAATTGGCAGCAAACCGTCCAGATCTGCAAGGACTATGAGTTTCTGATTCTTTTCACTTCTACAGTCGGGCTCGAGAGCGACATCAAGCTCATTCGCAAGATCAAAGAGTCCAACCCCAACATGAAGATTGCCTTCGTGGGGCCACACGGGCACATCAAGCCGAACGAAACGCTGATGGCCAGCGAAGACATTGATTTTGTGACCCGCGGGGAGTTCGATCACTCGGTGGTGGAATACGCGCACGGGAAGTCGCTGAGCGAGATTCAGGGCGTCAGCTACCGTAAAGACGGCAAGATCGTACACAACCCGGAGCGCCCCCAGTTGCACACTGAAGAGTTGGATGCGCTGCCGTTCGCGACGGACATTTACAAGCGCGATCTGGAGATCGAGCGCTACAACGTGCCGTTCCTGCTGCATCCGTACGTATCGTTCTACACCACGCGTGGCTGCCCGGCGCTGTGCACCTTCTGCATGTGGCCGCAGACGATTTCCGGACATGCCTGGCGGACGCGTTCGACGGAAAACGTGGCGCGCGAAGTGAAACAGGCGCTCGGCTATTTCCCGCAAATGAAGGAAGTTTTCTTCGACGATGATACGTTCAACATCCGCAAGGACCGCGTGCTGGATCTCTGCGCGAAGTTCAAGCCTCTGAAGTTCCAATGGTCTTCCACTGCGCGCGTACACAGCGACTACGAGACGGTCAAAGCCATGGCGGATGGCGGAGCGCGGCTCTTCATCGTGGGCTTCGAATCCGGCGACCCGCAAATTTTGAAAAACATCAAGAAGGGCGCGACCATTGAGATGGCGCGCAACTTCATGAAGAACTGCCGAAAGGTCGGAATTCGGGTGCACGGCGACTTCATCATCGGACTGCCCGGTGAGACGAAGGAAACCATCCAGAAGACCATCGATTTCGCCAAGGAATTGGATTGCGAAACGATCCAGGTGTCCTTGGCGCATGCGATGCCTGGGACGGAATTGCACGACACGATGGCAGCACAGGGCTTCCTTAAAGTAGAAGCGTTGGCCGATTCGGGCGGACATCAACTGCCGCACATTGAGTACCCGCATCTTTCGAAAGCGGAAATGATGTCCGGAGTCAACCAGTTTTACGATGACTATTACTTCCGCCCCAAGGTCGTGTGGCGCATCGTGAAGGAAGCGCTGTGGGACAGCAATGAAAGGAAGCGGCTGTATCACGAAGCGACGGAATTCCTCACGCTGCGCGCGGAGCGGCTGAAATGGGCGCGCCAGGGCGGCGAGGACTACAAGAAGCCGATGGTTTCCGTGCCTGAGACGCCTTCCGCCTCGGCGAACGACTAAGTTCAAAAAAATGGCAAGCGAGAGAAGGCTGAGAATCAAGACGCTGGTCATGGTCTTGGCGATGGTTGTGTGTGCCAACGTGGGAGACTTGATGCTGAAGCGCGGAATGTCGCAAAACGGCGTCGTGCAATTGACAGGCGCCGGCGTTGCTCATGCCTTCCTGCTGACGTTGACCAACGGGACGATTTGGATTGGCGTCTTCTTCCTGACAGGCTTCATGGTGAGTTACATGACGGTGTTGAGCTGGGCGGACTACAGTTACGTGATGCCTGCGGGCGCGTTCGGCTATGCGCTGCTCACGCTGATGGCAGTACTTTTCCTGCACGAATCGGTTTCGCCGCGACGCTGGGTGGGGGTTGTACTGATTTGCGTGGGAGTGCTCCTCGTTGGTCAGACGAAGCCTCGGACTACCGAAGTGGCAAGCGAGGCCATGGCATGATGCCCGTGATTCTTGTCCTGGCAGTGCTGATCCTCGGAAGCACCGGGGGCGAGATCGCCATCACTTACGGAATGAAGGCGACAGGAGAGCCTGCGCGGCTGCGGCCGCGTGCGCTCCTGCAGTTTCTGGGGCGGGCCTTCCGCAACGGATGGTTTTGGGTAGGTGTGCCACTGATGGCGGTATCCTTTTATGCGCTGCTTGTACTCCTTTCCTGGGAGCCGATCAGCCTGGTGATTCCGGCGTCAGCGCTGAGCTACGTGGTCGGAACCCTGGGCGCGAAGTACATTCTGGGAGAGCAAATAAGTGCCGCACGCTGGGCTGGGGTGCTGCTGGTTTGCGCAGGCGTCGCACTCGTTGCGGCGGGCTAGTGCCCTTTGATTCTCAAAAGATAGTCATTAGCGTGTTGCAAAAGTGGTGATACGATTTGGGCAACAAGGGGATGCTGGCGAAAGGCAACAGGCCAAGTTGCCGGCAACCCAGTAAACTGGTTCGGCATCTGAGTCGAAGTCCAGTTTGCGTTTCAAGATTCCTGCGTGACGGGGAAAAATCCCCTCCCATCGGCATTAGCTGGGCAATCGGGATTTGGGGCGATAGGAATGTTGTTGCATATCCTCTACCGGATCGTGCTGGTGCTCGCGGTCGCGCCGCTGGCTTATTACCTGCTCTCGTTGTACTGCGTGGTTGGCTATTTCCGGGAGCTGAGAAAATCAACGCCAGGAACAGCCGTGTTCTCGCCACCGGCGAGTATTCTCAAGCCCGTGCGCGGTGTGGACCACCAAGCGTACGATAATTTTGCGAGTTATTGCCGGCTGGACTACCCGAAATACGAGATCATTTTTGCAGTGGCCGATCCGGATGACCCGGTGGTCCCTGTGATTGGAAAACTGCAAGCTGATTTTCCCTCCTGCTCCATCCGGCTCATCAAGGGGGTCGCACGGATTGGAACGAACAGCAAAATAAACAGCCTCTGCCGGCTCGTGCAGGAAGCGCAGTACGATCTCTTGGTGATGAGCGACAGCGATGTGCGCGTGGAGCCCGACTACTTGAGGCTGGTGGCCGCGCCATTTGCCAATTCCGAAGTCGGTGCGGTCACTGCATTTTGCCAGTGCCTCGGCGGGGGCCGCATTGCAACGGAGTTGGATGCCCTCGGAATGTGCTTGGATTCCGTTCCGAGTGCGCTGGTGGCACGAAAGCTCGAAGGGAAAATGCAGTTCGCTTTTGGCTGGACGATGGCCACGACGAAAAAGCACCTGGCGGAGATTGGTGGCTGGGAAGCGATGGTGGATTATCACTCCGACGATTTTGAGCTGGGGAACCGCATCGCGCGAAAAGGCTATCGCGTGGAGCTGATGCAAAAGCCCGTCTGCATGGTGTTTCCACAAGAGTCGGTCAGGCAATTTTTTCGTCATGAATTGCGGTGGTCCATTGGATTGAAAAATGTACGTCCAACCGCTTACCGGGGGCTGATCCTGACCCATGGGCTGCCTTGGGCAGTACTCGCAGCGGGGGTGGCCGCGAGAGCGGGATGGACGGGAATCGCCGTGGCAAATCTTCTTGCGTACTTCCTGCTCCGCTTCGGGTTGGCGTGGACGACCGGATGGTGGGGTCTGCATGATCCCGGAACAGGAAAGAGGCTCTGGCTCATTCCACTGCGGGATGCCATCAGTTTTATTGTCTGGGTCGGTGGTTTTTTTTCGGACAAGATTGTCTGGCGCGGTCTGGTTTATCGCGTGCAGAATGGCCATCTCTTCCCCGTGCCACGGGCAAGCCTCAGGAAGTAAATCGTTGCGCCCAGCGTAGGCACAGGCATCACAAACTCCGCGAACATTCTCTAAAAGAGATTTCGTGAGTTCGCCAGGTTTCTGCGCTGCTCGCCATTGGTCTTACCGGTCATCACCGGCAGTTTCAAGGCAGATACGTTTCTTGCATTTCGCCAACACACCAGTTCGCTGGTGAATTTCGCATTTAGCGGAGACCTGTTAGAGTTGCGGTTAACCTAAACTGCACGGAGATCTGGCGGCGATGACGAGCAAACCTGCATGACAATTCACGCACCAGCGTGGCGCGATGCGGTGCTGCTGCTGGCGGCGGCTCCGCTGGTTTATTACGTTTTGGCGGCCTTGGCGGCGCTGCGTTTCTTCCGCAAGGAACGCGCGCGAACACTTCCGCACTACACTCCTCCTGTTAGCTTGCTCAAGCCTGTGCGCGGTCTTGATTTTGGTTCCTTCGAAAATTTCTCCAGCTTTTGCCGGCTGGACTATCCAGAGTACGAGATTCTATTTGCGGTGAATGACGAAGGCGATCCCGCCGTGCCCGTGATTGAGCGAGTCATCGCGGAGTTTCCGGGGTGCCGCATGCGCTTGCTGGTGGGCGCCGAAGAGCTCGGAGCGAACCGCAAAGTCAACAAGCTGGCGCGGCTTGCGAGGGAAGCGCAAAATGATGTGCTGGTGCTGACGGACGGCGACGTCCGTGTCGGCCCGAATTTCTTGCGGGAAGTGGTCGCGCCGCTGGCGGACGAGAGGACTGGGGCTGTCACTTCGTTCTATCGTGCGATCGCCGAGCGAAATCTTTGGGCGGAACTTGAGGCAGTGGGTGCATCAAGCGATTTTTTCGCCGGAGTGTTGATGGCGCAATGGACGGAAGGCGTTCACTTCGGCCTTGGAGCGTCCATTACGACGACGAAGCAGTGGATTGGCAAAATGGGCGGATTCGAAGGGATCGCGGGCACCTTGGCAGATGACTACGAATTGGGAAACCGGATCGCCAGAGTGGGTGGGGTGTTGCTGCTATCCCGCGAAGCAGTTTGGACGATGTACCCGGCACAAACCGCGAAGGATTTCTGGAACCATCAGATGCGCTGGGCCCGAACGATCCGGCTCTGCCGGCCGTTATCCTACGTCGGGCTGCTGTTGACGCAGGGATTGCCCTGGATGCTTCTTGCAGCCCTGGTTGCGCCGGCAAGATGGGTGGCCATTAGCTATCTGCTGGCGTATGTGCTGCTACGTTTCGTGATGGCATGGACGGTTGGTGTTTGGGGCGTCGAAGATCAAGTCTTGCGAAAGAAAATATGGTTGGTACCTCTTCGCGACGCATTTTACTTCGTGATTTGGCTGGCAAGTTTTGGCTCAAATCGCATCACGTGGGGAAGCTCCCAATACCTGGTTCGCGACGGCCAGATGGTGCCCGTTCTTGCAGGCAAGCCAGCAGAGGGAAATCCTGCGGCTCCAACGCCCCGATAGCGCCGAAGATCTACGATTTGCAACCGTTAGCGGGTTGACGGTTTTAGGAATCCCGACTAAATTAGATGGGTAGAGTGGTGGCGTCATTGGTTTCAAAGAATGAGCCACGACTCGTTTTCCGCCGCCACGGGTGGGAGATCGTCCAACGGTAGGACTCCAGATTCTGGATCTGGCTATCCTGGTTCGAATCCAGGTCTCCCAGCCACTCTTTTCTTCTTGATAAAGAACCACTTACCTCATTCTCGACTTCATCCTCATTAGCTTCAGAATGGGCGACTTTGCCCGTACTCTGTCCAAACTCGCTTCCTACATAACTGTCCAACTTCCGCGCCGCGTCTTTCAGATCGCGTTCGCTCACAATGTTGTAGCGATCGAAGACTTCTCTGGTCTTGTGGCCCGAGATGCGCATGGCGACTTTTTCAGGCACGCCGGCCCGGACCAGGTTGCGCACAGCGGTCCGGCGAAGATCGTGAAACAGCAACCCCAGATATCGACGCTTATCTTCTTTTTTGTGGAGCTTCGAGCACCGAGCGCATCTCTTGGTCCCGACCGTTTCGCTTCCGCAGTGCACGCAGATGAATCGGCCTTAAGATCCTGCCGTGGCGTACTCGATCGTTTCGCCTAGCCTCGTCTTTAGTTCCTTCAGCCAGGCCTGGGAGTTGCGGCCGTGAATGAGACGACCCAAGAAGCCAAGCCTCTCGGCCGCATTATTTGAGTTGTGGCGAATCTCGTCCTTGGTGAACCGGCTGTAGATCGACAAGAATTCGGCGAGGCTAGCGTAGCTTAACTGTCATACCCAGATATTCCCCGGGCTCGCAATACGCGGCGTGGTTTCCGGCGCGTTCAACCCCGGTTTTCGTTCAGAGCATTTGATAACCAATTTCTCCCGGCCCACAAGTGATCCGCACAAAATTCGGTCCTCCGCCAGCTACATTTTCGCAATCTCCAGTCGTGGCCTGAACCGCTCCAGGTCGACATCATGCCCAGGCCAAGTGCGATTCAACGCGCGATTTGTAACTTTTTGTAACAGCAGCAAGCCAGGCCGACCTCCCCTACTCATCCAGTAAGCTATTAAATATAAGCACGTTATCCCAAATATGGCCTTGGGTGCGAACGTGCTGCCTTTATGTTGACCGCGGGTGGTTTCGGTCGGATCTCGATGGAGTACAACGATGAAAGAGCACGTTAGCGAGCGGCAGGGGGGCTTCAGCTTACTAGAAGCGCTAATCGCAATCTCCATAATTATGATTGTCTCGGGCATGGCCATCTTCAATTTTAGCTCCGTGATACCGAACCACAAGGCCAACTCAGCAATGGACCAGGTATTGAGCCAATTGCGTTCGGCGCGTACCAAGGCGATCTCGCATCGCTGCGAGGTCCAGATTCAGTTTGTCGGAACAAATCAGCTCACCATCTCAGAACTCTGGTCGACGGGTGTCCCGCCCGCACCCACCACGGTGTCCTTTGAGGGTGGGGCAAGCTACATGGTGTTCCCCGGGCTGCCGGACATTCCAGCACCCTACAACTTTGGAAACACATCAGCGATCTACTTCGGAGGCGTCTCCGGCGGCCCTCCGGTCATGAAGTTCACAACGAATGGATCCTTCATTAATGGTGGAAACGCGCTCGTGAACGGGACGGTATTCCTCGGCATTCCTGGAAATCCTGGGACGGCGCGCGCGGTCAGCGTCCTCGGCGCCACTGGCCGTGTTCGGCAGTACCACTGGGACGGCACCCGGTGGCAGGAATAAGGAGGTTGCCGATGACGCAACACAGGAAGCGTACCGCGCACCAAACGGGCTTCACGCTACTCGAAGCGATGATTGCGATCATGATTCTTTCCTTCGGTATCTTGTCGCTGGCTTCGGTGTACGCGCAAGGCATCCAGGTAGCGAGCATGACTCAGTTCGACTACATCGCCGAAAAGAAGGCAGAAGAGGCAGTCGAGACGATTTTCGCCGCACGTGACTCCAAGCTGCTGGCCTGGACGAACATTCGAAACGCTACTGGAGCGGGCGGACTCAATGACGGGGTTTTCCTGAACGGCCCGCAGCCGCTTCTCGCCGCTGGCGTTGACGGGCTCTACGGCACGGCAGATGACGACCCGGCGAATCCGACTGTAGTGATCATGGGTCCTGGTCCGGACAAGATTCTCGGTACTGCAGATGACGTGGTAGTCCCCCTGACGAACATGACTAGGACGATCGTGATCACGGACGTTCCCGGCACATCTGGTCTTCGGCAGATTACTATCACCATGACTTATGTATTGGGAGCAATGCAGCGGCAATACGTTCTCGTTAGCTATATCGCGCAGTTCTCCTAAGGCTGGATTGAGGAACAGGTATGAAGAAAAAGTCAGGATTCACGCTAGTGGAAATCATGATTGCGATAGCCGTAACGATGATTGCACTGGCGACCGCCGTCTTGCTCTTGCGCGATTCCACGAGGGCCAACAGCAAGGTCACACAGACTGCGGATATGAGCGACAACGTGCGCGCCGGGTTGAACCTGATCGTGCAGGATTTGATCCAGACCGGCACAGGAATCCCGACGGGTGGAATCTCCATTCCGAACACGGTGAATGCCACCGGATGCAACATCGGCGGGCCTGTTAACCGGCCTCCCGCCGTCTTGAACCTCACGTTCCAGGGCCCTAACGCCGCGCATGCAGGATGCAATGTGGTCCTTCCGGCGATTGAACCGGGAAATAATCTTGGGCCGACAGTTACGAGCCCCGACGGGACCAGCGGCCCGCGCACCGACATCATCACGATCATGTATGCGGACAATACGCTGGCGCTGGTCCAGAAGCCCATCAACGGCGCGGCGTGTCCCAACGGGGAAATTGCACCAAGCGCGGCTAAACCAACCGGATCATTCATCACGTTTGATCCTAACTGCGTGACGATCGGTGCGGCAGGCATCCCGGTCAATCCCGGTGACTTGATCATGATTCATAACGGCAACAACCCTAATGGAATCCTTCAAACGGTTTCCAGCGTAAATGGGGGGACTTTGAATTTTGCCGCAGGTGACGCTTTTAGCCTGAACGGACGATTCAACTCGGAAGCCTCTGGAACAATCAAACAGCTGCAGAACCTCACTGCCGGAGCGCCCGACGGCACTTATCCCCCCACCTCAGCCACGAGAGTCTGGATGGTCACTTATTATCTGGACTCGACTACCGATCCCGCCCATCCGATGCTGATGCGCGCGGTGAACTTCAACACCCCACAACCGGTGGCGGAGACGCTGGAAAATCTGCAGTTTGCTTACAATTTTGCGGATGGAACTTCCCCCGCGCCTGTCAACCAGCCCACGGTCCCGACTGTCCCGAGTCCGTCAGGTGATAACGAAAACCAGATTCGCTCGGTGAACGTATCCCTGGGGGCGCGCTCGACGAATTCTTCGGCAAACCCGGGAAAATACGTGCGCACCAACCTGGCCACACAGGTGGCTCTACGCAGTATGGCGTATTTTAATACTTATTAAGTACGAGGAAACACTACGATGAGATCGCCCAAAATAATCATGAGAAAGCAGTTAGGCATTGCGCTCATTACGACACTCCTCCTGCTCCTGCTAATGTCCGCCATGGTGGTGGGCTTTGTGCTACTGGTGACGGAAGGGCAACGCCTGTCGGGCATGAACAACGACCAGAGCCGGGCATTTTACGGCGCGGAAGCTGGCTTGGAGAAACTCACAGCCGATCTTGGCTCGCTCTTCGGCGCCACGTATGCGCCGACGGGCCCCCAAGTGGATGCGCTCGCGGCTGTTCCACCGACGCTTCCCTCCACCGCCCCTATCAAGTTTGTAGACAGCCAGGGGAGCAGCACTTATTTGATTACCTATCCCAAGGATAACAACGGCAACCCCCAGGCTGCGTTCGCGCAGATCACTTCGGGTTCCAGCCCGTATCAAGGCATGACCGCACTGGAGACTCCCTACACGCTGACGGTCGGAGCGCGCACGACGAATGGCGCCGAAGTGAAGCTGCAGAGGACGTTGCAAACAGTGGGCATCCCCCTGTTCCAGTTCGGAGTTTTCTCGGAGACGGATCTCAGTTTCTTCCCCGGCCCGAATTTCAACTTTGGCGGCCGCGTGCACACCAACGGCAACCTGTTTCTGGACAGCGGCGGACCAGCGGGTGCGGGGCCGACGAATACGAACACAGTCCAATTGTGGCTAGCGAATCCGGTTACGGCAGTGAAAGACATCTTCCGCGACTGCCTCTCGAACACCCATACTGAGTCCCAGTCAGGAACGCATCCTGGCAGCGTGGAGATTACCAAAGGTGGCGGTTCTTTTCAGACCCTGGGTTTCGGTCAAGGGAGCCGAACCTCTTGCATCGGTTCGGGAGTCAACACAAACTGGCCCTCGATCTCAGCTTCATTTAACGGAAACCTCCGCAGTGGCGTGAAGCCTTTGAACTTGACCATCACACTTCTCGGTAACGGCGCATCTCAGCCGGTCGACCTCATTCGCCGCCCGGTCAGGGGCGAGGACGCCACCAACCCCGGGGTGCTTGGCGAACGCTATTTTGCCGAGGCCAGCTTGAAGATTCTGCTTTCAGACAACGCCGCCGACATTACCAACTTGCCGTGTGTTAGTCCGGGAGCTCCCTTTAATCTCGCGGACCTTGCACGGCCGGTTGCGAACTGGGTACTTTCGCCGAGTGCGAACGCTCTGCAGGTGGCAATGACAGCCGCTGGCACCGTCCCCCTGCCGCTAGCAGCCTCCGGTGCAGCAGGAGCCGTTGCTTTGACGGGCAGTTACACGCCCGGCACGGCCGGAGGTGACGGCTACTGGCAGGCCAAAAACACTCCCATCATCACTGGCTTCATCAAGATTGACGCACAAACAGCCTACGGGGGCCCCTGCGGCACCTGGAAGGACGTGACGCAGGAAATCCTCAGCCTTGGTTATGTAGGGAAGAACATTAACCCTGTCCCGCAATCGGTCGATGGGTCAACTCTGAACCCGATGTGGGGAAATACTGCCGCCTACCAGGCCAACATGGATTTGGGGCAATCGCCGGCCCTCCCGTCTCTCCCGACGGTTCAGATGGCTGGACAAAACGGTGCCACTCGCGGAGCGGGGACCTTCAACGCACTTTCGACCGCTGCAGCTCCCGTAGGCGCTTGCAAGGATCCGCATCCCAACGCAGTCATCCGTCTTGAGCGGGTTCGGGACAATCCCTCTTCAGTCAACGTCCAAACCCTGGCATACAAACCGAACAACCCAAACCAGAGGCTGCCCGTACAGTCCACTGTGGCAGAAGTTTGCGGTGTGGATCCGGCAGCCCCGGACAATGCGAACCTACCCAAACTCAGACTCCTTCCGACGTCGGCGCCGACGACTGGTTTGACCTGGGTTCCGCTGCCTACGGATTTTTGGCCCAATGTCCTATTTGACACGCGCGAAGGGTATAACCGACAGACGGCCCCAGGGGCGCCAAATGACGTAAAAGTCACGCTCGGCGGTACGATGAACTACGTCGAGCTGGACGTCAACAATCTCGCACGCTGGTTTTCAGGAGCCATTGGGGCATCGGGCGCAGCCACGAAAGACCCCAAAGTCGCCCCGAACAACTTCGTGGTGTACATTTCCGACCGTCGTAGCAATTATGCGCCCATAGCTCCCTTTGCTGGCGTGTGGCCCCCATTGTCACCTTCTGGAAACGAGACCGGAGAGTACGGGTACAGTGATTATGTGAACGGAGCAGACATCAAAGGATGCACCAACGGTGTGCTGGACAACGGTGAAGATATGGATAGTACCGGCGTTCTTTATACTTACGGTGCGCGCACATTTCCCAAGACGGCTGGCTCCGGACTGAAGGACAGCACCGGGGCCATTGTCGCCGATACCCTGTTCCAAGGAGCGGTCCCCGCGCTCAATGCGACCACCGCTGATCTACTTTGCCCCGGTCCGAACGCGGGATTCCCCTGGCCTAGGACTTTCCTGCAGAATTCCAACAACGAGGCGCGCGAGAATCCGTCTGCGCTCTTCCGCCGGGCCGTGAAGCTCGTAAACGGGAAGCGTATTAATCTGCCGTTGTGTCCGGGCGCGGTCACGTGTGGCTTGACTGTCGCTACGGAAAACCCGGTGTATATCCAGGGAGACTATAACGCCAATTCGGCGAACAACGGATTCAATGACCCCAGCGTGGCGTCCGCGGTGATCGCCGATGCGGTTACGCTAATCTCGAACAGCTGGAACGACGTCAATTCTTTCGCTTCTCCTTTCAGCCTCGGCTTGCGCACCGGAGGGACCACCTGGTACCGCATGGGCGTGGTCGCCGGAAAGCAGCCATCGTTCCCAATTCCCAACTGGGATACCAATGCTATCGACGGCAGCCAAGACTTCGGCACCGATGGCGGTGTGCATAACTTCATGAGGTTCCTGGAAGGTTGGAACGGAACCTTGAACTACACGGGATCGATCGTGAGCCTGTACTATAACCGGCAAGCCATCGGGCCTTATAGGGGCGGAGTCGTTTACAGCCCCCCAACTCGAGCCTATTCGTTCGATACCAATTTCCTGAATCCCTTGCTGTTGCCGCCCCGAACGCCGATGTTCCGCGACATCAACACAACGGGATTCACGCAGCTTCTTCTGCCGAACCAGTAATTCGCAGCGCAGGCCGCATGCTGCGCGGCCCCGTGTCCCCGGGGCCGCGTTTTTTCCGGGGGACAATTCACGGCCGTGTGGGCATGTAGTTGGGAGAAGCAAGTTATGGCACAAAGCGCATCGTCGGGGGAATCTTCCTCCTCTAAATCGCTCTTCTTCATGATGGCCGCTATGTTCTGCGGCTTTGGCATCCTCATAGGTGGAGGACTGCTGATGACTTCCCGCGTGATTCATGCTTTGCAGCTGCGTTCAGAGGGTGACAGGTCGACTGTGCGCACGCCCCTCGGCGACTACCGGGTCGAGAAAGCCCAGGAAGTTGGTCCCGGCCTGCCTGTCTATCCGCAGGCGTCGCTAGTGCTTCCAGGTGGAGGGCCGGTACACCTTCCCGCCAACGTCAATCAGCCTCAGGTCGTGAGCAGCACATATCACACGAACTCCTCTCCCGAATACGTCGCCAACTGGTATCTCGGCCATCTGAGCCCGGAATTCGTCCGCCAGGATCCCGGCCCCAAGAACCTGCCGGCAGCCTTCCAGGAATCTCGAATCACCGAGGCAGACGTCATTTTTGTTGGGGAACGCGGCGAGCAGGTTCGACTTGTTTGCCTGACGACGGAAGATCTCGGGACGAAGATCACTCTCTTACGCTCTTCCAAACAGCCATCTCCGGTTCCGGCCCAGGATCCCGCCCCGGCGGAAGCACAGCCTGCGGCCCAGTCGTCAACTCCGTAACAGTCGGCTCCATTCTTTCCTCTTCGTAGAACGTGCCGGAACGGACACGGTTTTCTCCGGCGATGGTGCGGCATTTCGCAAAAAGTGCGACTATAGCTAACTCTCGCGCAGAGGGCCAGCCAACCATGCCACGAATCCAGACCACAGAAGACCGCCGGCTTGAAGAGACGCGCACACGAAAAAGATATTGGAAACGCTGGGGACCTTATCTCTCCGAACGCCAGTGGGGAACCGTCCGCGAAGATTACAGCGCCAATGGCACGGCTTGGGAATTCTTTCCGCACGAACACGCGCGCGCGCGCGCCTATCGTTGGGGAGAAGACGGCATTGGGGGTATCAGCGACCGCCACCAGATGATGTGTTTCGGGCTGGCGCTTTGGAACGGACGCGACCCGATCCTGAAGGAGCGCATCTTCGGCCTCACAGGAAATCAGAGCAATCACGGCGAAGATCCGAAGGAATATTACTTTTACCTAGATTCGACGCCCACACACAGTTACATGCGAATGCTTTACAAGTATCCGCAGGCGGAATTCCCTTACGAATATTTGGTCGAAGAAAACCGCCGCCGCGACCGCAGCGAGCCGGAATTCGAGCTCCTGGATACCGGAGTCTTCGCCGAAAACCGCTATTTCGATGTTTTTGTGGAATACGCCAAGTCCGACGTCGAGGACATGCTCATCAAGATTACGGCTGTAAATCGAGGGCCGGAAGCGGCCACGTTGCACCTGCTGCCACAATTCTGGTTCCGTAACACCTGGTCCTGGGGCAAGGATTTGCGGCGCCCGCTCGCGCGCAAAGGGACCTGTGTGCCGGGGAGTGCTTGCGTCGAGCTGCAACACTGGCAATATGGCAAGCGCTGGCTACTGTGCGCCGGGAAGCCCGACCTGCTCTTCACGGAAAACGAGACGAACAACGCGCGGCTCTTCGCCGCGAAAAACCGCTCAGATTATGTGAAGGACGCATTTCACGAGGTTTTGATTCACGGCAACAAAGCAGCTATCAATCCCGAGCAGATGGGAACGAAAGTGGGGGCGTATTACCCGCATGTGCTTGGCGCGGGCGAGTCCGTCACGCTAAAACTGCGTCTCACCGATCTCGAACCTCTTGGGGGGATGGATACGGCTGTGGGCACGGTGGGGGGAGGTATTTCTCCCGGTACCCAGGAGCGTGCCGAGGGCGTTCCCGGCACGAACGATTTTGGCGAAGGCTTCGATCGCATGTTTGTCACGCGCCAGAAAGAAGCCGAGGAATTCTACGCTTCGCGCATTCCCAAAGACCTCTCGGACGACGCGAAAGCCATCATGCGCCAGGCATTTGCCGGCATGCTTTGGTCTAAGCAGTTTTATCACTACGATGTGCGCACCTGGCTGGAGGGCGATCCCGCCGGTCCTCCCGCGCCGCCGGAGCGCTGGAACGGCCGCAACAAGGATTGGACGCACCTGTACAACGAAGACATCATTTCCATGCCGGACAAGTGGGAATACCCATGGTACGCCGCGTGGGACTTAGCCTTTCATTGTATCCCCCTGGCCCTCGTCGATCCGGATTTCGCGAAGGACCAGCTCATCTTGCTGCTTCGCGAATGGTATATGCATCCCAATGGTCAGTTGCCCGCCTATGAATGGGCATTTAGCGACGTAAATCCGCCGGTGCATGCCTGGGCCGCGTGGCGTGTTTACAAAATCGAACGGCGCCTTCGCGGCGTGGCGGATCGCGGGTTTCTGGAAAAAGTGTTTCACAAGCTGCTGCTGAATTTCACCTGGTGGGTGAACCGCAAAGATCCCGACGGCGCGAACATTTTTCAAGGTGGATTTCTGGGTCTGGATAACATCGGAGTTTTTGACCGTTCCGCGCCGCTCCCCACAGGCGGCCATCTCGAGCAATCCGACGGCACCAGCTGGATGGGCATGTATTGCCTGAACATGCTGGCGATTGCGCTGGAATTGGCGAAAGAAGATCCCGCTTACGAAGATGTTGCCAGCAAGTTCTTCGAGCACTTCGTCTACATTGCGCGAGCCATGAATGATTTCGGCAGCGGCGGGCGCTCTCTCTGGGATGACGAAGATGGGTTTTACTACGACGTGTTGAAACTCCCCAACGGGGAAGAACACTTCCTGAAAATCCGTTCGATGGTGGGATTGATACCGCTCTTCGCCGTGGAAACGCTGGAGCCCGAAATTGTGGATCGCTTGCCGGGCTTCAAGCGCCGCATGCAATGGTTCATCGACAATCACCCGGATGTGCCAGAGCACATTGAAATGACGCAGCGTTCGGCGCGAGGCGTGCGCCGGCTCCTGTCGCTCGCGAATCGCAAGCAGCTCAAGCGCGTTCTCTCTCGCATGCTGGATGAGACGGAGTTTCTATCGCCCTACGGCGTGCGCGCACTCTCCCGCTACCACCAGGATCATCCTTACGAAGTGCACGTGAACGGAAATGTGAATCGCGTCGCCTACGAGCCTGCGGAATCCGCCACGGGCCTCTTCGGCGGCAATTCGAATTGGCGCGGGCCCATCTGGTTCCCCGTAAACTATCTGCTCGTCGAATCCCTGCAAAAGTTTCACCACTACTACGGTGAGGACTTCAAGGTGGAATGCCCGACGCATTCGCCGGAGGAATCCGATCTCTGGCAAGTGGCGGGAGAAATCTCCCGCCGGCTCATCCGCATCTTCCTTCGCGATTCGAGTGGGCGCCGTCCCGTTGCTGGCGGGCTTGAGGTTTTCCAGCATGATCCGCACTGGAAAGATCTTATTCTCTTTCACGAATACTTTCATGGCGACAATGGGGCCGGGATCGGTGCCAGCCATCAGACTGGCTGGACTGGTCTCGTAGCAAAACTGATCGAACAAAGCGGTGAGTGACGTGTCCGCGCTTGCCGGGAAGCGGCGCCATCGGACGGACTGCTTCGCATGATGAGCGTTCCCGCCGAACAGGAACCAGGAAGGATCAAGTTTGACGAGCCGGCCGCACGTGCATCGTTCCGGCAACTCCTCTCGCTCCCCGCGTTCGGGCGGACCTAGTTGCCCTGCGAAGAAGGCAAGCCAGTCGGCTACATTGTGCTGACCATAGGGTTCAGTTTTGAGTTTCACGGCCATGACTCTTTCATCGACGAGTTCTACGTTGACGCCGCCTACCGGCGCCGTGGCTATGGCAGGCAGGCCGTCGCCTTCGTCGAGCAGAAGGCACGCGAGATGGGTGTAAATGCCATCCATCTCGAAGTCGATCGGGGAAACGATCCCGCGTTGGAGCGCTATCTTCGTTCGGGATACGAGGACCACGGGCGATGCCTGATGACAAAATTGCTGAACCAGGAGCAGATGAAACTTTCCATCGTGCAATGAATCCGAATTAGGCAACCTTTGTTTCCAGTGCTGAGCATCATCGTGTGCCAGGAAGGAGCGCCCGGTGTCCGAACAGGCGGAAATTCAGTTTGGCCGGGAAATCTGCGGAGATCTGGACTCGGCCGAATCGCGCGAATGGCTCGTCACCAATGGTATCGGCGGCTATGCTTCCGGCACGGTTGCCGGAAGCCAAACCCGCCGCTATCACGGTCTCCTCGTGGCTGCCTTGAAGCCACCTGTTGACCGTACCCAGCTCGTTTCCGCCGTCGACGAAATCGTTCACTATGCGGGCGCCGACTATTCTCTCGCCACGCACCGCTGGGCCAGCGGCGCCGTCGATCCCAAAGGATTTCTCCTCGTCGAAGATTTTCATCTGGAAGGCACAACACCCGTCTGGTCTTATGCTTTGGCCGACGCTCTTCTCGAAAAACGCATCTGGATGCGGCCGGGCGAAAACACCACCTACCTTCAATACACGCTGGTTCGCGGAAGTAGCGTACTGGACTTGGATCTGAAGGCGCTCGTCAATTATCGCGACTTTCATTCGCTCACGCACGCCGGCGGCTGGCGCATGAAGATCGAGCCTTTAGAGCATGGCGTCAAGGTGCAGGCCTTTGATGGCGCAACTCCTTTCTATCTGAAGAGTGATTCGGGGACCTGCGAGCCCCGCCACGAGTGGTACCTCGGCTGTTATTTCGGCGAAGAAACCGCACGAGGCCTCGAGGACCGCGAAGATCGCCTGTTTGCCGCGATGTTCCGTGCAAAATTGCAAGCTGGCGGAAGCCTGACGCTTGTTGCAACCACGGAAGCGACTGCTTTGCTGGATGGAGAAACAACCGCAGCCGAGCGCGACAATGGCGAAATCAAATTGTTCACCGCCTGGCAGGAAAAACACGAAGCACTCACCGCAGAAGCTCCTTCCTGGCTCTGGCAACTCATTCTCGCCGCGGACCAATTCATCGTTAAGCGCAGCCTGCCGGAAGAGCCGGACGGCCGCAGCATCATCGCGGGCTATCACTGGTTTGGAGACTGGGGGCGCGACACGATGATCGCTTTGCCGGGCTTGACGCTGGCAACGGGCCGCGCCGACGTTGCGAAGCAGATCCTTCTGACCTTCTCCCGCTACGTGAATGGGGGCATGCTCCCAAATAATTTCCCCGATGCCGGAGGCAAGCCGGAATACAACACCGTGGATGCGGCGCTCTGGTATTTTGAGTCCGTCCGGCAATACTTTGCATCCACGCAGGATACGCCGACACTGGAGAAATTTTATCCCGTTCTTGCTGGAATGATCGACGCCCACGTGAAGGGCACGCGCTACAACATTCACGTGGACCCCGCGGACGGTCTCCTCTTCGCCGGCGCCCCAGGCGTTCAGCTCACCTGGATGGATGCCAAGATAGGCGACTGGGTCGTCACGCCGCGCACGGGGAAGCCCGTGGAAATCAACGCGCTTTGGATCAACGCGCTCGAAACGATGGCGCAATTTGCACGCCTGCTTGGAAAGCCGTGCGAAGGCTACGAGATTCTAGCCGCCAAAGCTAGAAAGAGTTTTCAGCAATTCTGGAATGTGGAGCGCGGCTGCTGTTACGACGTGATCGGCGTTCCGGGTATAGGCAACGACGGCACTCTGCGCCCCAATCAGATATTCGCCGTTTCGCTTCTCGGTAATTTGGTTACGCAGGAACAGCAAAAGTCCGTAGTGGATGTCTGCGCCCAGCAGCTTCTCACCTCACACGGCCTCCGCAGTTTGGCGCCCGGTGAACCCGGCTATGTAGGTCACTACGGAGGCAGCCCCCGCGATCGCGATGCCGCCTATCATCAGGGCACCGTTTGGGGCTGGCTGCTCGGCCCCTTTGCGTTGGCGCACTTTCGCGTTTACAAAGCCCGCGAGGCGGCATTGCGTTTCCTGGAACCCCTGGGACGTCAGATCTACGCGAGCGGCCTCGGCACGCTCAGCGAAATCTTCGATGGAGACGCCCCGTTCACCTCACGCGGTTGCATCGCCCAGGCCTGGACTGTCGCGGAGCTCATCCGGGCATGGCAGCAACTCGCGCGCAAACAGTAGTCAGTGGGCCGTGGTTGTCGGCGTCTGCGGAATCGTGGGGACTTCGTACAGTTCGATCAGCACTTTTCCGCCACCGCGTGTCGGGACCAGGAAGAAGTTGATCCGTGTACCGTCAGCGCCCGGCCGGGTCGCCGGATAGACGAGTTTGACGCCAAATCTCTCCTTCAGAATTTCCGTTGCGCGATCCACATTCTCGCAGCGAAATTCCACCTGCTGCACGCCTTCCCCAAACTTGGCCAAATAACGCGCAATCGCTCCGGAGCCGCCAGGCTCCCGCGTCGTGAGCACGTCGAGCAGAACTCCGTCCGGAAAATGAAGCTCGAACTCTTCCGCATCCTGCTCCGCCGGCACCTCCGCAAGTCTCGGAGTTCCATTCGCCACGCGAATTCTTCCAAATGTTCCCCGTTCGACTGCCAGCCCAACCGTGACGACAGGGCTCGGCCCCCGAAGCAACCCGGACAATTCGACATCTTTCCACCATAAGAAAACGGCCTCGTCTACAGAAGTGCGGCCAGCGCGATAGATTGTGTCCGCAGCAGCTTTTCTTTCCGAGGGATCGGTAGACACTAGCCCGGTGATCGCTGAAGCGAGAGGACTGGACATGGATACGCAAGGAATTGTAGCGTGTGTGCGCCACTAGCAGAAGCCATACCGGCGAGGCTTCCAGTTTCGGACGCAACGAATTCGATTCTCATTTCATCTGAAGGCTATGCCTAAGCCAGTCTTATTGGCCGTAGATGACGATCCCGAGGTGCTCCGGGCCATTGAGCGCGACTTGCGAAGCCGCTATTCGGACCGCTACCGCGTCATGCGCGCAAATTCCGGTAACGCCGGCCTGATCACCCTCCGCGAGTTGAAGGCGCGCAACAATCCCGTCGCTTTGCTCCTTGCGGACCAGCGCATGCCCCAAATGGATGGCGTGCACTTCCTCTCCCAAGCCACGGAGATGCACCCGCTCGCCAAGCGTGCCCTGCTCACCGCCTACGCGGACACCAATGCGGCCATTGATGCCATCAACGAGGCCCGCATCCATTACTACCTTATGAAGCCCTGGGACCCGCCCGAAGAAAAGCTCTACCCGGCCCTCGATGACTTGCTCCACGATTGGACCGCGACGTTTCACCCGCCCTACGAAGGGATCCGCGTGCTTGGCACGCGCTGGTCCAATCGCTCCTACGAACTGCGCGAATTTCTCGCCAGGAATCAGGTGCCCTACCAATGGATCGACGTGGAACTTGCCCAGGCCGATGCGGAGGTGCGCGGTCTGGTGGATTCGCTTGGTCCAGAGGCGCAAACTCTGCCGCTCATTCTCTTTCCTGATGGCACACGTTTGCCGGAGCCACCTCTGCCGGCGGTGGCGGACAAGCTCGGTTTGCGTACCCATGCACAGACGAATTTCTACGACCTTATGATCGTCGGCGGAGGTCCCGCGGGACTTGCCGCGGCGGTTTACGGCGCGAGCGAAGGTTTGCGCACCGTGATCATCGAGCGCGAAGCGCCCGGAGGCCAGGCTGGCCTGAGCTCGCGTATCGAAAATTATCTTGGTTTTCCTTCCGGACTGAGTGGAAACGATCTGGCCCGGCGTGCCGTTGCCCAGGCGAGGCGCTTCGGCGTTGAAATTCTCGCTCCGCAGGAGGCTGTCGGCATTCGCTCCGAAGGCCCGTACCGCTTCCTCAAGCTGGCCGATGGCACGGAGATTTCCTGCAACGTTCTATTGCTGGCCATGGGCGTCCAATGGCGTAGTCTCGACGTGCCCGGCATCGACCGCTTGCAAGGCGCAGGCGTGTATTACGGCGGCGGAACTTCCGAAGCCATGGCCTGCAAAGGGGAAACGGTTTATATCATCGGCGGTGCGAATTCCGCGGGACAGGCGGCGATGCACTTTTCGAAGTTCGCCGAGAAAGTCATCATGCTCGTGCGCGGCGCCTCGCTTGCCAGCACAATGTCGCACTATCTGATCGAGCAAATCGAGAAGACACCAAATATTCAAGTCTGGACAAAAACCGTGGTGACCGAAGTTTTCGGCGAATCCCGGCTGACGGACATCACCGTTCAGCGAACCGCCACGGGCGAAAAAGAGAAGCTGCCTGCCAGCAGCCTGTTCATTTTCATCGGCGCGCAGCCCCGCACGGAGTGGCTGGGCGATCTCGTCGAGCGCGACGAGCGCGGATTCATTCTTTCCGGACCGGACTTGCTCCGAAACGGAAAGAGACCCACGTCTTGGACTCTCGATCGTGACCCCGGTTTGCTCGAGACCAACGTGCCCGGTATTTTCGTTGTCGGCGATGTGCGCCACGGCTCGGTCAAGCGTGTGGCTTCGGGTGTTGGCGAAGGAGCTGTCGTCGTGCAATTCATGCATCAGTATTTGGCGAAGGTCCAATGAGTCCCGTCGATCCAACACGCATCCCATCGCTGGTTTCGGATCTGCGCAAAGTGCCTGCGTTCGCGGACCAGCCGCAGCCCGATCTGGAGTGGTTCGTCGCGCAAACTCAAGAACGCCGAGTCGCCCCGGGAGAGATCACCGTGCGTGAAGACACGCCGGCCGACACGATGTTTGTGTTGCTCGAGGGAGAAATTCGGGCGCGCCGCGAAAATGGACCGGCGGATGGCCCGGTGTTTACCGGGAAGGCCGGCAGTGTCGCCGGGGTCCTTCCATTTTCTCGGATGAAATCTTTCACCGTTACCGGCCGGGCGGTCGGCCCGGCCCGGATTCTAGATTTTCCGTCAAAGCTATTTCCGGAACTTTTTCAACGCATGCCGGAGCTTTCGGCGCGCCTGGTCGGCTTGCTCACGGACCGTGTACGCGACTTTACGCGCACCGAACAGCAGCACGAGAAGCTCGCCGCGCTAGGAAAATTGTCCGCAGGCCTCGCGCACGAATTAAATAATCCTGCAGCGGCGGCACGCCGGTCCGCCGGAGCGTTGCGCGATTGCCTCCAGCGCTTGCGCGATGCGGGGCGCACCTCCACTTTGGGACCCGAGGATTGCGGACTTCTGGCCCAGCGCGAGGAAGAAATTCGCGCCACGTTAAAGCCCCCCGAATACAAAGACGAATTTGCCCGTGTCGAACGCGAAGAAGCGATCCAGGCCTGGCTGGAGGCACATAAAGTTGCTGACGCCTGGAAGCTGGCCCCGCTCCTCGCCGATGCGAATTTTGCTGACGCACATCTCGAAAGTTTTGCGTCAGCCGCAGGGGCTTCGCTCGGCCCGGAACTCACCAGGTTTGCGACCCTTCTCGAAATGGGACGCATCGCGGCCGAACTCGAAAACAGCACGGCGCGCATCTCGGAGCTCATCAAGGCCATCAAGGAATATTCCTACATGGACCAGGCGCCGCTCCAGGAAGTGGACATCAAGCACAGCCTCGAAACTACGCTCACGATCATGAACCACAAATTGAAGCGCGGCATTTCCGTCACGCGCGAGTATGCCCCCGATCTCCCCAAGGTGATGGCCTATGGCAGCGAATTGAACCAGGTATGGACCAACCTCATTGACAACGCCGCCGACGCCATGAAAAACAATGGAGAGCTCCTCGTGCGCGCCGTCCGCGAAAACGAATACGTGCTCGTCGAGATTGCCGACAATGGTCCGGGAATCCCTCCCGAGATCCAGTCACGCATCTTCGACCCGTTTTTTACGACCAAAGGAGTAGGCGAGGGTTCCGGACTCGGCCTGGACCTCGTGCATCGCATCGTCCAGAAAATGCGCGGATTTATTACCATCAAGTCCGTTCCCGGCGACACGCGGTTCCGCGTGCGTATTCCGATTCACGGCGCACTCTAAGTTCCGAGGAGACTAACATGGCCGAAACGTGCACGCATCTCAATCAGATCCGGCCCGTCAAACCAAAGGCTAAGGGCTGCGAGGAATGCCTCAAGATGGGCGACACTTGGGTTCATTTGCGCTTGTGTCTGAGCTGTGGCCACGTCGGTTGTTGCGACTCCTCGAAGAACAAGCACGCCACGAAACACTTTCGTGCCGTGAAGCATCCCATCATCCGCTCGCTGGAACCGGGGGAGAACTGGATGTGGTGCTACGTGGATGAACTGATGTTCGAGTAAGAACTAAGACTCAGCGCTTTTTCTTCGCGGGAATGAGAAGTGACGCGAGAAGCGCGATCAGCAGTATACCTCCCACCACTCCGAGGGAGATGCTCACGGGTATGTGTACCCAGCGCTCGCCAATCATTTTTCCGCCAATAAACATCAGTACCAGCGCCAGCCCGGCGTCCAGATAGCGCAGCCGATCGAGGCCCCCCGCCAGCAGAAAGTACAGCGCACGAAGGCCCATGATCGCAAAAACATTAGAGGTGTACACAATAAAGGGATCGCGCGTGATTCCGAAAATGGCCGGAATCGAATCGATCGCCAGCGTCAAGTCCGTGATTTCCACGACGAGAAGAACAAGGAATAAGGGAGTGGCAAACAGCTTGCCCGCGTTGCGCACAAAGAAATGTTCACCCTCGTAATCGCGCGTCACGCGTAGATGCTTGCGCGCGAAGCGGAATATCCTGTTTTTTTCTGGATGCACTTCCGTTTTCTTGGCGAGCACCATGTGCAGCCCGGCATAGACGAGAAACGCTCCCAGGAGATACATCACCCAGGAAAAGTGCTGGATCAGTTCCGCGCCCAGCGCGATCATGATTCCGCGCATGACCAGCGCGCCGATCACACCCCACTCCAGTAGGCGGTGCTGGATCCGCGTATCCACCGCAAACGCGCGAAAAATCACCAGGAAGAGGAAAAGGTTGTCGACGCTTAAAGCTTTTTCAATCAGATAGCCCGTAAAATATTCGAGCGCGGCTTGTTCGCCGTAGTAGTAGAGGACCACCAGCCCGAAGAGCACCGAAACGCCAATCCAGCCGAAGCTCGCAATCGCGGCTTCGCGTAAGCCGATCTTGTGCGCTTTGCGGTGGAACACCCGCAAATCGAGCACAACCGTAATGAGCACGAAGAAGTTGAACGCGATCCAGAGAAGCGGTGTTCCCATGGCCGTTGCGCTCGGCCGCGCTAGGGATTGCTGCCGTGCGCGTCGGTCGAGTTCAAGTTCAACAATTCAACTCGCGTCGTCTTGCCAGGCTGAATCACCACCGGCACATCCCAGCGCAACCGCATGTCTCCGGCGGCGGCATCCAGGTTGAGCGAGCTGATCCAGTAATTGCCCGGCGCGAGGCCGGAGACCGAACCCCGCCCGTCCAGATCGGTATCCGCCCTGGCGGCGAGGAACTTCGTCTGTGCAATGTCCGGCGCGGCGCGCTGCACCCGCTTGCGTCGTTCGTTCTGAATCGCCGCCCACTTTTTCTGCGGGTTGACGCCTTCCAGCTCCAACTCCACTCCGGAAACCGATTCCGGATGCGCCTGGATGAATTTCTTGAGTGCCGCTAGATATTCATTGACTTGCTTTTCGTACTTCTCGGGATTTCCCATCTTGTCCGCGTCCGCATATTTGGGCTTGGGGATGCCGGAGGCCACGCCGCCACTGTTCGAGCGCTGATAAGCCAGCAAGAACTCCGGAACGTGAATGATGTCCTCCGGCGTCATCGCTTTATCCACATCAGGCAGCGTCAGGTCCATGATATCGTGGCGCTTCAGCCAGGCGCGAAGCTCGGGAGAAAGTTTGAGTCCCTCGATGAATTCTTCCCGCGCGGGAATCGTGTCCTTCTCTTCTACTTCCTTCACGATTTCCGTATAACTCTTCGTCAGAATACAAAACGTAAATTGGCGCACTGGTTCCGGCCGGGCCGCCGTCGGCGTTATCTGCGCCACGAATTCCAGCGCCCCGGTCGTGCTCTGCGCGGACGCCGCGCCGGCGAGACTCAAGGTCCACAGCACAACATTGATGCCGAAAACAGCTGCTTTTCTCATGCAGGAATCGTAGCAGATTGCGGCACAAGCCAGTGAGGGCAGGGAATTCTGGGTGTGCAAAGCGTTGTGCACCTCAGCGGTAATGTGCGGGAGGCACGGCCTCCGTGAACAGGAAGACACCATCCGCTCGCGTTTTGATGCTGGGGAGGCGATGGCTTTTTTCGAATAGATCGTGGCCTTGTTTGAGATTTCTCCAAAAACCCAGGAGCACCGGATCATTTTGGTGGGTGGCCGCCAAGGCCTTGAAGCCATCATCCGTGAGCCTAGAAGGAAAAATATGGATCGGCAAGTGGCGCTGGACTGCGTTGTGCACCAACACGGCGAGCCAATAGACCTCTTTTATCCCCTCGTCTGTAATGGGAATGCAGCGATCGAAGCACAGTTCCCATGCAGAAAAATGTCTCCTCCCGGATTTTGATGCGAACCAAGTATCCGGTCCGAAGCGTTCGGATAATTTATGTGCAGACTCAAGTAGAAATTGCTCTGCGGATTGAACCAATCCAAATCATAGAAGCCCTCTGGAACTTGCATGTCTCCGAAGCGCCGCTTCGGCCCCAAAGTTCCCGATGACGTACAGATTTCATATTCGTGGACGAGAACGAAAGGGTTGCTCTCGGAGTCCGTCGCCCACAGCTCCAGCACGGCCTCTTTCTTAAAGGCCCGAAGCAGAATTGCCCTTGGCGGGTAGGCGACGCCTTTCTCTCTAAACCATTTCTCCAAGACTTTATTTTTTTCCTTTGCCGCCGTTTGCACTCGCGGATATTTCCACTGAAGTTCCCGAAAGGATTTCTTATCATCGGGAGAGGAGGGAATCGCCAAAAAGAGGAGCACCAGCGCGCCGATTGTGGAGGTCTTCATCAAGGAATCAATGCCCGGCAAACAACAGGAAAAATATCATGCCGGCAAGGCCGGTGAGCAGCACTGCGGCCGCGATGCGCCAGAGCAAGCTTGTGGGTGCGGAGGGAATTGGTCCGAGTGGTCGTTTCGGAGGGCGCGGTGGATCAAGAACGCCGGCGCCGGTCAATTTACGCGGAGGGCCGCCGCCGCGCGCAGACCAAGCTTGCGGCTCTAACTCCGGTTCGTATTCGGCAAAATCGTGCGGCATGAAGCTGAATGTTACTCCTAGCCGCGCCGAGCGTCTAGAACAGTCGGAACACCGCTTCGACCGTCACCCAGACCGGCACGGCACGTCGCGATGCATCCAGCGCCGGCACGAATTTCCAGCCGCGAATAGCCTGCACGGCGCGATCATCGAGTCCCAATCCAATTCCTCTCGCAACGCGAATCTGCGACGCCCTGCCGTCCGTACCAACCAAAACCAGCATGGTCACAGCTCCCTGGAGCTTCGCCTCACGCGCTTCGTCGGAGTATTGCGGATCCGGGCAATACGCGCATTGCGGCAAACTGAGCACGTTCGCGTACGGACCGCCATCAGCTGTACCATGTCCGGCTCCGGGGCCTTCCTCGTCGCCCATTCCGCCGTCTATGCCTGACCCTATGCCATGTTTTTTTCCAGGACCAGCCGAGTCCGAGTCATCTTTCATCCAAGCAAGACCAAGATCGCTGACGAGTTTCGAGAATTGAGGCGCTTTCGCGTCAAACACAGCGACTGGCACGGGAAGGTCCGGACGCGGGCTCTGCGGAATGCGCGGTGGGGAAAGCGGAAACGAAGATCCCGGCGCAAGCAATCCATGTCTTGCCGGTCGTGGATCATCCTCGCCCCCACCGCTCGATTTGCCGGCCGAGGGCCGTCCAAACTTACTTGCATTCGGAAGAGGGAAAAAAGTGAGTGGCCCACGAGACCCGGTGTCCTTTCTAGAGCTGTCAGTTTTGTGTACGCGCGATGGAATTCCTAAGAGAAGGACTCCGCAAAGTATTGCTACATGTGTGACCAGTGAGGCAGTGTGCGCGCCGTTTGCCGAAGAAGGAAAAAGCCGTACTGCTGTGAAGAGCTGGCGAAGATTTTCACGAACACGCAGAGACCACGAATCGGACAAAGATTGCAGGGAAGTGAAACGCCGCGAAAGCGGATCGCGCATGGGCAGGCCTCCCGGCGCGCCTCAGATTGGACCCGGCTCCTCGACGAGGCGAGCGGCGAACGCGTGTTGAGAATCCCAATCCCTCAAAATTGGTTGCCCGAAGAAATCATTGGGGAATCAAAGCAAGCAAGGAGTAGGAAAGAACTTCGCACGAAAACAACCAGCAATGTTTGAATTGAAACGGACTTAGAAGAGCCGGAAGGTAACTTCAATCGGCACAATCGTCGCCACGGGCTTCCCGCTTGGTCCGGCCGCCGGCTTGCAACGCCACGTCTTCACCGCGGCCACGGCGTTTTCGTCGAGACCCATTCCGACACCCTTGACAACCCGGATGTTGCTGATTTTTCCATCCAGGCCGATGATGCCTTCCACCACCACCGCGCCCTGGTATTTCACCTTGCGCGCTTCATCGGAATATTCCGGTGGAGGCTGGTAGAAACAAACTGGAATTCCGACTCCATTCACGCCCGCGCGGAAGACTCCGCCGCCCGTGCCGCCACCCTCGCCGGGTCCAAGACCGCCGCCCGAGCCACTTCCGATGCCAGTGCCATTGCCATTTCCGAGCGAATCCGTGACACTCTTACCCATCGGATCGCCGAAGTTCGCCATATTGGGACTGGGGACCTTCAAGTCCGGCGGACCCAGCAGGGAAGGGTCCATCGCCAGCTTTGGATTCAGATTCTCAATCTTTGCCTGGGGTGGCGTGAATTGCGTCCACTTGAACTTGGGGAGCTTCCCCTTTGACGTCGGAGTCAGGGTATGGTTGTTCGCCCCGCCTCCTCCGCCCGCCTTGTCAGCGCCCGCAGGCAGCTTTGCGACATACGGCGAAATATCCAGCGGCGTTACATCGATTTGTTTGTTCTTCGCTTCCGTGGAAGGCAAAACGCTCGTCCAGATCGGAATCACCAGCAATCCGAACAACACTGCTCCGTGCAAACCGAAAGCGATCGCCTGGCTCCAGCCAAACTTTTCATCCTTCGACCAGATGTCCTTCACCTTCACCGGCTTTACCGCGAAAGGCAGGGGCGCCTGCCTCGGAGGCGAGAAGAACTCCTTGATGCGCGTCCCAAAGCCGCCGAAATTCGATCCCCAGGCGACTGCCAATCTGCTGTTTACCGGGCCTTTCGGAACCGGGCCGGAACTAAAGAAATCCTTGAGGTTATCGCCCACTCCCGCGCCAAACGACGTCTTTGTGAAAGGCGCGCCCGCCTGCTCGCGCACCTTGATAGGCCGCTCTATGAAGAACTGCTTCAAATTCGACCAAAAATTATCGGGGATCAGAATATCTGGTTTGACGAATTTCGGGACGGCCGAGGAAGACACGGGAATCGCCGGTCGCGAGCCCGCTCCAGAGATTCTCGCCTTCGTTATTTCAGGCGGCAGAAGGTTGATAAACTTGTCCGGCACCGTTTCCCTCTTAACTTTAGACGCAAATCTCCCTAGATTGGTGCACCCGTCCGTATAAGATTCGCGCAGGCGGGGAAAGGTTGCGCGCTCCAACGGCTGACACCAGCCTGCATTCATTGTAACATACGTACTTACACTGCTTTCCGATGTTTCTCACCGTACACCTGAACCACCGTACGGGAAGTTCGAACAACACTTTTGTTCGGTAAACACAGGCTAACGCACGAAAGCACGCACGCAAATCAGGAGTTATCCGAGCGCTCAGACCAATGGCCGAACCACTCGAACTGAAGAAAACTCTCAACCTTCCGAAAACCGAGTTCTCCATGAAGGCCGGTCTTCCCCAGAATGAGCCCAAGCAGCTCGAAGCCTGGTATGGCTCCAACATCTACGAGCGCATCCTCGAGGCCCGCAAGGGCAAGCCGCTCTTTGTCTTGCATGACGGCCCGCCCTACCCCACCGGGGAAATTCACCTGGGTACTGGCCTTAACAAAATCCTCAAAGATTTGGTCGTTCGGACCAAGAGCATGGCAGGGCATTACGCCCCGTACGTACCCGGATGGGACTGCCATGGCCTGCCCATCGAAACGCAAGTGGAAAAAGAGCTTGGTGGAAAGGGAAAAGTTCCACCGGCTGAATTCCGAAAGCTTTGCCGGCAATTCGCCACGCGCTACGTCGAGCAACACAAGAAAGATTTCAAACGCCTGGGCATTTTCGGACGCTGGAATGATCCCTATCTCACGATGAGCCATGAATATGAGGCCACCATCGCCGGCGCTTTCCTCGATTTCATGGAGAAGGGTTACGTTTACCGCGGCCGCAAGCCCGTCTATTGGTGCATCCACGACTACACCGCGCTCGCCGAAGCCGAGGTCGAATATGAGGACCATACCAGCCCTTCGATCTGGGTGAAGTTTGGCGTCGTGGGCGGCGGCAAAGGCGATGCCTCGAAAATTGGCAGTGACGTTAGCGCCGTCATCTGGACCACCACGCCGTGGACGCTGCCACACAATCGCGCGCTCGCCTTTCATCCCGATTTCGATTACGCCATTGTCGAAACCGAAAAAGGCGCGCTGCTCCTGGCGGCGGGCCGCGTTACCGCTCTGCAATCCGAGTGTGGCATCAAGGAAGCCAAAGTCCGCGCCACCTTCAAGGGCCGCGATTTCGAAGGCATGAAATTCCAGCATCCGTTCGTGCCCATCCAGGTCCCCGGCATCCTCGCCGATTACGTCACCCTCGATCAGGGTAGCGGCATCGTTCACACCGCTCCCGGCCACGGTGCCGACGACTTTAATTCAGGCCAAAAATACGGTCTGGAAATCTACGCGCCGCTCGACGACAAAGGCGTCTACCTCGAAGGCCTGCCCGAATACAAAGGCAAAGACGTTTTCACCGCGAATCCCATCATCGTGAAATTGCTTGCCGATCGTGGCGCGCTCCTTGGTCATCACGAATACAAGCACAGCTACCCACACTGCTGGCGCTGCCACAATCCGGTGATCTTTCGCGCCACCGAGCAGTGGTTCATCAAAATGGACCAGGCCGCGCGTGGAAAGCAAAAAACGCTCCGGCAGGAAGCCCTCGAAGAAATTCATCAAGTGAAGTGGTTTCCTGCCTGGGGCGAAGACCGCATGTACGAAATGATCGAAAAGCGTCCGGACTGGTGCGTCTCGCGCCAGCGCTTCTGGGGCGTGCCCATCATCGTCTTCTACTGTGATGACTGCGGTACGCGCCTGGAAGATTTCGCGGCGCTGCGCAACGTCGTGAAGTGGTTCGAAAAAGAAGGCGCCGACGCCTGGTATCAACACCCCCCCGAGGAATTGCTCCCCGCGGGAACAAAATGTTCTTGTGGTGCGTCGAAGTGGCGCAAGGAAAACGACATCCTCGACGTGTGGTTCGATTCCGGCTCCTCGAATTTGTCGGTCCTGAAAGGCCCCGAGTGGCCCGCCGACGTCTACCTCGAAGGTCCCGATCAATACCGCGGCTGGTTCCACAGTTCGCTGCTCGTTGCCACCGGCGTGCGGGACGCTTCGCCCTATCGCGGCGTCGTCACGCATGGCTGGACCCTCGACGAGCAGGGCCGCCCGATGTCTAAATCGCTTGGCAACGCGCTCTATCCCATCGAAATCTGCGAGAAGTGGGGCGCCGACTTGCTCCGCCTCTGGGTTGGCTCCGTCGAGTATCAAGCCGACGTAAAAATGAGCGAGCGCGTGATGACCCAGCTCAGCGAAGCCTACCGGAAAATTCGCAACACCTTCCGCTTCGCCCTCGGCAATCTCAGCGATTTCAATCCCTCGCGCGACGCTCTTTCAAACGACCAGCTCGAGGAAATCGATCGCTGGATGCTCAATCGCACCGCCGAACTCCTCATCAAGTGCCGCGACTGGTATTCCGTTTACGAATTCCATCGCGTCTACCACGCTATCCATGACTATTGCGTCGTGGACTTGAGCGCCTTCTATTTCGATGTCCTGAAGGATCGCCTCTACACCAAGGCGCCCAAAAGCAAATCCCGCCGCTCCGCGCAAACCGCCGTCTGGAAAATCACCAGCGCCCTGGTCCGCCTCATCGCACCGATCCTCGTTTTCACTTCCGAAGAAATCTGGAAGTATTTGCCGAAGTCTGCAGGCGAACCCGAAAGCGTCCACATCTCCTTGTTCCCGGAATCACAAGCCCTTGCCTCCGGCCTCGACAAGGACGCGTCTGAAAAATGGGGGCAGCTCGCCCGGGTCCGCTCCGCCGTTCTTGCTGCCCTCGAGCAAGCCCGCGCTACAAAAACCATCGGCGGTGGTCTTGAGGCCAAAGTGTATTTGCACGCCGGCGCGAAGGCAGCGGGGCTGCAGAAACTTCTGGAAGAAAAGAAATCCGTGCTTCCCGCGCTCTTCATCGTTTCCCAAGTCGAGGTTACGTCCTCGGCTATCCCTGCGTCGGTCCCGGCCGAATCGCTCCCGGAGCTCTCCATAAAAATCGAGCACGCCGAAGGCGCGAAATGCGAGCGCTGCTGGAACTATTCCAAGCATGTCGGCGAAAACCCGCGCTACCCGACCGTCTGCGAGCGCTGCACCGAAACCCTCGCCGAAATTGAAGGCTCCGTGGGTCAGGCGTCCAGCGGCGCCTAGGCACCAGTGGCACAGCCTTCAGGCTGTGCGCTTTTTGCGATCGAGATAGGCTACTTCATGTGAGCCGTGAGAGTAGGAGCGCAAGACTTGACGATCCCAACAAGACTCCGCTTCCTCTGGCTCACCCTCGCCGTCGTCCTCCTCGACCGCGCCACCAAAGCCTGGTTCGAATCGCAAACCACCGAAGGCTGGCGCCATGAAGTAATTCACCATTTCATCTATCTGGTTCGCGCGAGCAATCCCGGCATGGCCTTCAGCTTCTTCGCGGATTCCCCTTCTTCCTGGACTCGCATCATTCTCATCGCCGGTTCGCTCATCGTCATCGCCGTTCTCGCCTGGCTCCTCGTCGCAGGCCATTTCGGCGGCCGCTTCACCGCCGCGGGCCTCGCGCTTCTTCTTGGCGGCGCCACCGGCAATGTCACCGATCGGATCCTCCACGGCGCCGTCACTGATTTCTTCGAAGTTTGGTTCGGCTCTTACCACTATCCCGCCTTCAACGTCGCCGACTCCGCCATCACCATCGGCGCTATCCTCATTCTTCTGGACGTCCTATTTCCTCCTCGCGTCCAGTCATCGCAAGGCGTAAATTCCTGACCTCCTCGAGGCTCCCAACAGAATGGTTATTCCGCTCGGTAATAGCCCATGTCTCAGGTATACCCCGAACTTCGTTTTGCAGCATCCACCCGATAGCCTTTCTGCCGCCGCTAAAGCATAGATAGTGCTGCTACGGCGAGCTGCCTCGAAGTTAGCCGAGAGTAGGAAGAGTGGATGTGCGTTAATTCCGGGCGTGTGAACAAAAACTTGAGGATTATTTCACATTAGGGCTCGAAGCTTTGAAAGAGTGCGGCTCTCCAAGTGTGAATCTCAAGTATTCCTCGTGCCTACCGTGGGCACGACTCTGGTTTAAGGCGTGACGCCCTCCCTCCCGTGCGTCTCACTCATGGGTCGTTCGTTCGCAGCCACACGACAGATTCAATCGCCCGGCCAACAAGTGGAGGAAAGATGCGTAAGCTGAATGCTTTGCTGATCCTGTGTTTCGCGTTAGTTTTTGCTTCGGCAGTTGAAGGCCAGACCAATACTGGAGTTAACAACGCCGAGCTGAATGGTAACTACGCATTTTCCTTCAGCGGCTTTGCCGGGAACGGCGGCGTCTCATCGGTCTTTGCCACTGTGGGAAGGTTCACAGCGGACGGGGGCGGGAATGTGATGAACGGCCAGCTGGATACCAACGGTGTAGGTGCCGGAACCGCGATGGTTGCTCAAGCGTTCACCGGGACCTATGCGATCGGTGCCGACCATCGGGGCGTGATGACCTTAGATCTCGGCGGGGGCATTGCGAAGCTCGCATTCGCGATGCTGGCCAATGGCAACGCGCAATTCATTAAGTTCGATGCCGCAGGAGGGTACGGAATAATCGGCTCGGGGACCATGGAAAAGGTCGACACCAGGGCGTTCGACACGGCCAGAATAGCAGGTGACTATGCATTTGGTGTTTCCGGTATGGACCACTTGAACAATCGGGCGGCCATTGCCGGCCGATTTACTGCAAACGGGGCAGGCACGCTCACCAGCGCGGCGGCGGATGTCAACGGCTATGGCGTCACTTATTACATGTCCTTTACCGCAGCGAATTATACGGTGTCCAATCCCGCCACGGGGCGGGGCGCAATACACTTCGCTTTCACGTTCGGCGGAACACCGGATAGCTTGAATTTCGTCTTTTACATCGTGAACGCGGGAAAGTTGTTTGCGATGGGGAGGGACGCGGTCACCACTGCAACACCACTTCTGAATGGCGTCGTAGTGCGGCAGTACACTCCCGCGGGAGGTTTCTCCAACGCCTCGCTGAACGGCAACATGGTGATTTACATGACCGGACTCTCCACCTGCGGCGGAGTAGGCGGTATACCCAAAGCGGGCGCAGGTTTGCTCACTGCCAACGGCCACGGAGCCTTTTCCCTGACCTGGGACGAAAACTTTTGCAGGGCGCCCCATTCCTTCGCCGACGCGCCGGGGACGTACAATGTGGCCAGCAACGGGCGTACATCAATCTCAGTTGCGGGATTCAGCCTGCTTGCCTATGTGGTGAGCTCGAATCAGGTTTTCCTCTTCCTCATGGATTACAATGTTTTGTACGGGTTTGGCGAACCCCAGGCTTCGGCGTATTTCACCAATAGCTCTTTGAAGGGTTCTTTTGCCGGTCAGACGACCAACCCGGCAGCATTTGGCGTGGTTGCATTCTCCGGCGAATTCGCGGCGGACGGCGCCAGCCCTATGGGCAATATGACCGGCGCCGAGGATATCGGCTCGCCGAACGGACCGGTCTCGGGCGCACCGTTCAAAGCCACCTATTCCGTAGCCTCATCGCCAACAAATGGAAGGGGAACCATGACGGTCACTTCCGGCACAGGAGGCAGCGTCGTCCTTTATATGATCACTGCCTCGAAGTTCGTGGCGTTTTCTCAGAGCGATCCCAATCCCGCAGTCTTGATCTTCGAGCAGTCTTCAACTCAGCCTTCACCTCCGCCAACCCTCGCCCTCTCCTCGATGACGCTGAACCCCGCGAGTGTCACTGGCGGGAATTCCTCTACGGGCATGGTGACATTGAGCGGACCTGCTCCCGCAGGTGGCGCGCAGGTCCCACTTTCCAGCAACAACACGGCGGCCGCCAGGGTGCCTTCCAGCGTGAACGTTTCCCCCGGAGCCACCAGCGCAACCTTCACCATCAGCACCAGTTCCGTCGCGGCATCGACGTTGGTAAACATCTCTGCAATCTACGGCGGCGTAACCAAATGGGCTTCACTTAGCGTGACGCCCGCACCACCACCCGCACCCTCGCTCTCTTCGTTGACCCTGAACCCGACGAGTGTTATCGGCGGCGCACAATCCTCCACCGGCACGGTGACGCTGAGCGCGCCGGCTCCCGCGGGTGGTGCGCAAGTCATGCTTTCCAGCAGCAATGGCGCAGCCAGCGTGCCTTCCAGCGTCATTGTTCCCGCTGGAGCCACCAGCGCAAATTTCGCAGTCAACACGTCCGTAGTTCTTTTTTCGACGTCCGCGACGATCTCCGCTTCCTACCGCGGTACGACTCGGTCAGCAAGTCTTACAGTGCACTTTTAGCAGGGGCACGCCTTCATAGGCGGATCGCGTTTACAGGTGGCAGGGCGTGCGTGTGGAGTCTTTGACCGTTCCTCCGATGACTTGCCACGCGCGAATTGAGGCAACCAGCGATCCGTCCGCAATCTGGAAGGCCCGATGTTCTGCGGGCGGGGCAAATTTGGCGCACCTCGTTTCTGGAAACCCGCCTCGCATCCGCGAAACCGATGCGTGACTTCAACATGCTACATTCGCCTTCGGGGCCGGTGAATCTTTGACCTCCCAGGGCCGCCGCCGATTGGGGCAATCTAATGGTTTCTCGCGAAGAGCTCGTGGCGCGACTCACTCGGCCGCCCCGGAATTCCCCCGCTACATCTTCATCTTCCAGGCCTTCGCGGGCCTGCTTCTCATTGGCCTCGCTTATTTTATGGGAGCGGCGCATATCCATCTCATTCGCACTGGAATCAGGGCCCCTGGGAAAATCGTCGGCTACAAACAGCAGTACTTCACGAGCTCACCCGGAGACATCTCTTCCACTACCACTGGCTATATGCCCATTGTGGAATTCCAAGCGGGGGATCGCGTCGTCCAGTTTCAAGATTGGCTGGGAGGCAAAATCGCGGAAACCGCAAATGTTTCCGTGATGGTCTTGTACGACCCCGTCAATCCCTCTGTTGCCATGATTGATCGCCCAGTCTGGAATTGGATCCCCTGGGCCCCGACTTTGGCCGTCGGTGTCTTCCTGGTTCTCGTGGCCGTCAGAGGCGCATTCCGCGCGCCTGCTGTGTGAGGGGCGGACTTCAGGCCGCCATCCTTCCGTACCGCGCGAAAGTTAGTTAGTCGTGCAGGACCACACTTAGCAGGGAATTGTTGACGTGGATCTCGCCGTTGTATCGGATGAACCCGAGTTTCCTGAATTTGTTCATGAAAAAATTGACCCGCGACCGTGTTGTCCCGATCATCTCCGCCAGCATCTCTTGCGATACTTTGGGTAGCACCCTTTGCGGCTGGCCTTGCGCGCCATAGCGCGCCAGCAGCAGCAGCGTGCGCGCCAGCCGTTTCTCGCTCGAATTGAACAGCTGGTCGACCAGGTCTTCCTCGACTCGTATGTTTCTCGCCAGCATATACGCGATGAAGCGGTCGGAGAACTCGTGCTCCTCGTGCAGCACGCGAATCATCTCGTCTTTCTCGATGACTAGCATGGTAGTAGGTGCAATTGTGGTCGCTGTCGCCATGCAAACGGATTGGCCAGCCAGGCACCCTTCTCCAAAAAAATCGCCTGGCCCAAGGATCGCCACAACGGCTTCCTTGCCGGTCTCATTGACCACACTAAGCTTCACGCCGCCTTCCTGAATGTACATGACATTCTTTGCGGGATCGCCCTGCCCGAAGACGGTTTCTTTTCCTCGAAATTTCTCTACTTTTCTCCGCAGACCCGCAGAGTCCAGAAACGACTGCACATCGAAGGCAAGGCTTCTTGAATTCGCTTTCTTGGGGGAGCGACGGACCGGCACGGACGCGCGTCGGGCAGCGGAAGACACCATGCGCCAGAATAGCATGGAGTTCAATTCTATACCTTGTGCAATATTGAACAGTACTCGCTGATTTTCACTGGCGTTCATAATCTTACGCTGAACACTAACAAGTCCTTATGATTCAAAAGATTGCCGACGATCTTAGCGCCCCTGCAGAACCTTCCGCAGCGACTGGTGCACTTCCAATCCCCCGTCGTAGTTGATGTATCCCTGTTTCCGGAACCGATTCATGAACAGATTCACTCGCGGCCGCGTAGTCCCAACCATCTCTGCTAGAACTTTGTGGCTTAGAAAGGGAATCTCCACAACCGCCGGGCCGCGTTTATGCAAGTGCGCTAGTCGCAGCAGCACCCGCGCCAGCCGTTTTTCCGCCGAGGAAGTCAGCAGGTGCGCCACATGATCCCGGTACTGCTTGACGCTGGACAGCAGGTACGCTACCAGGGAATTGGACGTCTTGCTTTTTTTTCGCAGCATCTGCAGCATCTTATCTTTCTGGATGGTGCGTATGGAGCTGGCCGTCAGCGCCACCGCCGTGGACATTCGAAGGGGATAGCCTGCCAGGCAAAGCTCGCCAAAAAAGTCATGCACGCCAAGGATCGCGGTAACTGCGGATGGCTGGTGTTTCGCTTTGGTGGTGAGCCGCACCCCTCCTTCTTGAATGTAGAAAAGCGTATAAGCAGGCTCGCCTTGCTTGTAGATATTTTGTTTGTCCCGATAGTGCGAGACCTTCCCGCCCAGGCTCGCTCCTGAATTGAAACCACCCAGGTGTGAATTCGTCTTGCTCATGGGTTTCATCAATCTCCACACTCCTCCGGCGCGGTCACGCCAACTCTACGATTTTCCCGCTGACTTTGCGGACTTCCCATGCGCTTCTTGTGACCACTGGACTGCTTTATTGGCATATTCCATGGCTTGCTTGGAATGCTCGTGCCCGGTCTGGTGATCTTCTTTCCCATGGCGCGCGGCGGTGGCACGGTGCGCGTGGGCGGCGAGTTCATGGAACTCGGCAGCTCTTTGGTGCGAGTCATTCGGCATAGTGCCGCGTATCCCCAGTAACCGTTCCATCTTAAAATCATTCGATTTTCCAAACTGTTCAATACTGTACACTCGCCCCGCGCGCCGCGTTTTTATAGACTATGCCACTCTTACACCCTTGCACTCTTTGACTCTTTCACTCCTCCGCTCTTTCACTGCAATTTAAGGTAAATACCGGATTGACGGAATAACTCTCTATCCGATAATGCCAATCAGAAGGGTAACAATTGTCCCATCCCGACGAAGTGAACGGTGGTACCAACGGAGGCATCCGCAGGGAAGCGCGGGCTATCTTGGCCGAGCCGGTAGAGCTTGCCAATCTTGCCCGGAACTGGAGCGCGGAGGCTACTTCAACGCATAACATCAGCCCCCACGGGGCTCGCGTGACCACCCAGCGAGTTTGGGAGCCCGGAAGTTTTGTGCTGCTTAAATCTCTCCATGGCGACTTCTGGGCGCGAGCGAGGGTGGTCTATTGGCGGTCCTTCTTAAGCAGCAGAGCTAGCATCGGATTAGAATTCATCGTACATGGCGGTCATTGGCCGGCGGCCAATTAGCTCCGCGCCATCAGCCATCTTTCACTCTTCCACTTTTGTAGCCCTCACCGTGAGCTCCATCCCTGTGCTCTTTCACTTTTGCACTCTTTGACTCTTTGACGTTGTTGTACTCTAGCCTCCCCACCACGCATCAATGGATTGAGGACCGTTTGGAGGAGACTAGACATGTTCGAGCCCAGCAGCCACCCCACCATAGGCCGGCGTCCAACCTTGCGCCTTGTCAGAGCCCTTTGTGGGAGCGCGTTATTTCTGCTTGTCCATTTGCCGGCAGCAGGTGCGCAATCCCGGGATCATTCCACCGACGCACTTCGAAAGCTCAACGAGTCCGTGGATGCACTTATCAAAAAGGTTTCGCCCAGCGTCGTGCAGATTCTGGTAACCGGGTATGGACCGCTCGAAGACGTTGAGCACGGAAACGCCACTGCGGTCATCGGCAGGCAGCGGGCGATTGGCTCCGGATTTGTGATCGATCCGAGCGGGTACATTGTCACGAACGCGCACGTAGTGAAGGGTGCGCAGCGGGTCCAGGTGGTACTGCCGCCGGCGAATGCCGATGGGTCGCTGGATGCCGCGCTGTCAACGCGAACGATACTGATACCCGCGCGCATTGTTGGAGTGTCCAGCGAAATCGATCTCGCGCTGATCAAAGTTGACGCAGATAAACTTCCGGCGCTGGCGCTTGCAACATACCGGAAACTGGGCCAGGGAGAAATCGTTTTTGCCTTTGGGAGTCCGGGAGGATTGCGCAATACGGTCACCATGGGGGTGGTTTCGGCCGTGGCACGCCAGACGGAACCGGATTCGCCAATGATCTACATCCAGACAGATGCGCCGATCAATCCCGGAAATTCGGGTGGTCCGCTTGTGAATGTGGATGGAGAAGTGGTGGGAGTGAATACATTTATTCTGTCGCAATCGGGTGGAAACGAAGGCCTGGGATTCGCGATCCCGAGCAATGTGGTGAACATCGCTTTTCGGCAACTGCGAAAGTTCGGTCACTTGCACCGCGCTGAAATTGGAATCGGAATCCAAACGATCACACCAAGCATGGCCGCGGCCTTGCGCCTCCCGCGGACGTACGGGGTCGTCGTCTCCGACGTTCTGCCGGGCGGCCCAGCTGCAGCGGCAGGCGTTCAGATCGGAGACGTTCTGGCAGGCGTCGACGGAAAGGCAGCGGACAGTCTCCCGTTGGTGGCATTTCATTTCTATTTGCTGGAGACAGGAGACAAAGTCCACCTCGACATCTTGCGCGGAAATGACCGGTTGGTTTTCAACGTCCCTGTGATGGAACCCCCGCGCGATATGGACCAGATCACCGGGCTGGCCGACACAGAGAAAAATCTTGTGCCGGCGCTCGGGATTCTTGGGCTGGAGATTGACAGGAAGATCGCCTCGATAATTGCAGATTTGCGCGATCCGTTTGGGATTATCGTTGCCGCTCGCTCGGCGGGCGCTGGTGTGGAAGTGCCGTTGAACGCCGGAGATGTGATTCGCACGCTGAATGGCCAGCCCATGACTACCCTGAATCGTCTGCGCAGTGCGCTCAAGGCTCTGCCGCCAGGAGCGCCGGTCGCTCTGCAGATCCAGCGCGACCAAAAGCTGTTGTTTATTTCCTTCACCCTCGATTAGAAGCCATACTCATAGGAAAACAACCGGGGTGTATACCAACAATTCCCAAAAGGGAACGTCCCGGCCTGCCGAAGAGGAACTCCCTGGCTCTGCGTTCTGCCTTTAACGTTCCAGCGTTCCAACATTCAAACGTTCAACCTTCCCCCTTGCTACAATCTTCTCGTGTCTTCTCCCGATTCCGCCACGCATCGCGAACTCCTCGCCTCCGCCTCCGATTCCGGCGCGCGTCTCGACCGCTTCATCGCCTCCCAATGCCCCGAACTCAGCCGCACCCGCGTCCAGGAATTGATCGTGTCCGGTCTTGTCCAAATCAATGGCCACGCCGCGAAGAAAGGCTCGCTGCATCTTCATGGCGGCGAAAAAATCACTGTCCAGATCATCGAGCGCCCGCCCATCCGCGCCGAAGCCGAATCCATCCCTCTCGATGTCCTCTACGAAGACGACGACGTCATCGCCATCAACAAACCCTCTGGCATGACCGTGCATGCCGGCGCCGGCGCAATCTCCGGCACCCTTGTCAACGCGCTCCTCGGCCGCGGCCAATCTCTCTCGCAGTCCGCCGATCCCTTGCGTCCAGGCATCGTGCATCGCTTGGACAAGGAAACTTCCGGCGTGATTCTCGTCGCCAAAAACGCCGCCGCCCACGCCAAACTCGGCGAAGCCTTCCGCCAGAGAAAAGTGAAAAAAATCTACATCGCCCTCGTGCAGGGCCAGCTCAAGGAAAAAACCGGCCGCATCGAGCTGGCCATCGGCCGCGATCCTATTCATCGCACACGCATGGCTGTCGAACGCAAGACCTGGCACGGCGCTGCCATGTCGAATCCCCGCGCTGCCCGCACCGATTGGCGCTCCATCGCCGCCATCGCCAATACCACGCTCGTCGAAGTCCAACTCCACACCGGCCGCACGCATCAAATTCGTGTGCACTTTTCCGCGCTCAAGCATCCCGTCGTCGGCGATACCCTCTACGGTGCCGTTGGCCAATTGCGTTTCGAGAAAACGGAGTTGCCCCCGCTCGGCCGCAACTTTCTGCACGCCGCCAGACTCGGCTTTGCGCAGCCCCGCACCGGCGAATGGATTGAAGTGCAAGCCCCGTTCCCCAGCGAGCTTCACGATTTCTTGAAAAAACTTTCTGCCGCCTCCGGCGAGCCGCCGAGCCGAATTGACGCTGCCCTTGCAGGATACCTATAATCAATGCACATGCGACGCCTACTCACTTCGATTTTTCTGAGCGTGATCTTGCTGCTCGCTCCGCTCACGGACCGTGCTCAGCAATCCCCTGCCGCTCCCAAGCCGCAATCCACTCCTCCGGCTTCTCCGAGCCAGGAGCCCCCCCAAAAGACTGACCAAAAGCTCATTACCGTCGTTAACCTCGTCGACGTCCTCTTCACCGTCCTCGACCGCCGCAACAAGCTCGTCCCCGCGTTGGAAAAAACGGATTTCAAAATTTTTGACGACAAGCTTCGCCAGGAAATCCGCTATTTCAGCAAGCAGTCCGATCTCCCCCTCCGCATCGGCGTCTTGCTGGACACTTCCAACAGCATTCGCGACCGCATCAAGTTCGAGCAGGACGCTTCCATCAATTTTCTTTTCACCGTCCTCCGCCGCAACAAAGACGAAGCTTTCGCCATGACCTTTGACGACGAGCCGCAAATTATCCAGCCGTTCACCGGCGATGCAGGAGCGCTTCGCGATCAGATCACCAAGACGCGCGCCGGGGGCGGCACTGCGATTTACGACGCCATCTACGAAGCTTGCGTCAAGGAATTGAGCCACCCGCCCCGGCCTCCCGGCGACCAGCCCGACGTGGTCCGCCGCGTCATGATTCTAATCAGCGACGGCGAGGATAATCTCTCGAACCACACGCGCACGGAAGCCATCGAAATGGCCCAGCGCACCAGCGTCGTCATCTACACCATCAGCACCAGCATCCAGTGGATTTCCCTGACACAGAATAATGAACCGAGTAAGTCAGCCGACCGCAAATATCATCTGACCGATGGAGACAAAATTCTTCAGGAACTCGCCGAAGAAACCGGCGGTCGCTCCTTCTTCCCCTATCACGTGGATGATCTGGATCAATCTTTTCAGGACATCGGCGACGAGCTCCGCAATCAGTATTCGATCGCCTATCTTCCGACCAATTACGTTCTCGATGGCCGCTACCACAAGATCCGCATCGAAGTCCCCGACCACAAGGGCTATCAGGTGCGCGCCCGCCGCGGCTACTTCGCCAGCGCCAGCACGAACACGCCGGCCGCAACCAGTCCCTCCGGCGGCGTTAAGTAATTTGTGTTTTGATTTTTCTTGACCGGTTTGGTTCGCAAGGTGAAGGCTTCAGAACAAGGAAGAGAAGTCTAGCTAAGGGCTTGGGCAATTGCATGGTAGTGCCCTCCGGAAATTGCCCCATACTGTGCTCCCCGGCCACGTGGGGAGACAACGCCAATCACTGCGTGGAAGTTATCGTTTTGCGACAGATTCTTCTTTACACTGCCCTATCGCCGCATTATCCTCTCCCCGCGTGTTCCTTCCCTTTGTAGTCGGTCGAGGCCCAGCGATTATTCCAACATGGAGGATGCAATGAAGGTGTGCACAACTTTACTTTCCTTAGTACTTACTGGGGCGATATTTGCTGCCATGCCCGCGGGCGCCAACCAAGCTGCGGCCGAAAATAAAAAGGCAACGGCTGCGAAAAAAGATGCGAAATGGCAGGGCCACGTCGTCAGAATTTATAAAGACCTGTCGCAGATGGACGTCCGCAGTGCCAAAACCGGCGAGGCCGAGCATTTGAGGAAAGTGGCCTACGACAGCGCGACGGAATGGACCAAGCGGGGAAAGCCCGGGCAACAGGACGAGGTCAAGGAAGGGTCGTTTGTGATTGTGCTGGGCCACGTAGACGACAAGGGCGTACTGCACGCGAAGCGTGTAGATCTGCGGCTTCCACGATAATTTTTTCGAGATGTGTGACGCGAGTCGCGGCCGCGGCCCGGAAGCGTCAGCCTTTCTGTGCACATCGGCGGCGGAGTGCAAGGGATTTGCTCGGGGCCGCGAAGTGTTAAGGCTTCGCGGCGAGAGCTTCCAGGCGGAGTTTCGCGGCGCGCGCTGTTTCGCGGAGCAGCGGGTCCGGATGCTCGAGGCAGCGGTTCAATTCCGCTTCCAGAGATCTTATCCCCAGAGTTCCAATGGCATAAGCGCCGCAGGATTTAAGCCACGGATCATCGCTGGCGACTAATTCTGCAACGGCCTGTTCACGGTTTTGCACTTTTGCGCGCACCAAGCGTTCCGCGATTCCGGCTCTTTCCTTAGGGCTCACCTTGCCGTCCAGAAGCGGCACGAGCACGCCGCGCAACTGAGACTTCAGAACGTTCTCCAGAAATTCCAAGGCGTTGTCGTAGACGGTCACATTTTTCGATTGCAATCCAAAATAAACCGAGTGCAAATCCAAATGCGGATGCAAAAGTCCGAGGAGACGGAAAATTCTTTCGAGCTCCTGTTGAATGGATTCTCCGAGCGCGCGCATGACGGGTTCATCGGAATTTCCAGGCATGCGGAGGGATTCCAAGATTTGATAAGAACGATAGTGGCCCATAATTTCCGCGGCGAGAACGGTTTCGAGCAATTGCGTGTCCAACTCGATCTCGGGATGAACGCGGTGAATTTTGTTCAGAGCACTGATGATTTGAAAACGAACTGTGGTCTCTCTTTCGAGGAGGTTATCCATGAGCACATGCGCCGCAGCAGGCGTGCCGATGCTTACGAGAACGGGAGGGATCGCCCGCCGGGCATCCAGGGGAGAGGAAGAATCGCCGAGATGGCCGCCCAGGAGGCCGACAACCTGCTCGCCGAATTTGGCCAGCGCCTGCGCGGCGTCGCTACAGAGTTCGTGATTCGACAGATACTCCAGCAGAGTTGGAGCCAGAGAGAATTTTCTGAGCATCCCGACCGAGCGGATGGCTTCGCGCACGACGAGATTGTCGGGATCACGCAGGAGCGTGGCGAGCAAGGGGTCGAAGGAATCGGGGAGTCCGCCGAGGAGGCGCGCAACTTCCATGCGGGTGCGTTGGCATTCCTCTCCACTCTGGCGGGACATTTCATCGAGAATTTGGCGGGCCGTTTCGAGACTTTGCGCTTCACCGGGCCGCGCCAGGTAGGCGGCCACGGCGGAGCGCACGGAAAAATCGGCGCAGTCTCCAAGTTCTGCGAGGAGCGTGAGGGGATCAACATGGGCGTGGTGAACGAGGTAGAGCATGGCTTCCGTTCGAACGCTGTGGTCGGGGTCTTTCAGCAGGGGTTCGATGGACGGGAGGACGGACTTGTCGCCGGCGGCGGAGAGAACAGAGATGGCTTTTTGGCGAACTTTGGGCGCGGGATGGTTCAGGAGACCGCGAATCACGGGGTGAGCAGCGCGCTGACGCTCGCCTTCGAAGAGGCTGAGCGCGTAGAGAATTTCTTCCGGGTCGGAGGCAAGGATTTTGCTGGCTAAGAGATCCATCGTGGAGCGGTCCAGCGCCAAGGCAGAGGCCTGGTCTGCCGTAAGCCGGTGCTGACTGATGGATTCCTTCAGAGTAGCAATGTACTGCTTCCCGGCGACGGAAACCGCTAGGAACCATGCACCGACAAGAAACAGAGCAATCCAACTGATCTGGCGCGCCGCTACGTGCAGATAGGTGGCAAAAATTAGGACGGTCACCCCGGCCAAACCATCGCCTAAACGCCAGACCACCGTGTCGATAAACCATTTCGCCCGTAACTTCAGACTATGAGGCAGCGGCAGGTACAGCAACTCGACGGCAGATTTGTCCAGGGAATAGCGGAGTACTTGATCGCTGCCTTTCAGCGCGATAGCGGATACGAGGCTGCCCCAAATGAGCAGCCCGGCCGAGCCCATCAGCACGGCAGTGGGAAGCACAAACAGCATCGTGCCTATCCCAAATCGGCGGAGCACTCGCGTGGTCAGCAGCAGCTGAAACAACAATCCCAATATCCCGGCGTAGAGATAGAAGTTTCCAAATAAGATGGCCAAGGCGTCTTTGTTTACCAGAAACTGTTTAGCAACAGCTTTAAATTGCCAGCCGGTAAGCGTAGTGACAAACGAAGCAAGGCAGATGACTGCGGCTATGGCTCGTAAATAGGGGGAGGAAAGAACCAAGCGCATGCTGCCCTGCAGGTCCCTTTGCCCGATTCCCTTATCTCCAGCTGCCGTTTCACCGGAATCTGCAAGCCGGGATTTCCAGCCCTGCCATACGGTTCCCATCAGCACCGCACAAATCAAGAGAAGCAACGTCATTCCCAACAATAGACTTTCCGTACCGAATGCCTTGGCTACCGTCTTCGACAAGTAGCCGGCGAAAATCGCACCCAAGATGGCTCCGCCGCCCACCATGCCGAAGATGCGCTTCGCTTCGCGCGTGGTCAGAAGATAATTCGCCAGGGTCCAGACCTGGGTCGGCGCGAGCACTCCGAACAGGCCTACCCAAACGTAGAATGCCGGATAAAGCCAAGTCGGATGGTAGTAGTGGGCCAGGGCCCAAAAAAGCACGCAGTTTGTTGCGAAGAAAAACTGACTGCCCACCAGCAGGTTGCGAAGAGAGATCCTCCGCCCCAGACGCACATAGCCGACGACTACGATTCCGACCAAAGCCGCGCACGCGATGTCCACATAGGGCAGCTGGACCGCTTGGAACCGGGCAAGGAACAAGGCATCGCGCGCAACTCTTCCGGTTACATAGCTGCTGATAATCAGGAACAAGCAGGTGCACAGGAGGAGGCCGCGCCCCAGATCGCCGGGTTGGATGTTCAGGGCCCGCTCAATCCAACGTTTCATCCGCAGTACCTTCCATGACCTTTTCTGTCTTATTGCGGTGCGGCCGTCGCCCCTGAACATACACGGTCGGCCGGTAAGACGACTAGCTTTTCCGGAACTGTTTCCCCATTCCCCGGCCCTGGATGCTCAGCAGGCCGTCCATTTTGAGGCGAAGACCCAGCGGAATCGAGAAGGACTACCTGCTGGTCCAGATACACAGCGATGAACTTGCCATCGCCGCAGATTTCCAGAGCTGACGCTCTGCCTCCAGGGTAGTAGCTGCTGAGCATGCCGGTGTCGATCAGGAACACTTTCTTGCCAAAGCGAGGGCGGATGCGACCACTCCTCTGCACCGTGTGCCCTACCACAAGGTGTCGCGCCTTGTAAGCCTCCACGACCTTGCTCACTTGCGGTACACCCTCTTCTTCGCTCCACTGGTCGTAGCCGCGAAACCATAGAGGGCCGTCCACCCGCACACTGAGCCAATCTTGATGCTTCAGAAATTCCAGTATTTTGGCCTGGCGTTCATTGGTGGCGGGGACACGCGACTTGAGTTCGGCGATGACCTCCGCATTAAGCACATTATTGACTTCCTGTATATTAAAGAAGGGCAGAATCAACTTTTCATTCTGGAGATACTGTTTCGAAGCATCAAATTCCTTGATTTCCTCGCGGATCCGCTTATTCATCGCAGCCAGTTTCGTGCTGGCCAGGTCAGGATGAATTCCGCCGTGCAAAAAGATGACCCCATCAATTTCGGCCACGGCGTCATGTCCTCGCAGCCACGCACCGTATTCTCCCTTCGGACCAAACGCCTCGCGCTGCTCAATGAAACCTCTCGGATGGCGGGCCATCCACTCTGCCTCGGTCAGCTCCATGGGCTGTTGGAGCTCGGCTAGTAAGGCTGCGTGACTACCCTTCCATTTCGCATACTCGTCGTACGCAGCTTTCTGCCGCTCTTCGGATTTGCCGTCGGCAAAACTGGCATAGTTCACGGGAACGACGTAGCGCAGGTCGCCCATGATATTCATTATTTCGTGATTACCGAGTAGGCTTACGACCCGGCCGCCGACTTGCCCCGCTTCTTTCTCGAGCGCCATCATCAGGTCCATGACCTCGCGCGGCTTGGGGCCGCGATCCAAGAGGTCTCCGAGCTGGACGAACGTTGTCTTACCGCCCATCCAATGGTTCTGCTTGTCGGTAAGTCCGGTGCACCGGAGAATGGCGACGAAGTCGTCAAAATCGTTGTGGATATCGGCGATGGCGATTAAGGATTCCGGCGGTTTCGCTGGAGCCTTTGCTGGTCCCGCCCACGCCAGCACCGCCGGCACCAGGACCAGGAGGACGGGAATACAAGCGCGGCGGGGAAAAACATTCACTGGAGGGCGGAACATTTTCTTGCCTCCTATAGGCAAGCATGAGAATTTTAGCGAGAACATTGAGTTCCGCAGGGCGTCCTCACATTGCGGCGCATCTTGGGCTGCCAGAGTTGCACCAGTAATTCGAGATTGGGCATTGTTGTCCCGCATTTTGACGTAGCTGTTCGCGACTGTCCACTCGGAAAAGCACAGTCGCGGAGCCATCAGATGAAGGCTCCGCAAAGTGGTTACTGAGTGAACTTCACTTATAACAGATCGGGGCGCTTCAACTTGCGTTACAAGGCCGCATTCGTCTACTGGGGCGAGTGTGAGAGCCGCTTAGAGATTAGAGTTGCATGGATTACGCCGCCCTTGTTCGCAGTGCCCCTGCAAATCACGAAATCCCCGTCTTTAACCTGGCTGGCGTCAATGTCGTTGGCCTTTTTGTCGCCGTGATGCTGGCTGGCCCATTTTGTTGAGCTGTCGTACACACAGGTCCTTTCTGAATTCGAACCCGCCTTACGAACAGTCAGAGAAGACTGCTCCTTACTGCTTCTTTGAACTGTACCTTCCCAGCGCGCCTCCTTCGGCTTGGCAGGAGCCTTTTGCCCGAACACCGCCATAGCCAGCGGGAAGGTAAGTACCAACGCGAACAGCAGGGTGAGTTGCTTCTTCAACATGGTTTCTCTCCTTATCACCGGAATCACCGGCAAATATGATGCATAGCACGAAAACCAGACCCAGGGCACCAAATAAGAGCAAGCTTTTGAACTTGGGCTTCCAATCCAACGTCTCCGCTGCATCCCTCATACTGCCGCCGCCAGAACCTGACCCCCGAAGAACTGCTCACGCAGTTGAGCGGTGCAGTTTACTTCAGTGGTCGGACAAATTCAGTACAGCACTTCGTTCTCACCTTTATCAGCGATCAGCTTCTGGAAGTGCGCCACCATCTTGTCCCGTCGAGCCATCACCGCTTTCACCTCATCCTTGGTGAGATAGCGACTGGTTTTTTCTGCTAGCGCGTTCGCGTCCAGCGCCTTCAGTTTCTCCAGCAATTGCCGGTCGCAACTTACCAGCTCTTTACTAGGGTCTTTCAGTTCCTTGCTGAGGCGAAATGCGCGGCTGAAATCAATCCTCCAGATCTTCCAATCTTGACCGATTAGCACGTTGGTCAGGTTGACATCAGTATCGGCGACCAACTGATCGAAGACCCGAATCTTGAACATCTGATGGTTCCAGGCCTCCGGATCCGGCGCCGTTAATTTCTGCTTGTGGCGTTCTACCTCATCCATCTTCACCGGCAACCACCAACTCAGGGAGCCCGGATTCCCTTCCCATTTGCGTTCGACATATACGGGCAGCATGTCGTCCATGCCAAGCAACTCAGCCAGCGCATAAGCTGCGATATTGTACTTGTAGGAGTCCACGAAGTTTATTTCCGTGCCGGCGGCAAGCTGCATTTGGGATTTGTGTTCATTTATAGATTGGAAAGAGGCATCGTGGGTCACGGTGCCGTCGGAAAGCGTAAGCCGCATGGTGTGAGTGATGCCTTTCTTGGCATCCCGACTGCCCACCACCTTGGCGGTGAGAAGGAACTGCTTAATCTGCTCCTTGGTCAGGGTTGACTCGTCCGCAGCAACCGCGAAGAGTCCGCAAGTCAGACACATCACCGCAACAGGAATCAAACGCCAGCGCAGATAAAGTGGATTCATGGGAGGTCCTCCACGGAATTAGTGGGAATCTACTCCTTTGTGCCGCAAGGAACAACCTAAAAAAGAGGGAAAGGCCGTGGCAGGGACTCCCAGCGGTGCGAGCAGTCAGTGATCGTGGCGAGGAGCTAGAAAAAACTGCTTGACACATTCCTATATGGGAATGTATTGTTGGCGCTATGGCACGAGCGGCGACAACCTCGGATGCATTCAATGCCGTGGCGGAGCCACGGCGGCGCGAGATTTTGAACTATCTGGCGCTGCAGGAGCGCCCTGTGGGGGAAATCGTTGACTCATTGGGGCTGGCGCAGCCCTCGGTTTCGAAGCACCTACGCGTTTTGCTCGAGGTGGGGCTTGTCGACGTACGCCGCGATGGTCGACGGATGTTTTATCGAACCAACGCCGAGGCGATACGGCCGCTTCACGAGTGGACGGAAACGTTCGCGCGCTACTGGCGTCATCAATTAAGCCGCGTCAAGGAACGTGCCGAACGGAAAAGCAATGCGTCAAAGGAAGGGGAAACGGATTTCACTTCAAGGAGGAAAAATGATCTCGACAGCAGCAAGAATTGAGGATTTGACGCTGAATGTCACAGAGGAAATCCACGTGCGCGCGTCGCTGGACGCGACGTTTGAGGCGTTGTTGGAGCAACTCGGACCGTTCAACGATACCGCCGAAGGCAGACCCATGCCTATGAAGCTCGAGCCGTGGCCGGGCGGTAGGTGGTACCGCGATCTGGGCGACAACAATGGCCACTTCTGGGCAGTTGTGCAGGCTATCAAGCGGCCAACATTGCTCGAATTCGCCGGCCCGTTGTTCATGTCTTATCCGGTCGTCTCGAATGTCCAGTATCGCTTGAGCGAGGTGGACGGCGGAACGCGGATCCAGTTTCGGCACTCGGCGCTCGGCCTGATCGAGGAAGACCATCGAAAAGGAGTCACGAAAGGTTGGGGGCATATCCATGAGGGCCTGCGGAAACGTGCGGAAGCGAAGCGTTCACGGTGAACGGCGACCCGGCGAGAGGAAGAACCGATGTGTCCATTTTGTATCGGGAGCACCATGCTGATGGCCGGCAGCGTGATGTCAACGGGGGATTGACCGCGCTGGTAGTGAAGAGGTTTAGTCCGAAGAGAGAGACGAAAGGAGCAGTCATGAAACTTGTAGATTCTATCTTGATGGAAATTGAGCAGGAAGCAAAAACGACGAAGCGAGTCTTGGATCGAATTCCGGAAGACAAACTCGCCTGGAGACCCCACCCGAAATCCTTTTCGCTGGGCCAGTTGGCCCTGCACATTGCGTCCGTACCGGGCAGCGTCGCTGCGGCAGCGGTGCCGGACAGCATGGAAGCCCCGAACTTTTCACAGCCGGAGCCCAAGAGCCGCCAGGAAGTTCTGGACACTTTCTCCAAGAGCCTCGAGAGTGCGAAGGATACATTGAAGAAGATGGACGACACCCGGCTCACCTCCATGTGGAGCTTGACGAAAAACGGAAAGGTCCTGATGTCGGTCCCGCGGATCGGATTCATTCGCTCGATCCTCATGAATCATAACTATCACCATCGCGGGCAGCTTTCGGTCTATCTGCGGATGCTCAATGTTCCAGTGCCGTCGATTTACGGGCCCAGCGCGGACGAAAATCCGTTCGCCTAGTTCCGCGAAAAACAAGCCCACAATCCAAACTAAAGGAGGAAACATGGGAGAAGTAACGAATGAGCAGGTCAATTTGATGTTGCGGCTGTTCGAGGAGCGGCGCGAGCCACGGTTGCGCGAAGCGCGGGAGTGGTTCTCCGCCAATTTCCACGTGAAAAGCCAGGAGGACTTGATACGTGTCTGTCCTCCCGGCAGCAGGGAAAACGCGTACATGCGCATGGTGCTCGGTTATTGGGAGATGGTGGCGAGCATCGTGAACCGCGGGCTCATCGACGAAGACCTGTTCTTCGAAAGCCACGGGGAGCAATGGGGCGTGTGGGAACAGGTGAAGCCGGTGATCTGTGCGTGGCGCGCGATGTTCAGCAGCACGAAGTTCCTTAGCAACCTCGAAGAACAGTGCAAGCGCCTGGAGGCCTGGCGCGAAGCGCGCAATCCCGGCTCCAACGATGCCATTCGCAAGGTGATGGCGCAGATGAGAGAGGCAACGCAAATGACAAAGAAGCAGGCCGCCGCCGGCTAGAGTTCATGCTCGAAGGCCGGTCCATTTCGGTACATGGCCGGTATATGCAGGAATGTGTTTGGGCAAGTTCCCAACAGCCTTCCGTATTCACTGAGCGCACTGTGTACGACCGAGTTTCTGTGGTCGTTTATCTTTCCGCGAGTAGCCAAACACAAAAGGAGAATCAGTCATGGCAACGAGAGCGATAGAACAGTCGAAAGTGGTATCGCCGGCAGAATGGCTTGCCGCCCGGAAGGAGTTGTTGAAAAAGGAAAAAGAGTTCACACGGTTGCGCGATGAACTGAGCCGACAGCGCCGTGAACTGCCTTGGGAAAGAGTAGAGAAGCAATATGTTTTCGACGGGCCTGGCGGAAAGGAGTCGCTCGTCGACCTCTTCGGCGGCAAGAGTCAGTTGATCATTTATCACTTCATGTTCGGGCCGGAATGGAAGGAAGGCTGCCCAAGCTGTTCCTACATTTCCGACCATATTGGCGGCAGCGTGGTGCACCTTGCGGCGAGGGATGTCCGACTGGCGGTTGTTTCGAGAGCGCCGCTGGCGCAGATCGAGGCGTTTAAGAAACGGATGGGCTGGCGCTTCCATTGGGTCTCGTCGAATGGGACCGACTTCAACTACGACTATCAGGTGTCCACGACGAAGGAAGAACTGGGGAAGGGCGAGGTCTATTACAACTACACGATGCAGAAATTCCCCAATGAGGAACGGCCCGGCACCAGCGTGTTCTACAAAGATGCAGCCGGCAACATTTTCCACACGTATTCGAGCTACGGTCGCGGGCTGGACATCCTCATCGGCGCGTACAACTGGCTGGACCTCACGCCCAAAGGACGCGACGAGGAAGGCTTGGCGCATAGCATGGCTTGGGTGCGGCATCATGACAAATATGGAGAAGGCTACCAGGTGGACGCGAAGGCGGAGTACGTGCAGCCCGCCAAGTCATCGGCCTCTACGGGCGATTGCTGCGAACATCGCCGCTCATGAATTAGTTTGCTTGCTTCGAGGCGCACGGCTTTGGCGGCAACCCCGAAGCCGTTGGAAAGCTCAGCTCTTCGGCGCGTAGTAGCCTTTGCGGGCGAGTACCTTCAAGTCGTGATGGGCAGTCTCGACTTTGATCTTGCGAAATTTGCCGTCGCGCTGGCTGTTGCTCGGGTAGTAGCCCAGCGTGTACTGGCTGCGCAGCTCCGCCGAAATCTCATCGAACGCTTCCATTAGTTTTTTCTCATTACTCGCGTTGAGCACCCGCCCGCCCGTTTCTTCCGCGAGTTTCTTTGCGGCGCCGGTATTCGCCCCAAAGCGCGGATCGGCAACGAGGATGACGTGGATCACCGTGTCCGTGCGCTGGGCGGCTTCGACAGCCTCTTCAATGCGTACCTTGCTGCCTTCGTCCTGGGCGTCCGTGACGATCACCACTGCTTTGCGCCCGGCTTCGCTATTCAGTTTTTCGCCGCAGGCCAGATAGATCGCGTCATAGAGCGCCGTGCCGGTGATCTGCCGCGACCCCACCGGGCCTGGATTTCCACCGATCGAACCACCGCTTGGAATATTGATGCGGGACCGCCGAACCGCCCGGTCGAGTTGTCCGTGATCATCGGTGAAATCGGAGAGCAGGTCCACATCGGAGTCAAACGACATCACCAGCGCCATATCGCCTTTGCGCAGGATCCTGCGGAGAAACGAACTGCCTGCGTCCTGGATAGCGCTGAGCATGAACTGCTCACTTCCCGAAGTATCCAGCAACAGCGCCAGGGTAATGGGCAGCGCCACTTCCTTTGAAAAAAAGGAGATCTTCTGATCCTGATTGTCTTCCGAGATCCTGAAGTCTTCCTGCTTTAGGTCGCCGACAATGCGCTTGTTCTTGTCCCGCACGGTGGCGAACAGGTTGACCAGGCTGACCTGCGATTTGATGGTCTCGCCCTGCGCGGGGGGTTCTTGCGGCATGGCCGGCGCGGCCAGCGTGCAGGCAACCATCGCCGCCGCGCACTGCGTCACAAGCTTCTTCATGGAACCCATGTATACTTTCCTTGACGAGAAATGCCCGGCCGAAAATTTCTGCTGGGATGCTTCCGCCTTTTAAGATGCGGTGAAGTGTCGCGATGGATGTGTGGCGGAAGCCACTCGAGCAGCTCAATCCGATAAGAAGTTTGGCCTGAGGACCATGAAAAGTCTACGCAAAACCATCTTGGTGGCTGCAATATTCTTCCGCGCAATTCTAGGTGCCCATTTGGCAGCGCAACAGGCGCCCCCCGCCCCCGCACCGGCGCAATCCGCCCCCCCACAGGATCCGCAGCCCCCGCAACAGGTGGAGGGCCAGGCCAGGATCCGCGTTCCGGTCAATCTAGTGGTCGTCCCGGTAATCGTGAAAGATGGAGCCGGGCGGATCGTCGCGGACCTGCGGAGGGACGAATTCCGGATTCTCGAAGATAAGCTCGAGCAGAGGGTCAGCTACTTCAGCGCGGAAGCATTTCCGCTCTCGCTGGTCGTGCTGATTGACAATGACCTGAAATCCAAGGACGCCAAACAGGTGACCGAGAGCCTGCGGGCGATCGTAGCGGGGTTGAGCCCCAGCGATGAGACTTTTGTTTGCCGCTTCGATCAGTTCTTCCATCCCGGCAAGGGCTTCATCAACGACCAGGACAAGTTGCTTGTGGAATTGAAGCGCACTCACCTCGACGACTCGCCATCCGTCGCCGGTCCCGGTGCGGCCATTAACAACGGGCCCTCTATCAACGGCCATTCGGCTACCAGCGATGCGCCCAACATTGCCGGGGCCATGATTAACATCAAGGGACAGCCCACCAAGGCTCTGGATGATGCGGTCTACGCCGCGGCGCAATTGCTGAGGGACCGCGGCCGCGACCGGCGCAAAATGATTTTGCTCATCTCTGATGGCGTGAACGGAAAAAAATCCAATACCTACGATTACGACACCGTGCGGAAGGAACTGCTGAGTTCGAACATTGCCGTCTACGGAGTCGGCGTGGGCAGCGCATTTTTCGACCGGCGATTCGAACGGCTCGCGAAATACGCGCACGATACCGGAGGTGACGTCTACTACAGCATGAAGAGCCGCGCAATGGAGGAGCTTTATTCGCGAGTCACCGAGGAAGCGCGCAACCAGTACACGCTGGCCTACGCCCCTGCCGGCTCGGACCGCGGGACGGACTATCACGAAATTGAGGTGCGGGTGAAGCGGGAGGGGCTGACTATCCTCGCCCGCGAAGGCTACTATGCCGGCGGCGTGCCCAGGTAGCCAGTTTTTTGTATTTCATCGTAAATTTTCTTGACTCTTGCGTGGACCACCCGTATATGAAAGCACAGTGGGTGGCCGGCGGAGACGCCCGTCATCTGCCAAGTCCGAGAAGGAGAACCGAATGAAGAAAAAGGGCAAGAAGGACGACAAGAAGACGCCGAAGAAAGGGAAGTAAGACCAGCCAACAAGATTAGGAACCACCGGACGCCCCGATCCAATCGGGGCGTCTTATTTGTACGCCGTGCATGTTCGGCAGCTAGCGGGTTAAAGTCCCGTCCCAACCTGATGGAGGTGAAGGGTAGCGAAGCGCAAGGGCGTCACCGTGAGGTGGGGTCTGAAGGAAGCGTGGAGCAAAGATACGGGCCGATGG
>WNFG01000029.1_pt1 | contig 101212 bp, 97 predicted proteins | sample 5400431 | NCBI WGS metagenome assembly WNFG01 (sample SAMN13153346, study PRJNA577476) | soil metagenome | isolation source: 120 cm saprolite under Douglas fir tree site 2 hole 3 replicate 2 | place: USA:California | collected 2015-04-18
CACGAAGCTCTCGACAAAAGTAGCTTCGTCGTAACCCCGCTGGCGCTCCTTCACTATCAGGTGTTGCTTCACACTGCCTGGTAATCCCAGAGAACGAAAGGCTTGCACCACCAGGGGTAAGCCTCCCAGCGCGGTCAACATCTCTTCGGCTGGCTGGGGATCGAACTCGAACAATAAAGGTGCTTCGGTCGGTGAGGGCTTCTCCATTTTGCGCATGCACGCCATCGTATGCGAAGGACGCACCTTGCAGGTGAGAATTCGTAGCCTTCGGTTCACACAGCCTACCGGCGTTCTACGCTGGCGTACGGCCTCATTCAGGCTCCTCGCGCCTGCCACTCTGTAAAACACGTCCCGCTATCGACGGATCGGGGCCACACGACGAACCGTGAATCGACGCCTGCCCGGAAGTTATCGCGAGACCCGGGAGTACTCACTCGTGATCTTCGCTAGTGACAAGCACATCCTCATCTGCAACCGGAAGCTAACCCTTTTGCCCCTACGTCACCGTCGGGGCATAGGCAACGCCCGCTAGGCCAAACACCCGTTGATAGCGCTGGATCTCTTCGCGCGGTCCCAGCGCTTTTTGAAAGTTGTCGGAAAGTTTCACTGCTGGCTTGCCATTGGCATCATTGAGCTTGCACACCAGATTTACAGGATCAAAGTCGCCGCCGCTTTGAGAATTACAGTTACGAAAATCATTGGTAAGCAACGTACCCCATCCCGCACTGAAACGGATGCGGCGTTCGGGTTTCCATTTTCGCTCATCGAGAAAGTCGCTTGCTTGGCGAAAATCTGTGGGAGAAGCACCATTGCGAATCGTCCCGGAAAAATGTGCATGCAATCCCAGGATGGTGTCCACATCGAGGGAGTCAGAAGCAATGAATAGTTTTTGCCGCGGATCGCGCTTTCTCTGTTCAAGCCACGCAATGTATTCGTCGCCTGCAAGGAAAGGGTCCTTGCTGTCGGCACGCTGTCCCGTCCAGTCTGCCACCCAATCCGGGGCATTACGGAGAAACTGCGACGTGCCAAAAGTGTCTGGAAGCAGGATGAGTAACTCGCTCTGATAGGTCTGCTGCCAAAGCTCCAGCAAGCGGTATTGCGATGCCTTCAGTTCTTCGTCGTCCTTGGCCATCGCTGCCAATGCCATGGGCAACTCATGCGCATTTGTGCCGATTGCTTCCAAGTCGTGTTGATACGCGAGATATGTATTGGACGTTCCGGTGAAGCTGCTGCCAAGCACGTCGCTCATGGCCTTTACGACGTACTCCTGCCACAAGAAGCTGTGCCGCCGTCGCGTTCCAAAGTCACTCACTTTCAGTCCGGGGATGCCGCGTAACCGCTCCATTTTTTCCCAGAGTTTAGTTTTCGCCCGGGCATAGAGAATGTCGAGCTCGAATTCGCTGAGACGCTTAAGGCTGGTGCGCGTCTGCAGTTCGCTAATGGCCGAAAGCGCATAAATCTCCCACATGGTCGTCTCTGTCCAGAGGCCGCGAAAGGAGAGGGAGAACTGCCCGTCTTGAATAGACAACTCGTAATCCGAGAGCCGGAAGTCGCGTTCGAGCCACTCTAGGAAATCTGATGCAAAAATACCGCGGCGACCATAGAAGGTATTGCCTGCGAGCCAGATCAGTTCCGACTTATGAAATCGCAGCTTCTTTGTCTGCTCCAACTGTTCCCGCAGCTCACCTGCATCGATCAAATCGCCAAGGCGTACCTCGACCGAGCGATTGACGACCGAAAAAGAAGCGCTTGTCTTCGGGAACCGCTTCCAGATGAACTGCAGCATCAGCAGTTTGTAAAAATCGGTATCGAGCAGGGACCGCGTAATCGGGTCCAGTTCCCAGTTATGGTTATGTGCGCGCCGCGCGAAGTTGATGATCACGGTGGCACCACTTTACCGCATCCGGAACGCCTCTACAGCAATCGGGCGTGCTTACTTGCCTTTTCTTGTATCACTACAAGTCGAGATCATCCCCAGCGATAACCTTGCCGCTGTAGGTTTGACGGACTTCTCCTAGCAGTTGCTCTTCACTTCCTCCCCTCGCGGCACTCTTTGGTCGCGCTTGATGGCAGCCTGGATTCGCTCGACGATAAGGATCCAGCAGGCCCGGCTTCGCTTTCGTGGCAAGCTCGCCAAGTTCTTCCGAGGAACTGTGATACGCCAATCTGTATCTCTTCCATTCCTCGGAGACTTTGGCAAACGAAGCTTGCGTGTAGACTTCAGTGCAGCAAGGTCTAGCTGTCATTCCTATGGGTGAAAGTCCCATCGGCAGAACAATTCAGTGGCTGCCGTAGTTATATCCAGCAGCCAGAGGGGTGACCGACTCGCTGGAAGCCTGGAAGTAAAAGTCCCGGTGGCCGGATGGTTATCCGGTCAGATCCGCACAGGGGGCGAGCAACTTGACAGGCCGTAGCGAAAGCGAACCAGGAAGCCCTGTAATTCATGCCCTGCGGGAAGCGGATTGCAGGATAAGCGGGAGAGCCGAGCCAGTTGAAGTTTGGCGAAGGTCTACATCGGAATCACAAGACTGGAACGAACCGATTCCGGTCTCCCTGGGGTCGAAGAGGGCGGCATGCCAAGAAGGAGTGACAGCGAAAGCAACGCGTGTTGCGCTCCAAGCTCAAGGATCTAACCCTATCTGTTCGCGTACACCAGCGGTACCGCGCCATCGACCAGGTCCAGCAAGGATTCAGCCTGCTGGAAGCTGCCGAACGCGTTGGTTGCCACTTCACCGTCGCGTATGACTGGGTCCACCGCTTCAACAAGAGTGCATTTGGCATCTTTGAACAGGTTCCGAACCCCAAGGGGCGGCCGCCCATTCTGAGAGCTGCACAACTCCGGGAGTTGGTGGACGTTGCATTATCGAGTCCCTCGGAACGGGGATTACCCTTCTCGGTCTGGTCGGTCTCCAAGCTGGCCGAGTATTGTCGTCGACGAAAACTGCCGCCTCCGGTGACCGACAAGTGGGTTCGTCGTTTGCTGCGCCGCGAAGGACTGTTTTCCTCCCGGAATCTCCGGTGAAGGCCATCGACCATCTTACTTCTCTCGTCTGAATCACAATTGAAAGACGAGCGGAAGGTGCGGCCTGAAATCCACTAGCTCTTTGCGCCGCTTGCCGTCGAATCCAATTTCGAGGAGAGATTTTAGTCCTTTTTGAGTTGATAGAATTCCGCTCTCGACCATTCTCTGAGACGCGGCAGAACGAAGCGGCACGGGGGTTGTCAGAGTTAGGCTAGTGATTTCACGAATGCCAATGGGATGCTCTACGAACCGGTGTTCACGATCGACCCTCCGCATGAAGCTCAGGTAGATCCACATCGGCTCCTCAACTCCCGCTTCGCCGATATGCATAAGCAGCGGATGTGGTAAGTAGGCCGGCCGATATTCCCACGCCGGAAACGGTGACTCGGTGTTCTTAGAATCAGCAGGGCGCAGACAAATGCCGAAGGGAGAGGCCTCACCTTCCCGACCAGACCATCTCTCCCAAAGTAGAGTGCGCCGTGGGCATTCGCTTTGAACTTCTTTTGCATCGCTCACCCAGAGCAACTCAATCATGGCGTTCGCAAAGGCGAAACGCCGATTCGGTGTGCCTTGTCCGGGATGCCGATTTGGAGGTCCCTCACGCAAGCCGAACCTGACAAGTTCTTCAGCCTCGGGAGCTTCTGAAGCGGCACAGACAAATAAATGGTCCAACTCAATGCGCATGCGAGCTAGTTTAACTGAACCCACTCCGCGAGATCGATCAGAACTAAGCTCGCTGGCGCTACCCGAAAGTAATTCGGTTACTTACGCATCGCCCGTCAGACGCCCACAAACGAGAGCTCACGATTTCTGGCTCATCTGGGACCGCGGCGACTGCCACTCGGAGCTTGCGCACCCAGGGTCCACATCGCTAAGCTCTGCGGTGCTTTACCGCTCGGAACTTCGATTATGCTTGCGTTCAGCGACACGGAGCCTTTTCGAAATTCTAGCCGTAACAGTAGGTAAAAGGGGGGACCAATGAAATCCGAATCGACGTATGTGTTTACGTTGGCCGTTCTTTTGATTAGTTCAGGGGCACAATCAGGGAGCGAAGAGCGGCAAAAATCGGCGGGGCTCGCCTTGGACAAGCTCGAACTCCACAACGTCAAAGCGGAGCCAGTTACTTATCTAGGCCGTCTCGCCATGCGTGTTAGCGATGCCGGTCCAGAGGGGCTGGATGATGCTGGCCGTCTCGCCGTCGTTCCAGGAAGCTCCTTTCAGGATGGCACGATTGAAGTGAACCTGAGTGGTGACACTGCGCCCGACGCGCCGCCGAACTTGCGAGGCTTTGTGGGTATTGCGTTTCGCATAACTGCGGACAAGTCCCATTTCGAGTGCTTCTATCTGCGCCCGAAGAACGGGCGAGCTGAGGACCAATTGCAAAGAAACCATTCTGTGCAGTACATCTCCATACCCGGATTCGGGTGGCAAAAACTCCGGTCAGACACCCCAGGAAAGTATGAATCCTATGCCGATTTGATCCCAGGTCAGTGGACGCAAATGAAAATCCAGGTCGCTGGATCGCGAGCGCGACTCTATGTCAACGGAGCGGAACAACCTACACTCATCGTGAACGACCTTAAGCAATCATCCGTGAACGGTGCAATCGCCCTTTGGGTCGGGCCGGGAAGCATTGCTCATTTTGCAGACCTGAAGGTTACGCCCTGACTGTTCTGATCATCGACTCCCCTCGTCATGCGACGGCAATTTCGGGGAACGTGTATTCAATTCGTTTTCCCTTTTTGCTTTCGGGAAGCCTCTTAGTGTGGTGACAGAAGTCCTCGCTGGTTTCCCTCGGTAGGCTCGGTGGAGCCACGCCACCTCCTTCAACCATTCTATGTTGACCGCTATACGGTCACACCGTCATTTGTTGTATGCCTCTCGAGCGCGGAGCGCGCGTATCGACTTTTTCTGTATCCTGTTAGAATCGAGTTCCATGGGCCAGCCGCAGTTCGTTCATCTGCACGTTCACACGGATTACAGCCTGCTCGACGGCGCCTGCGAAACCACCGAGCTCCTGGACGAAGCTTCCCGGCAGAAGATGCCGGCAGTGGCCATCACCGATCACGGCAACCTTTTTGCCGCCGCTAATTTTTTCCATGAAGCCAGCAAGCGCGATGTGAAGCCGATCATTGGCTGTGAAGTTTACGTCGCCAAGGGCAGCCGGCACGACCGCGGCGAAAAGGCCAACAGCGGCAACGGGCAGGATCGCGGCGATGCCGAACCCGGAATGCGCGGCAGCAATCATCTCGTGTTGCTCTGCGAATCGCTCGAGGGTTATCACAATCTGATCAAACTGGTGTCCGCCGGATTCCTCGAAGGCTTCTATTACAAACCGCGTATTGATTACGACCTTCTTTCGAAACACTGCAAGGGATTGATTGCGCTCTCCGCGTGTCTGCGGGGGCCGGTAACGGAAGCGGTTGTGGACGAGAAGTACGACCTGGCGCGCGAGAATGCGTATCGGTTGCGCGATGTTTTCGGGAAGGGGAATTTCTTTCTCGAGATTCAGGATCAGGGGCTGGAGATCGAGAAGGGCGTCAATCGCGAACTCGCGCGGCTTTCCAAAGAGACCGGCATACCGCTCGTCGCCACCAACGATTGCCACTATCTCCATCACGACGATGCGCATGCCCAGGATGTGCTGCTCTGCATTCAGACCGGCAAGACCATGAGCGACACGCATCGCATGAAATTTGCAACCGACCAGTTCTATTTCAAAACCGCGGCAGAAATGGCCAAGGTGTTCGGAGAGGTGCCGGAGGCACTGAGCCGCACCGTGGAAATTGCCTCGCGCTGCAACGTCAAGATTGAACGCATTCCGAATCCTTTCCCGGAATTCACGGTTCCGGAAGGCCATACGTCCGCGAGTTACTTCGAAAAGGTAGTTCGCGAGGGATTCGCCTTACGCGTGCCGCAGCTCGAACGGCTCGCAAAACAGAACGCACTTGCGAATCCGCTTGTTGAGTACGAGCGTCGGCTCACTTTCGAAATAGAGATGATCAAAAAGATGCGCTACGAAGGCTACTTTTTGATCGTGTGGGATTTCATCCAATACGCGCGGGCGCAGGATGTTCCCGTCGGGCCGGGCCGCGGCTCCGCGGCAGGGAGTCTGGTCAGCTACGCGCTGCGCATCACGGATGTGGATCCGTTGCAGTACAACCTGCTGTTCGAACGCTTCCTGAATCCAGAGCGCGTTTCCATGCCCGATATTGATATCGATTTCTGCATGCGCCGGCGCGGGGAATTAATCGAATACGTCACCCGGAAATACGGGCGGGAAAACGTCGCGCAGATCATTACGTTTGGGACCATGGCCGCGAAAGCCGCGGTGAAAGACGTTGGGCGCGCGATGGACATTCCGTACGGAGAAGTGGACCGCATCGCGAAGCTGATTCCTACGACGCTGGGAATCGAGTTGAAAAATGCTTTGGAGGACGCGCCGCAATTGAAGTCCGCGATTAACAGCGATGAACGGCTGAAGGATTTGATGGCGGTGGCGCTGCGGCTCGAAGGATTGGCCCGACATGCGTCAACGCATGCGGCCGGCGTCGTCATTTCGCCCAGGCCGCTCACGGACGTCGTGCCGTTGTACAAGACGAACCGCGACGAAATCACCACGCAGTACGACATGAATGCGCTGGAACGCGTGGGCCTGTTGAAGATGGATTTTCTCGGGCTGACCACGCTCACGGTCCTGCACGACGCCGTTCGAATGGTCGAGCAGAACCGCGCGATCAAGCTGGACATCGACAACCTCGTGCTGGATGACGCCGAAGCTTACAAACTTTTCGCGCGCGGCGAAACCACCGCCATCTTCCAATTCGAATCGCACGGCATGCGCGACATTCTTCGCCGCTACCAGCCCACGCGCATTGAGGATCTTACCGCGCTGAACGCGCTCTACCGCCCCGGCCCCATTCAGGGCGGGATGATCGATGACTTTATCAACCGCAAGCAGGGCAAAACAAAGGTCAGCTACGAGCTGCCGCAGCTCAAGGATATTTTGGAAGAGACCTACGGCGTCATTCTTTATCAAGAGCAGGTGATGCAAATCGCCAACCGGCTGGCGAGCTTTTCGCTTGGCGAAGCCGACATTCTGCGGCGGGCCATGGGCAAGAAAAAGAAAGAAGAGATGGCGGCGCAGCGCGCGAAATTCATGGCCGGTTGCGCGACGAACAAGATTCCTGAGAAAAAAGCCGATCGCATTTTTAACTTGATGGAAGAATTTGCCGGCTACGGATTCAACAAATCGCATTCCTGCGCGTACGCTTTGCTGGCGTATCAGACGGCTTATCTGAAAACGCATTACCCTGTGGAATTCATGGCCGCGCTGCTGACTTCAGAAGCCGGCAACACCGAAAAAGTTGTGAAGTACATCAACGAAGCGCGCGGGATGAGCATCTCCATCCTGCCGCCGGATGTGAACGAGAGCGATTTGTATTTTACTCCGGTCGGCGAATCCATCCGGTTCGGCCTCGCTGCCATCAAGAACGTGGGCGAGAACACGGCGCGGGCTATTCGCGAGTCGCGGATGAGCCAGGGCGAATTCAAATCGCTGTACGATTTTTGCGAGCGCATCGAGTCCCGCTACTTGAACAAGCGCGTTTTTGAAAGTTTGATCCGATCCGGCGCAGTCGATTCACTTGGCCCGCGGGAATCCATGCTGGCATCGGTGGATGATGCCGTGGCCGCCTTGCAGCGCGCCTCGCGAACTCGCGAAAGCGGGCAGCACGGTTTATTTGGAACGGCGGCAGCCCCTGCGCTATCGCCATTCGAGTTGCGCGAAGCCGCTCCCTGGAGCGAAGAAGAGCGCCTCGCGAGCGAATATGCAATGCTCGGTTTTTATGTTTCCGGTCACCCCCTCGCAAAATATGCTTCACGGCTGCAAGATTTGAAAACGATTTCGCTCGATTTGGTCGAGGAGCAGCGGAATGGAAAAGAAATCACTGTGGCGTCGCTGATCGTCGGGACGCGGCCGATGCGCTCGAAGAAGGGCGCGCGCTGGGCTATCTTCACGATCCAGGATATGACTGGCGTGCAAGAGCTGCTGGCATTTCCGGAAAGCTTTGCCCGCCTGGAACAGGTGCTGAAGCCCGGGAATCCGCTTCTTTTGAAAGTTCGGGTACAAGTGGAAGAGGCGGGCACGCGGCTCTCCTTGCAAGAAGCGCGACGGTTGGATGAACTTCCAGAGCGAGCAGCTGCCGACGAATTTCGCGTACGGCTTGAGATGCAATCGATGAGCGAAGATATTCTCGATCGCCTGGAAGATGTTTTTACATCCTCTCCGGGGCCGTGCTCCGTAGTGTTTGAAATGTGCTCGCCGGATGGCTCCGTGGCGGTGCTGCAGGCGCAGCAAAGGGTCAAGCCCACGCCGGAATTAACAGCGGCCGTGCGACAAATCTGCGGCGCTCGCTCGGTTGCGACGGTGACGGAATGAGCGCGAAAGAGAAAAACAAACGGGTAGCACCGTTTCCGAACCGCGAGAAGGAGATCGAGCGGTTGGAAAAAGACGTGGAAGAGTTGCAGCATCTTGCGGGTGACGCGACTGCAAACGCGGAGCTGGAGCGTCTTCGCGGCCACGTGACGGAACTCCGGAAAGAGTTCTATACGCACCTGGGGCCGTGGCAACGCGCGCAGATCGCACGGCACCAGCAGCGGCCGTACACGCTGGACTTTATCAATCTGCTTTTCACGAATTTTGTTGAACTGCACGGGGACCGCGGTTACGCCGACGACAAAGCCATTGTTGCGGGGTTGGGAAAATTCCACGGGCGTCCGGTGGCGATCATCGGCCATCAGAAGGGGCGCGACACGAAACAGCGCCTGATCCGGAATTTTGGCCAGCCGAAGCCGGAAGGCTACCGCAAAGCGCTGCGCGTGATGCAGCTGGCGGCGAAGTTCGGCCGACCCATTATTACGTTGATCGATACGCCGGGCGCGTATCCCGGAATTGATGCAGAAGAGCGCGGGCAGGGCGAGGCGATTGCGCGGAACTTGCGCGAGATGGCGAGGCTGCCGGTGCCGGTGATCGTGACGGTGACCGGGGAAGGCGGATCGGGAGGAGCGCTGGCGATTGCGGTGGGAGATCGCGTCAACATTCTGGAGAACAGTTTCTATTCGGTGATTTCGCCGGAAGGGTGCGCCTCGATCATCTGGCGCGACTCGACGAAAGCGGAGACCGCGGCAGCGGCCATGAAGATTACGGCCAAGGATTTGAAAGAGATGGGAATTGTGGATGAGATCGTTCCTGAGCCGGAAGGCGGCGCCCATACGGACCACGAAACGGCGGCGCGGTTCCTGGACGAAGTGCTGGACCGGCAACTGGTGGCGCTGACGAATCAGCCGGTCCGAGATTTGGTTGATGCCCGTTACGAGAAGTTTCGCAAAATGGGGCAGTTCTTCGATCTTTGGAATTGACAGCCGCGCCTCCAACGAAAAAGGATAACGCTGAGACGCCGAGTGCGCAGATTGGCGCAAGCGAAAGCAACGCCAAAAGGGCAGTAGAACTTGCGGGTCCGCATTTTGGTCCGATAGAAAGCACGTCTTCGGCCAGACTCATTCATCGAAGGACACAGGGAGGTCGTAGGCGCAGGGTATTGAAAGGCGTGCGTCTATTTGCCGCTTCTACGATCTTCAGGGCGGGAAATTCTTTTCGTTTCCATTGCCTCAGCCACGGAAAATTTTCGGTCTACGTGTGGCTCAGAACGTAGGTGACCTGAATGCAGCAAACAGCGCTTCCCGGCAGAGACCCCGCACGTAGGACAGGGGACTGCGAGTAACAGTCTTGGCGCCAGATCCTTCAATTTCACAGGGGCAGGGTGTGCTAAGACGCGCCGCAAAGCAATTCAATTGGAATGCAGTGTCAGGAATTTGTCCTCGAAGTAACCAGGGAATCGCCTGAGCGGGGACAGTACCTGAGAAAACTTCGCCATCTGATAGGGAAGTCAGGCGACAATGACCGCTCCTGTCTAACTTCTGATGGGCAAGGGTATTTTGGGGGGTGGATGATGTTTGGGATGAACAAGGTTATATCATTTCAAGATGCGGTTGTAGTTGAAGTACGCGACGTGGCGGCTGCCCAACAATGGTACTCGGAAAAACTAGGTCTTCGTTATTCGTCCACCGAAGTGGAGCAAGCCAGCGTGGGGTTAGGATATTCGGATAATGATGCAGAACTTTACCTTGTAGAAATTTCAGGAAACGAGCGCTCCGAAGGCCAATCCGGTAAGCCCCCGATTATTTTCGCCAGTAAACTAGCTGCGGCGCATGAGTATCTGTCCTCCCGAGGTGTTGCTGTCGGCCCCTTGCAAACCGACTCCGGCGGCAATAGATTTTTCCGATTCCGAGATTTGGAAGGAAATGAATTGGAGATTTGCCAAGAATTCTAAATTTAAGACTCGTTGACCATCGGCTGCATACGGCTTATCGGACATTTGAAAACTAGTTCGATTAATGCTGCGTTTATCGGTTTGGCCGGACTCGCCGCTTTCGTTGCCGTCTTCATCGCGATGTGGATAGTTCTGGATGCGGTTCAGACTTCAACCAGAACGCTGGCAAGGCTTTTGCATTCGCCGCGGCACTTTGACCCCCGTACCCGGATCGCCTTTCGTGGCGGGAAGCTATGCTAGATCCATGGCGATAAGCCCCCGAGAATGCCCTGACTGCCCGTGAATGGCGCAGCTTTCTCAGAGTCTTGACAGCGAAGCGTGCGGCACCCGGCAATGAAAAGCAAGCAAGGAAGGGAGCCTTTGCAAGAAACGGACCGACATTTCCTTTTGAAGCCGGTATACGTGGCAGTATTATTGGTGGAGCTTCTGGAGCAGCAGCGGAGATAGCGAGGCTCCCGCCAGTGAAGGAAAAACAAAATAGGTCGTTTCCGCTCCCGTTCAAGGGCACCGTGGCGTGGACGTTCCTATTTGGAGCCGCGTTACTGACCGCGCCGCCTGGGCACACATGGCAGCAAGGCCAGCAGCACGGCGGCATGCCCGGAATGGACATGCACGAGAACGAGGACATGAGCAGCATGGGCCCCAGCATGGCGGCCATGGCAGGCCACGGCCACATGTACATGACTCCGCTGCGGCCCAAGCAGCCCGGCGACCAGGAGAAAGCAAAGGCCGTTGTAGCCAACGCGAAGGCAACTATCGAGCGCTACAAGGATTACCGCAAGGCTCTGCTCGACGGATATGTCATTGCGAATCCGAAAGTCAAGCAGCCCCAGTATCACTTCATCAACGACGCCAATACCCGGGAGGCTGACCTCCATTTCGACCCGCGCAAGCCAACAGCTCTGCTCTACCGCCGAACTCCGTTGCAGGAATACAAGCTAGAGGGCGTGATGTATACGACCAACCCCGACGCAACCGAAGATGAGCTGAACGAGCGCATCCCGCTCAGCATCGCGCGCTGGCATAGGCACATCAACGTCTGCTGGGCTCCGGAAGACCGCGTGGGGGACTACCAAACCGTACATCCCAAGTTCGGCATGTTCGGCTCCATAAACACCGAAGAGGCCTGCAAAGCCGAACGGGGAGACTTCCACCCCTATATGTTCACCTGGATGATCCACATCTTTCCGTACGAACCGGACTTCAAAGACGTTTTCTCCATGAACGACGACGTGGCCCACGTGCATTGATCCACGCGAATTCCGATCGGATGTGAAAGCAGCAAGCCGCGGCGGACCGCAAATCCAAGGGGCGCTTACTCCCAGCGGTGTGCGAACGGAGGGTAACGACCCCGTAACAGATTGGGAACGCGCGGATGACGCGGCGTTGTGTGTTCGCATGGAGGCGGACTACTCTGATGAGGCAATCCACTGTGGCTATTGGCCAGGTGTTCCGGCGCGGGGAAACGCTGCGGCAACGCAGGGACCGGTACGCGGAGAATAGGACTCATCATGTCGGAACCGTTTCGGCCCTATGAAAAACTTGTAGAGATTACGATTTTCGGGAAGAAATTCCAGGTGCCGGAGCGGAATTCGCTTTTACGTTGTTTCCAGTTCATCAGCCCGGAGACGATCCCGTACGGGCGGTTCTGCTGGAATCAAGATTGCCAATATTGCCGGGTGAGCTGCCAACTGCCGGATGAGGACGAACCACACGAGATGCTGAGCTGCAAATTCATCGTGATGCCGGGCATGGAGATTACCGAAATGAGCCAGGAGCTGAGGTGGTGCCTGCGCTCGAAGCTGCCCTCGGACACGCCGGTCGCTTCCTAAGTTTTCAGATTTTAGTATGCAGTTTTAGTCTCGCCAAGAAAGGCCGGGCTGAGCCCGGCCTCTACATGAATTCGTCTCCATGCCAGGGCTTCATGGAGTGCCACGATTTGCAGTCTCGCCGCGGTTGCACTACATTCACATTGAGAGATGACAAGTTCAATCGAGTTGCCGTGTGACGGCTGCGGCCAAATCGCTTCGACGGGTCATACCGCGCGGCGGCTGCAACGCCTGGAATGGGCCACGCGTTACCGGCCCGTTCACATCCACACACTTTTTCTTGGTAGTGCGTCGCCGCAGAAGCAAGAGGAATTTCTCTATTCTCCGAACGGTGAATTTCAGGGCGAGGCGGGCAGACTGTTGGAGGCGGCAGCAGTTTCTACAACAGGCAAGACGGCCGAAGCCGTGCACGCGGAGTTTCAGCGCGCCGGTTTTTTTCTGACGCATGTTTTGGAATGCCCCATCGAGAACGAATCGGGCCCGGCACAGGTGCTTCCTTTATTGATGGAGCAGCGGTTGACGGCGGTGGCAGTGCGGATTCGGCGTTCCCTGAAACCCAAACGGGTGGTGCTCATTTCCCGGGCACTGGAAACAATACTGGAGAAATTCGTGGCGCTACAATTGAGCTGCCCGTTGGTCCTGGACGACGGAAGACCGTTCGCGCTCGATGAATCTGACACGCAGAAGACCGCCACAAGATTGCGCGGCGCCGTTGGTGCTTGCGCGGGCTGACCGAAAGAACAGGGCTGTAGTGATAAAAGGAGATGTCCGAAAACGGTACCTGGACACGCTGGACGGGTCTTTTGCCTGTGATAGAATCGAACGCATCGAGAGAGTGCGGGAGAAGCAGGAGCGCCCCAGTGAAAAAGCAGTTCAAATTTGGGATTGGCATCGGCGTGATCGTGGTTTCGATGGGTTTTTTGGCATGGCTTGGGTACGGGGAGAGCAAGACCTACTACCACACCATAGCGGAGTTGCAGACGCTCGAGGGCCGGGCACTAAAGCAGCGCATGCGCGCCGGGGGAACCGTGGCGCCGAACAGTATTCGCCGCTATAGCGGACGCGTTGACTTCGTACTGGAGGGTGAAGGGAAGTCGATTCCGGTCACCTACATAGGGAGCGATCCGCTGCCGGATACGTTTGTGGACAAGGCCCAGGCGCTGGTGGAAGGAAGTCTGGGTACTGACGGCCGGTTTGTAGCCGAGCATGTTCAAGCGAAATGCGCGTCCAAGTATGAGGCGGCCCCGGGAGGCACGGGCGGGGCTGCCGCCGGCGAGATCAAGCGTAGCGGCACGTAACGCAACCGGTTTCACCGGGGGAGAGGCGGGAGCTACGTGGATGTATTCGGATCCTTTGCGCTCGTTTTAGCATTTGTCTGCGCGGTGTACGCATTCGCCGGCGGGATTGGCGCGATTGTCACGCGACACCCGCTTTTAGTAAAGAGCACACGGCAGGCGGGAATCGCCACCTGCTGCTTGGTTTTCCTCGCTACTTTCAGCCTCGAATATCTGTTTTTCAGTGACAATTTCGCAAATGCGTACGTCGTTTCGCACAGCAATCGCGACCTCGCGACGTTTTACAAGATCGCTGCGCTGTGGTCGGGGCAAGAGGGGTCGCTGCTTTTCTGGAGCTTTCTCCTTTCGGTTTATGTTTTCTCGGTGCTCATTACATACCGGAACAAGAATGGCGAGTTGATGCCGTACGTCGGCGTGGTGATGGCCGGCGTGCAGATCTTCTTCTTGACGCTGAATAATTTTGTGGCCAGCCCGTTCAAGGCGCTGGCGGTGCCGGGGGCGAACGGGGCGATGAATCTGGTGGCGCGCGCTGACGGGAATGGGCTGACGCCGCTTTTGCAATATCCCGAGATGGTGATTCACCCGCCGAACCTGTATGCGGGGTACACGGGATTCACGATTCCGTTTGCGTTCGCGCTGGGGGCGCTACTGGCGCGTTACCCGGGGGAGAAATGGATTCACCTTACGCGCAAATGGACGATGATCGCGTGGATGTTTCAGTCCATGGGAATTTTACTGGGCGCGCACTGGGCGTACGCCGTGCTCGGGTGGGGCGGATACTGGGGCTGGGATCCGGTGGAGAATGCGTCGTTACTGCCGTGGCTCACCGGGACGGCGTTCCTACACTCCGTGATGATGCAGGAAAAGCGCGGGATGATGAAGGTTTGGAACGTGTGGCTGGTGTTCTGCACGTTTGCGCTGTGCATTCTTGGAACGCTGCTGACCCGCAGCGGGGTGGTCAGTTCGGTGCATGCGTTCGCGCAATCCAGCATCGGAACGTGGTTCGTTGGTTTCCTCGCGCTGATTCTGATCGTTTGTCTCGGTGCGTACCTCAAGAATCGCGATTATCTGAAAAGTGAGAATCAGCTGGACGCCATTGTTTCTCGTGAATCGAGCTTTCTCTTTAACAATCTGATGCTCCTGGTGGCGTGCGTGGCGGTTCTTTCCGGGACGCTCTTTCCGGTATTTTCCGAATGGTTCACGGGGAATCGCATCAGTGTAGGTGCGCCGTTTTTCAACAAGGTGAATATTCCGATTGGGCTGCTGTTGCTGTTCCTGACGGGAGTGGGTCCGCTTCTCGCCTGGCGGAAGACTTCCACGGAGAGCCTGAAGCGCAATTTCGGTTTGCCGCTGGGAATCGGGATTACCGCAGGAGTGGTGGCATTTGCCTTGGGATTCCGCGAGTTTTATTCGCTGGTATGCCTGATTTTATGCGTATTCGTGGCGTCTACGATCACGATGGAATTCTATCGCGGCGCGAAGGTGATTCGCGCGAGGTCTGGGACTTCGCTGTTCACTTCCGCAGTGGATCTGACGATGCGCAACACGCGGCGCTATGGCGGCTACATTGTGCACATGGGGATGGTGCTGGTTTTCATTGGACTGGCGGGAGCGGCGTTCAATCGTGATACACAGAAGGAAATGCAACTCGGCTCCTCGCTGCAAATCGGGCCGTACACCTTGGTGCTGCAGAGCGTGGATTCCAGGCCGGAAAAGAATTACACGGCACAGCGGATGATCATCGAAGTCCTGGGAGGCGGTATTCCAGGAGCCACCGGGGGAACCGGTGGAACGGGCGGGGGCACTGCTGGGAAGTCGTTGATGATGCTGTATCCGGAGAAGCGGCGTTTCGCGACCACCGTGGAAAATGGCACGATGGTGGCGATTTACTCGACGCTGAAAGAAGATTTATACGTAGTGTACGCCGGGCTAAGCCCGGACACGCAACTTCCGGTCATTCACGCGTATCTGAATCCGCTGGTGAAGTGGATTTGGCTGGGCGGGGCGGTTGTGGTCCTCGGCACGCTGGTGGCGCTGTTGCCGAACCGTCGCACTGTGCTAGTGCTGGCGGGTGCGCATGAACCGTCGACGGCGAAGCAAACCCTGCGGCCGGAGCTTACGCCCTCGGTGATCACGCGAGAAGGGCATGACTAGAGTGCGCCGGCTGGCCGCATCGGGCGTACTCGTAGCGATTGCGCTGCTGCTGATCGTTCCCCTCGGTGCACAGGATTTATCGGATCGGGCGAAGCAGATTGGGGGCAAATTCATGTGCATGTGCACGTGCAGCCAGGTGCTCACGCAATGCAATCATGTGGGATGCACCACTTCCACGAGCATGCTGAAGGAACTGAATCAGTCTCTGGCAAGCGGCAGCTCGGAAACCGCTATAACGCAGATGTTCGTGCAGGAATTTGGTACGAAAGTGTACGCGGAGCCCCCGAAGTCGGGGTTCAGCCTTGTGGCGTGGACACTACCCAGCATTTACTTGATCTTCGGTACGCTTCTCGTCGTTTTCGTGATCTCGCGCTGGAGGAAGCATGCTCTGGAGCCTGTCGCAGGGGCGAGGAATGCGGCTCCGATCCCTAAGGAGCTTCTGGAGCGTGCCAGAGCGCGGGCAGCGCGTGAGACGGAGGATTAGAGAGTGGCGCCTGTTCTACTATTCGTAGCTTCTATGATCGCGTCAGAGGATTGGGTGGTCCTCGGCGCTTGCTTTGCGCTGGCTGTCGCCACGATGCTGTTTATTTTTTACATTCAGCCGGATGCGTCAGACTTGGCGCCCCATCGTACCAAGCTGGATCAATTACTCGAGCGCCGCGACACCATTTACGAAAATTTGCGCGATTTGCGCTTTGAGTATCGGTCGGGAAAATATGCCGAGGGCGATTTTGAGGCGATGAAGACGGCTCTGGAAAATGAAGCGGCGCTGGTGCTAACCGAGATCGATCAGGTGACCGAATCGCAGGTGAAGCGGCCGCGCGTGACGCGGCCAGCCACGGCGGACCGGAGCACTCCATGAAGGGTTGGCTCGTTCGATTTGCCGCGCTTGCTGGAATGATTCTTGCACCTTTCTGGGTTGCAGAAGCCGGCACGGTACACGGCACGGTGAACAACGGCACAACCGGCAAACCGGCGGCTGGCGTGGAAGTCATTTTGATCCAACTGCAAGGCGGCATGCAGCCCGTTGCGAATACAAAAAGCGACGCCAAAGGGGAGTTCGCGTTTGACAATCCCGGGCTCGGTGCGCAGCCGATGCTGGTGCGCGCTGTGTATCGCGGCGTGAATTTCCATCAACCTGTGCCGCCCGGCAGCAGCAACGTGCAGGTGAACATTTTCGAGTCGTCGACGGACGCAAAGATTATCAACGTGCCCTCGCACGTGGTGGTGTTCCAGCCGAATGGTGCGACATTGATCGTCGGCGAGGAATATGAGATCGAGAACAAGTCTCAGCCGCCGCAAGCGTATTTCCGGGCCGATGGCAATTTCGATTTTTCACTGCCGGAAAAGGCGCAGCTGCAACAGGTTGCCGCGTCCGGGCCAGCAGGGATGCCAGTCGTGCAGGCTCCGATCGACAAGAAGAACAACCACTATTCTCTTGCCTACGCCTTCCGGCCGGGCGCGAGCAGGGTCCGGTATTCTTACGAGATTCCTTATCCGGGAAATGCGACGACGGTGAAGATTTCGACGATTTATCCGGGAGGACGGTTGATTGTGGTTGCGCCGCCGACAGTTCAGGTGAGTGGGCAAGGACTGGCTGCGGGCGGACAAGAGCAGGGAATGAATCTCTACGGCCGCGACGATCTTCCGGCCGGGACGAGTGTTGCCGTCAATCTTTCGGGGACGGCGCCACCTCCGGATGCCGGTACGGATCAGGGGCCACGAGGCCGCGATGCGCAACAGGGAGGCGGCGAGGCGGCGGGCGTGGGAATTCAACAAGTGCCGGGACGGCTGGACGTTTTGAAATGGCCGGTGATCATCGGATTCGTCTGTGTTTTTGCTCTTGGGGCAATTTTGCTGGTGCGTAAGCCCGTTCCTGTAGCTGTTGCTGGGGGGGCGCCCTTGGAAGAGAGTCTCGTGGGTGCGAGGCCCGAAAAAGGGAAATCGCCGGCAGCTTCCGCCGTGCGACGCAGTCCCGCGGGCGTCACCACTAGTCTTGCGGATGTGGACGCAGTTATCGGGACAAGCCTGGATGCGCTGAAAGAGCGTTTGTTTCGGCTGGAGTTGCGGCACCAGGCGGGCACCATTTCCGAGGAAGAATATGCGCAGGAACGCGCGCGGGCTGAAAAGGTGTTGCGCGACCTTGTGCGAGGCTGAGAGTTGGACGCCCGGCGCGACTTGCTTATCTGCGAGGCCTTCCATTGACGCCGGCGGCAGTTTCTCCTGTGGGAATTCGCTTTGAAGACATCGACAAGCGCTACGGCGGACTCTATGCGCTGCGGCGAGTGTCGCTGGAAATCGCAGCCGGGGAGTGTGTGGTTCTGGCCGGCCGCAATGGCTCCGGCAAGACCTCGCTTTTGCGAATTGCGGCGCGGCTGGTGCGGCCTTCTTCAGGGAGTATCACTTTTCTGGACAGAGAGAATGGCGCGATAACGGCAGCATGGCAAACGGGATTCGTGGCGCATGCCACGATGGTCTATGACGAGCTTACCGCCGAAGAAAATCTTTTGCTCTTTGCACAATTGCTAGGAATTGCGGAACCTGCTGCGCGCGCCAGATCACTGCTTGAGGAAGTCGGTCTCACCGGTCGCCGGAAGTCGCTCGTACGCACGTTTTCCAGGGGGATGCGCCAGCGGATGGCCATTGCGAGGGCGCTGCTGAACGAGCCCTCCGTACTGCTGCTGGATGAGCCGGGGACGGGACTCGACCCGCAGGGTGTGGCCTGGCTTGCCGGTACGTTGCAGCAGATGAGAGATGCCGGCCGCACGATTTTGATGAGCCTCCACGGTGAGTCAGAGATTTCCGCGCTGGCTACGCGGGCGGTTCGGTTGGAAGCTGGATCAGTGATGGCGGACACGCGGACCGGCGCGAGTCTTCCTTCGATTTTGACGTTTGCAGGTGCATGAGTGAGCTTGCTTTCAAACACGGCTGTGCTACTCGGCAAAGAACTTCGCACGGAATTTCGGTCGCGTGAATTGCTCACGACGACGGTGGTCTTCATTCTGGTGGTTGTTGTGCTTTTCAGTTTCACGTTCGATGCAAGTTCCGCGGAATCCCGGCGATTCGCCGCCAGCCTCTTATGGCTTGCCTTTCTGTTCGCGGCATCCCTCATGCTTCAACCATGTTTCTTGCGCGAGCAGAGTAACGACACGCTGAGCGCCCTGCGGCTATCCGTCAAGGATCCCTTCGCGATATTCGCTGCAAAGCTCTCGGCGAATACGCTATTCCTGCTACTGACGGAATTGCTGATGCTTCCGGTATTTTCCGTCTTATTCAACGTGCCGGTTTTCCCGGTTTTCGGACAGCTCGTCGTGGTTCTTTTTCTGGGAAGCCTCGGAGTCTCTATTGCGGGCACGGCGCTTTCGGCAATTTCAGCGCAAGCGCGCATGCGCGAGCTCCTGTTACCTCTGTTGCTGCTGCCCTTGCTCACTCCGGTGCTTGTGGCGAGTACGCGGGTGACCCTCGCTCTGCTCGACACGGAGCCCTATATGGAGTGGAAGGGTATCGGATTTCTGGTCGTTTTCGATGTGGTGTTTTTGACGGTGCTGTGGCTTTTCGGTGAATATCTTCTGGAGGAATAAGGAATGAAGAAGAACGCTTTGGCCAGCGCCGTGGTTTTTCTCCTGCTGGGCGCAGCTGCGTACGGCGCGCTATTCGTTGCGCCTACAGAGAAAACCATGGGGACGATCCAGCGTATCTTTTATTTGCACGTTTCGAGTGCGTGGACCGGGCTCACTGCGTTCTTCCTCTGTTTTCTCGCGAACCTTATCTACGTTTGGCGGCGTGAACCGCGCTGGGACTGGCTAGCAGTCTCTGCGGCGGAAGTCGGATTGGTATTCACCACGGTCGTGCTGGTGACCGGCCCTATTTGGGCGCATCCGGTCTGGGGAATCTGGTGGACTTGGGACGCACGGCTCACTTCGACGTTTGTGCTTTGGTTGCTTTACATTTCCTATCTTTTGTTGCGCACCCTAGTCGAAGAACCCGACCGCCGTGCGTTGTTCAGCGCACTCTTTGGAATTTTCGCATTCATCGACGTGCCACTGGTTTTTGGCTCCATCCGCTGGTGGAGGACGCAGCATCCTCAGCCGGTGGTGATGGGCGGCTCGGGTTCAGGCTTGGAACCAACCATGTGGTATGTGCTTCTTTTTTCCTGGGGAGCGATGCTGAGCCTGATGGCGCTGCTCGTGCGAGCGCGCTTTGAGTTTGAAGCTGTGCGGGGAGAGACTGACCTCGTGCGGCGTGAAGCGGAGGGAGTATGAAAAACCTGAATAGTGTGTTTGCCGCCTATCTCGCCGGATGGGGCATCTTTTTTGCCTACTACATCTCTATCGCGCGGCGGACCGCGGCTTTGCGCGAAGAAGTCGAGCGATTGAAGAATTCGCTGAATCGGGCCAAATAGCTTGGCGGGAAAGAAGAGAGTCGGGATTGTTCTGTTTCAGCTCGGCGGGCCGGATTCGCTGGAGGCGGTCGAGCCGTTTCTGCTCAACCTGTTTCTTGACCCGGACATTATTCCGCTTGGGCCGCTTGGACTTTTGCGACGGCCGATCGCAAAGCTGATTTCCTCGCGCCGTTCGAAGCCGGTTGCAGAGAAGTATGCGGAAATTGGGCGACGATCCCCGATTGCGACTCTAACCGAGCGGCAGCGTGTGCGGCTGGTGGAGGCGGTTTCGCCATACATGGATCCCGTGGCCGTCACAGCCATGCGTTACTGGCGCCCGATGACGTCCGAAGCGGTGGCTTCTTTGCGCAAAGCTGGTGCATTGGATGAAATCGTCCTTCTGCCGCTGTATCCGCAGTATTCCTATGCCACCACGTTGAGCAGTTTGAAGGAGTGGCGGCGCGTTGTGCAGCAAGCCGGATGGGAGCCGTCGTCCGTGCGGCCGCCAGAGCGCACTGTTGAGCAGTTTCACGATCACCCGCTTTACATCCGGGCGCTTGTCGAACGGATCGGTTCGGTTCTGCGGCAATTCCCGAACAGCTCGCGGATCCATCTTGTATTCAGCGCGCACGGGCTGCCGATGAGCCTGGTCGAAAGGGGCGACCCTTACCCAAAGCAGATCGAAGAAACGGTGGGATTGGTTTGCGAACTGGGCGCGAAACTGCATTCGGGCTGGCCGAAAATTCATCTGCTTTGCTACCAGAGCCGGGTCGGGCCGAGCAAATGGCTGGAACCGTCACTTCCGATGACGTTGGAGCGGCTTGGCCATGAAGGCGTGAAGGAAGTGCTCATTGTTCCCGTTTCATTCGTGACGGAGCACATCGAGACGCTGCATGAAATCAATATCGAAGCTCGGGAGGAAGCGGAGAAGTTTGGCATCGAAACGTTTCGCATGATGCCCGCGCTCGGGGACTCGCCGGTGTTCATCGCTGCGCTGAAGGATCTCGTATTACGCGCCGTCGGGCTCACTGCCGATAAACCCTCTGAGCGACTTTCCACGGCGTCCCGTTGAAGGTATAATCCGCGACTTGGAACGTTGCCTATGACGTCCGCCTACAATCCGAGTGTGCACAAATTTGCGGTTTTCGTGGTCTGTTGGACGATCCTCCTTTTCGTTGCGGGGGCTCTGGTAACGTCGCGAGACGCGGCGCTTTCTGTGCCGACTTGGCCCGGACCAGTCATGCCACCCATGGTCGGAGGCGTTTTCTACGAACACTCGCATCGGATGATCGCGGGTGCTTTGGGGATATTTACGCTCATTCTCGCAGTGCTTGTCTGGACGACAGAGAAGCGCTCGTGGCTAAGGTGGTTTAGCGCGGTTGCCGTTGGCGGAGTCGTCGTGCAGGCGATTCTCGGGGGGCAAGTGGTCATCCGGCTGCTGCACTACTGGCTTCCCGTTCTGCATGCTTGCTTCGCGCAAATCGTTTTTGCAGCGGTCTTGAGCATTGCTGTGTTTACGAGCAGATGGTGGGTCTCCGAACAGCCGCAACTGGAAGATAGCGGGAGTCCCTCGATTCATTTTCTGGCCACTCTCAATGCTGCGGTTATCTATGTGCAGGTGATTCTGGGTGCCGGGTTTCGCCACAAGGAAATTCCGATCTGGCCGCATATGGCGGGGGCCCTGCTAGTGCTGGGCGTGGTCATTTGGACGGCGGTTGCGCTGCGGAAGCGGTTCGGACAGTCGCGGGAGCTTTCAAGAGCGCGCGTGATGCTGCACGCGATTTTCGGGGCGCAATTTTTGCTTGGATTTGGGGCCTATTGGTCGCGGCTGACCACGGTGGAGGCGCCGCAGCCGATGCCGGTCATGGTGTACCTGACCGTGATTCACACCGTGGTCGGAGCAATCCTCTTTGCGTTCTCGATTCTCATCGTGCTGGTGTGCTACCGCTTAATTCCGCGTGGCGGGGAAGTTCGTGCCGAAACGGCGCGGCAGGTGAGCACCGGATGAGTACGGCGCGGACCACGGAACTCACACTTTCGGCGCGCGCCAACGCGTATGTCGCGCTGACCAAACCCGATGTTTCATTCCTGGTGCTCATGACGACGGCGGCGGGATATTACATGGGCTTGCGCGGACCGGTCGGATGGCTGCACATGATGCACGCGGTTTTTGGCACCATGCTGATCGCTGCGGGGACGGCGGCCCTCAATCATTACATCGAGCGCGAATCGGACCGTTATATGCGCCGCACAGCCTCACGGCCGCTGCCAAGCGGCGTGCTGCAACCGCGTGAAGCGCTGATCTTCGGCGTGGCGCTATCGATCGCGGGCGCTCTAGATCTTTATCTAGTGGCAGGGGCTCTCGCTGCTGGACTTGGGATTGCCACTTGCCTGAGCTACTTGCTGGCGTACACTCCGCTGAAGAAGCGCACGGTGTGGGCAACGTTTGTAGGGGCATTTCCCGGGGCGATTCCGCCGATGATTGGCTGGGTGGCGGCCACAGGCTCTCTTGACCGAGGCGCCTGGCTTCTCTTCGCGATTCTGTTTCTCTGGCAATTCCCGCATTTTCACGCGATTTCCTGGATGTACCGCGAAGACTACGCGCGCGCGGGAATCATGATGCTGCCGGTGGTGGACCGGGAGGGCAAGCGCACCTTTCGTCAGATCATTCTGTACGCCGCCGCGCTTGTTGCCGTGAGTTTGCTTCCGGCGGTGATGGGATTGGCTGGCATTCTGTATTTCTTTGGAGCACTGGTGACGAGCACGGCGCTGGTGCAGGTATGCCTCTGGGCCGCCAGTAATAAGACGAACACGCGTGCCAAGTGGCTGATGCACGCCACGGTCATTCACATTCCCATCCTGCTGGGGTTGATGGTCTACGACAAGATTCCGCGTTGATTGGGTCGCATCCGGAAGGACATATCAGTGATGATGTTTTCGCATGCCGCTCTAAACGCTTCTCTGAACGGAATCAGCGCCATTCTGCTGGCTGGGGGCTACGCCGCGATCCGAGCCGGAAAGCGTGATGTACACAAGTACTTCATGGTTTCCGCCTTCGGAGTCTCGACTGTTTTTCTGGCTTCCTATTTGGTTTATCACTACCGCGTAGGGCATGTAGTATTTCAGGGGCAAGGCTGGATCCGCTCGGTTTACTTCGCGCTCTTGATTTCGCACACCGTGCTGGCGATTGTGATTGTGCCGCTGATCCTCGTTACCCTGCGCCGCGCGTGGCTGGGAAAATTTGACAAGCACCGCCTCATTGCGCGATGGACTCTTCCACTTTGGTTTTATGTTTGTGTGACAGGAGTAATCGTCTACTTGATGCTGTATCAAATCTATGCAGTGAAGGGCGCTTGAGGTTCCCTCGAGATTGCGTGGATTTCGATTCCGCTAGAATTGCTGAGTGTTGTCCGAGCGGATGCCCGGGGGCATGAGTGCCCCGGTCTGAGAAGAACGAATAGCCTGCCGCGTTCCCGCTCGGGGAAAAACGACGTGCCAGAAATCAACGCTGGGCGTCGTGAATGCAACTCCCACAAAGCGCCGTTCCTGCTTCTCGCGCAGGGAAGTCACAACGCAGTCGATGGAATTGGCGGTATGCTCGTTGATGACTTTGACCATCTGGCCGCTGAACAACGGAGTGTCCATGATGAGCAAGGCGCCGTCGGCACTGACGATGTAAGTGGAGGCCTTGAGGTCGATGGTTTCGCCCTCTGGCAAGCGACACCGGACCGTCAGAGGAATCTGGAGCGGAAGGCGAGTGGTGCGTCGGCGCTCTGGGTATCTGGTTCTTTGCATATTGGGCAGCCTTGGCGGGGGCTTGAGCCTTGACACTCGGATGGTGCCACGGTCGGGGTGAAAAGACAAGGATTTTACACGGGCCCAGCAAGGTAACTTCTGGGGTGTACTGGCATTGTAGTTCCATTGACCCCGTGAGCAGATGCGCTTAGGCTGCAGAAGTCACTGATTTTTAGTGCTTTACCCTAGAATGACCGCCAGCGAAGAGAGGGCTTGGGCCGCGGGGCAGACTAGGTTCTGGCGTCCAGGAGACAATCGTGGCGCTGTTGAAGGACATGAGGTACGAAGCCCGAATGGGTCACATTCGGAGCAGCGGGCGCGTCAATTCCCGCGTCGCGGTAGCTGTTGAGTGGAACGACTCCGGGAAAAAGCAGCGCGCTGAAGGGCACACTGCAGATATCAGTGCGAAGGGCTGCCTGGCGGTGATACCGCAAGGGTTCGCCGTTGGGCAAAAAGTACGGCTCTTTAACCTCACGAATCAGAATTCCTGCGAAGCCGTTCTGGTCTGGCGCGGACACGAAGGCCGAACGGGTTGGGAGCTGGGGCTGGAGCTACAAGATGCCGCGCTGGATTTTTGGGGGCTCGAGGTCTAGTTCCTTTTCGGGAGGCGGTTTCCCGAAGAGCTCGCAATGGGATTTCCACCGCCTCCCATCGCGATCAGTCCACTTTTTCCTTGCCAATCAATACCTTACAAACGTAGAGTTAACTAGGCCTTGGGGGTTTTCTGAAGGCGGTACCCATATATAGGAACCCAGTTGCCGGATCGCCCCGGCAAGTTTTTGCGCGCGCACTTGGAGTTCGCCGAGGGCGAGCAGGCGGAGGCAGAAACAGATGACTGCCATCATCACGGTTGCGAATCAAAAGGGCGGCGTCGGAAAAACCACGACGGCGATCAATTTGTCCGCGGCCCTGGCGCATCGCGGCAAACGCACCTTGCTAATCGATCTTGATCCGCAGGCCAATTCGACGATTGCCTTTTATGATTCGGGCGAAATCGCTACTTCGATGTTTGATGTGTTGAGCGACAGCCGCGTAACGATGACCACGGTCATAAAGCCGACGAAAGATCCGCTATTGTTCCTCGGGCCGGGGCGGCTGGCGCTGGCGAAGCTCGAGCAAGTGCTCGCAGGACAATTTGATGCGCCCTTCAAATTGAAAGACGCGCTTGGGCCGGTCGTGAAAGACTATGACTACGTGGTTCTCGACACGCCCCCTTCGCTAGGAATTTTGACGGTCAACGCACTCGTGGCGTCCACTCATTTGCTTGTACCCATTCAAGCCGCGTATTTTGCGATCGAAGGAACGGACGATCTGCTCGAAACGTACGAGCGCATCCGCGCGCGCCCCAACCCAGCCCTGAAAGTTCTGGGAGTGGTCATCACACTTTTTGACAAGCGCACCAACATCTCGAAAGACACGCACGGACAAATTCGCTCGGTGTTTGGCGAAGTGTTGTTCAAGACGAAAATTACGAAGAATGTGCGTTTGGAAGAGAGTCCGGCTTACAAGGAAACGATTTTGACCTTTGCGCCGAAGTCACCCGGGGCGATCGAGTACAAGAAACTTGCGGGGGAGGTTATCCAACGTGTCGAAGAGGATCGGGTTACCCGTCACGCTGAAGATGCGGCATGACGCGCACTACGTTGAATCATTGACAAGTTATAGCGGGGCCGCAGTGGGGCGCATGATTCGTGTGGACCAAATCCGCCCGAATCCGGACCAGCCCCGCAAGGCGCTTGGAGACCTGCGCGACCTTACGGACTCGATTCGCGAAAAGGGTGTGCTGGAGCCGCTGCTGGTGCGTTTTGTGCCGCGAGAGGACTGCTTCTACATCATCTCCGGCGAGCGGCGCTACCATGCGTCGCGCGCAGCGGGGTTGCGCGAAGTGCCTTGCATCGAAAAGACCGCCGACGACGCGGAAACCCTCGAAATCGGCTTGATCGAAAATATTCAGCGGAAAGACTTGACGCCATTTGAAGAAGCAGATGGATTGCACCGCCTGGGCGCGCAGTTCGAATACACGCACGAGGATATCGCGAAGAAAATAGGAAGAGCGCGGTCTTCCGTGACCGAGACGTTGTCGCTGCGCAACATTCCGGATTCTTTGCGTAGGAAATGCATCGAACACGGGATCCTTTCGAAGTCGTTGCTGCTCCAAGTTGCACGGCAGCCGACCGAAAAGAAAATGATCGAGATGTTTCACCGCATCATGCAGGGCGGGCTTACGCGCGATGAAGCACGCCGCGAACGCCGCGAGGAACAGGCCGGACCGCAACGGCCGCAGCCCTTTATTTTTCAATTTGAGCCGCAAAACGAGACGTTCAAGTTTCGGATTCAATTCAAGAAGAGCCACGTTTCCCGGGATGAGCTAATTTCGACGCTGCGCGAAATCCTGGCGCAGCTGGAGGGGTCGTCCTCAAAAGCTGATTCCACGGCTGCATAGAATTACGAAAACTGGCCAGGCGAGCGTCGTCCTCAAGAGTGCATTCCTCGATCGATGGTTGAACTCACGCCGCAGCAGATGAAGACGATGGAACGGCTGTGGGAGGCCGGTTTTCGCCCCGTTGCCATACCTCCTTACGAAAACGCTCTCTGTCTTAAGAGAGGAGACTGCGCTGCGGTGCTTTCGCCAGTGCCGAACGGCGGTTTGAAAGTGCTTGCACCGCCTTCCTACCTGGTGGCCGGCAACCTGAGCGTTAAACTCAAGCGGGGCTCCGGAGAAGTTTTCGTTTGGAAAAAGAATGTAGTGGAAGCGACGCTGGACAGATTGGAAGAACTCGCACGGTTCCGGCGAGAACTTGTTCAGATCCTGGATTTGCCTCTCCAGCGGTAAATCGCGGCTATTTGCAATTCCAAAAAACTCCCGTCAAACTGAATTGCTTATGGAAACTTACGATATTCTTTGCGTCGGGGCGGGGCCTACAGGCCTGGCCACGGCCATCGAGGCCAAGCGCGCTGGAATGCGGCCGCTGGTCATCGACAAAGCCTGCCTCTGCAATTCGATCTACCGCTACCCCGTAAATATGGTGTTCTTTACCACCCCTGAGCTGCTGGAAATCGGAGACTTGCCTATGGTGTGCGCGGCCGAAAAGCCAACTCGCGGTGAAGCGCTGAAGTACTACCGGAGGGCTGCCGAGCATTACAGTCTGGAGCTGCGGTTGTATGAGCGCGTCATGCGAGTTGAGGGAAAGAACGAAGACTTTACCGTGGCGACCAGGCCGGAGAAGGGAAGGGAAGCGAAATATCGCACAAGAAAAATCGCTGTGGCCACCGGGTACTATGATCTGCCCAATCTATTAGGCGTACCGGGGGAGAACCTGCCCCACGTTTCGCATTACTACACCGAGCCCCATGCCTTCTGGAATCAGGATGTGGTGGTGATCGGTGGAAAGAATTCCGCGGCGGAAACGGCGCTCGACCTCTATCGGAACGGTGCGAGGGTGACGCTGGTGCACCGCAACAAGGACTTGGGCGCGAGCGTCAAGTATTGGGTGCGGCCCGACATCGAGAATCGAATCAAGGCCGGACAAGTAAAAGCCTTGTTTGAAACCCGCGTCAAAGAGATCACGACCGAGGAAGTCGTGGTCGAGAACGGAACCGGTGAAATGAGACTGCCGGCGCGACAAGTCTTCGCGCTAACCGGATATCATCCGGATTACGCTTTCATCGAGAGCCTGGGAGTTCAGCTCGATCCCGAGAGCCGTAAACCGAAACTCTATCCCAAGACGTTGGAGAGCAATGTGCCAGGGATTCATCTGGCGGGGGTAGTCACCGGTGGGCGGCACACGGGAGAGATTTTCATCGAAAACGGTCGGCTACACGGGAAGCAGATCGTTGAAGGGCTGAAGGGATGATGAGGGAGAGGCGACTGGTCCCATCGGTGATTTGCTGGGGCTCATCGCGTTTGTTAAACTTCTAATCTATGCCATCCATTGTACGCGAAGTGGTAGAAACTGCTGGAGCGCTGGTGAAGGGCTTCAGCGTGACTTTTCGTAATATTTTTCGCAAGACAGTCACGGAAAACTATCCGTACGAACCAGTGCACTTCCAGCCGCGCTACCGCGGGATCCACGTCCTGCACCGCGACGAGAATGGATTGGAGAAATGCGTCGGGTGCTTTCTCTGTGCGGCGGCGTGTCCTGCGAATTGCATTTACATTGAAGCCGCAGAAAATACGGATGTCAATCGCATCTCCGCGGGCGAGCGCTACGCCAGTGTCTACAATATTGACTACTCGCGCTGCATCTTCTGCGGATACTGCGTGGAAGCGTGCCCAACGGATGCCATCACGCACGGTCACGGCTTTGAGCTGGCAACCTACGACATTAACTCGCTCGTTTACCGCAAAGAACAACTTCTGGAAAAAGACGCAGTGCCCGCGGCTGCTCCTGCAAGATAAGTCCATCCAACTCTGATTTTGATCCCTCTCCTGTTGCTGCGCCGAAAAGTGCTGGCATTCGCGATCCTGGACATATCTCGATCTCCGCGCTCCTAATGAATATAAAGCAGCCAAGACGTAATTGGGGGACGCAGCCGATAGCTGCGATGGACTGGATGGCCGATGGCCGCGCTTGACGGACCGGACGGGGCTTCGCGTATGGTGATGTTCCGGGTCTATTATCTCGGCCTCGCGCCGTATCAAAATGCGCGGCATTTTCTCTGTCTGAGCGAGCGAAGCTGGGTGACTAATCGGAAGAAATCCGCCGCCGCTGCGGAGCGACCGGAAGATGGCGACTATGAGGAGGCCGCGCTTTCAAAACGTGCTTTCAAAACGTATCTTTCAAAACGTTGTCACTGCGGACTGAGAAAGCTACAATTCGCGCCCAAACGACAGGATTTTTCGTCCGCATAAGCGAGAGATGCGGGCGAAAATCCTGCGAGTGAAAAAAGGAGTACGCTATGGCGGTCAAGCAAGGCGACCTTGGGCTGTTGCAACATCCCACTTCCAAAGAGCTGTTGGGATCGAAAATTCCTGCGCGACTAGCTTACGTTTGGACCGACGGAACTCCCCGGGTCATCCCGATCTGGTTCCACTGGAACGGACGAGAGCTGGTCATGGGGACTCCGCCCAAAGCGCCGAAGCTGAAGGCACTGACGAAAAATCCAAAAGTGTCTCTCACGATTGATGACAACACGTTTCCGCACAAGGTTCTCTTGATTCGCGGCTCGGCACGCCTGCAGCCTGTCGATGGAATCGTTCCGGAGTATATCGCCGCGGCCGAGCGCTACTTCGGACGCGAACAAGGTGAGGCCTGGATCGGGCAGCTCCGCAAGATGATTCCCAGCATGGTGAAAATCACGATCACGCCGGAATGGGTAGGATTGCTGGACTTTCAAACGCGTTTTCCGAGCGCGCTCTCGGCGTAAGCTAGCCGCTGTTCTTGGCTACGCGCGGGGCCTTCAGAAACGTGCCTTTATCGAGTTCGCTAAAGGCTTGGCGGAGCTGCTCCTGGGTGTTCATGACGATGGGGCCGTACCACGCGACGGGCTCCTCGAGAGGCTTGCCGGAGACGAGCAGGAAGCGGATGCCCTCGTCGCCGGCTTGCACCATGAGTTCGTCGCCGCGATCGAAGAGGACGAGCGAGCGATTGTCGGCTTCGGCGGGAGGATTGGTGTCCGCCCAACTCACCGGCTCGGTCGGCACTTCAAGCGGTTCTGACGCGTTGCAAAACTTTCCGGCGCCCGCGAAAACATACGCAAAGGTGTGGCGCGCGATTTCGACAGGGAGCGTCTTCCTGCGGCCCGGAGGCACGGAGATGTCGAGATAGATGGGATCGGCCGCGATGCCTTCGACAGGGCCGGTCTTGCCCCAGAATTTTCCGCAGACGACGCGCACGTGTGTTCCGTCGTCGTCTTTGATCTCCGGAATGTCCAGCGCTTTCACTTCCTGGTAGCGCGGCGCGGTCATCTTCAGCGATGACGGCAAGTTGGCCCACAACTGGAAACCGTGCATGCGGCCGGCGGGGTCGCCCTTGGGCATTTCCTGGTGGATGATGCCGCTGCCGGCGGTCATCCACTGGACGTCACCGGCGGCGATCGCGCCGCGATTCCCCATGCTGTCGCCGTGCTCGACGGTCCCGGCAAGCACGTAGGTGATGGTCTCGATGCCGCGGTGCGGATGCCACGGGAAGCCGGCCAAATAATCTTCCGGAACATCGTTACGAAAGTCGTCGAGCAGGAGGAAAGGGTCGAAGTCCGTGGTGTTGCCGAAGCCGAACGCGCGGCGCAGGTGTACCCCTGCGCCTTCCATAGTCGGCTTGGATTTGATAATCCTCTTCACAGGTCGAATCGACATAGCGCCTCCGGCAGGGAAAGTCTAACCCTTGGATGCAAAGCTGCCAATGGCTGGTGACATCCGGAAGGTACAAGTTTTCATTTTGGCGAGGAAGCAGGCGAGCCACCCGGCGTTGCTGGTTGGACCGAATACTTCCACTCGGCTTCGCGGTTCGTGATGGTGGGGTCGAGGTAGAGAAGCATGGTTTGGCCGGCGCGATAGTGCGGCTGCTCGGCCACGGGAAGATAAAGCTGCCACCAGCTCGTCAACGGCAAATAGGGTGAATTGCTGAGCGTGACGCCTTCGCAGAGGCGAGCTTCGAACCATCCGAGGAAGCCGTCAAGGCGTCCATCGGCGATAACGCGGAACGGAGCGAAAGTTTTTCCGGGATTCTGCGTGTCCTTGCGAAAATCCAAGTGATAGCAGAGCGCCGGCTCGCTGAGTGCCACGAACGGTTTGCCGGAAGCGCGCAGATGACGGTATTCGGCGGAGAGCCTCTTGATCAGTGGCCGGTAGTCGAGATCGTACAAGCGAGGCGGCAGACGGCCGATGCCGAACGCTTCCGAGGAAACAGGCAGGAGAAAGGTGTCCGCGGATTCGGGAATGATGCGGCCGCCGGGCTTCAGGAAGCGTTTGCGCGCGTCGGCCACGAACTCGATGATGTTTTCGGTGTCAAAACAAAAGCTGCTGAGCGTTTCGGTGACGAGGACATCGCAAAGTTCAGGCAAGTGCGCCTTCAAAGAACCTTTGCGAATGAGGGTGACGCGATCGCGAAACCCATTGGCTTCGATGAGTTCGGCGGCGGCATCGGCGATGCCGGTCATCTCGATGGCGTAAACATGGCGTGCCCCGGCCTGCAGCGCAAAAAATGACAGCAGCCCCGTACCCGTTCCCAGGTCCACGACTACATCGCCTGGTTTTACCGTGCGCTGAATGGCTTCGCGGTAGGCGTCGCAGCGAATCTTGTCCAGCAGCATGGGCTCGTGCACGAACGGGCTCGCGAACCCTTCCAGCATCCAGGGTTGCCGCAGAAGATTGCGCTTGAGCCAGCGCCGGAGACGGCGCAGTTTCTTCGCGTTGAAGATGCCGCTTGGCCGAACAGTCATGACAGAAGTCCCGCTTGCGCCGAGACCGGCCCATTGGCGGCAAGTAAGCGGGTCGCGACGGTAGTATACGAGTGTAGCCGCGAGACACCAAGTGAGCTTTCAGTCCGCTGGAACGGCAAGTTCAAGGATGGCGAGAGAAATGAGTCGAGTCACCGGGCCGCACACCCTATGTGGACCCAACCGCTTGCTCCTCGATTCGCGGCTACTGGGCTGCTGATTGAGCTTCGTGAACGCTGAGCCTGCTCTCCGAAGCCACGTAACGATCGTAAGCGGCGGGATCGTAGACGTAATCGAGAGTCGGCACGAGATGGAGTTCGACGCCGCCGAACTTGGCCTTAAACGCGGTGAAGTTCTGCCAGGGATGATCCGGTTCGTTTGGCGGTGCGATACCCCACAGATCGTACCATTCGTGGCCCAGTGCTTTCGCTTTGCGCATGATTTCGAAATGAAGAAGGTAGGGAGCCATAACGTGCCGGTGAATATCACGTGATCCGCCAAAGAAATACGTAGCCCTCGAGCCGAAATACACGACCAGGGCCGTAGCCAGCCGCGTGCCCTGATATTCGGCGAAGAAAAGCGAACCCCGGTGTGTAGGCGAAAACAAAGACACGAGTGTCTGAAAGTAGTCCGGAGGTTTGGGCTCCATTCCTTGGCGGCCAGCCGTTTCTTCATAGATGGTCTGAAAATCCGCGAGGCCCTGCACTGAGGTGTCCTCGATGATCGAGACGCCATGTCTCTGGGCGACGTGGATGTTGTATCTACCCTTGGGTTTCATCTGAGCCAGGATAGTCGCTTCCGAAGGACGCAGATCAATGCAGCGAGTATCCCGCGTCTCCAGGTAGCGATCCGCAAGAGGAGGAACGGCGCGAAATCCAGACACGAAGCCGGGCAGATGGAGCCAACGCGGCTCTATGCGCAGATGGCTGACCGTAGACGGCTCGTTCTTGCGGCGGTCTTCGAGCGTCTCCAGGATGGCCCGAAAGACTTCTCCGGCGACCAGCCCATCACTTGGAAGCACCGGGCCATCCTGGATGTAATAAAAACAACTGTCTTCCGTGTGCGACAACTTCAGCACCACCGCGCCGCCAACGATACTGTCTGCGTCCTTCAGTGTGATACCAAAGTTTTCAAATCCGCAGGTGCTTCGAAAATCCACCCACCAGGACGACTGCATAAATCCGGACTCGGGCGAGGCCTCCACGAAGTCATCCCAGGCCTTCCAACGATCCGAGGAGGAGGGGACTGCTGGTGGCGCCGGCGGGAAAATCATGTCCTCGCACGGCGCATGAAGCGGAGAAGAACGTTGGCTAGTCATGAGCTGATCGTTTAAGCCTTTCAGGCGGCGGTAAGCCGACGTGACCTTGCCGTCGTGCTGGCCCCTTCGTCTTGGATGGAACGATAAACCGTGCCATCGTAATCTTGACAGTTGGGAGGAGCCGGACGCCTATGCCAGTAATTGACCAGCAGGGTCAAGCGCAACTCGGGTGACTTCTGTGCGTGTCCAGAGCGGCAGGGTTTTTTGTGCGCCGCCTCGTTGAACTGCACGCCATGGCGTAAATCGCCGCGAAAAGCCACATAGTGGTTTGGAACGGCATCGAGCGACCTGCCAGATTTTGCCTCGGGTGGTATCCATGATTTCCCATCGGGACTTAATACCTGATCAAGAACCACGGTCGGGCTGGAAGGAAAGCGGTTCAGGTACAGGATGCTCGACTTGCCCCGTCTCGTGTCTTAGACTCCGGTCCCGGTCGGTGTGGAAGGGAAGCGATTCGGCAAATTTGAGCCGCCCCAGCCACCACTCCATTCCGATGCACTTGGGGCCAGGCTGAACGAAGGCATACAGCTTGCTGATACATTCCTCGACTATATTCGTGGGCTTCACCCCGATGGGAAACCAGAAGGTGGTGTTATAGCTGCCCATATTTTCTATTCCTTCCGTACCAACCGCTTGCACTGCGCGTACCAGCCGGCGAAAAAGCTGATTCGGCAGCGCATCTTTAAATAGATTGATTTTGTCCATGTTTTATCTTGCCCTCCCAAATTCCAATTGGCATTAGACGTCAAACGAAAACAAGCGTTGTTGCACATGCTTCCGTGCGCTTTCAAAGCACGGGCGTGAACGTTACATCTACATCGAACTTGACCGTGACCTGACGTAACCGGCGACGAATGGGCATTACTTTGCGCAGCCGGGGGTCAAAATAATCCTTCAGCATCATCGGCCGCGGCTCCTGCAGAAAGAAGTTGGGTGCGTCCGTGATGGCCGTGGAGGCCAGAACGCTCAATTCGTCCCGCGACGAAACATGCTGCACGATGCACGCCACGTGGGTAACTCCCATCTCGCGGAGCGCGTACGCGCGATGGCTTCCATTGTTGAGGATCAGTCTCTTTTCGGCATGAATGGCGTTCAGGAAGTTGCTGCCAAATCCCACCGCAAGCCCGATGGCGGCCGCCAGGTTACCCGGAGGAGGGTAGTCCTTGATGTGCTCCGGTTGCAGCGGCATGGCGCCGAGAAAGCGCATATCGTCCGATGGTGACACGAAGACGAAGGTGTCTCGGTGGGTGCGCGCCCATTTCACGGGAGGCAGGGAAGGCTCACAAGGCAGGCAGATACCGAAGATATCTTCTTTGCTGGGTGAAGGCCCGAGCTTGCGTTTCAGTTGCTCGACGAAGGTTAAGTCGATGTGGCGCTGATACACGACCATGCGGTCCAACTCGACATAAGCTACTTCCGTTGGCACGGTGTTGAAGCTGTGTCTTACGAGGGGCACATTTAGGAACTCGAGCAACTGTTGGTTTCCGGGATCCACGGGCTCAATCGAAGGATCGTCGGCCAGGGCGGCCTCTTCGTTTTCCAGCACGCGCACGATCTTGTTCGCGGCTTGCCATTCTTCTACGAGGTCGCCCGAACTCGGGGCATGTATAGCGTTATCCTTGACGAAGCGAAGAAACTGCTTCAACGTTGGACGGCCGATCAAATACAGATTTTCGCTGGTATCGGTTTGTGGCTTGAGCGCAGCGGCTGGCCGCGTGGCGCCCATTGCTATTTCCGATGCCGTCCTGGCCGCGGCTTCCTTGCTGACCGGCGCTATCGCCATATTGTTCTTTCCCCTTTCACGGTAGTAAGAATCAAGAGCCATGTCCCGCGCCTTACCACCACGACCAGAACTCAACTTTGACGGTGTGCGCCAATCGCCGTATGACCAGGTCCAGGGCGCGCCGCCGTCCACAGAGGATTTTGGCTTGTCCGGTCATCTCCGGTTTGAGCAGCAGTGAGTGATTGTCAATTTGCGTGGTGACGAGAATGGTTCTCCTGGTGTTGCTGGATGAGGTTAGGGAAGTCACCGGAGAGGGCGCGGCCTCCCCGCCACTGCCGCTGGTTCCAGTGCCTCCCAGGACGCTGGTGGAGACGAAATTCACCGTCCCGTAGAACACCTCGTCCGGAAAAGCGCGGGCCCGGAGCAACACCTTTTGATTCACCTGCACATCGGCAATATCCTTTTCATCCACGGCGATTTGCGCCGTCACCGTTCGCAGATCGAATATTTTTGCCACCAGTTCTCCTTTTTTTACGAGTTGATGCGTCAATTGCTTCAGTTGCAGCGTGGGTGTCGCCACGATTCCGGTGGACGGACTGTAGACCGTCAGCATCCGGCGCTGTTCGCCAAGGTGGCGCTGGTCCGCTTTAAATTGCTCGATCTGTGCTCTTGTCGCTTCGATGTCTTCCGGACGGGTACCGCTGACAAGCAATTTGAGCTGGTCCTTGGCCAAAGCGAGATCGTTTCTGGCAGCGCTTTCCAAAGCGGCCACATCTTCGTACTCTTTTCGGGAGAGAAGATTTTCATCAAACACCTTTTTGGCCATGGCCAGCCGAATTTGCGCGTACTTGAGGTTGTCATCCGCCTTGGTAACGGTAGCTTTAGCGACGTCGATCTCATTGGCGGTAGGACCCGCCACTTGCATTCTGAGCTTGGCGTTAGCCTCCGCAAGCTGTGCCTGCGTTTTTTCAAGAGCGGCGCGCGTGTCGATATCGATGAGCCGCGCGACGGGTTGCCCTTCGTGGACGTAATCCCCCTCGCGCACGTAGATTGTGTCGACCACCCCATCCACGGCCGCCCGCACATCGGAGTTCTCGATGGGAAGAACATTGAATGGACCTGCAATACGCAGCTCAGCGTGCCCCCGAACCAGAGCAACGAAGCCACCGGCTGCCAGAACAAGCCAGACCGTCCGCCGCACGCGACGTCCCCAGCGGCGGCTTTTCTTTTTTTTCTCGTCGGCAGGCTTGTCTGATCGGTTGGCTGCGTCCGGCGTTTCGCTAGGATCGCCATTCGCCGGCGCTTCGGCCCGCTCAAGACTGTGGGGCGCTTCTGCCGTCTCCGCCTTACTACTGTTTTTCGGCGCCGCAGGCTCGTGCACAGGGACGGCTTTGTGCGCCACGGCCACGCCGTTGCCGTTCGCCGGAAGTGCCGCTTGGGGGAAACCGCTGGCGGCCGATTTCACAAAATGCTCTGTAGGCTCCGGCGCCGCAGGCTCGTCCAAGACCGCGCCTGCGCGCGGCGGTTCGATCTTCTCGTTGTGACCAAAGGAACTAGAGGCGTCAGACGACCTGCCAAGAATGTTTTGAATGCGGCGGCCATACATCATGGCCAGGAGCTGGTCCGACGTTACACCAGCCTGGGCCGGATCAGTCGGGGAGCTCTCTTCAGATTTGGCGAGTCTCTCGAACTCGGCCTTGCCCGTCAGCGTCTTGCGAGGATTGCCGTTCTCCGGGACAGCGGGCTGGGCGAAGCGGTTGACCATGACCGGCGTCTCAATCTCGACCTTGTCGACCTTTCTTGGTGTTGCAGCCTGCAGCGTGCTGCTGGCCCCGTTGGACCTCGCGAAATCATCACTCTCTTTCGACTCGTTGGGTTCATCCAGGTCGGTTGCCTTTTCCGGCGTATCGAAATCCTCGTCATCGAAAGAGTCGGAGCCGCCCGATGGCTTGCCAAACATTCGGCGAAACCTTCTGCGATACCTCATCCCCAGGAACCCCAGAGTCGCCAGCACAGCTGTCGGCGACCGGCCATCGATGAGCGCCCCGCCCGCGCTCAGGAAGATGAACGCCAGAATAGAGAACGATCCCGCCAACGCCAGCGTGCCGTAAATCGAGAAGATTACTCGCTCACGTCGCGGGAGAACCTCTTTTTCTTCCAGAGACTCCAAGCCGAATAATTTCTCTACCAAGCTTCCGACGTAGCGGAACGACCTTCTCCTCATGTTGGGTATTTCCAGGTAGTCGCTGAGCAAGTAATAGCCGTCGAGCTTGATGAGTGGATTGAAATTCAGGAGCGTTTTGACGCCCGAGGTAGCCATGACGCTCAAGGTGATGAAATTGATCCAGGTGTAAGGTTCTGTCACGCGCCACGCCAAAACGGCCAGGGACCAAAGGAACAACTCGACGTACGGGCCGGCGATGCCCACCCAGAGGCGCTTAGACTTCTCAGGAAAAAGCCAGGCGTCGCTGACATTGCAATAAAAAGCCGGCTGGAGAAACACCAGAGCACAACCCATCTCGTGAACTTCGCCGCCAAAGCGGGTGCAAGTCAGCCCGTGTCCAAACTCATGTGCCCCAACGACTAGAAAATTCAATGCCAGGACCCCGGCAATCGTGTACCAACTACCGTAAAGCCGGGGAAGTTCTTGTCTGAAGTCGCCCCAACTGGTGATGGTGACGCCCGCGGCTGCGAGAATGGCCGCGGCCGATAGCACGACGAAAAAGGGTGAATAGAAGAAACGCGTCCAAGGAACCATACGCTGGAGGAGCCGGCATGGATCGAAAACCTTGAACCGGCAATACAAGGGGCCGCCGCGAAAACGCGGCGGTTCCCGATACGCACTTTTCTCTCCGGGTTCCGTGGTTTCCAGGACACCGTTCTTCTTCAGATTCTGAAGGAACGCGTTTAGGGTCTCGATGGGAAGTACGGCGCCAAAATTGGCTTCTGCTCGCTGTCGCACCGTTTCCAGAGGCGTTTCCCCATCCAGCTGCCGCGCAATAAAGTGCTCAGCTTCGCCTAGCCGGAAGAATTTGCGGGACACCGGGTCCTTGATGACAACAGATGTTCCGCGGTCCGTCTGCAGCGCACGGACGATCAGGTCGCTCCGGAGCTTGGGAAGACTGGGGGTCATGACTTCCTTGAAAAAAGAGTTATGCTATGAACCAAGGGGGGCGGGATCTTCTCCGCCACCCTCGGTTCACTTTTGAATCAGCCACCAGGCGCACAGATTGCCGCTGACACCTGATGGATGCCCTGAGTTTGACTGCGCTAAAGAGCCACCTCACTTCGAGCCGTGACTCTTGGAGCCGTGGCTCTTGGAGCCGTGGCTCTTGCTGCCACCGCTCTTGCTGCCGCCGGTTCCGGCGCCGCACCCGCCGGGAGCGATGCGCTCTTCCAGCTTCTGCAGTTGGAGACTGATATGCCTCATGTTTTTCACCTCCTTTCTTTCCTAATCTAGGCGCCCCGAATGCTCCCTGGGATTGTGAGGGGCCGCCCGAAGCCCTAATACGAAGTCACCTAAATCCTAGGGACCGTAGAACGTAGCCCATCCGAAACATTTCAATCGCTCATGGGCAAGCCCTTGACGGCCCTGTGGAACCTCCCCATTTTCCGCTCGTTGTTTTCGGCGGATCGGGGCTCGAATTCGAATTTAGGAACGATGTGCGACAGCAACCTCCGCCGGCTGTCCGGTATCGTCGCAAAGTTTTATACATAGGTAAGTGTTGCGTTGTGTATACCGTATTTCGTTGTTGTCAGATGTGATGGGCTTCGACGCGGCCCAGGCTTGAGACTGTCTTGCAGAGCTGTCTCGAGAGTGTGGCGCACCCTGACAATCCAGAGTTCCGTGACTAGGATCGCTCACGCAGGGTTGAAGGAAGCGCCGTCTCCACGAATTCCAGCTCGGGGCCCCCTCCAGCCTAATGGGCACCTGACGCAGTGTAGGGGCCGCACATGAGTTTGGTTCACTCAACCTGCGGCCAGAATCAGACGCGGCATCGTCTGCGTTCTGTTGTGGGGGCCGGGCAGAATTGCGCCACGACTCAGGGTACGCAAGTTTATAAGTTGGACCGTCACGCGGTGCAATCCGGTTTGTTCCTGAAAAATTAATAGAGGATTGTCCGGATATACATATCCGCATGTCCCCAATGGAAAAAACGTCTGGATTCGGTTTATGGAAATCGGAATGCGCAAACATGACGCCAGGTGGGGTGGTCGCTAGATCTTGAGGAACACTCCGACGCGCAGGGGCTGTCCCCTTCCGTGGTGGTCTGAGCCCTTTCGCCTTGACGAGCCTCGCCGCGAACGCTTCGATCCCAGCTTCGGCCACGGGATGAAAATCACAGTGTGGGAGGTATGGAGGCAGACGCGATTGCCGAGCGGCTACTTCCAGAACGTGAGCTCCAACGGCCAAGTTTGCTTACCTCTCAAACAGCTCAAACAGCCGCGCGAGTCTGCGATGCTGTCTTCTGAATTTGCAAAAAGAGCCCGCAAGGCAAATCGAAGTGCTCGTTGCTTCACAAAATATTCATGAACGAGCAACGGGCGGTTAATCATGGGGGCAGGATGAGGACTCCGCGCGGGAAAATCAATTCCCAGCACGGGCTAATCCAAACGAATTAGATGGTAAATATCCAGCAGCCAGAGCCGGCAACGGGGCTAGACGACAAACTGCAGACCAATTCGGTATTGATTTGTGCTGGGTTGTTTCTCGCTCCACCGTACTTGCGCCAAAAAAGGGATACGGACTGGAACACCAGGTAGACGAAGCTCGCAGCGCACGAGTTGGGAACCTTCCAGCGGCCGCCTGGTGTGAATACACACACCGCCTGTGCTGATATTCTCGGTTTTGCCGCGCAACACTGCCAGAGCTGGTCGGGGCTTATCCGTCAGCGAGAGCTGGCTCGCGTTTAGCGGGGCGGCAAAAGGGAACCGTGCGTGTAGGCGTTTTAGCTGCCCTTGTTGCAGCTTCATGGATTCCGGAGAATGCCGCTCTGGTTCCCGCATGTCTATTCCCCTGTTGGATTAGCCCCACGGGTGGGGGGCGGGGCGGGCGTTCGAGGGCAAAAAGAGTTTATCGCAATCTATGACTTGGGGTTGATGAATTTGCTCATGATTCCCGAACGCGAGGAAACTCCCATCTTCATCATCGCGAAACGCAGAAAAACTTTCACGGTGTTAGGACTGATCCTCATGCGCGCCGCGATCTCTTTGCTGGCTAAACCCCGAATAAGAAGCTTCACGGCCTCGCCTTCGCGAGGTGTCAAATGATACTGGTCGCAAGCCTTGAGCATGTCCACGGCGGCCTCGGGACGACGTTCGAGGAGCAGGGCCAACGAGGACTCATTAGAAGCGTTGCCAGGCAACTGCACGTCAAAGAACCGGCAGACGTAGTGCCTGCTGCCTGATAGAAACTCCCTGGAAAGAGAGGCCCGGCCGCCGGGCTCTCCGTTTGGGACCATCGTGCGAATTTTCGAGGCCAGCTCGTCGGCGAATTCCTTCGTTTTATCGGGCTTATCTGGATGGAAGAGGATCTCGGCCGCACGCGCGTTCATGTACAATGGCTTGAGCGCGGGGTTGAGCAACAGGAAGCCTGCGTCAGATTTGTCCGGCGAGTGCGTGCCGATTGAGTTGGCCCCGTCACGGTCTGCTTTGCCGCACGGCTTTAGCTTGCTTGCCACCTGGGAGGAACGCATCGTATTTCTCCGAGCGTCGGGTTGGGTTCCCAAAGCGCCATTGTGGGGACATGGCCGTCCTTCACAATGTCGAAAAGTGTGCCGGGGCTATGCGGGCTGTCCCGCAGCAAGCGAAATGCTCTTCTATATCTTTTTCCTCGTCAACCGGGCGAATCCTTCACAGGGTTGTCCGGTGTTTACCTGAATTGATACGGACGTCTCCTGATTGCGGCACCGTCCCAGCCAGCTTCACAGCAATACTGAATTATTGATTGTTCTACTCTATGTTCCGTGCGAAAGCGGGTCGCCGACGCGTAGGATTTTGCCTGATTCGCTGGGAGCGACGCGCGTGTTTGTAGCCAGCCGGTAAAAATGGTCGAAGCGCATCTTTGGCGACCAGGGCGGCAGATTCGCCCGGCGCAGTTCGCTAAAGCGTTTCTGAAACCCGGTGATATCTCCGCCCGTGTGCGGGTTGCGTGGCGGAACCGCGCAGCGCGCGCAGGGATTGCTACCCTCAAAATTGACTTCGCCAATGCGGAAGCGCACGGCGCTGCGTTCTTCTTCACCGAAGAGCTGATCTTCCCAGAATGCCGGGACATCATCGATTTCCAGAGTGGTGCGAAACCGGAGCCGCACATCGCCTGCGGTCAGGCCAGGGAACCAAGTGGAAACGACATCAAGCGAAGCAGCAGAGACAATGGTCGGGCCGTTGGCGATGGAGTCGTCCGGGAAACCTTCGAGAGAATAACGGATGGTGATCTGCTGCTCGAAGTACGCGCTGAACCACTCGGCCGCACCAGCCGTATCGCCTGGGAACGCAAACGTGCTTGTGGGAACGCCGCGCCGGTCCCCCGGAACCGAGAGCGTTACGGCAGTGAGATCCGGAGTGTACGCGGCGCGAATCAAGTGGACGGCGGGAGTGCGTTTGCCGTTCACCCACTGACCTTCCGCGGAGTAGAGCGCCCAGACGCGGTCGAGTTCGAGGCCGCCGCCCGGGCCGATGCGGGCTTCTTTCACATGAACTGAATCCAGCGCCTTAATCGGATGAAGCTGGATGACCGTCAGGCGCGGAGAAACCGGGGATGAGTCCATGCGAAGATTTTAGCAGAGGCGAAGCAGCAGGTAACGGCTCTCGGTTGGAGAGGGCGACACGTCTCATCCCGAGAAGCGTACCTGGCCGAAAATGAGCTTTGCCAGAAGCGCGCCACCGACGAGAGCGATCGAGATGCTCAGGAGCGTACCGATCAGGAAATATTCCGCAAAACGCTCGGATTTGAACTCCGGATAGCGGGCGATGGATTTTGCGGTCAAGATCAGTCCGACCGTCGCCGGTGATTGCAGAAGCAACGCAGTGACCACCAGAAAGCGTTCCAGCCAGCCGATGTATAGCCCGGCGTTTTGCAATTGCTCGCTGGCTCTTTCCGGCGAATGGCTTTTAATGCCTTCTGCCAGGGAACGAACCAGGAATCGGATCAGATATCCGCCGCCGAAGATCACCCCCACGTAGACCACCGGCACGGCAAGAAACTTATTCGGTATAGCCCGGAAATTTTGAATGAAAGCGCTGCGTTCGCCGAACGGCACGGCCGGGGTCAGCAGCCATGCGGCGAGCCCGACGGTGAGGAAATGAAGGAACTGATCGCTTACATAGGCCCGGGATCCGCCGCAGAGTGGATACTTTCTGGCTAGCTGCATTTTAGCCAGGTCGAGCAGCAGGTGAACGAGCGTCAAACCGAGAATCACAAGGTGTGTTCGAGGCAAAAGCAGGGAACCCCGCAGTACAAAGCCAGCGATAATGACGGCGGAAAAATAGTGAATGAGCCCGTGAAGCAGATAGCCGAACGCTTTTCCGCGCCGCTTTTGGTCGACGAGGCGTGACGTCTGAAAAACAAAATCGGCCAGCAAATGGGCCAGGTAAATCGCCAGAAAGGCTCGAAATAAAATTTGCATGATTCCGTACAACTAGCAGAAAGTGCGTTCGATTAACGATCCAGCTCCCTTAGCCGTTTCAGATAGTTGCCAATAGTACCCTCGCTTGAGATTTCTGGAAACAGTGGAAGCGTCGAGTCTGAGGCGTTTGGCGGTTTGCTCGAGCGTGGGGGTATCAAGGAACTCTTCGATGGTCTCCCACTGTTTTTCGGTGATCTTGAGAACCAGCGTGTCGTGCAAGCCGTAGATCAGATTGATGGTGCTGTTGAAGCCCGCGTTGCAGGATTCAAAGGCGGTTAAAACGTCGAATTTGAAGAGGCTGCCGGCCTTTATGTTTTCAATGGCCCCGCGGGCGCGTTGAAAGGCTTCGCCGCCAAGCCTGTTAACGGGCGGCTGAATGCGGTCGGAAATGCGGCCGAAGCCGACACCGATCCGGAGCGATAGAGGTCGCAGCGCCCTGCGGAGGTCCAGAATGACGGCGGGGATCGACGGCAAGTCGCGGGTAACGGTCTGAAATTCATCGCCGGCGGTAACGGAATACGGCAGCTGGATGAGCTTCGTGCGCAGGTGTCGCTGGGAGATAGCAGCAAGGTTTCTTCCGAGTAGGCCGCGGATATCCGTCCTGGCACGGGATTCCAGGACGTCCGCGATCAATACGCCGTAGATTGTGGAAGACATAAGATAACCCTGCCAAGGATACCATTTGTACGAAAATGTGCAAGTATTTATTTTTGTACGAAAACGTACAACTTTATATATTTGTACAAATACGTACAAGTGTGGGAAACGGCCCTGCCAAACGGCGGACTCCTCCCTCCATTGGATTGGGCCGATGAAGTCAAACGGCGCCGGGAAAGGCAGAACATATATCCTCCCGGCGCCGGAAAAACGAATGAAGTTGTCCGCCCTAGAATTCGAGGCGGAGGCTGAGTTGGATCCAACGGCTGCCGCTCGTGTGGTTCGCCGGGATGAACTGGGTCGAGATCACGCCAAAATTCTGTAGGCCGCTGGCAAGAGAAAGACTTCCCCCGCAAGTGCCGGCGTTTGGATTGCCGTTTGTGACCCCCGGGTCGCAATAGATGACATGGTTGAAAAGGTTGAAGAAGTCGGCGGCGAAGGTGACGTGCATACGTTCGGTGATCGCCGTCGTTTTTCCGAATGAAGTGTCCAAGTTCCAGTGACCCAAATGACTGGGCGAGGCTAAAGATTGCCCTCAGCAAAAAAGCTTGCTTCGTGTTTAATCTTGGCAATCTTCTCTGGTCGGAGACCGTTAAGGTCGCCCTCCCTTAACCATCCATCCGACAGCAGTCTCCCGAAAACGTCTAAAAGCCGTGAATACCGGTAATCATAGAGTCGATCTACAATCCTTCTCTGCTCCGTAAGATATTCTTGAACTCGAAAGATGTCAGATGGAGCAGTCGTAGTCTGCAGCATTCGTCTCGCTTTTTGAGTGATCGCCGTGCACTGCCTCTCGAATGCCTTGTCAAAAGCGATCCTCGCCAACTTCTTTTCGGTCGGTGCCCACGTTTCGTCGCGTCTATATTTGTGCAATTGATTCCATCTACGATTTGCCTTTCTGTTTCAGATTTCCGTGTCGCGGACAGCGCAATAATAATCTCCTGAAATTCCGATTTCAACGGAAACTGTCCAGTCAGATTCTTTGTGTTTTTGGGACCGTACTAGTAGCCACTTGATTGCATAAAAAGTCGGCTCCTCGGCCCGAGTAGATAGGAGCTGAACATGATGATTATAGGCATAGATTACCACCCGAGCTTTCAGACGGGGCGGGGAACTGAGCGGCCGCGTCCAGCCGCAATGCTTCTTCCACCTGGGCGAGATCGAATTTCACTTTCGCCATACAAGAACGTGCAGACTCGAGCCGTTGGCGAGCTCTCTTAGAGTCCAGTTTCAGGTATGCCGTCTCATTGAGCAGGCGAAGCTCTATGTCCTGCAAATCCTGCCTGCTGTTGCCGGCGTACTTATTAACCGGGGGGACCATGTGATGTACACCCCCAGGAACGGCATTTCCGCTAAAAACCAGCCGAGAACGGTACAAAAAGCCCCCAGACCTAACTGACGGCCCAAGCCTATTTGCGGGTAAGCCAGTGGTAAGGCGTCCCATAAGTTATATTATGTTAACTACAAAATCGGTCTCTTTCTCCCCATGACTGCGCGTGGTGTGCGCTCCCCTGCAAGCTCTCCCGGTAACTGACCGGGGAGGAAAAAGCGTGAGCAAGCCTAATCTGTGGGGATTCAGAAAAGTGGCATCGAAGCCGTACCCGATTGCGGGCGCGGGGCCGGGCACGGCGACGGGGCGTGATAACCCCGGGAACCTTTTCCGAAAAAGTGAGGAATGAAGGAGTGGAAAATATCTCTCTTTGGGCTTGGCGCTGGAGCGTTGAATCTGTTCGCTAGCGGTGCAAACTGGAGACAGGTCCTTTTCTCTGTAGGCATCGCGGCGGTTGGCGTGTTCGCAAGGATTCGAACGTAACCGGGGGCGCGATACAGCAGTAGAGGATTTGCCAGGAGTAGTGGGGGTGAGGGAATCGCTTCCCCGCCTTTTATCCTTCACGCAGGAGGCCCAAAAAGATGAGTTCATCAACCGAAGCTCTCGCTCAACTGAATAAGTGGAGAAGCGAATCCACAGAACTGTTCTTGTGTATGGCCATCTCCACTGTGAATGGTTGGTGCGTCGGGACTTTGACGAACCCGCCACCTGAATTGCAATTTGTAATCGCAGGGATTGATGGGAAAGACTTCTCCTTTTGGATCAGCGTACACCCTACATATAGCCCGCGCTTCAAATTTATAGATGCGCGCGAGGGTTTGCCCTTCCGCACTCCGCAACGAGAAAGAGATGAATTTGGCAAAGTTTTAGAAGTCTCCCTGCAAGTAGATGAGTATGGAGAAAGCAAAGGCAGAGTTGTGTTTGCAGAAGTCTCTTAGGATGCACGTATTCTGATTTAATCCCCCTCACTGTGTCGGAGTTCTTTTGACAAAGCGGGAGACCATCGGTAAATCCTGGCTTCCCTCTACCCTCTCCGTTCTCTACTCTTTCTCTGGAGCTTTTCCCGCTGTTTGCTGTGCGAGTTCGTAGTTGATGTACTGCTCGAGGACGCTTTGGTCGGCGCCGACCATGCGGCGTCCGTTGACAAAAACAGTTGGCGTGCTATTGACTTCGAGGAGCTGGCCGTTAGCACGGCTGGCATCGATGGCGGCTCCTGGTTCCGGGCTAGCCATGCACGCCTTGAATGTCTCGGCGTTTAACCCGGACTGCGCCGCATAGTCGGACAACTTGGTCCAGGCGTTTGCGGCGGAGATGATTTCCTGATTGTCGTAGATTAAGTCATACATCTTCCAGAAGGCCGTGGGGTCCTGTTGGTAGGCGCACCGTCCCGCGATGGCCGCGGTGCGCGCCCAGGGATGAAGCTGTTCAAGGGGAAAGTCCTTGAACACAACTCGTACTTTGCCCGCGTAGTTCGGCAGGACACCGCGCAAAACATCGTGCAGCTTCTTGCAAACCGGGCACTCGAAATCCGAGTACTCCACCAGTGTGACGGGAGCATTCTTGTCGCCTACGGAAGGCGCATCGTTCATTTGGATCTGCGCGCGAGTTTCGGCCAGCGGATCTTTGGTCATGTCAGAAAGGTCGCCGCGAAACAGAAACTTGCCGTCCTTGCTGACATAAAACTTCACCGTCTGCTTGTTGCCCTCGATCACGACATCAATACTGGTCTCTAGAATCCCTTCGACGGCGGTACCCTTGAGGGGTCCGGCCGACAGCTGCACGTTAGGTCCGAAGGCATAAACGTTTCGTAGATAAGCTTCGATATTTTTCTGTGTCTGCGACGAAGCACTCGAACCTGCATTCCCGGCCGGCGCGTTGCTCTGCTGGGCGTGCGTGGCGAAGGCCAAGAGAAGGAAGGATAGAGCGGCTGCAAGTGTCGTGGCTTTTTTCAATTAGACCTCTAGTCTCAGGGAATGAATTTCTGTGCGATCGGGAATGGCCTGCCGAAACCAAAGGCGCGCGAAGTGATTTTCAATCCCGGCGCGGCCTGTTTCCGCTTGTATTCGCTGCGATCCACCTTGAGTGCGATGTCGCGCACCATCTTCAAATCGAATCCATAATGGTCGGCGATCTCCTGCGGGCTGCGCAAGTCCTCGATGTACGCCTTCAGGATGCGGTCCAGCACGTCATAGGGCGGCAGGCTGTCTTCATCTTTCTGATTGGGCCGCAATTCGGCCGATGGCGGTTTCTCGATGGTCGAGCGGGGAATCAGTTCCCTTTCGCGGTTAATCCACCGCGCGAGCTCGTAAACCATCAGCTTCGGCACATCGGAAATAACGGCGAGTCCTCCGGCCATGTCGCCGTACAGCGTGCAATAACCTACCGCGATTTCCGATTTGTTCCCCGTGCTAAGCACCATCGAACCGAATTTGTTGGAGAGCGCCATCAAGTAATTCCCGCGGATGCGCGCTTGAATATTTTCCTCTGTCACGTCCGCCGGCCGGTTTGCGAACACAGGGGCCAGCGAGTGCAGGTACTCTTCAAAAACTTCACTGATGGGCACGGTAACAAGCTGGATGCCGAGATTCTTTGTCAGTGTAACAGCGTCGGCCTTGCTGCCCTCGGATGAAAATGGCCCCGGCATGGAAACGCCAAGCACATTCTCTGCCCCCAGAGCATCCACGGCGATTGTGGCGACCACCGCGGAATCAATTCCTCCACTCAATCCGACGAGCACCTTTTTGAAGCCGCACTTCTGGACGTAGTCGTACGTCCCGGTAACCAGCGCGCGATAGGCATAAGCGATTTCTTCGTGTGGTAACGCGTGGAGTTCACCTTGCCCGGTAGCGGTGTCGAAGAGTACGAGGTCCTCCTGAAACGCAAGTGCTTGGGCGGCGACCTTGCCGTCCGCGGTCAGAGCCATGCTGGCCCCGTCAAAAATCAGGCTGTCGTCACCCCCAACCTGATTCACGTAGATGACCGGTCGGCGATGAGTGATCGCGATCGACCGAAGCATTTCAAAGCGCAGCGAACGCTTGTCAATGGTATAGGGCGAGGCTGATATATTCAGCAGTACGGTAGTTCCCTGCCCAATAATTTCTGTCACGGGGTCGCGGTCGTAAAGGCGGTTGGCCCAGAAGTTTTTATCGTTCCAGACATCTTCGCAAATCGTGATGCCCAGTTGTTCGCCGTTAAAGCCGAATACCGTTTGCCGTTCCGCCGGCTGAAAATAGCGCGATTCGTCGAAGACGTCATAGGTGGGAAGCAGCATCTTGCTTTGCTCGAAAACCACATGCCCGCCGCAAATGAGCGCCGCCTTGTTGGCAATGGACTTCCCTGTCCCGTTCTTCACCCGGCCGGCGTAACCCACAATCGAAGGCAGTGGAATCTTTGTCGCAAGGTCTTTCAACTCTTTGTGATTCCGCTCGATGAAAGCGGGGCGCTCCAGAAGATCTTGCGGAAGATAGCCGCAAAGGCAAAGCTCGGAAAATACGGCAAGTTCGGCGCCGCGTTGCTTGGCTTGCGCCGCAAGGCTCAGAATGCGAGCCGAATTTCCTGCAAAGTCGCCGACGGTTGGATTGAACTGCGCGAGCGCTATTTTCATGCCCGGGCTTTAGAATACGTTTGGTTTTCGCGGATTGCAAACGGCGGCGCGATTTCTTTCTGTTTGTTGCGTCAGAATGTCCGGTCAATTCCGGTGTTTCGGTTTCCGCGCCAGCAGGCTGGCGATTCCCTGCCCGGCTCGCAGTTCGCGATGGAAAATCACGCGGAGCTCCGGAAACGCATTTCGAAGTTCGCCGGAGTTCAGAAGATACTCCGGATTCCGCGGCCCCCCGTTGAATGCAAGCTGCGCCTGCGTAAAGGTCTCAAACAGCAGGAAGCCCCCCGGCCGAAGCGCTTGCTCCAATTCCGGAAAAAGCGATCGCTGCAAATACTGAACACACAGAATCAACTCGAAGGAGTTCTCCGGAAGGCGCAACTGTTCGAGGTTCGCTTGCACGAGATCAATTCCGCCATGATGGCGTTTGACGATTTGCTCTGCACTGCTGATGAGGCGAATCGGAGTCCCTTCCGCGTGCGCACGCGCTTCGAGAACTTCAAGTCCTGCGCCGGACCAATCCACGGCGGTGACATGCTGGCCGCGCGCACCCAAGAGTAGCGAGTGCCTTCCCGAACCGCACGCCACATCCAGTGCAGGCCCGCGCGGCAACAACGGCAGGAGTTCTCGCACGATGCTGGCAGGCTCAGTGGGCTGCGCCGCATCCGTAGACCTGTACTTTTCATCCCAATCGGATTGGCTCGACGACATAAAAAAGGCTCCTGAACGAAACGCTCAGGAGCCAAGAAATAGTTTGGACGCGTGCCTTGCGATTCGGCTACAGCGGTTAGACGCTGAAGGAACTCCCGCAGCCGCAGGTGCTCTTCACGTTGGGATTATTAAACTTGAATCCCGCGCCTTCGATGGTTTCGATGTAATCGATCTCGATGCCCTCGAGATACATGGAACTCATCTGGTCCACTGCAACCTTCAAACCGTCAAACTCGAAAACCTGGTCCGCATCCGTAGTTTGGTTCTCAAACGCCATGTGGTACTGGAAACCTGAGCAGCCGCCGCCGACTACCGCCACGCGCAGCGCGACCGGCACGGGACTCTGCATGTTCATGATTTCCTTGACCTTGGTGCTTGCAACGGGCGTCAAATTGATCATAGCTTCCTTTGGCCTCCGCTCGCAGGCGCACCTGCGATGCTCGCAACACAGACAGTATAGCAAAATTCCGCGACTGCTGCACTGCGTCCCTATTCCTGTCACGAAACGCCAACTAGGACGCGTTTCGACAAGGTCGGACGCTTCGCATACAATATGATGCTTCTATGAGACATAAAGTCACCTTGATCCCCGGCGAAGGAATCGGGCCGGAAGTGGCCGCGGCCACGCGCCGGATTCTGGAAGCCGCGGGAGTCCAAATCGATTGGGAAGAGATCGAAGGGCGCACCGACAAGACCACGGAGCGCGGACAGCTCGTGAATCAATTGGCCGTGGAATCCGTAAGGAAAAATCATGTCGCCCTCAAAGGGCCCATGGCCACGGCCATCGCGGGCGGCGCACCCAGCGTCAATGTGGCGCTGCGCAAGACGCTCGATCTCTACGCGAATCTGCGCCCGGTAAAGAATCTGCCTGGAGTGAAATCGCATTTCGACAACGTGGATCTGATCATCGTGCGGGAAAACACCGAAGATCTCTATTCAGGCCTCGAGCATGAGGTTGTCCCGGGCGTCGTCGAGAGCCTGAAAATCATCACCGAGAAGGCTTCCACGCGTATCGCACGGTTTGCGTTTGAATACGCCAAACGCCACGGCCGGAAGCGGATTCACGCCATTCACAAGGCGAACATAATGAAGCTTTCCGATGGTCTGTTCCTCCGATCCGTCCGGGCAGTCGCGGCGCAGTTTCCTGAGATCGAATACAAGGAGCTGATTGTCGACAACGCTTGCATGCAGATCGTCATGGACCCGCAACAGTTCGACGTGCTCTTGCTTCCCAACCTCTACGGCGACGTGATGAGCGATCTGGCTGCCGGCCTGGTGGGGGGACTTGGTGTGGTGCCCAGCGCCAACATCGGCGACGGCTGCGCGATGTTTGAAGCCGTCCACGGCACTGCGCCCGATATCGCCGGCAAGGGACTTGCAAATCCAACAGCCCTCTTAATGAGCAGTATTCTGATGCTCGACCACCTCGGAGAGCGCACCACCGCTCACAGGATTGAAGTGGCGCTGGAAAAAGTCTACCGCGAAGCGAAGCACACCACGCGGGACGTCGGCGGACCCGCTGGCACGGATGAATTCGCCGAAGCCGTCATCGCGGCTCTTCCTCCAAAATAATTCGCTCCAGACCTCGTTTGCCCCTTTTCTGGAGCCCGCTTACACTCTTTTCTTTCGCTCTTCGCCCATGACGGCCCTCCAAACGCTCCGTGCCGAATTCCGCCCGACTCTGCGGCTGGCCATCCCGCTCGTTCTCGCCGAACTCGGCTGGATGAGTATGGCCATTGTGGACACGATGATGGTGGGCCGCTTGCCCAACAGCGCGACGGCCATCGGCGCGGTCAGTCTCGGTAGCATTCTCGTTCACGTTCTGGCCGCCTTCGGCGGTGGAGTTCTCGTCGGTTTGGACACCCTTGTTTCGCAAGCCTTCGGCGCCGGACAGCGCGAGGATTGCCATCGCTCTCTCGTGCACGGCATCTACCTCAGCCTGGGTCTCGCACCCTTGCTCATGGCGCCCGTCTGGCTCTTTGATTCCCTGCTGCGCTATGCGCGCATAGCGCCGGACATCATTGCTCTAGCAGTCCCCTATTCCAAAGCGATGGCCTGGGGTACGTTGCCGCTGCTGCTTTATTTCGCCGTGCGGCGTTGCATGCAAGGGATGAACATGGTTCGTCCCATCGCATTTGCTCTTGTGAGCGCGAACCTCATCAATGCCGGAGGCAACTGGCTCCTCATTTACGGCAAGCTCGGGGCGCCAGCCATGGGAGCCGTCGGCTCGGGCTGGTCGACGGCCTGGGCGCGAATCTATCTCGCGGCAGTCCTTGTGGGCTACCTGCTCTGGTACGACCGCAAGCATCGCACTCGCTTGCTGCGCACACCCATTCAACCGGATCTGATGCGCATCCGTCGTCTCATCGCACTGGGCTTCCCCGCGGCCATGCAGATTAGCCTGGAGATTGGAGTTTTTGCGTTGGTCACTGCGCTGATCGGGCGGCTTGGAGCGGTTTCACTTGCCAGCCACCAGATTGCGCTGAACACCGTTTCACTTACTTACATGGTTCCGCTGGGCGTTTCCTCAGCCGCCGCCGTGCGTGTCGGCCAGGCGATCGGCCGCAGGGACCCGCAAGGAGCAGCCGACGCCGGCGGCAGTGCCATTTTCTTCGGTGCACTGTTCATGACTCTTGCAGGGATCGCTCTGTTACTCTTTCCGCGCGCGATTGCGCGGCTGTACACGCCCGATGCGGCGATCATCCGCAGCACCGTGCTCCTCTTGGCGGCGGGTGCTGCGTTTCAATTGTTCGATGGCATTCAGACGGTCGCGACCGGCGCGCTGCGCGGCGCAGGCGACACGCGCACACCCATGCTCTGTCATTTCACAGCGTATTGGATCATCGGCCTGCCCTTGGGTGCCTGGCTCTGTTTCCGCAAAAACATGGGAGCATTTGGATTGTGGGCGGGCCTCAGCCTGGCGCTCATCTTGATTGGCATCGTACTTCTCTTCGCCTGGCAACGCACGGTCCGCCGTTTGATGAGTGCATCCGCACAGGAACCGGCGCGTTCGTAAACTTCACAGCTTGGGTTATGGAAAAAGTTTTCGCCGGCTACATTTTGTAGCGGCCGAGGTCATCGTCGGAAAGGCCCTCGAGCCAGGAGCGAAGCTGTTCGTTGGTGTTGCGTTCAGAAAACGCGCTGGAGATTTTGGAATTTTTCAAGACGGCTTCGTCCACGAAGATAGGGCAGTCCATCCGCAGCGCAAGGGCCAACGCATCGCTCGGACGCGAATCGATGGTCATCATCTGTCCTTCGCGTTCCACCCAGATCAGTGCGAAAAAAGTGTCGTCCTTCAGGTCGTTCACGACGATCTTTTGCACGCGCACGTCCAGACCCAGCAAAACATTTTTCAGTAGGTCGTGGGTCATCGGCCGCGGCGTTTGTACTTTCTCGATTTCCAGCGCGATGGCGTTCGCTTCGTAAACGCCGACCCAGATCGGCAGGATCGCCTGCCCCTGCACGTCTTTCAGCACCACGATGGGCATGTTCGTGACGGGATCCATCATCAGGCCGCGGATTTTCATCTCCACTTCCATTGAGGCCTCCCTAATCTAAAACACCTGCTCGCCCGCCAGGTTGTTCGGACCTGCTCCCGTAACGTGAACCTGGACGTAGGTTCCCAGAAGCTCGTTCGCTTGGGAAGCAAAATTAATCACGCGGTGCGACGTTGAATACCCAAACCACTGGTTTTCGCGGCGCGATTTTCCACTGACCAACACCTCAAACGTGTTTCCGACCAGCGTTTCGTGCTTTCGGGTTTGAATTTCACGCTGTTTGTCTTGCAACGCCGCCAGCCGCCGGCTCTTTTCTTCTTCTGGAATCGCATCCGGCATCGCGAGGGACGGCGTATTCGGCCGCGGTGAATACTTGAACGAAAACAAATTGTCGTATTGCACTTCATCCAGCAAGCTTAGGGTCTGTTCGAAATCAGTTTCCGTCTCTCCCGGAAAGCCCACGATGATGTCGGTGGTGATGGCGATCGGCCGGCTCGCGCCGCGCAGCATGGCGATCTTTTCCAGGTATTCTTCCCGCGAATACGTGCGCTGCATCGCTCGCAACACTTTCGTCGAGCCGGATTGCACCGGCAAATGCACGTGGTCGCAAATCTTCGGCTGTGATTCGATCGCCTCTACAATGTCTTCGTCAAAGTCGCTCGGATGAGATGTCGTAAACCGCACGCGCCGAATTCCCTGAACGTCGGCGACAGCCAGCAACAACTCCGAGAAACGCATCCTTCTTGGGGTTGGATCGGCATAAGAATTGACCGTCTGCCCGAGAAGTTGAACTTCGGAATAGTCGAGGTCCGCGAGTTGCCGGACTTCCTGCAGGATCGCGTCGCTCGCGCGGCTGCGCTCCGGGCCTCGCGTGTAAGGCACGACGCAGTAGGAGCAAGCTTTGTCGCAGCCTTCGATGATGGTCAGGTACGCACGCCAGGGATTGTCGCGCCGCGTCACTTCGGTCTCAAACGTTTCGTCCGTGTCCGTATCCAGGCCCGTGACGCGCTGATTCCCTGCTTCCAGTTGCGCGATCATCTCCGGAAGTTTGCTGTAGCTCGCCGAGCCGCACACCAGGCTCACCCAAGGCGCGCGTGTGAAAATGCGTTCGCCCTCCTGCTGTGCCACGCAGCCCAGCACGCCGATGATCTTGCCTTCGCTCTGCTTTTCGCGATATTCCCCCAGCCGCGAAAAAACTTTCTGCGCTGCCTTCTCCCGGATACTGCAAGTATTGTAGAGAATCATCGAAGCGGCTTCCGGCGTCTCCACCTGCCGGTATCCCCGGGACAGCAGGACGCCGGCAACTTTCTCGGAGTCGTGGTCGTTCATCTGGCAGCCGAAGGTCTCTAGAAAGAAAGTTCCTCGCCCTTCGGCACTCACACCCTGGACTACACCGGAAAACGCAGGTTGGCCGGTGAGCCTCTCCAGACCGATGTCAAACGGGCGGCTCATGCTGAATTTGCAGTTTAACACACCTGCTAGTGCCGCTTGCTCGTTGTTGCAGCCTCTTCCGCGTCACGATCTCGCGTTTCCCCATATGCATCAAAATAAGAAACATACGCATCCTACGGGTTGCAGCCTCTAGGTGCGTATGCTACGTTTCTTAAGCCCAGAGAAATTTTGTTCTCACTGAGGGGTACATCATTTTTCTGTTCACAACAATTTTTGCCACCGATCTCTTCGAGATTCTCAAACAAACCGGCTTGGTCGCGCGCGGCGTTTTGGCGCTTCTCCTGATGTTTTCCGTCATTTCCTGGGCGATGATTTTCCAAAAGCTGGGCCTCTTCGGCCGAATCCGCCGGGAGAGCGACCAGTTTCTCCGCATCTTTCGCGCCACGCGCGGCGTCGCCAATCCGCAAGCGCTGGCTTCTGCGGGCTCCCCGTTCTCTACCGTCTATGCGGCTGGCTATCGCGAGCTGCAGAGTCAGGTCGGCGGCAGCACCGGCAATCCGCATCCGCCCAAGCTTAAAAGTTTGCAGGCTGTAACCGTTAACATGCAACTTGCCGCCGCCGACGAAGTGCGCCGCGTCGAAAAAGGCATGTCCTGGCTGGCCACCACCGGCTCCGTGTCGCCCTTCATTGGCCTTTTCGGAACCGTCTGGGGCATCATTGACGCCTTCTCCGGCCTGGGCAGCTCCGGTGCCGCCAGCCTCCGGGCCGTTGCTCCCGGCATCGCGGAAGCCCTGCTGACCACCGCCGCCGGACTCGCGGCGGCGATCCCGGCCGTCATTTTCTACAATCAATTTTTGCAAAATATTCGCGATCTTGGGCAGCGACTGGACACGTTCGCATTGGAAGTCTCCGCGCAAATTGAAAAAACATTTAACTAGGATTTCGCGGCCGTCCTGTCAGCCGCATTTAGAGATTCAGAGACGATGCCGCAACTCTCCAAATCGACGCAGACTTCGCTCTCCGAGATCAACATGGTCCCGTTCGTGGACGTGGTTCTCGTGCTGCTCATCATTTTCATGATCACCGCTCCCATCCTTCAGTCCGGCATCGAAGTCGACGTTCCAAAGACGCGCACAGTAAGGGAAATCAATCAGGAGCGCCTGGTCGTCACCGTGGACAAGGCCCAGCGAATCTACCTCGGCAACGAATCCATCAACATTCACCAGCTCGGTTCACGAATCAAGTCGCAATTGAAAAATAAACAGGAAGGTGTCTTCCTCCGCTGCGATGAGACAGTTCCCTTCGGCAGCTTTGCCGCGGTCGTGGACGCGCTCCGGCAATCCGGCATCAATAACATCAGCATCGTCACCGAGCCCATCACCAACCGAGCGCGCACTCAATAAGCATGACTACCGCCGTCGCCAATCCGCAAGAACAGAGCCTCCGGCAGTTCCTCATCTATTCCATCATCATGCACACGAGCGTCGCCGTGGTGATTGCCGTTTCGGCTTATATTCAATTTCGAGAGAATCGCTGGGGCGGCATCGGGGGCGAACTCGGCGGCACGAAAGTGAGTCTGGTCAGTGCCGCTGGTATCCCCATGCCAAAGGAAACGGTCGTCACCGACAGCAAGGCTGTGGATCCGACCAAAGGTCTCTACAAAGAAGAACCACCAAAACCAGCTGAACCCAAGACCGACGCCACGAAAATCCCCAAGTTTGAAAAAGAAAAGCCTCTGCCGCCTTCGCGTCCGTCCAGAACACTGGAAAACAAGACTCCGATCCCGGAAAACGCCGTTCCCTACGGCAAGGGCGGCAATCCCGATTTGCCGACGGGATACTCACAAACACCGGGTGGCGGTTCAAGCGGGGTCACCGTCCAAGGTCAAGGCGGAGCCGATTTTGCGTCTCGTTATGGCTGGTACATCGAAGCCGTGAAGAACAGAATTTACGGGAACTGGCAGCAGTGGACCATTGATGCTGCCGCTCGCGCGTCGCGAACCATGCATTGCGCGATTACTTTTACAATCAATCGTGACGGCACGCTCAAGGACGCGCACATTTCCGAATCCAGCGGAAATACGTCCTATGACAATTCAGCATTGCGGGCCGTGCTCAGCTCCAATCCCGTAACAAAGCTGCCCAGTGATTATTCTGGCGGTTACGTCGTCGCGACGCTGGATTTCAATCCGCCATCGATTCGATGAGGAGTGGTCTATGTTCGTTGCAGCAACCAAAGATGTCGGAGGTGAGGGTGCATTCAAAGCTCAGAAAGTCTAGTTCGTTTTTGATTCTTGCCTTCCTCATTCTCGTTGCGAACCCGGCAGCGGCCCAGGATTGGTTTCGGACGGCGATCGGCATGGACACCAACAAACCTCGCCTGGCCATCGCCGACTTCGCAGCCCGTTCCGATTCCGCCAAGCCCCACGCTTCCCTTTTCACTCAAGTTGTCCGCGACGATCTCCAATTCAGCGGCATCCTCGAACTCGCCAGCCCCAGTTTCTATCCGCCGCCAGCCCCCAGCGTTCCCGCCGAACTGAAACCTGCCGTGTGGATCGATCCCCCCACAAACGCAAACTTTCTGGGTTTTGGTAATCTCTCCGAGTCCACTGCCGAAGTCGCCATCGAAGCATGGCTCTATGACGTCCGCAACCCTTCTTCGCAAGCCGTGGTCGGCAAAGTTTATCGCGGCGCTCCCACCGATGCGCAAGTTCGCAAGTTTGCCCATCAATTCGCTGACGAGATTATCAGCAAGCTTTCCGGCGGCCTCCCTGGCGTGGCCTCAACGCAAATCGCTTTTGTCAGCTCGCGCACCGGCCCCAAGGAAATCTGGGTGATGGATTACGACGGCTCCAACCAGAGGCCGCTTACTTCCCTGAAATCGATTTCGCTCACTCCGCGATGGTCGCCCGACGCCTCGCGCATCGCCTTCACTTGCTTCGCTCCCAATCTCGGCCTAACCAGCGCACAGATCTGCATGTTCTCCATGGACACTGGCAAACTTGTCTCCTTCCCGCGTTTTCGCGGCACAAATATCACGCCCGCATGGTCACCTGACGGGACACAGATTGTCTTTTCGTCCTCGATGCAGGGCAATCCCGAACTTTACGTCACGGACGTCAACGGCGGTCGCCCCAAGCGCTTGACCATCGCCAACGGCGCCAGCATGTCCCCGACTTGGAATCCGAAAACCGGCCAGACCGTAGTCTTCGTCAGCGATCGCGGCGGCACTCCGCAGCTCTACCAGATGAATTCCGACGGCACCAGCACCACGAAAGTGGATCTCCCTGACAAGGGCTATGTCATCGATCCGGCCTGGGCACCGAACGGCCAACTCCTGGCCTTCAGTTGGCGCCGCCCCAACGATAATTACGACATCTATGTCATGGACGCTGCGACCCAGCAGATTGTTGAGTTGACGCGCGACCAGGGCCGCAACGAGCGCCCCAGCTGGGCGCCCGATGGCCGCCACCTTGTCTTTGAATCCACCCGCGGTGGTACGCGGCAGATTTGGTCTATGCTCGCAGACGGTTCCCAGCCTCGCCAGTTGACCACCGGCGGCCACAACGAATCTCCTAATTGGTCGACCAAGTGAGAGTCTTCGTCGCACCGATGGAAGCGCCCCGGGCATCTGAATCAAGGTACGTAGCTCGCAGGCTTTCGATTGGAGAAGTTGGCGCTATTCTTGGTTGAGTGGCTCGCGGGAACGTGCTCACGATCTATAACATATCGTGATACGAGATATTACCCGGACCCGACCCGCTGATGTTAGGATATTGGCCCGTAAGGAAAAAACTTGGGATTTTGCTTTCGAGGAGGATTCGCATGAAATTGGCTTCACGCTCGCTCTATCGCGCCGGCTTGATCGCGATGCTCGCTGCCGCTGTATTTACCTTTGGTTGTAAGAAGCCGCCGAAGGCACCGCCACCCGCACCCCCGGCGCCCGCACCGGCCGCTGCGCGTCCCACGGTGACTCTGCAGGCCAGCCCCACTACCGTGAACAAGGGTGAATCCTCGACCTTGAGCTGGAATTCCACCGACGCCACAGAACTCTCCATCGCGCCGGAAGTTGGAGCCGTCACCGCGCAAGGCTCCACCAAGGTCACGCCGTCGGATTCGACCACCTACACCATTACCGCTACGGGTCCCGGCGGTTCCACGAGCGCCACCGCCGCGGTGACCGTGAATGCTCCTCCGCCTCCTGTGGAACAGCCCAAGGGGCCCACGATCGATGAACTGTTCCTGAAGGAAGTGCGCGACGCCTACTTCGACTATGATAAGGCCGACCTCCGTCCCGACGCCCGTGCGGCCCTCACCAAGACAGCCGATTTCTTGAAGAGCTACCCCCAGATCAAAGTGACGATCGAAGGCCACTGCGACGAGCGTGGTTCGACAGAATACAACCTCGGCCTCGGCGACCGCCGCGCCACCGCCGTAAAACAGTTCCTTGTGTCGCTCGGCATTTCTGCGGACCGGCTGAGCACCGTCAGCTACGGCAAGGAAAAGCCCTTCTGCATGGAGAGCAACGAGTCTTGCTGGCAGCAAAACCGCCGCGGTCACTTCGTGAAGGCGAACTAACCGGCCCCGGGCCGCTGTTCGCTACGATGGCCGATTGTTGACTTCCAGAGCTGCGGGGCCCGGCAACCCCTTGCCCGCCCGCAGCTCTCTTAGTTAGAGTGAAAACTTACTTCCCCGGCCGGTATGATTTTGCTGGCTGCCCTGCGGCTGTCAATTTTTTGAAGCGTTTCGGAGCTTTAGGAGGACTGTTCATGCGTATCCGTAATGTCGCCATGTTTAGCGCCGCCATTCTGGCCGGCGCACTCGCCGGAAGCCTCGTCGGTCCGCGCCCCGCTGAGGCCGTCGCGCGGGAGCTCATCGAGCTTCAGCGCGACGTCACCTCCCTGCTGCAGGGCCAGAAGGATCTCGCCACTCAAGTCACCCAGGATCACACCGGCATGCGCACCATCGTGGACCAGACCAACTCCAGTCTCGGCAAACTCGAAGGCACCATGGGCGCGCTCCAGAAATCCGTCCAGGACGTTCAGGCGAATTCCGGCGCGCGCCTCGACACCATGTCCACGCAGGTCCAGGGACTCTCGGACAACCTCGAAGAAATCAAGTCGCGCCTCGGCAAGCTCAACCAGCAACTCGTCGATCTCCAGAATTCCGTCCAGAGCGTAGACGCCAAGCTCTCCGGCGCCGCCCCGGCAACGGGAACCGCGAGCCCCACTGCTTCCACGGCTGGCTCCCCCGCTATGCCCGCCGGCGCGCCTTCCGCTGACACGCTCTATTCCAACGGTCTCCGCGACATCACCAGCGGCAAATATGATCTCGCCCGCTCCGAATTCCAGGATTACCTCAAGTATTACGGCGACACCGACCTCGCTTCCAACGCCCAGTTCTATCTCGGCGAGATTTCCTTCAAGCAAAAGCAGTATGGCGATGCCGTTGCTGCCTACGAAAAAGTTCTGACCAACTATCCAAAGAGCTTCAAGCTCGCACCCGCGCGTCTGAGGAAAGGCATGGCCCTCATTGAGCTCGGCCAAAAAAACAATGCCGTCCGCGAATTCCGCGAAGTAGTCCGGCGCTATCCCGGTACGGAAGAAGACCGCCAAGCTCGCGCCAAGCTTAAGGAGCTCGGCGTCGCCGTCACCGCCACCCGTTAGCTCCCCGCCCCTCTCTCTCCGTCACGTCAGGGCCGCTCCCTGACGGATTTTTCTCTGCGCTCAAAATCCTCGCGACGAGAATCCTCAGGAAACTTCGGGCCACCGGTGTCGGCAGGTTGACATTCGTGTCAGCAGGGGTGACACAACTTTAGCGGAATGCCACCACTTACGTGGCTTCCAGGCTTGGAAGTTCCGGTAAACCACTCATTTTCAATGTCAATCGTCCAAGGGCTTAGGACGAGAGCGATTGGAAGGTGACATGCCCAAAAAAAAATCTCTCGGTCCGTGGAGGATCAAATGCGAGCAATCATTCTTTGTCTTACGGCTGTTAGCCTCTTTGCCTGCAACCCTTCATGGGCTGCCGGAGGGGATGACAGAAACGAGCGGTCAAACGAGAAGAGCAGTCCTGCAGCTGAGAAAAAATCGAGTGAGACGGCCAAACCCGGAAAACCAGCGACCCCAAACCCAGCCATTGAATCGGAATTGCAAGAGCTGAGGCAGTTTGTGCAGGAACAGGCCGAGAAACTCCACGGACTACAGCAGCGATTGGCGGATGTGGAAGGAGAGCTAGCGGCCGGCAAATCGGCTTCGACAGACGCAGCATCCTATGCCACATCCGCAGTGCAGCCCGCGACACCGGCGGAGTCCGCCGCCTCTTCCGCGCCGCATGCGGCTCACCAAATGAACGACGCGGATCAGGAAAAGAAAGCATCCCCTCTGTATTTTGAAATCGGAAAGGCGAAGTTTACGCCTGGCGGCTTCGTGGATTTCACCTCGATTACCCGCAGCACGGACCTCGGAAGCGGAATCGCGACTTCCTTCGGATCTATCCCCTACAGCAATACGACGCAGGGCCGTTTGAGCGAATTCCACTTCTCGGGGCAGTACTCGCGGCTGGGCCTGAAAGTGGATGCTCCGGTGACCGATTCCACGTCCCTGATGGGCTACGTCGAAACTGACTTTCTCGGCTTCCAGCCGGCAAACGCTTATGTCACTGCAAATAGCAACTCGCTGCGCATGCGCCTATTCTGGGCGCAGATAAAGCACGGTAAATGGGACGTTCTTGGTGGGCAGGAGTGGTCGCTGCTGACTCCTAACCGCGTGGGGCTCTCGCCGTTGACCTCAGACCTGTTTTTTACGCTTGATGAGGACCCGAACTTTCAGGTGGGCCTCACGTGGGCGCGCCAGGCGCAGTTTCGCGTCACCTATCACCCCACTCAGAAATGGGCCGTCGCCGTGTCCTTGGAAAATCCGCAGCAATTCGCGCCCGCATCGGTGGTTTTTCCTTCCACCACGTACCTCCTCCAATTTGACAACGGCAGCAGCGCGACAAATGCCGCCAGCGCCACGACCAACACCTCTGTTCCCAATCTTCACCCAGACGTCATCGTGAAAACCTCCTACGACACACAATTCGGGCAACATCCGTTTCATATCGAAGTGGCTGGCTTGCTGCGAAGCTTCCGGGTGTTGAACACCCTCACTACGCCGAGCCGCACGGATGCCGTCATCGGTGGTGGGGGCTCCATCAACCTTAATTTTCAGCTGATTAAGAATCTTACTTTCGTTGCCAGCTCGTTTTATAGCGATGGAGGTGGGCGGTACATTTTCGGCTTAGGACCTGACGCGATTGTAAGGCCGGATGGAAATATTTCCGCGGTGCACTCTGGTTCCGGCATAGCTGGTTTGGAGTGGCAGGCCAGTCCACGATACATGTTGTACTCCTACTACGGGGGTGCCTACTTCGCGCGCAACTATGGATTCCTGCCGAATGCAGGAAGTTCTTGCGCCGGAGTCGCCGGATTCAGTTGCGTCGGCTTTGGCTTCCCCGGTTCTGCTAACTCTTCCAACCGTGCGGTCCAGGAAGCTACCTTCGGAGCGATTCCCACGCTGTGGTCAAACCCCAACTACGGAAAGCTCCAAGTGATCACGCAATACTCCTACCTGGTGCGAAGTCCGTGGTCGACCACGCCGCCAACACCGAGAAACGCCCATCTGAGCATGGTTTATGCCGGCCTTCGTTACATACTGCCATGACGTAGTCTGCCTCGAGACTGACCATCTCTAATCGGCAACCAGTTGATAGCTAACAAACGCAAACTGCCGCCCGTCCGGCGACCAGGAAGGCACATTGATTGTTCCCTGCCCGCCAAACAATTTTGCCAGCACGCTAATCTTCTTATCCTTTAGCGACATCAACCGCAGCATCACATCTTTATTTTCCGGATGCCCGGTTACGCTCGCGTCATACGTCAGAAAAACCATCTGCTGCCCATTGGGTGAAATGTGCGGGAACCAGTTGTTGAAGTCGTCGAAGGTCACCTGCTCCTGCTCGCTTCCATCGGCCCGCATCCGCCAGATCTGCATATGCCCAGTGCGCTCGGAGTTGAAATAGATATATTTCCCGTCCGGCGAATATTCCGGGCCGTCGTCGAGACCTTTGGCCGTCGTCAGCCGCGTCTCTTCACCTCCTGCCGCAGGAATCGTGTAGATATCGAACTCCTCATTCCTCTGACCAACGAAGGCCAGCGTTTTTCCGTCCGGCGACCACCCGTGCCAATACGAGGGAGACTTCTGCGTGATGCGCCGCGGCGTTCCCCCGCCGATGGGCACGATATAGATGAGCGAGCGGTGCTCCTCCTGCGTTTGATCGCTGATGACCATCTGCGTGCCATCCGGCGAAATCCCGTGGTCATTGTTGCAGCGCACGGCGAAGCCCGTATCAGTGATCTGTGGAGTCCCGCCCGTCACGGCAATTTTCTCCATGCGTCCGTTCCGATTGAACCACAGATTCCTACCGTCCGGCATCCAATTGGGCGCTTCAAACCGCCCCGGAGCCACGTAAACCACACGCCGGTCCGTGGAAGCCACGGTAATAATCTCCAGCGCGCTGTACAGTGTGGACGCCGCAGCGGCCGCAGACGTTGGCGCTTTCAACTCGACGTTTGAGAACACCGCTTTTTCCACGACACCCTTGTCGTGGCTGCAGACGCCGATTCCCACATAAAACGGCTCTTTCAGCGTGATTCGTGTGGACCCACCGGCAAGATGGAATTCACCGTCCGCACCAGCCAACGACATCGTGAAATACGCACCGCGCTTCTCAATACGCAGCCGCTTGGGAGCGGAAACGTTCGCCTGAATTTCATGCGTGGCCGCGCCCTGCTCCTCACGGAATTGCAGGGACGTCAAGCCGCTGCCATGCAGCGCCACATCCGCGTATGCGGAATTTGGGTCGAGGCTCTGGCGCACCATGAGCACCGCTTTGCGATGCTCGTTCACCCCCTTGCCAACAAAAGAAACGTCTGCCGTCAGCGTCACATCGCCCGAAACTTTCTTCCACGCAAATTGAAATCCGTCTGTTGCAAACCACATGTTCTCGCCGCTACCCGAGATCGTATAGCTCCGCTTGGCTGCATCGTATTCCACGGACCCCGTGTGCAGCACAGCGCCTACGTCTCCGCGGCCTTCGAACAAGCCGATGGGTGTTTCCGCCGTCACATTCGCTGGTGGCGGCCAAGCGACGTTCCTTGCGGCAAATCCCAACACGAAAGCGCAGGCAAGCGCCATCAACCAAACGTTCTTTATTCTGTCCACGGGGAAATCCTCCATTTGTCAAAATGTAGCCAAACGTTAGGATGCTGCACTTCAATTGTCAATTCTTGTTCTCCCTGTGCGCGCAGCGTGCTCTCCCCCCCTACTTTTCCTGTTCTCTGTTCTTTGTGCTCCCTCTTACGCCTCTTACGCGTCTTATTTCCCTTTTCCTCTCGCGCATGCTATCTTCGCCATCGCAGGGGGAATTTCAATGTCTGTAAACAAAGTCATTCTCGTTGGCCGTCTGGGCCGCGATCCCGAAACCCGCTACACCGGCGGCGGCCAAGCCGTCGCCAATTTCTCCGTAGCCACGGACGAAACCTACAAAGACCGCAACGGCGAACGCCAGAAGCGCACCGAATGGCACAAAATCGTTGTCTGGGGCAAGCAAGCGGAGATCGCGCAGCAATATCTGAAGAAGGGCTCGCTCATCTTCGTCGAAGGCCGCATCCAATCCCGCGAATGGCAGGACAAGGAAGGCCAGAAGCGCACCAGCTTCGAAATCGTAGCCAACAACTTCCGCATGCTCGGCGGCCGCGCCGAAGGCGCAGCTGCAGCCAGCGCCGGTGGGGGCGCAGGCGCCCGCTCTGGCGGCGATGACTTCGAAAGCCATGCCGCACCCGCTGACGACTCCTACGGCGGAAGCGCCCCCGCCAGCGGCGGCCCGGAAATCTCCGACGAAGATATTCCCTTCTAAGAGATTCTTTCTAAAAAATTCTCTGAGCCAGGATGCCTAAGCGCATCCGCTCAGGATGTTCAGAAGATTTCAAGCTTTCCCTTCTCTGACGACCAAAACCACCATGGCCACAACAAACCGCCAGCTCATTCTTGAGTCGCGCCCAAAGGGCCTACTTGCTCCGGGTGACTTACAGCTTAGGGAAGCACCGCTCCCTGATCTGAAAGATGGCCAGGCCCTCGCCAAGGTCAAATACCTCTCCATGGATCCCACCATGCGCGTCTGGATGGTCGTGGACACGTACTTCCCCGCCGTCGCCATTGGCGATGTCATGCGCGCATTCGGCTTCGCGGAAATCATCGAATCGCGCCATCCGGACTACAAGAAAGGTGATCGCGTCACAGGTTTTACAGGTCTTCAAGAATACGCAATCATCGACGACTCGGTAAAACGTCAGTTCCAGAAAGTCCCCAAAATCCCCTTCGTTTCAGACACGGTCTTCCTCGGCGTTCTCGGTATCAACGGCCTCACCGCTTTTTTCGGAATGGAAATCGCGCAAGCCAAGAAAGGCGAGACGCTGGTTGTTTCTGCTGCTGCCGGCGCTACCGGCAGCATCGCCGGACAAATCGGGAAAATTCAGGGCTGCCGCGTCGTTGGCATTGCCGGCAGCGACGAAAAATGCAGCTGGCTCACCAAGGATCTCGGCTTTGAGGCCGCCATCAACTACCAGCTGTCCGGCTGGAAAGAAAAACTCGCCGCCGCCACGCCCAACGGCGTCGACATCAATTTTGAAAATGTCGGCGGGGATATCATGCACACCGTTCTGGACCGCATGAATCTTTTCGGCCGTGTGGTGCTCTGCGGCCTCATCTCCGGCTATACCAAGGCAGACCCCGCCCTCGAGAGTTTCGGCACGGTCCTCGTGAAGCGCCTTCGCGTCCAGGGCTTTATCGTCATCGACTTTGCTTCTCGCTTTATGGAAGCCGCCACGCAGCTCGGTCAGTGGAAGATGTTCGGGAAACTGAAGGACCGCGAAACCATCGTCGAAGGCCTTGAGAAGGCTCCTGACGCCATCAACATGCTCTTCACCGGCGGAAATATTGGAAAGTTGATCGTAAAAGTCTAATCTGGACCCAGCGCGTTCAAAACCTACTGCGCGTTCCTTTTTCTCTCTTCGTCCAGCCGCTTCAAGAATTCTTCAAACTTGGGCTTCTGCTCCGGCGTAAGAATCGCGCGAATCTGTTCGCGCCCCCGTTGTCGCGCTTCATTGATTTGCGGCTCCGCCGACTGCCGAATCGTTTTGTACTGCGCCTGCACGCTGGCGATGATTGCCTCAATCTGTTTCTGCTGGTCGGGTGCTAAGTTCAATTCTTGCGTCAGCCGCTGCACTTTCTGCGCCCTCCTTTCCGTCTCGGTCATTTGTGCCGGCGCGGCCATCGCCGTGTGGTGCACGAACACGTATCCCAGCATCCCACCCAGCGCCGCTCCCAGCAGGAAAACAACGCCAACCCAAAGGGCCGCTTTTCGAGTTACCGACGCTTCGCTCATTGGTTCCTCTCCGCCATGCTGATGAGCACATCGTCCTGATTCATCGGCGGCGCGGGCGCTTCGAACAGATATTCCGGCGAAGACGCCGCCACCGGCTGCCGGATCGTACTTGGCGTAGACCTTTGATACAGCCAGGTGCTTCCAGCCACAAGTACGATGGCCGATGCCCATGCCAGCCGTGAAGCGAATCGCGGCACCATGCTCCAGGCGCTCGGGGGGAAAGCAAGCTCCCGTTCGCGCGCCGCGATCGCAGAGAGTACGCGCTTCGCGAACCACGGCCCTCCATCCTTTGCGGGTGCGATGGCACCCAAAAACAGTTCGCGCGTTGCCAGCAGATCCTGCAGGGCTTCCTGGCACCTTCTGCAATCGGCGAAGTGCGCGCGCCCCTCCGCCGGCAAACTCTTTGCGAGTTCCTCGATACTTCCGCCAAACACATCGGCCGCCGAACTCTCAAGCAAGTCCTGCAGCCGTTCGCATTCTTCTCTTCTCCGGTTCAACAGGTTCCGCATGCTGCCTCCTTGCCGCTCAATCGCCGCGCTTTTTTGCCAGTAATACTACCCGCCGTCGCGCGCGGAAAAGCCTGACTTTTACGGTGTTGGAATTCAATTCCAACACCTCCGCAATCTCTTCAATCGAGAACCCTTGCACTTCCTTGAGAATCAGCATCAGCCGGTCTCGCTCATCCAATCCTTCCAGCAATCGCTCCACGCGCTGTCGCGTTTCGAGCCTTTCGCTGATGTCCGGCGCCCTGCTCCCCTTTTCTTCCGAAGCCTCGATCATCCGCGCCTGTTCCTCGCTCAGATCCGCTTCGTAAACCAGGGGCCGCACCTTCTTTTTTCTCAGCAGGTCCCAGCATTCATTCACCGTGATCTTGTACAGCCAGGTGCTGAACGCCGCCCGCTGGTCAAACCGTTTCAGCGAAAAATACGCCTTTACGAAAACCTGCTGCGCGATGTCTTCCACGTCTTCGCGCCTTCGCAGGATCCCGCCTGCCACGGCAAACACGCGGTGCTGGTGGCGCCGTACCAGTTCTTCAAAGGCCTCCTTGTCCTCGGCCTGCGCCCGCCGGACCAGTTCACGGTCCTCCGCGCTTCCGGCCGGCTTGAAAACGCGCCTCCTCTCTGCCGCTGCCATTGCGGTTGGGCTAAGGGGCGCTACTTTTGGGACGCGTGCCATAGACGTTTGGTTACGGCTATTATCCCCGGGTTGCCGGGATCCGCACCATATGTTTCATTTCCCGGCTTTCAACTTTTTACTTGCAACCTATCTTACCGACATGGAATAATGTCGCCATGATTATTGGCGACCGCCTTCGCGCACTCCGCGAAGAAAAGAAACTCTCCCAGGGCGACATCGAAAAGCGTACCGGTTTGCTTCGTTGCTACATTTCCCGTGTCGAAAATGGCCACACGGTTCCGGCCATCGAAACACTGGAGAAGCTGGCACGCGCTCTCGAGTGCCCACTCTATCAACTCTTTTACGACGGCGAAGAGCCGCCCGTATTGCCGAATCTCCCCAAGCGCAAGTCTTCAGATGATATCGCCTGGGGTAGCATGGGCAAAGATGCGCGCTTTCTCAACAAGCTTCGTCGCTTGCTGGGCAAAGTGGAAGAAGGGGATCGCAAGCTCATTCTCTACATGGCTCAAAAGATGGCCAGTAGATAATTTCGCGATCGCACTTTTTCGGCATCACGCATTAACCGATTGGCCTTATAGGCTAGGCCGTGCAATCCCGCTGCGCGGCTAATGCTTGTTTTTGAGCCGCGGTTTCCCCGCATCATTCCTTCAAATTGCCACCTGCGTTGACCGTTGGGAGGCTCGCGAAACTATTCCCATTCAATGGTGCTGGGCGGTTTGGAGCTGATATCGTAAACCACCCGCGTCACGCCCCTCACCTCGTTCACAATCCGCGTCGAGATCCGTTCTAGCACTTCCCCCGGCAGTCGCACCCAGTCCGCCGTCATGGCGTCATCCGATTCCACTACTCGCACCGCCACTGTCAGCCCGTACGTCCGCCCGTCCCCCATCACCCCCACGCTTCGCACCGGCAGCAGCACCGCAAATGCTTGCCAGACTTTTTCGTACAGGCCCGCCCGCCGGATCTCCTCCACCACGATCGCATCGGCATCCTGGAGGGTAACCAGGTGTGGACGGGTGATCTCGCCAAGAAGCCTTACCGCCAGTCCGGGCCCCGGAAACGGATGTTTCGCCAATATCTCGCGGGGCAACCCCAACTCTTTCCCAATCCGGCGCACTTCGTCCTTAAAGAGGTCCCGCAAGGGTTCAATCAGCGCGAAGGGCATCTTCTCCGGCAGCCCCCCGACATTGTGGTGCGACTTGATTGTCGCCGAAGGTCCCTTAACCGAAACCGATTCAATCACATCCGGGTACAGCGTTCCCTGGACCAGATAGCCGATCTCGCCTTGCGCTTCGCCTCCCTGCAGCTTTTGCGCCTCCTCGGCGAACACCGCGATGAACTCTCCTCCGATAATCTTGCGCTTTTGTTCCGGGTCCCTGACACCTTTGAGTTTGTCTAGGAACCGGTCCGACGCATCCACCCCGATGACCCGGAGTTTCAAGCGGTCACGCAGCATTTCGAGGGTATTCGCAAACTCGTTCTTCCGCAGCATCCCGGTGTTCACGAAAATGTTGGTTAGCCGGTCCCCCATCGCCCGGTGCACCAGCACCGCCGCCACCGTGGAGTCCACGCCACCGCTCAGGGCGCAGATGGCCCGCCGGTTCCCGACCTTCTCGCGAATCGCCGCCGTGGTTTCTTCAATGAACGCTGCCCCACTCCACTTCGGCTCCGCCTTGCACACCTGGAAGAGAAAATTCCTCAGCAGCTCGGTCCCGCGCTCCGTGTGGTTTACTTCGGGATGGAACTCCACCGCATAAATCTTGCGCTTGGCATCTTCGACCGCCGCGATCGCATTTTCCGTGTGCGCGATCGTGCGAAATCCCTCGGGGAGCGCCCGCACGCGATCACCGTGGCTGTTCCACACCCGCAGCGATGCAGGAATCCCAGTGAAGAGCTCCGATCCGCCATCCCCTTTCGTCGAGTCCTCAAGATTCAGTTGCGCTCGCCCATACTCGCGCCTCTCCGCTTTCTCCACCTTGCCACCCAGCGTATGCGTGATCCATTGCATCCCGTAGCAAATTCCCAGGACCGGTACACCCTGCGCCAGCACCTTCGGATCGCACTTCGGAGCTTCCGCGTCATAAACCGAACTCGGCCCCCCGGACAAAACAATTCCCGCTGGCTCCAGCTTTCGAATCTCTTCGATCGACGTTGAGCATGGCAAAACGGCGGAAAACACCTGCTGTTCGCGGATGCGGCGCGCAATCAGTTGCGTGTATTGCCCGCCGAAATCCAGCACCACCACGCCGCCGAGTTCCGCCTTCATTCTGCCTCCTTGCTCTTGCTCCCGGTCCGCTGCTCGCTTCGCCGCACTTTCCATCATGCCATCCCCTCACACTATGACGAGATTTACCAGCTTGTCTGGCACAACAATCTTTTTCACAATCCGCTTGCCGCTTAAATGCGGCGCTACGCTCTGCTCTACGGTAGCCCGCTCCACCAGATCCGCCTCTTGAAGCCCCGCCGGAGCGAGAAACTTCCCGCGCACTCGGCCATTCACTTGGACAACCACTTCCACCTCCGTGTCTTTTGCCAGCTTCGGATCGTGATCGGGCCACTTCTCCTGCCAAAGACCTCCGCTGTGTCCCAGCATCTCCCACAGTTCCTCCGACAAGTGCGGGACCATTGGAGCAAGCATCAGTGTGACGATCTCAAGGATCTCCTTCATCGCGCCCGGGCGGATGTTCTCTTCCAGCGGCTCCTGAGCATAAATTTCGTTGAGCAGTTCCATGAGGAGGGCAATCGCCGAGTTGAAGTGCCAGCGCTTCTCGAAATCGCTCGTTACGCGAGCCAAGGTCTGGTGCGTCTTCCTCAGCAGATTTCGCTCTGCGTCCATCAATTCGCGGGATACACCTGCGCCGTGCTTTACCGAGCGCAGCCTCTCGGCATGGCGATCTACCAGCCGGTACACACGATTCAGAAACCGCCACGAGCCTTCAATGCTCTCTTCACTCCACTCCAGATCTTTTTCCGGTGGCGCCGCGAACAACGTGTACAGCCGCCCGGTATCCGCCCCATATTTCTGCGCCATCTCCTCCGCGCCGACCACATTTCCTCTCGACTTGGACATGGCCACGCCGCCCTTTTGCACCATTCCCTGCGTAAACAGCCGGGCCGCCGGTTCGCTGTGCGTAATCAGTCCCAGGTCGCGCATCACTTTGCACCAAAATCGCGAATACAGGAGGTGCAGAATGGCGTGCGTGATTCCGCCGATATATTGGTCAATCGGAAACCAGTACGCGGCCTTCGCCGAATCGTACGGCGCTTTGTCGTTGTGCGGATCACAGTAGCGGTAGAAATACCAGGACGAATCCACAAACGTATCCATGGTGTCCGTCTCGCGACGCGCCGGCCCGCCGCATTTCGGGCAAGTCGTATTCACAAACTCCGGTGTCGCTGCCAGCGGTGATCCGCCCTCTCCGGTTAGCTTCACATCGTTAGGAAGAATCACCGGCAGTTCGCTGTCGGGAACCGCCACGATCCCGTCCTTCGCGCAGTACACCACCGGAATTGGTGTGCCCCAATACCGCTGCCGCGAAATTCCCCAGTCCTTCAGCCGGAAAATCGTCTCTGCGCTTCCGAATCCTTTCTGCTCCGCGAACGCCGTCATCTTGGCGATCGCCATCTCGCTCTCCATCCCACTGTACGGCCCGGAATTTACGCTAACCCCATACTCTGTAAATGGTTCTTCGAGATCCTGTTGGCCTGTATGGGCGCGCCCCCGGATCTCTTTCTCCTTTTCGACTTCTTTTCGCTCCACCACCACGCGCACCGGCAGTCCATATTTCCTACAGAACTCCAGGTCGCGCTCATCGTGCGCCGGTACCGCCATTATCGCGCCTGTCCCGTATTCCATCAGCACAAAATTTCCGACCCAGATGGGAATCTTCTCCCCGCTGAATGGGTTCACAGCATGCCGCCCGGTGAAGAATCCTTCTTTCTCCATCGTCGCCAGGTCTTCGGTTTTCACGGAAGCCTGTCGCATTTTCGCCAGTTTTGGTTCAGCCTCCCCGCGCACGGGCGATCCATCAAGCAGCTTCAAGACCAGTGGATGCCCCGGCGCGAGGATCACCGCCGTCGCGCCATAAATCGTATCGATGCGGGTCGTAAAGACTTCAATCGGTTCGGAGTCCGCAACATCCGCTACGGCAAACTTGACCTTCGCGCCTTGCGATTTTCCGATCCAATTCCGCTGCATCAGGATGACCCGTACCGGCCATCCACCTTCCAGTTGCTTCAGGTCATCGAGCAACTGATCCGCATACGCCGTCGTCTTCAAAAACCACTGCTCGATCTCCCGCGATTCCACCAGCGTGTCTTCGTGTCTCCAGCAGTAGCCGTCATTGATCACCTGCTCGTTTGCCAGCACCGTGCAGCACTTCGGGCACCAGTTCACCCGGCTCTTTTTCCGGTACGCTAGACCGCGCTCCAGCATGCGTAGGAAAAACCATTGGTTCCACCGGTAGTATTCCGGCTCGCACGTTGAAATTTCCCGCCGCCAGTCGTAGCTGAACCCAAAGCGCCGCAACACGCGCTGAAATTCGGCAATATTTTTATTCGTCCACGTCCGTGGATGCGTATTGTTCTTAATCGCCGCGTTTTCCGCCGGCAGCCCAAACGCGTCCCAACCCATCGGATGCAGCACGTTGCATCCGCGCATGCGCTTCACGCGCGCCACGACGTCCCCGATGGTGTAGTTGCGCATGTGGCCCATGTGCAGCGTGCCGCTCGGATACGGCAGCATTTCCAGTACGTAATATTTCGGTTTCGAAGGATCAACTTCCGATTCGAATACGCGCGCGTCTGCCCAGCGCTTCTGCCACTTGGCTTCAATCTTTTGCGGATCGTAACCCGGCCCCGCGCCTTGCTGTGGGCTCCCCGTTGTGTTCTGTTCCGCCACTCCGCCCTATCCCCTCTTCTTCTTTTTCTTTGCCTTGGTTTTCCTCGCCATGCTTTTTCTTGGACGCGTCTTCTCTGCGAGACTCTGTGTCCTCTGCGTCGCTGCGTTATCTTTTCTCTTTTTTTCTGTCTTTCTGTGGATGGTAATTCTCTTCTTTAGAGCCGCCGTCAGCATGGAGAACCCCTTCTCCGCCGCCGGCGCCTGCTCTTTCAATCCTGCCAGCTCCCAAAGCATGGCCACGTTTCGCCGGTCATCCCCTGGATCATCAATCGGCGTCTCCGCCACAAACACCCGTCCCGGCAATCCCTCGGGACCTGCCGAACCGAACCGTGGGTGCCGCAAAATGCGCGCAAAGGCATCCGCACCAATCTTCCCTTTTCCAATATGCTCGTGCCGGTCCACGTGCCCGCCCAGCGGAATCTTCGAATCATTCAGGTGAAATACCGGCACATTTTCCAGCCCGATCGTGCTCTCGATCTGCCCGATTGTCGAAGCCAGCCCGCCCTCGCTCCTGATGTCGTAGCCCGCCGCAAACAGGTGCGCCGTATCCAGGCATGCTTCCACGGGCAATCCGCGAAGCCCAGCCAGAATCTCGCCAATCTCTTCGAGCCGCGAGCCGACCGCGGTCCCCATCCCTGCCGAGTTTTCAATCAAAATCCGGAGCCCGCCCATCGGCGCCCGCTTCGATGCCTGCTTCACCGACTCCACAACCGTGGAAATCGCTTGCGCCGCTGTGGCCTCTCCCCGCGCCCCCGGATGCACCACCAGAAAATCCGCCCCCAGCGCCAGCGCCCGCACAATCTCATCGTGGAACGCCTGGATCGACCGCGTCTGCAGCATGCGCTCCGCCGACGCCAGATTGATCAGGTAATTCGCATGAACCACCAACGGTCCCAGCCGCAGTTCCTCCCGGCGCGCACGAAATGCCAGCGCGTCCACCTCGGCAACGCGCGCCGAGCCTCCCTGCCACATTCGCGGGCTCGCCGAGAAAATCTGCAGCGCATTGCATCCCAGCTTCCGCGCCGCTTCCAGCGCATTCAGGTAACTTCCCGCGATGGACGTATGAATGCCGATCCGCACACTTCCATCCATCCACGTTGGCGGCTGCGGTTCAGGCTCGGGTTCGGGGCGGTATTCGTCTTCGGGATCAAATTCTGTCGGTTGTACGATGGGCTGTTCAGGCATGCCTAGTGACAATTTCTTCTCCGTCTTAAACCCACTATTCTATCACACGCGCCAAACTCTCCCCGGCACGCATGCATTTGCGGCCCAGCCGCAGCTTGCCGTAAACTCAATTCTCATTCACCGCGCTGGGAGAGTCTTCCATGCTCGTCGTCATGCAGTCGCACGCCACCGAGGAGCAGATCCGCGCCGTTTGCGAGCGCATCGAACGCCTCGGCCTGAAGGCTCACCCCATGCCGGGCTCGCTCCGTACCGCCATCGGCATCACCGGCAATAAGGGCGCCATCGACCTCGGCGTCCTCGAATCCCTGCCCGGCGTTGTCGAATGTATCCCTGTCAGCAAGCCTTATAAGCTCGTCAGCCGCGACACTAAGGAAGAAGACACTATCCTTCGCATCCCCACGCCCTCGGGCGACGTCATTGTCGGCGGCCAGCACATCGCCCTCATTGCCGGCCCCTGCGCCGTGGAAACCGAAGAGCAATGTCTCGCCATCGCCGAACGTGTCAAAAAATCCGGCGCGCGTCTCTTTCGCGGCGGCGCTTACAAGCCGCGCACTTCCCCGTACAGTTTTCAGGGTCTTGGCGAAGCTGGACTGAAGATTCTTTCGAAGGTCCGCGCCACGCACGGCTTCGGCATCATCACCGAAGCCATCGACAGCGAATCGCTCGACCTTGTCGAGGAATACGCCGATGTCATTCAGATCGGTGCGCGCAACATGCAGAATTTTTCTCTTCTAAAACGCGCCGGCCGCGCCAAAAAGCCCGTGCTCCTCAAACGCGGCATGTCCGCCACGCTCGACGAATTTCTCATGGCCGCCGAATACATCATGTCGGAGGGCAACTACAACGTCATGCTTTGCGAGCGCGGCGTCCGCACCTTTTCCGACTTTTCGCGCAATACGCTCGACCTTGCCGTGGTCCCCGCCGTCAAGAAACGCAGCCACCTGCCTATCCTCGTCGACCCCAGCCACGGTACCGGCAAGCGCCACAAGGTCCTCCCGCTTTCGCGCGCCGCCGTGGCTGTCGGTGCCGATGGCCTCCTCATCGAAGTCCACCACGAGCCGGACAAAGCCCTCTCCGATGGCATGCAGTCCATCCTCCCCGAAGAATTCTCCGTCCTCGCCGACGAAATGCGCCAAATCGCTGCTGTCCTCCACCGCACCATCAACTAGTTGGAAACTCTGCTCCCTGCAATGAGCCGGTAGAGGGCGGTCGTTTCTGAGTCCCAATTTGGAACTGTGCCATTTTGAACAGTATTTCGCCTAGTTTTCCGTCATCTTCTCCCGATGCGGATGCGCGACCTGACGCCCGAGCAGTTCACCGCCGTCTCCTGTCCAACCTGCGGAGTTTCTCCTGGTCAGCGCTGCTTGATGCATTCCGGTGGCCTGCGCTCGGAACCCCACGTAGACCGTAAACTCTCCGCAGCCGAGGCCGTCGAATCGAAAAGAATCGCCCTGGCACGAAACGCTCATAAGCCGTTTACCACCGTGTAGTTTGCTGCATAGCCAATCTAGAGCACACCGATATACTCTATATCCGCGAATGTGCAGGTCCGGCCGGCCCCCATTCGCCCTGACACCCCGGGGGAAGGGTTTCCATGGTGCCAAAAGCAAATCAGGGTGCCGCGAGCGAAATATCGCTACGACGATGCATGGGTGTCTCGATAGGACGGCACATCGCGTGCTCCCTCGCCCTGGCACTGGCAGCGTTCGCGACGACAGCACAAGAAAAAGGCACCTATGCGATCGATAACGCAAAGAGCAAGCTGCAAATTGACGTTTATAAAGAGGGCGCATTCAAGATTTTCGGCCATGATCACCTGATCGTGGCCAAGGAAATCTCCGGCCAAGTGCAATGTGATCCCCAGAAAGTGGAAGACTCCGCCGTGCATTTGAAAGTGCCCGCGAATTCGCTCACGGTCCTGGGTCCGGGGGAGTCAGAAAAAGACCGCAGAGACGTTCAAGCGACCATGACGGGAGAGAAGGTCCTCTATGTCGCAAAATTTCCTGAAATCGTGTTCACGTCCACGCGCGTGTCCGCGGTGAAGAAAACTGCGGATGGCTGGGAGTTGACTCTTGCCGGCAAACTGAAGCTTCACGGGGTGGAAAAGCCGGTTAGCTTTCCCCTACGCGTGCGCACCGCGGCGGGCGAATTGCGGGCACAAGGAGAAGTTTCCGTATTGCAAACCGACTACGGTATCATGCCCATAAAGGTCGGCGGCGGCTCCGTCAGAGTGAAGGACAAATTGAAGATCACCTTCACGATCGTCGCAACCAAGGGCCATTGACCTCTTCCTGCTTCAGCTCCATTCCCAAGCATCGTACTTGAACTTGAGTTGACGCACGATCGTAACGTGTCCTGGCGCAGAATTGCCGAGGAAGAGTCGTGCCGCACTCCGCGGCGAACGTACTACCCGAGTACTAATGCATTGACGGGATTTCTCTTAAGGTCTTCACCCGATTGTTGGGGAAATTCTCCAGTGCTATTAATCCGGCGGGCGGAATATCGAACGGTCCGCGGCCCCCCACCAGCCTCGCGCCGCGGAGTTCCACCCCCGGCTAAGCCCAGAGCCCTCATGACCATCGAGAGCTTTTTCAGTGGACGCATGGAGAAACGCATACCAATTGCTATAGTCGTTCGCCTCAACTCTGCGCAGGATCAACCTGCCGGCGAACCAGAACTGACTTATACGGATAACGTCAGTGCTCACGGCGCCCGCGTGCTTTCTAACCGCTCCTGGCAAATTGGCGATGTGGCACAGGTCACTTCCTTGAAAGATGAAATCACCATCAGTGGAAAAGTGGCCTATTGCCAGATGCTCCCGGACAAGCGCTACTTCATTGGGTTGAATTTCAAGGACCGCCGCGTCACGTGGTCCGCGTACCGCGCTTACAATGGCACCTGACGCCGGCCCACTTTGCCAATTCCACCGCCAGTACGGCACGACAGCCCAGCAGAATCAAACGGAGAAAACAAGCCATGGCGAACGTATTCCCTCCGGTTCGAATGGAAAGCCGCATCCCCAGGAAGTTGTTGCTCGAACTTCACAGTTTCCAAAACGCCGCGCATGAGATTACGTCCACAGTTAACGTCAGTCTTCACGGCGCCCGCGTTTTAACGAAGAGCCCTTGGGCGCCCAATCAAGATGTTTCCGTTCGATCCTTCCCCGGCCATCTCCATTCGCGCGCACATGTCGTTTACTGCAAACCCCTTCCAGACGATTCCTTTTCCGTGGGGCTGGAGTTGTTTCATCCAACCGGGGATTGGCCGGACCTCAGCAAACCATCCCTGCCGCCTCACGCGCACTGATTCCCTGCCACCGCCCTTTCCCTTCTGCGGTTTTCGCAACGATTGCGAAATGAAGTGAAAAGAACTGAAGTTTGCGCGCACCAAACTGTTCGAAATTATACAGACAGTTATTTTAGAATCGATAGACACTCTTGCTGAGGTGTTTAATGGCGGCTCTCGCAGGAGTTTGGAAGAGAAAGCGCGAAGATCTCAGGAATAGAAGAATTGCTCTGTTCAAGAGATATGCGAAAAATCCCAATGATCTCCGCTTGGCTTTGGAAATTAAGTCGATTCGACGATCAAATCGCCGAGTGTAGTCAACAGATGCAAAGAGCGAATCGAAAGCTGGAGCTGGTTCACGCAGTCTGACCATCACGGCGAAACGCAGACCAATGGATCAAGTACGATCCTCGGCGAACACGCATGATGGATCGAAGGTTGTGGCGCCCAGAATCGTTCCGGAAGAAGGAACGCTAGCCGCGGGCCCGAAAATTTTGCACAAGTGTCCACAGATTTGCACAACAGTTCGGTCCGAATTTGATTGACGGCGCAAACAGGAAGTCTTATCTTCCGCACCAGATTGAACCGGAAGCTTTAGAACTTTACGGCTCAGTTTACAAGGCGCAACAAGCTTAACGGCGGTTGCGTCGTGAAATTGAACGGCGAAGCTCGAAGCCTGAACGGCTCCGTTTGCGCGGTGCGACCAGCCTAACGGCAGGTACGCCGTCGGCGGGGACCGGGAAGGCTAGAAACTTTACGGCTCAGTTTAGAGGGCGCAGCAGCCTAACGGCGGTTGCGCCCTCAATTTTTTGGTGCGCGCCTCATCCTTGGACTTTGTGCAAGGTGGTATCCTCTCATCGAATGTCCACGTCAAGAAAAAAGAAATCGGTCCTCCGCCGCGCCGCAACTACAGATACTCCCGAGGTCCGTGGGCTGAATCTCGATCCGCAGACGCGTTGCTTGCACCACCATAGGCAGGCGGACGTCATCTCCATCAAAATGAAGTGCTGCGGGACCTACTACGCCTGCAAAGACTGCCATATCGCGCTCGCAGGTCATGCCATCGAGGTTTGGCCGTGCGGCGAATGGAATCAGGAAGCCATTCTGTGCGGGGCATGCGGCGCAAGGCTGACGATTTCCGAATACATGCAATGCGAGTCTCGCTGCCCGGTCTGCTCTGCCCCATTCAATCCGGGATGCCGGAACCACTACCACTTCTATTTTGAGGAAGAGCTCCAATAGGCGGCTGGGTGCCGCACGGTTCGGTTTTAAGGGCGCGGGTTTTGACTTTTTCTCGCCTATGGGAGCAATGCGGATGTGTCCCAGATGCTGAACTCCCCTTCGGCATAGGCGGCGGCCAAGCGAATTCCCTTCCCATCAAAGGCGACACGTTCGATGACTCGGGGGAAACGGGGATTGGGCGGCTGGGCCGCCTCGAAAGTATAGAGCCGCTCTCCCGTTGCCAGTTTGAAGAGCAGCACCCGTTTATTGGCATGAGCCGAGGCCAGGAACAGCACCAACGCACGAGGCACCTGCCATGAACATCGAAATCCCTGACGCCGCCCTCAATGCAAAGATTCGGCGCGGCATCGAACAGCTCGACCGCGGCCAGGGAATCCCTGAAGATCACTTTTGAAAACTCAAGTGCTTTAAGTCCTTTACTTGCCACTCATAGGAAACAGCCGCGGTGCATACCAACAATTCCCATCCTGGAACGCCTAGCTACTCTTCGACCCGCAGACCTTGCGACTTTCACACTCTGCTTCCCTGCCTCTCCCTCCCATGCCACAATTCCGAGGCCGCATGAACCGTTCCAAAAACTTCCGCGTCTACTTCCTCCTCGCTGCGCTGGCCTTCGCCGGACTGATCGTGCTTCTGCGCGAGCATCGGCCCTCGTTTCTTCGCCCAGGGCTGCGGCTTTACGCCTACGTCACCACCGCCGACGGGGGGATCACGGTGGTCGACCTCGTCAAGCTCAAAGCCTTTTCGCACATGTACGTCGGCCCGGGCCTTTCCGGATTGCGTGAGCATCCCACGCGCGCCGAAGTCTTTGGTGTCAGCAGCGCCGGCGGCTACGTCTGGATTCTCGATCCCCGCATCAACCAGGTCACCGCGCGCATTCCCGTGGGCCCGCTTCCCTACGCTGTCGAGTTTTCCAGGGATGGCAAATGGCTTTACACCACGACTTCTGGCAACGACACGCTCCTCGCGCTGGACGCGCAATCGCACGCCATCGTCGGGCACGCCGCCACGGGCCACGAGCCCGTCCTCGCCCGCGTCACTCCGGACGGAAAATCCATCCTGGTGGTCAATCGCCGCGACGGCTCGCTCGGCATTCACGACGCTGGGACGCTGGCCCAGCGCGCGGCGGTTGGCGTCGTGCCGCAGCCCGAAGACGTCGCCATCCTGCCGGACAGCTCCGCGGCCTTCGTGCTCAGCCGCTCCGAGCGCCGCATCTCCGTGGTGGACCTGCGTCGGGGCGTCCTAGTCGCAAATCTCGAGCTCGCCGGCAAGCCCTCGGACATGCTGCTCAAGCCCGACGGCGGCGAGCTCTACGTCATCTCGCCGGAAGCTCACGGACTCCAGGCCATCAACACTTGGACGCACGAAGTGGGCGACTACATGGTCCTCGGCTCCGCGCCCACTCGGGCGGTGCTCAGCGCCGATGCTTCCCTGCTCTATGTCTCGGACACCGCCGCCGGCCGCGTCACCCCCGTGGACATCTACAATCGCCGCATCATCCGCGATCCCGGCAAAGGGTTTCCAGTCCCTGCCGGAGATTCGCCGTCCGCGCTGCGCTTCGATCCCGAGGAGAATTTGCTCTTGGTTGTGAGCCAGGGCTCCGGAGACCTCGCGGTGATTCGCGTGCGCACCAATTTTCTCGTGACTATGATTCCCGTCGGCGATCACCCCCAGGAGCTTGCCGTGAAATTATTTTAAGTGCCAGTCGATGGTGTCTGTGCGCGCGAGCAGAGGAAAGAGGCTTTTTGGGGAGGGCACGGCTAGCCGTGCCGAAAAACGACGAGACTTTACCCCGAGGGCGGCTCGAGGGATGTAAAGTAAAACTTTAACTGGCAAATCTTGAGAGAAAGTTTTTGTAGGGTCGGCCTTTTGAGGAAATTGAAGCCAGTTCAAGTAAAACATTAACTTCAGATCTCCTGACATAGTTTGTCGAAAACCTGTCCGCTTTTTGCTTCAGAACGACGGGGCGCAACCGAATAACACATTTGAAGGGGAGTGCCCGGGAACAGCGTGTTAGTTTTATTAAGCACCTCGCAAAGGGCCTCAGGGGCTCGCGACCGATGTGGCGAGCTGAGCGGGGATAGTGTTATCAGAAGCCGGTTATCGGTAGGGTCGATGTCCGCCGTATTCTGCAGCGCCATCTGAATGAAAGTGCGTCCTTCATCTTCCACTCGTTTATAGTGTGGGCGAACCAACTCGACCAAATCACTCTCTATCTGGTACGCGACCATTTTCAAGATGTTGGTCAGATGCTAGTCCTATCTCGCTCATGGTTTCTCCTATTTCTGGAAGGACTGCCTGAGGGGCGTCCTTCTGGGCGCGCGAGCGCGCTCAGTCCACCAACCTTGAGGCGCTCCTGATAGCGGCGAAGCGAGCGAGCCGAATAGCCGAAGCAACGCGCGATATCGTTCTGATCTGCGTATCCCGATTCGAAAAGGCGAACCATGGCCAGGCTTCGGCGGTGCGATCTTCGATGGCATAGTGGGAAAAGATAACCCCATGGACAAAGATCACTCGCTGTTTTTCCTCGGTCTGAAAGCAAACGCGCTCGTTCACGAAGACGGTGTCGGAAGATGGAACAGGGCGGACAAAAAGCTCCTTTTGAGGCGGAGCTGGACGCATGGTTTCTTAGCATGCTCTATCGCCGTAGATCCACAAAGCGGACAGGTTTAGTTAGGTCCGCACCCACGTTACGAAAAACCACCAGTTTGGTCGCTCTTTAGGGACTATGTCAGGAGATCTGAAGTTACAAATTTTGCACCTAAGCCGTTTGTCGAGGAGGCTTTACGCCGCCATGTGCTACTCCAGCAGCCAAGCCGCATGGTCTTCACCGAGCGGGACGTCCAGGAAACCCGCGGCCGGCAAAACATCCACGGGCAATCCGCCGTGCCACAGCGCGACGCCAAGCCGCAGCTTGGTTTGCCCCGTGAGGTTGATCTGGTCTTTCTGGATGGCCACCTCGAGGATGCGCTCGAAGGCGACTTCCGCCACGGCATTGGGGTTCAGCAGGCAGAGGCGGGCCTTCTCGACTGCAAATCCCTGCACGTGGCCGCGCACCAGGTTCACGACGATGGTGAGTTCTTCCGCGCCGCCGATGGTGATGCGGAACTCGGGATCGTCGAGCTCGCCGAGCGCGTCAAGAAACGGATCGATGCGCACGCAGAAGCGCCCTTGCTCGAAGCCGTAGCGCAGCTCGTGCAAGTAGAATACGCGGCCGTGCATCGAGCCGCCGCGCCGCTCCGGTGAATACAGGCCGGCGCCGAGCCACTCGAAATACGAAGTGTCACGGCCGTCGACTTTGACGTTGAGCAAACTAGACGGCGCAAGCTGCAGCGCATGATCCGGGCGGCGCTTGATCGGTTTGGCGAGTTCTTCCGGTGCCACCTGGCCCAGAGCGAGATAGACGCCGGTGAGATGCTTTCGATAAAGGGCATCGAACTCCGCATCGTTTGCGGTGCTGTGCTCGGGGCCGTACCACCAGCACCAGTCGCTGCCCTCGGAAACGAGCAGCGATTCCTGCGCTTCTTTGAGCGCCGTTTCCGTGGGTGCGTCGGCGCGGCCTTGTTTTCGCGCATCCACCGCGCGGCCATACGCTTCGCGCGCGTCCCAGAGCAATTCCCATGCGGCGACGTCTTCGCTGTGGCCGATCCAGACGTCGAAATTCGCGTTGATCCAGGACGCGGGGAAAATTCCGTTGATGGTTGGAATTTCGCCCGCGGCGGCGGTGGCTTCGCTCGCGGTGAGCGCGCGAAAATCCTGGTCGCCCTGAATGCGGCCGTAAAATTCGCGAAGAAATTCGCGCCCGTTAACGGGATAGTATTCCCAGGCGTTTTCGCCGTCGAGGAATAAGCAAATCGTCAGCGGCTGCGCGCTCTGCACGGTGTTTCCAAGATGGCGCAGGCGTCCGTGCAAATCGGCGGCGGCGGATTTCGCCTCCATGCGGCTGTACACAAACCCGATGACATCGGAAAGATGGTGATCACGGAACAATCCCGTGATTCCCTTCCCGCCGAGTTGCACGCGCCACGGTTTGTACAAGCGATCAGCGTTCGCGGGGATTCCGTTGGCATCGCGGAAAAAACCGACGTTGAGCGTGCGGCCGAGAACGCCTTCGTCGGTGCCGAACCATTCGAATCCCTCTTCGGCGGCGATGGTCAGGGCCTGATCGGAGACGGAGCCTTCCGAGGGCCAGAGGCCGGCGGGCTTCACGCCAAAAACTCTCTCGTGATACGCGCGCGCGCGCTGCAACTGTTCGCGCGCGTCTTCGGGGTGGCGAAACGCGCGGCGCGGGAGCGGCGTTCCGGGATTCGCGACGCGGGCGATATCCGAATCGCAGATGAGCGGAAGAATCGGGTGATAGAACGGCGTGGTGCTGACTTCGATCTGGCCGCGCTGCGCGGCGTCGCGATAGGCGGGGAGGACCATGCGCAGCAAGTCGAACTGTTTTTCCTTGAGCGCGGTTTTGTCTTTCTCCGAGAAGTCTTTCCCTTTCGTGGCGAGCTGGCTGACTACGGGATCTTTTTGCAGCCACGATTCTTCCATCCACGCCAACTGGGAAAGCAGTTGTAGGTCGCGCCAATCGCGGGGGGTGAAAGTTACGAGCGCCTGTGCGCCGCCGGCCGGGCGCGACCATTCGTGCAGTTCCACGAAGCGCGGCCAACGCGACATCAGGCGTTCGTGGTTGACCTGAAAGGCGCGTGCGAGAATCTCGGCTTTGTCTTCGCGCGTCAACTCCTCGGCATTCTTGAACGCCAGCGAAAACCACGGCTCATTGAAATTTCCACTGGCATACTCCTCGAGCTGCTGGCCCAGCGCGGGAACGACGTTGAACGTGGCATGAAACTTCGGAAACTCGCGCATCATGTCCACCATGCCCCAGTAATCTTTCAGGGCATGCAAACGCGTCCAGGGAAGCACGTAGCGGCTGCTTTCCGGATCGCGGTACTGCGGCTGATGCATGTGCCACAAGACAACCAGATGAACTGGCTTCATTCTGCGCGTGTCTCCCTTGATAGACCCGTGACCGGAGGGCGCCCGGCTGATCTTTGAAAGTCGAGTGGCGGCTTAGGCCCGGTCGCATTCGAATCGAGCCCGCCTGTGCTGGTTTAGAGGAAAACCGCCTTTAGAAAAACTATCACGTAATCGAGGCTAACAGAAATGGCGTGCCGCAAGGGCGAACTCCAAAAGAGAGTCTTCGGTGAACCCTTGGGCATGTAGGGAGGGTTTCTGTCCATGTAAAACTTATGTCGTCGTGCAAGTCATTTCACTCGTTTGAAAAGACGATCCGGCCACGGCCATCTCTATGCCGGTAAACGACAGGCAGCGGGAGGAGCGGCGGCTGGCAAGCTTTAGATGGCAGGAACGTGCCGGCCCGTGAAAAGTCCCCGGAAACTGTGGAAACAGTGAGTTCGTTTTGAGCACGTGAGCTGTTTAACGCCGGGGCGCGGATTCTTGATTCGGAGCCTCGCGCACTTTCCCGGCCCCTCCTTGTCTGAGCACCAAGCCTCGCATAGGGGGGCTTGGATTCTGTGCGATACAGGTCAGTTTCGTTTAATGCGCTTCCGTAAAAGTATTGGCCGTACTATGCATTCTAAGGGGTACTGAATGAGTACTAGAAGCCCGTTCTTTTTCGAGGCTGTACAAAAAGTGGACAGTTACCGGATTGCCCGGGGCTAGGCGGTAGGAGAGGCGCCGCAAGTGAACGCCACCGCGGCCGTGCTACACTCACGGTTCGCGCCATGCGCATCCTGGACCGCTACATCGTCCGCGAAGTCTTCCGGCACACCGTCCTTGGGCTTATCGTTTTTAGTTTTGTTCTTTTTGTTCCGAAGCTTGTCCGCTTGATGGAGCTTTTTGTCCGTCATTCCAGTTCCGGAAGCCAGATTCTCAAGCTGTTCCTTTGCCTGTTTCCCGGCATTTTTATTTTTACCATCCCCATGGCCATTCTGATCGGCGTGCTTCTCGGCCTTGGGCGCATGTCCGCCGACAGCGAAATCATCGCCCTGACGGCACTCGGCATCGGGCGCCGGCGGATTCTCCTGCCCGTTGGTGTAATAGCACTGATGGGCGCCGCGTTCACGCTGGTCATGAGCCTCTGGCTTTCGCCGCTGGCCTTGCGCACACTGCGCTCCATCGAAGCGAATTTGATCGCCTCGCAAATATCCTTTCAAGTACAGCCGCGCGTGTTCGACGAGCGCTTTCCGGGCTGGGTGTTGTACGTCAACGACGTGACGGCCAGCGGCACGCAATGGCACGGCGTGTTTTTGGCAGAGGCGGGCGGAGAAAACGGGTCCCGTCTCACCCTAGCGGAGAACGCGATTGTCATTGCCGAACCAAAGCAGGGCAAGCTGGAGCTGCATCTTCAAGGGGGCACGACCCACGAATTTTCCCGTAACGACGCGGATCACTATTCCGTGACGGCGTTTGGACAGAGCGACTGGCCCATCGAAGTGAATGGCCTGGTGCCCGCGCAACCCCGGCAGCTGAGCAATCCCGAACGATCCGTGCGAGCGCTCCTTGAGGACAAGAGTCCCGGCTGGCGCGATGCGCGGGTGGAACTCCACGGCAGGATTGCTTTTCCGGTCGCTTGTTTTGTCTTTGCGTTGGTGGCGGTTCCGATTGGAGCGCAGCCGCGGCGCGGCGGGCGCGCGGCGGGATCGTTGATCGCCGTCATTCTGATCGCGTTGTATTACCTGCTGTTCGTGATGGGCGCGGGACTCGCGCGGCAAGGAGCCGTTTCTCCGGCTGGAGGGATCTGGACCTCCAACATCGTTCTAGCGATCCTCGGACTGTCGCTGTTGCCCCGGATGGAGCAGTTTCGCGGAGAGAGCCATTGGCTGTGGCCGCTGGGGTTTTTCAAGAGCCGGATGCGGCTGCTGCGGCGGCGCAAGACGCAGGCGCGCGTGCGTGCTGCAGCGGCGGGGCCGGCCAATGGAGATCGCAGCCTGCAAGAAGCGGGTACTCGCGACGGTTCAAGCTTCCCCCGACTGCTGGATTTGTACGTTCTGCGGAGGTTCTTTTCCTACTTCGCGCTGCTGATGGGCACGTTTGTCTTTTTGTTCGAAACATTCACGTTTTTCGAATTGCTGGATGACATTGCGCGCCACCGTGTTCCCTTCCTGATCGTGGTGGACTACTTCCGTTATCTGGCCCCTTACCTGATGTATCAGCTGGCTCCGCTCGGGGCGCTGGTGGCCGTTTTGGTCACGCTGGGAGTCATGAGCAAGAACAACGAAATCGTGGCGATCAAAGCAAGCGGGATGAGCTTGTACCGTCTGGCGTTGCCGCTGCTGCTCGCGGGGATGGCGCTGGCCGCGATCATGGTCGTGCTCGACGATACGTACTTGCCGTTTGCCAACCAGCGTCAGGACGCGCTGCGAAATCTGATCAAAGGACGCCCGCCGCAGACTTACACGCGTCCGCAACGCTGGATCTTCGGCGAAGACTACAAGATTTACAATTACGACGTCTTCCTCCCGCCTCAAAACCTGTTTGGAGGGTTGAGCGTTCTGGAAATCGATCCGGCCACGTTCCAGTTGCGGCGGCGCGTGTATGCGACGCGGGCACGATGGTCAGAGTCTCAAAAAGTATGGGTACTGGAGGGCGGGTGGGTTCGCGATTTTTCGGACGGCACGATCGTGCGTTATGACCGGCTTCCTCCGGTCACCTCGCTTCCGGAGCTGACCGAGCCGCCGGGATATTTCAACCGAGAAGTCCGACAGGCCTTTCAGATGAGCTGGCGGGAATTGAGCGTCTACATAGAAGGATTGCACCGCGCGGGATTTGACGTGGCCGGGCTGACCGTACAGTGGCAAAAGAAGATTGCCTATCCGCTGATGGCGCCGGTGAGCATGCTGCTGGCGATTCCGTTTGCCTTTCTGGTGGGGACGCGCGGAGCCCTTGGCGGGGTGGCTCTGGGTGTGGCGATCGGGATTACCTACTGGGCGATGGCGGCTCTCCTGGAAGCGATGGGCGGGGTGGGCCAGCTACCGCCCCTCCTTGCGGGATGGTCTCCGGACATTATTTTCTTTTTTCTAGGAATGTATTTTTTCTTCAAGATGCCGACGTAGGAAAAAAACCGCCGGACGCGCAGAGTTTACAGGAATGTCTGCGCGCCGACGACTTCAAGTGCTACTTGAACTCTGTTTGAATCGATTTTTTTCGCGCTACTTCCCCTTCTTTTTCTTTGCTTCCCGTTCCTCAACTATTACTTGAGCTGCGGCCAGCCGTGCGATGGGGACGCGGAACGGCGATGCACTGACGTAGTCCATGCCCACGGCGTGGCAGAATTTTACGCTGTCGGCGTCTCCTCCATGCTCACCGCAAATGCCGATCTTCAGTTTGTGGCGAGTCTTGCGACCCTGTTCGATGCCCCAGCGCATGAGCACGCCCACGCCCTTGGTATCGAGAGACTGGAAAGGGTCGGAGCTGAAGACAGCGGCTTTATTCTCGTCCACGTAGTCCGGGAGGAAGCGGCCGGCGTCGTCACGTGAGAGGCCCATGGTGGTTTGCGTGAGGTCGTTGGTGCCGAAGGAGAAGAACTCCGCGACTTCCGCGATCTCTCCGGCCAACAAGGCTGCGCGCGGCAGTTCGATCATGGTGCCGACGATGTAGCTGAGCTTCACGGCGGATTTTTTGATCAGTTCGTCGGCGACACGGCGGGTGGCTTGTTCGAGAATCGAGAGCTCCTTCCGATCGAGAACGAGCGGATGCATGATCTCAGGTAATACTTTAATTCCGGCTTTCTGGCATTCGATGGCAGCTTCGATGATGGCCCGCACTTGCATCTCGAGGATTTCGGGATAAGTGATGGCCAGGCGGCAGCCGCGATGCCCGAGCATGGGGTTGGCTTCGTGCAATTGCTCGACGCGCCGGGCAACTTTCTCGACATCAATTTTCAAGTCGCGAGCCAGCTCTTCCTGCTTGGCGCGATCGTGCGGAACGAACTCGTGCAGCGGCGGATCGATCAAGCGGATGGTGACCGGAAATCCGTCCATGGCTCTAAAGATGCCGACGAAGTCGCGGCGCTGGAAAGGGAGAAGCTTGTCCAGTGCCTTAACACGAGCGACCTTTTCGTCCGCCAGGATCATTTCCTGAATGGCGCGCTGGCGCTCGTGGCTCCTTTCCGGCTGCTCGAAGTCGGTGAAGAACATGTGCTCCGTGCGGCAGAGGCCGATGCCCTCAGCGCCAAACTCGATGGCTTTGCGAGCATCTTGCGGCGTGTCCACGTTGGTGCGGACGCGCAGACGGCGCGTCTGGTCGGCCCACTTCATCAGGGCTTCGTAAGACTTAGGAAATTCCGGAGTAACGAGGGGCAGCGCTTCGATGTAGACGACGCCTTCGCTACCGTCCAGCGTGATCCAATCCCCTTCCTTGACCACTTTTCCAGCGGCGGACATGGTTTGCGATTTGTAATCGATGTCCAGTTTTTCCGCACCGACCACGCAGCACTTGCCCCACCCGCGCGCCACTACAGCGGCGTGGCTGGTCTTACCGCCGGTGGCGGTGAGGATGCCCTGAGCGACGGCCATGCCGCCGACATCCTCGGGGCTGGTTTCGCGGCGGACGAGGATCACTTTCTCGCCGCGTGCGGCCCACTCTTCCGCCTTTTGCGCGGAGAAAACCACTTTGCCCACTGCGGCGCCGGGCACGGCGTTGATGCCCGTGGCCAAGATTTTCGAAGCGAGAGATTTTTTGTCCACTTTCGAATCGATGACCGGATAGAAGAGGCGCTCGATGTCTTCCGGCTTGATACGGAGGAGCGCTGCATCTTTGGAGATGAGCTTTTCGTTGGCCATGTCCACGGCGATGCGAAAGGCTGCGGCGGGAGTGCGCTTTCCGGTACGGGTTTGCAGCATGTAGAGCGTACCGTTCTCGACGGTGAACTCCATATCCTGCATATCGCGATAGTGTTTCTCAAGTTTTACTCGAACTTTTTCGAGCTGGGCATAAACCTTGGGCATGGTCTTGGCCATTTCGCGCAGCGGCATGGGTGTGCGGATGCCGGCGACGACATCCTCGCCTTGGGCGTTGACGAGGTAATCGCCGTAGAAGACTTTTTCGCCGGTACTCGGATCGCGCGTGAAGCACACGCCAGTACCGGAATTGTCGCCGGTGTTGCCGAACACCATCTGCACAACATTGACGGCGGTGCCGAGAAGGCCCGTAATTTTTTCGACGCGCCGGTAGGTGACCGCTTTCTCCGCCATCCAGGAACCAAACACTGCGCCGATGGCTCCCCACAGTTGCTCCATGGGATCGTCCGGGAAGTTCTTGCCGGTCTTTTCCTGGAAGAGCGACTTGTATTCGGCGACCAGCTCCTTCCAGCCACTGGCGGGCACGGCGGTATCTTCCTTGACTCCCATCCGGTCCTTCATCGCACGGAGGCGGTGTTCGAGGTCCTCCTTGGACATTTCCATGACCACCGTCGAGTACATCTGGACGAACCGGCGGTAGGCGTCGTAGGCAAAGCGCTCATTTTTCGTGACCGCGGCGAGGCCGGCCACAGAGCGATCGTTTAGGCCGAGATTCAAGATGGTTTCCATCATGCCGGGCATGGAGCGCGCGGAACCGGAGCGCACGCTGACAAGAAGAGGGTTCTTGGGATCGCCGAGTTTTTTCTTTGTGACCCGTTCGAGTTTTGCGACGTTGTCAGCGACCTGCTTGCGCAGTTCCGGAGGATACTTCTTGCCGTGTTTGTAGAAGAAGTCGCAGGCCTCGGTCGAAATGGTGAAGCCATCGGGAACCGGCAAGCCGATCTTGGTCATTTCGGCGAGCCCGGCGCCTTTGCCTCCAAGCAGATCGCGCCAAGTGCCATCGCCTTCGGCTTTGCCTGCCCCAAAAAAATAAACCCATTTTTTCACGGTGTCCCTCGCTAGAGATTTTTAAGTCGAGCTGCTGTTGCCATGCAAGTCCTGAAAAAAAGAATTCGGAGTATTGTCGGCGTGCCGACAGAAACACACTTAAAGTAATACTTGAACTCGCTAGCGCCGCTCTTCTCCGCCAATTTCGGAGAAGTCGGCGACCGTCGTGAACTCGCGGAGAAGCTCCGCGAGGAGCGCCAGCCTGTTATTTCGCACCGCTTCATTCTCCGCCATGACCATGACGCCATCGAAGAACTGGTCCACGGCTTTGCGCAAGCCGGCGATGACTTCAAGTGCTTCCTGATACTTCCCCGCGCGCTTCAGGGCCTGGACTTTCGTGGCCGCGTCGCGGACCGCAGAGAAGAGATCGCGTTCCGCGGGGCTCTCGAATAGCTCCGGGCTCACGTGATGGCCATCTTTTGCAGGGATATTCGCCTTCTCCAGGATTTTGCGAATGCGCTTAAAGGAAACCGCCAGCGGCTCGAAGTTCTTGGACTTGCGGATGGCTTTCAGTGCCACCAGGCGCTTCTGGGCATCGACGAGATCATCGGCGCCGGCACGGAAGACCGCACTGACTTCGTCGTAGCCAAAGCCTTCCCTTTCGCGGAAGACATATTTCGCGCGGTCGAGAATGAAGTCGAGAATCTGCGTTTCCTGCGCGGGAGTGACGCCGCGCTTGGGCTTAAGCGTGACCAGCGCTTTTGCGGCCGCGCCAATCGAAAGCGAAATGGAGAGAGGGAGTTTCTTGTCGAGAATAATCTTCACGATGCCGAGCGCCGCGCGACGCAGCGCGTAAGGATCGCTCGAGCCCGTGGGGATGACCCCCACACCGAAACAGCCCACTACGGAATCGAGTTTGTCCGCGAGAGCCACGGCGCAACCTGTGAGATTGCGGGGGATGGGATCGTCGAGGCCAACGGGGCGATAGTGGTCGTAGACGGCGTCAGCAACTTCCACGGGCTCGCCCTGGGCCCGCGCGTAGAGACCGCCAACGATTCCCTGCAGCTCGGGGAATTCGCGCACCATCTCGGTGGCGAGGTCGCACTTGGCGAGCTCGGCGGCGCGGTCCGCTTCGGCGACGTGAGCCTGGAGCATGCCCAGGTTGAACCACTGCTCGGTCAGCCAGCGGGAGATGGAGCGGACCCGTTCGACTTTGTCGCGATAACTGCCGAGGCGGGATTCGTAGGTAATGCGCTCCAGCTTCGGCAGATAGTCGGCGAGCCGACATTTCTGGTCGGAGGTCCAGAAGAATTGAGCGTCGGCAAAGCGCGCGCGGAGGACGCGCTCGTGCCCGGCGCGGATGATGCCCCGGGCATCGCCCGCGGCGTTAATCACCGCGAGGAAGTGCGGGGCGAGATCGCCGTTCTTTTTCTCGACGGCGAAGTATTTCTGGTGATCGCGCATAACGGTGACGAGAATTTCGTCCGGGAGATTGAGGAAGGCGGGATCAAAGTCACCCTGGATGACGGTGGGAAACTCGTTGAGATAAACGACGAGCTTTCGCAGCGAGGCATCCTCATGGATGTCGAGTCCGCTGCGCTTGGCATGAGCTGCCAGTTCCCTGTCGATTTTTTCCTGGCGCTTCGCGGGGCGAACCATGACGCCGTTTGAATGGAGCAGCTTTTCATAGCCGGCGAAACTCTTGACGCGGATGGCGCTGGAGCCGAGAAAGCGATGGCCGCGGGTCGTGTCGCCCGCAGGAATACCGCCGACAGAAAGTTTCAGAGGCTTGCCTTCGAGCACGGCCACCACCCATCGAATGGGGCGGATGAAGCGCGTGCCCTCGAGGCCGGTCCAGGTCATGGAGCGCGGCCAGGTGAGATCGTGGACGGCGCGCGGGAGAATGGCGGTGAGGATTTGCGCGGCGGTGCGGCCGAGGTTGATTTGCCTGGCGGCGAGGTACTCGCCCTTGGGAGTCTGGACTAGGTAGAGACCGCTGACGTGAACACGCTGCTTTTCGGCGAAGCTCAACGCGGCACGCGTCGGCGCGCCGACGGAGTCGTAGGCGACGGACTTGGGCGGGCCGGTGACTTCGGTCTCGACGTCGGGTTGCTTAGCGAGGAGGCCACGAACCCAGGCCGTGAGCCGACGGGGAGCGCTAAAGGTTTCAACCGTTGCGCCCTCGGACAGACTCTCAGCGGAGAGAAGCTTTTCGATGTTGGCGCGAAGTTCTTCCTCGGCTTTCAGAAGCATGCCGGCAGGAATTTCTTCGCAGCCGACTTCGAAGAGAAGTTCGACGCGCTTGTCTTTAGCCGCGGGTTTCATGAGCGCACCTCTCTCCGCGGGGTTGCGGCGTTGAGCTGTTCGATATAGGCGGCGGCGGTGCGGCAAGCAATGGTGCGGACCCGGGCCATCAGGGCGGCGCGTTCCGTCGTGGAAATAACGCCGCGCGCGTCCATCAAGTTGAAGAGGTGCGAGCACTTGAGGCAGTGGTCGTACGCCGCGAGGAGCGGCCAGCGAACGCGGTCCTTCCCTTCGGCGGCCTTGAAACCGTCCAGGAGTTCCTTGGCTTGCTTTTCGTGGAGTTCGAATTCGGCGCGAATGGCGGCGGCATCGCTGCGATCAAAGCTGTACTCGGAGAGCTGCTGCTCTTCCATGAGGCGAATGTCGCCGTAGGTTTTGTCCGCGGACCAGCGCAGATCGTAAACGCTCTCGACGCCCTGGAGGAAGGCGCAAATGCGCTCGAGGCCGTAGGTGAGTTCTACGGAAATGGGGTCGAGGTCGATCCCGCCGCTTTGCTGGAAGTAGGTAAACTGGGTGATTTCAAGGCCGTCCAGAAGCACTTGCCACCCCATGCCCCAAGCGCCGAGCGTCGGGGATTCCCAGTTGTCTTCTTCGAAGCGAATGTCGTGTTCCTTGAGATGGATTCCGATGGCGCCAAGGCTCCTGAGGTAGAGGTCCTGGACGTCCACGGGCGAGGGTTTGAGGATGACTTGAAATTGTGAATGCTTGTACAGGCGATTGGGATTTTCGCCGTAGCGGCCGTCGGCGGGCCGACGACTCGGCTGCACGTATCCGACGCGATAGGGACGGGGGCCGAGTACGCGGAGAAAGGTTTCCGGGTGCATTGTCCCCGCGCCGACTTCCACATCGTACGGTTGCTGGAGGACGCAGCCTTGCTTCACCCAGAACTGGGAGAGTTGCAGGATCAAATCCTGGAAGTTGAGTCCGCTCTGTCGTTTTTCAAGTTTTACTTTAACTCTCAAGTTTGCTCCAAAAGTGCGCGAGTAATCAGACGGCGCTCGATATTGTGCTCGATCCACGTCAAGGAAGCTTCGCGCAGTTCCCCGGCGCTGGGCTGCATCGATTTTTCAAACTCGATGCGGTCGAGCCGCTCGCCAGTGAAGCGCTCGGCGAGAAGGCGTGCTTCGTGGTGCAACGGCGTCATCCCGGAACGACGGCACTTCCCGCAGAAAAGACCGGGTTGCTGCCGGTCATAAAACGCCGGCTTTGAACCGAGTGGCGCAGCGCACGCGGCGCAGCGATCGAACCTCGGCAGCCAACCGCCGAGCCGCACGGTCCAAAAGGCGAAATAACTGAGCGGCAGATTCCAGTCGCCGGTGCGCTCGACTTCCCGGGTCACCAGCAAGATCAACCGGAACATGGTTTCTGATACTTCGTGTTCCGGGAGCACCAGTTCTGAGACTTCACTAACCACTGCTAGACCGGTGCTCAGGCCGTAGTCGCTCTGTGCCTTGTGAAACGACTCGAGCGGTTCTGCTTGCTGGATGCGGACCAACTCCCGGGTTTCCTTCTCGACGTACCAGAGTTGCACGTGAGAGAGAACCTCGAGCGTGGAACCGTAGCGGTTCTTCAAGCGCCGGGCTCCTGCGGCCACTCCGCGCACGCGCCCGGAAGACCGTCCGAGAAAGCTGACCAGGCGGTCCGCCTCGCCCAGTGGAAATGTCTTCAGGATGATGGCTTCCGTTTCCCGGGCAGGCATGATATGTCGGCGTGCCGACCTTGCGTCGAACGAACTCCGCACCGCGCTCGAAACGCACGCACACGCGGAACCATTGTAAATACCATACGCGCACTCGCGGCGCAATCTCCGCGAGAAGAATTTAGAAAAATCTCGCGGACGGCAGTTGCGCAAAATCAAGAATTTCCAAAGGCGATGCGCGGGTTTCTGGACGCCAGGACTGGAGAAAAGCCCAGCTACGGGAAGGATTTCCGGACGGAGATTATTCTGTTAACCTGGGAATTCTTGATGCGAATATTATCGGACGCGCCCCGCGCGCCCTATTCCCTCCTCTTTTCATTTCCTTTTCTTTTGCGATTCGCTACTCTGCTGTGGACCACTACTCATGCTGATTCCGCTCAAGGACAACAATCCTTCCCGTAGCTATCCGGTCGTAAACATCACGCTGCTTTTCGCAAATGTGGTGGTATTCCTCTACCAACTGGCGTTGCCGCCCCATGACCAGCAGCTATTCGTATTGTCCAACGCCACGATTCCAGCCCGCATCCCTGCCTTTCTAGAGGGGCACGCGGGTTTCGAGGCCGCCTTTCTGCCGTTGATTACCAGCATGTTCCTTCATACCGGCTTCCTTCACCTTGCAGGGAATATGCTCTTCCTCTGGATCTTTGGCGATAATGTGGAGGATACCTTTGGCCACTTGCCGTATCTCTTCTTCTACTTGGTGTGCGGCCTCGGGGCGGGTCTGCTTCACGTCTTTTTCAATCTTGGATCGACGATTCCCGCGCTCGGTGCAAGCGGGGCGATTTCGGGGGTCATGGGCGCGTACATGGTGCTCTTTCCTCGAGAACGGATCCTCACTCTCGTGTTTATTTTTGTGGTTCCCATCCCAGCGGTATTCATCCTTGGCTATTGGTTTGTGCTTCAGTTTCTTGCAGGGATTGACGCGTTAGGGACCAGTGCAAAAGGAGGCGTCGCCGTATGGGCGCACGTCGGAGGATTCCTGCTTGGAGTGCTCTTGACGCAGTTGGTGCGCCGGCGGTAGGACGCCCAGGCGGGCCGGTCCCTACTTAAAGTATTACTTTAAGTGCGGTTGCCGATACTTTTGATGGCTCGATCGGCGAGCCAATCTCCTACGCCTTGCGTTCGCCCTTCGCCGCCGAGATCGGGCGTCACATAGTTCTCCTGGAGTGCTGCGCGCACGGCCTCGCGAAGCGCCGCGGCCTCCGGTTTCCAGCCTAGGAATTCGAGCATCATCGCGGAGGCGAGAACGGAGCCGAGCGGATTGGCGATTCCCTTTCCGGTGATGTTCGGCGCGGAGCCGTGCACGGGTTCGAACAGCGAAGTTCTTCCGGGATGGATGTTGCCAGAGGGAGCGAGGCCGAGGCCCCCGGCGAGCTGTGCGCCCAGGTCGCTGATGATATCGCCGAAGAGATTGCAGGTCACGATGACATCGAATTGCCGGGGATCGCGGACGATCTCCATCGCCAAAGTGTCAATGTAGAGATGACGGGAATCGATCTCTGCATACTCCGGGCGGACTTCTTTGAAGACACGCTGCCACAGGTCGTGCGCAAAGGTCATGGCGTTGGACTTGTCGCTCATACAGACACGCTTCAGGCCGTTATGCCGGGCATATTCAAAGGCATAACGAATGATGCGCTCGACGCCTTTGCGGGAATTGACATCTTCCTGGACGGCGATTTCGTCGGCGGTACCCTTCTTGAAGAATCCGCCAACGCCCACATAGAGGCCCTCGGTGTTCTCCCGGAGGACCATCAGCCGGATGTCCTTTTCGGTGCGATCGCGAAGGGGGGTGAGCCGGTTATGGAGCAGTTCGACGGGCCGGGCGTTGACGTAGAGATCCAGTTTGAAGCGCAGCCCCAGCAAGATATCTGCGGCGTGCTGATTCGAGGGAACGCGGGGATCTCCAAGCGCGCCAAAGAGAATAGCGTCGAATTCATCACGCAGCATTTCGACCGCACCGGCGGGCAGGGTCACGTTCTCGCGCAGAAACTTGTCCGCGCCCCAGTCGAATTCGACGAACTCCATGGACCGCTTGGCTGACCGGGCAACCGCCCGCAGCACCTTCACCGCCTCCGGCGTGACCTCCTTGCCGATGCCATCGCCGGGAATTACGGCGATGCGCGCAGCGGTGCCGCCGTTTCGCAAAGGGATGCCGGGCAAGCTCTTGCCTCCTCGACGGCTGGATTTCCTGCCGTCCGGTAAACTGTGTGGAATGAAACGGCCGAGTATCTTGCCGCTGCGACGCCGTCGCCACGCTATTCTTCCATCAAAGCGCAGTTCGCGCCACCTGCTTTGAGATCACTTTCCTGAGAGGGCGCTCCTGAGCGGAAAACTTGCGGCGATTCGACCAATCAAGTTAGAAAAGGTAATATTCCGAGGCTCACCGAATCCAACGACATGGAAAAACCAAAAGAAGCAAAAAACGGATTCTTGCTCCTTGGCGCGCTCCTGATCGCCGCGACTGCACTGTTCGTTTTCGGTTGGCTGGCGGATGAAATGCTGGAGGGCGACACCCAGAAATTCGATGAATTTGTGCGGGATGCGGTCCACCGGCACGCCGCGCCCGGGCTTACTTGGTTCATGCAGGGATTCTCATTCCTTGGATCCGTCACGATGGTAACCGCATTGTGCATTCTGGCGATCGGCGCCTTTTTCTACTTCCGCCAGGCCCGCACGGCGGCGTTGCTGGCGATAACGATGGTCGGCATGGCTGTGCTCGACACAACGCTGAAGCTAGCATTCCATCGTCCCCGGCCTGTTGGCTATTTTGGATCGACTCCCACCACATTTAGTTTTCCGAGCGGGCATGCCATGGGCTCCGTCTGCTTTTATGGCGTACTTGCTGCGATTCTCGCGGCACGTGCGAGCGGACGCGCGGCCAAAGGGTGCATCTGGACGGGCGCAGTGCTGCTGATCGGAATGATCGGATACTCGCGCATTTATCTGGGAGTGCATTACCCCAGCGATGTCATCGCCGGATACTGTGCCGGCGCAGTCTGGGTCGGGGCGGTAGCTTTTCTCAACAAGATTCACGTGGGCGCAGGCAAGGGAGAAGTGCATCCCCGCAAGCACGGATAGCTTAATCGAAACCAGGCGCGACCGCGCGAGACTGGAAGCGTCGCAATCCCCGGAATCATTTACGGTTGAGCTGATCGTCGAGTAACAGAACCGCCCGGTAAAGAACTTCGGCGCCGTTGGCTACGTCCTGCCACGAAGTGAATTCCTTGGGAGAGTGACTTATTCCGTCGCGACTAGGGACGAAGATCATCGCCATCGGCGCAATCTTGGCAATTTCCTGGGAGTCTTGCCCTGCCTCGCTGGGCAGATCCATGGTGGCAAAGGAGAGTGACTTTGTCGCATCGCGCACGGCGGCCTGTAAGGCCGGGTCGGCGTGGGCGGGATCCGATTTGTCCAGCGCAGTGCAGCGCGTTTCGACGTTTTCCTCCTTGTCAATCTGCGTGAATTTTACTTGCATGCGTTCCCACATGTGGTCGATTTTTGACGCTTCCAGGTCCCGCAACTCGACCGGAAACGCAGCACGACCGGGGATGACGTTAATCGCGCCAGGCTCGGCCCGCAAGTAGCCGACGGTGCCCACTTGGTGGCCGGTCTCCGCGCGCACCACTTCGCGCACCACAAGCAATTCGCGGGAGGCTGCCGCCAGCGCATCCTTCCGGCGATTCATGGGCGTGGTGCCCGCGTGGTTTGCAAAACCTGTGACCACACACTGCCACCGTTTGATACCTACAATTCCCTGCACGACGCCGATGGGGATTTTGGATTCATCGAGGTGCGGGCCTTGTTCGATATGCAATTCCAGAAATGCCGCCAAGGCCCCGCGTGGGATGCGCGCATCGCTAAGATGCGACGGATCCTGACCGTAACGGCGCAGCCAATCCGCAAGTGTGAGCCCCTGCTCATCCTTACGATCGAGAATCTCAGGTCCGAGCGTCCCAGCGGCGACGCCCGAACCCAGAGTCCCTATGCCGAAGTGATTGCCCTCTTCGTTGGTCCAAATGACCACTTCCAGGGGGTGGCGAGTCTTCACGCTTCCGTCGTTCAGAGCGCGGATTACTTCGATGGCGCCCATGCTGCCGACATCTCCATCGAAGTTTCCGCCATGGAGAACGGAATCAATGTGCGAGCCGAAGAGCACTTTCGGCAGCTTCTCCGAGCCTGCGCGCAGACCGAAAATGTTTCCGGCGGGATCGACGCGGACCTCGAGCGCGGCTTGGTTCATCAGGCCGATGACGTACTCCCGAGCGGCCATATCGGTTTCCGAGAATCCGGTGCGCGTGACACCGCCCTCGGGATTCCGGCCAAACTCGCTCAATTTTTCGAGCGTGCCTTGCAGGCGACTAGAGTCGACGTGAAACTTTGGAGAACCAGTCGCCTGGGGACGCAGTGTAGGCGCGGCGAAGGCAACCATCCACAGAATAGCCAATCCGAACAGAGAGCAGGTTCGGCATGAGTTCTTGAGAGTGCTTTCACAGTGCCTTGCCGTCATTTGGCTCCTCCCACGCAAGCAGTACCAGGCCATCGCGGTATTGGATCTTCGGGCGCTATTCTTCCATCAAACAAAACTTCGCGCTACCGCCAAGAGGCTATACAGCGGCCGGCGTTTTGCTTTGCGCGTCGCTCTGGATGCCTGCCGTTCAGCTACCGATTGGAGCGTTATACGTCGAGTGGGTCGCGTCGATAAGCTTTGCCGTGAAAAGTACTTGACAATAGGAAGCGGCGCTGTAGCTTAGTGCTGGCAGTCTCGCACAGGAGATGGGAGACCCTTCCTATGGAAACGGCAGATCCAACTCAATTACAAGGTTTTGGCGAATCACCATCTGGCCCGTTTCGAGGGGCCTTTGTCGACGCGATCCGATTTTGGGAGCCGCGTCGCCTGCTATATAACTTTGTCCTCGGTGCGGTCGTTGTCGTCTGGCTTGTAGCGACTTGGCCCCATTTCCGCGCGGAAATGACGTTACATTCGCTTCTGCTTCTTTCCATCCTGGCATTACTAGCCAATGTTTGCTACTGCGCCGCTTACCTCGTGGATATTCCAATGCAGCTCTCACCTCTTAGCACTGTGTGGAGACGTCGACGCTGGGGGCTATTATTGATGGGAACGCTCTTTGCAATTCTTGTCGAGAACTATTGGATCGCTGACGAGATCTATCCTTATGTCCGCTGATAGCGTGATGGCGACAAAATAGAGAGCAATCGATTTGTCTTGCATACAAGCCATAAAGCGCCGCCAGAGTGAGTTGCACAGATTCTCTTTAAGATATACAAGTGCAATGTATATCAAGGAGGTCAGATGCAGGTATCGAAATGGGGCAATAGTTTGGCAGTGCGGTTGCCCGCGGCTGTGGTTGAGGCGCTCGATCTCAAAGAAGGCGACCAGATCGAGATTCGAATTGCTCGTGAGCGGGTGTTCGAAGTGAGCCGCGATCAAAGCAAACCTCACGCGCTCGCTCGTCTACGCAAACTCCGACGTCCTTTATCTCCCGGATTTGTTTTTGATCGAGAAGAGGTCAATGCCCGCTAAGGCTTTCTTCGATACGAATGTGCTGATCTATGCTGTGGCGCAGAACAATCCACGCAGCACTCAAGCTGAGGGACTCCTCGCATCAGGAGGAGTACTCAGCGTGCAGATCTTGAACGAATTCACCTTTGTGGCTCGTCGAAAAATCTTAATGTCCTGGAGTGAGGTGACGGAGGCGTTGGATGCTTTTCAAGTTCTCTGTCCTTCTCCGCTGCCTATCACCAATGAAATGCACGAAGCGGCACTCAAGATTGCGGAGAAGCACGGATACAACATCTATGACGCGCTAGTCGTTTCTGCTGCATTGGAAGCTGGGTGCACGACTCTCTATTCCGAAGACCTTCACGATGGCCAGACAATTGATGGACAACTCACCATTCGAAATCCCTTCGTTGGATCATCCGGCTAGCAATCTCTACAACTTCAAATCGAGATACGCGCTGAAACTGGCGCGCCCGGAGAGACTCGAACTCCCGACCCTCTGGTTCGAAGCCAGATGCTCTATCCAGCTGAGCTACGGGCGCGCGAAGCCATTATACCTATAACCCGTCTGTGGAGAATCAGCGGCTCCTGCCGGATTCGATCCAATACAGGCCGCCGAGCGCGAGGACGCTGCCGAGGACTTGGAACCAGGAGCCTTTTTCGCCGAGCCATATGATGCCGAGAATGGTGGCAAGCATCGGCAACAGGTAAGAGAAGGCGCTCAGTTGCGAGGCTTCGAGATAGCGAAGGAGCCAGAAATAAAAAACGTAAGCTATAGCGGAACTGAAGATCGTCATATAGAGCAGGGCCGTCCAATCGGACCAGGGAATCGCGCGCCACTTTTCCGCGAGGCTCAACATCCGCGCCTGTCGGATCGCCAACGGCAAGACGATGAGTGCCCCCGCAAAGTGATTGAACGCCGTCATGGTCAGTGTGTCGTACTTCCCGGCCACTCGTTTTCCGAGTACCACGTACATTGCGAATCCGATGGATCCGGTCATGACAATGGCATCGCCCAGAAGCGAAGGCAAATGCGCGGAGAGGCCTTTCTCGGAGGCCATAACCACGATCCCCGCAAGAGCGATGGCCATGCCCACGGCTTTCCGCCACGTGGCGGTTTCCAACCGCAACAGTGCCGCGAGAACTAACGTGTAGATGGGCCCCATGCTGACGATAACGGACGCGTGGCTGACCGAAGTGTAGTGAAGGCCAATTGTGAAACACATTTGATTCACGGTAACGCCAAAGAAACCCAGGTAAAGGAAGGTCCACATATCGTGCAGCGTAAATCCTTTGCGGCGCGCCTCAGCCGCTTCAGCGAAAGCGGGCAAGCGGGAACAGAGAAAATATGCGGGAATCATCACGACCCCAGCGAGGACCACGCGAAAGGAAGCCAATGCCAACGCGGGGAAACTGCGGAGAGCGATCTTGCCCGCGATGAAGTTGACGGCCCACACGACGATAAGCAGAGCAATCGATGCAGTGATGACGTCACGGGTGGGTGCTCGCCCGGCTGCCGGTTCGATTTGCACGAAATCAGGCCAGCCGTTCTTTTCGAATGGTGAGTTTTTCGATGAGTTCGTGGCGCGGTTCGAATCCGATGCCGGGTCCGGTAGGCACACGAATCGTGCCTTGCGGCGAAACGGTCACTTCGGGATCGATGAGGTCTTCCGCCCAATAGCGCTTGCTGGCGGTTACGTCGCCGGGCAGCGTGAAATTCGGAAGCGCGGAGAGCGCGATGTTGTGAGCGCGGCCGATGCCGGATTCGAGCATGCCGCCGCACCAGACGGGGACGCCGCGCTGCTGGCAAAAATCGTGGATGCGGCGCGCGACCGTGTAGCCGCCGACGCGACCCAGCTTGATGTTGATGATTTTGCAGGCGCCGAGCTCCACGGCGGCACGCGCCTGCTTCTCGGTGTGAATGCATTCGTCGAGGCAGATCGGGGTGTCGAGTTTTTTCTGCAGCTCGATGTGGCTGTAGAGATCGTCCCAGCCGAGCGGCTGTTCGATCATCATGAGATAAAAGCCTTCAAGCTGTTTCAGGAGAGGCCAATCCTCAAGCGTGTACGCGGAGTTGGCGTCTACCATCAGCTTGACGCGCGGGAAATCCTGCCGTAGCCGCTGCACTTGCTCCAGATCCTTGCCGGGCTTGATCTTGATTTTGATCCGCTGGTAGCCGGCGGCGAGTTCCTTTTTCACCGCTGCAACCAATTCATCCAGCGAATCCTTGATGCCCACGGAGACACCGCAAGCGATCTCTTCGCGCGCTCCCCCAAGTAGTTTGGAAAGCGGCATGGATTTTTCTCTGGCTTCAGCCTCCCAAATGGCGGCTTCAAGAGCACCCTTTGCCATGTTGTGGCCGCGCACATGGCCGAGAAGGTCCCAGACCTCGGCAGCCGCACCAAATTCCCTTCCCTTCAAAAGCGGCCAGAGATGATCGCGCAGAATATGCCACGCCGTGTCCGTGGTTTCCGGACTGTATGAAGGAGTTTCTCCGGCGACACACTCGCCCCAGCCGGCGGTGCCGTCGACATTGCTTTCCACGAGAATGATGCGGCGGACGTCGGTGCGTTCCGCGCTGGTTTCGAATGGAGCTACCAGCTTCATCCGCACTTCTCGCAATGTGATTTCTCGAACGCGCATGCTTCCTCAGTCGCTCGCTTTTCCCAAAAGGCTCAGAAGTCGCTCCATGGCGTCAGGAGGTAGGCCCTGCTTGCTGCGGCCGTACGCAAACCGACCGCAGCATACCCTTTCGCAAACCACCTGGTGAACTCTTCGCGAAGGTGGGCCTGGACTTTGCCAATCTCCGATGAACCTTCGCGCTGCCAGCGTTCCAGATCCGCGGACAACTCGATAACCGCTGGGGCCTCGACGGGATCCCTAGCGAGGTCACCGATCGCCGCAACCACGCGCGCGGAGTCCAGATGCCATTCCACGAGCAAACGGTCCGTGGGCAAGCCTCTGTGAAGGGGGCTCGTCGTGACCCCATACAGGTTCGGACAGTACTTCCGGCAAATTGCGCCAAGGCGGTTCAAATTGAAGTGCGCGTTGCGTAGCTCGAGAGGATCGAACGTCCACTGAACAAGCCGGATTCCACGTCCCAAAGCCTCGGCTCGCTGAAAAAGTTTCAGCATGCGGCCAACACCCCGGTCGCGGTATTCGTTGTGTACACCGGTCATGTGCGAGTGGAGGTAAGGGACGCCGTCCTGAAGTCCGACGACTGCGAGCGTGAAACCCACGAGACGATGGCCATCGAAAGCCCCCAGCGCTTCGCCACCCGTATGCGTGGCAACGACGAAAAGCGTGGCCGGCTCAACTTCGAGGTCCGCTTCTCCCCAAATTTCGCGTTGCAGGTCCACGCAACGGTGAAATTCATCGAGTCTTTCGCATTTGCGGACAACGATATCCGGGCTCATCGCTTGGCTCACGCCCCGCTCCGTTCGATTTTCTGCTCGGTCCGCTTGGCGAGATCCCAGAGTGCTTCCATTTCCTCTCGCGGAAGATTCTTGAACTCCCTCCCGCCTTCCCGCGCCAGTTTTTCCATGGCGCGAAATCTTCGTGAAAATTTCGCGTTAGCTTTTTTCAGGGCGATCTCCGGGTCCACCTTTAGAAATCGCGCGAGGTTTATGGTAGCAAAGAACAAATCTCCGAGTTCCTCCTCAACCTTCGATTGCTCCCGGGCGTCCAGGGCGGTCTGCAATTCCCTTGTCTCCTCAGCCATCTTTTCGAAGATGCCGCCGGCATTTTCCCAGTCGAAGCCGATGCGCGAGGCTTTGCGCGTTAGTTGGAATCCTTCCAGGGTTGCGGGCAGCGCGCGCGACACGCCGTCCAGCAAAGACACTTCCTTCGGTCCTTTGTTTCCCGACGGATGGCCAGTGGCTTCCGCTTTCGAAAGCCGTTCTTCGGCTTTGATCTGCTCCCAGTTTCTCAATACGTCGGCTGAGTCTTGCGCATGCGTTTCTCCAAAAACATGGGGATGCCGCCGAATCATCTTGTCGTGGATTTCGCGGATTACATCTGCAATCGCAAAACCGCCCCTCTCCTGCGCCATCTGCGAATGGAATACGATCTGCAGGAGAAGATCGCCCATTTCCTCCGCGAACTTGGCGTCGTTCCTGCTCTCCAGCGCTTCCAGGACTTCGTAGGCCTCCTCAATCAAATAGGTTCGCAGCGATTCGTGAGTCTGTTCGCGATCCCAGGGACAGCCGCCTGGCGCCCGAAGCCGAGCCTGCACGGCCACCAGCTTTTCAAACCATTCGCCGGGAGTCGCTTGCGCCCGCTGTACCGGTTTAGCACGGTGCCGCGATTTCTTTCCGTTCTTTGTTTGCCTTTTGCGGGGGCGCGTCATGTCTCGGAATATTTCCCGCTTTCGTCAAGCGTTCCACTCTACGGTGACGCCGGGCCTTTGACAAGCTCCCGTATCGAGCCATCTAAAATGTAACCGAAGGGGACAACGTCGCGCCATTTAAGATGTAACCCGAGCCAGAGACGATTTGGGGAGGGTTTACTTGGGGCGTAAGGGGAAATGGGAGTATTTCCGGGCTATCTATGGGCGG